>JGI24732J26686_1000869_pt1 | contig 13746 bp, 15 predicted proteins | sample EPASupsiteHSE623_FD_26686 | JGI IMG/M metagenome (IMG submission 26686)
GATTCCTTACAACAGGATAATAATCCTGATAAACCACGGAATCAAACGACTACAGAAAGATGCCGGAAATCCGGTTGGACAATCATTGATTTATCTCTCTTTGTAGGAGAGGATGGCAAAAAATGATACTCAAAGATTTCCTTATCGCTGCGGGGACTGAAAAAAACCTGATGGAATTAATTCTCTTTCTGGGCGACCAGGCTCAGCAGGTGAAGAAAGGATTTTTCTGTTCGATCCGGAAAACCCCGGCTGATGAAAAAACCAAAAATATGTACGGTGAAGAGCAGATGGCTCTCGATGTGTACGCGGATGATGTGTTCATTTCGGGGTTACAGCAGGCACGACTTGTCCGGTATATTGCAACGGAAGAACAGCATACGATCATTGAAGTGGATAACCCGAAGAACAATTTCGGAGTTGTCATTGATCCCCTTGACGGATCATCGCTTATCGATGTAAATCTCTGCACGGGTTCCATCATTGGCATCTATCCCGGGCATGTTCTTGAAAAGGGCGCAACAATGGTTGCTGCCATGTATATCCTGTATGGTCCTCTCACTACCCTGACATTTACCACCGGCAAGGGGGTCCATGAATTTGTTCTTGACGACAGTGGTGAGTTTTTCTTAAGACACCAGAACCTTAAGATTCCGGAAGGAAAGATATACGCACCCGGCGCCCTGAGGCGGGATTACTTCCCGGCACATGCACAATGGATTGAGAATCTTGAGCATGCCGGTTATAAACTCCGGTTCAGTGGCTGTTTTGTTGCCGATGTCCACCAAATCCTCCATAAAGGTGGAGTTTTTTGCTATCCGGGTTTTAAAGGCAGAGAAAAGGGAAAACTGAGATTATTATACGAAGCAAATCCCATGGGAAAGATTATTCACGAGGCAGGGGGGGCTATCAGCAATGGAAGATGCGATATACTGGATATCCAGCCCCANGGGATCGATGATGTCACCCCAATCTATGTCGGTGGCAAGGAAGAGATACGGCTGATTGAAAAGTTTATGCTTGATGGGTGCTGAAAAAGGAGTGAAGATCTATGAGTGAGAATACCTTTGGCCCAATTGCCGGTTCAACCATCTTGAAGGGAATTACCGGCCGGAAAGCAATAATTATGGCTGCAAATATCCGGATTGCCACTGTTGCACGGGGAATTTTCCGGGCTGCGAAAGATACTGACTCTGCTGTCTTTATGGAGCTTGCACGATCTGAATGTGACCTGAGCGGAGGATATACCGGCTTCACGCCGAAAACATTCTCAGAAAAGATGAATGAAGCTGCAAAGGCAGAGCAGTGTGATATCTGGGCTCTCCATGCGGATCACATCTCGATAAAAACCGGCAATGTTGCCGAGATCGACGGGACCAAGCAGCTTATCGATGCCCAGATCGCAGCCGGGTATACTTCTTTTGCGATTGATGCCTCCCATCTCTTCAATTTTGAAGGAAAAAACGTCCGAGAAGAGCTGGAAAAGAATATTATTGCTACAACGGATCTTGCCCTTTATATCAAAAACCGGATGAAGGGAAAGGAGTTTGGTCTTGAAGTGGAAGTAGGTGAGATCGGCAGGAAAGACGGCCAGGGACTGATCCTCACAAGGCCAGAAGAAGCAGTTGAATTTATCAAAGCCCTGCAGGAAAACGGAGTATCTCCCCAGGTGCTTGCGATTGCCAACGGGAGCACACACGGGCATGTCTACGATGCACTGGGAAATGTTGTTGAACAGCTTTCGATCGACATCTCGCAGACACAGGCCGTTGCAAAGGCACTGCGGGACAATAACCTGCATGTGGGTATTGCCCAGCACGGGATCACCGGCACCCCCCGGGATCTTATCAACCAGCATTTCCCGAAAGGGGATATCATCAAAGGAAATGTCGGGACCTTCTGGCAGGATGTCGTGTTCACTACCTTAAAAGTCTACGAACCCGCCCTCTATAAAGAGATCCAGGAATGGACACTGGGCAAATACCGGCCATTGAACCCCGGGAAAACGGACAAGCAGATATTTGACGGGAACTGCAAGTTTGCCATAAAAGAATTTTTCAAGCAGCTCTATGCTGTTGACGAGGCCACCGAGCAGGCCATTGAGGCCATGGCTTATGCGGAAAGCCTTGTCTTTTTCAGGGCGTTCAGTTCCTATGGTACCGCATCTCTTGTCAGGAAATCCCTGAAATAAAAATTAAACGTATCTTTTTTATATAAAAAAGAGATCCAATAGTGATCTCGTATGCCAAAAACAACTATTTCCGTAATAAAAGCGGATGTGGGAAGTTTTCCCGGGCATTCCCGNACCCATCCGAANCTCCTGGAAAANGCGGCAAAGATGCTCAAAGATCAGAAAGGAAAACTCCTCATTGATTGCTTTGTTACCCATTGCGGTGATGACCTTGAGCTGATCATGACCCATACCCATGGCGTGGACAATGAAAAAGTCCACAAGCTGGCATGGGATGTGTTCATGGAATGCACCAAAATTGCCAAGAGCATGAAACTCTATGGTGCGGGGCAGGATATGCTGTCTGATGCATTTTCCGGCAATGTCCGGGGTCTCGGTCCCGGTGTTGCAGAGATGGAATTTGAAGAACGGGGATCTGATCCCGTCCTCATATTTATGGCCGATAAGACTGAACCCGGTGCGTGGAACTTCTTTTTATACAAAATATTTGCTGATCCTTTCAATACTTCAGGTCTGGTTATCGATCCCAGTATGCACCAGGGATTTGTTTTTGAAGTGCACGATGTGATCAAGAAGCGGCGTATCACATTCCGGTGTCCTGAAGAGACCTACACGCTCCTTTCCTATATCGGTGCCTGTTCCCGGTATGTGGTCAAGTACGTGTACAGGAAAGACGGCATCATTGCCGCATCTACCAGCACGGAGAAGTTGAATCTCACGGCAGGCCGGTATGTGGGAAAGGATGATCCGGTAATGATCGTCCGGGCACAGAGCGGCCTCCCCTCGGTCGGGGAAGTGATCGAACCGTTCTGCACTCCGATCATTGTTGCCGGCTGGATGCGGGGTTCCCACCATGGCCCGTTTATGCCCGTCGGCGTCTGCGATGCCAACATGACCCGGTTTGATGGTCCGCCACGGTGTATCTGCCTTGGGTTCCAGATCTGCAATGGAGAACTTATCGGACCTGCGGATATGTTCGATGATATCGGTTTTGATCGTGTAAGGGCACGGTGCAATGATCTTGCCGATATGGTACGGGATCAGGGCCCCTTCGAACCCCACCGGCTTTCCTTAGAAGAGATGGAATATACCACGCTTCCAGGCATTGAGAAGCAGTTCCGCGACCGGTGGGAAGCAATACCCGAATAAATTTTCTTGACCGCCTTCTTAAATCCCATTTTACGGCCGTGTGAAGTACCCGGGATGAGTACAATGAGCAAACTTTAATTATCTTACATCCCAAATTAGGGCAGATGGTTAACGGAATTGTTTTGCCGATAAAAAAAGTGTTTGCGCTTGTGGATTCAAAAATATCCGTAGAGATCAAAGACGAAGGCAGGAAACTGCAGGGACGTCTCGTTGCGGTGGATGAATATCTCAATATCCACATGGACGAGACGATCGAGTATGTAGATAACCAGCGGGGCAGGAGCCTTGGAACCGTTGTGATCCGGGGCAACAATATCCTGACCATCGCACCGGTTATCTGATATGATCAATGGTGGCACCTAATGGACGATCCTGTTGACGAAGCACTGAAACTGATTCAGTCAAAACCTGAAGGCATTCTTCAGAGCGAGCTCTGGAAAGAGCTNGGTGTTGATAGCCGGAAGTGTTCGCGTATTGTCAAGAAACTTGAGGAGAGCGAACTCATCGATCGGATCGAATTCAAAAAAGAAGGGATCAAGACCTATCTCCTGAAAGCCCGGCAGATGCCGGTAAATCCTTCCGATCTGCTTGCCGGTGATGAATTAATCCCGTGTATCGCCTGTGAGCTCGAGTGCGTTGTTGAAGAATGTCACCCGCTCATGGACTGGATGTACCAGCTGGCAATCGTTGAGCATACCGAATAATTTTTTCTTATCATTTGCTTTTTTTGCACGAATGATTTTTGCATGAATAAATAATTCAATCTGCAAAAAAGCAATGAGGCTTGTGTGATTTTGGTTTTTATGNATAAATTCCGGTCTTCGTTGTTATTCCAGTGTCTTGTTTTCNTNATCCCCCTCAATATCTATATGTGGGGCAATTACCAGCTCGTTGATTTACAATGGGCACTCTTCCGTTTTCAGGTAACTGAATATGGGAACAGCCTGATTCTCGGATACAAGGATATTCTCTACATCTATTTGGGCCTGAATACCGGCATATATAATATCGCTGCTGCTGGCTTATGGGTAACAGGTTCGGTAGTTCTTTTTATCGGTCTCCTGATTACGGTTTACACTGCGTATGTTGAAAAAGAATTCTCACTGCTCAGAAAAGCATCGTACTTTACCCTTGGTGGCGGTACCCTGCTGGGATTATCTGCGATGTTTCGTTTTAATGGTGGTTTTGCCATTCCCATCGGGGTTCCGATCATCCTTATCATCGGGTGGTGGATGTACCAGGAAAATCCTGATGATGACGAAGATGAAATGACATCAGGTACTGATGGGGAAGCAGAATCTGATTCTTAAAAGAGATCCCATCTGTCTTATTCCTGCTCTGGTTTTCAGCATCAGTTTTTAAAAGGCCTCTCACCGGAGCATCATTCTGGAACAACTATTTATCGTTCAGCCATCCACCTTTTAGTAGTGAATTCAACGCAATTTCCTCCGGGAGAAGCCCGATGATATCTGTTTTGTTTGTCGATGACAATACCGATCTTCTTGCGCAGGTGCGCTCGTTTCTGGAAAAGACCGGGGAGATGAAGATCGATAATGCCCATTCAACAAAACAGGCCATCGAGAAACTCAAAGGGCGCAATTACGATGTGATAGTTGCCTACGAGCAGCAGCCGGATGTAAATGGTATTGAATTTGTTTCGGAAATGAATGGGATTGAGTTCATCAAGTATCTTAAATCCGTGGGAAATGCAACCCCGGTGATCCTGCTCGGCATGCGGGGCTCAGGAAAGGTTGCCGTTATGGAAGTATCCAACGGGACCGAGATAACATTCCCAAAGACCGGTGATATCCGCCCACAGGTCTTTGAGATGATAAACTTAATCAAACAGACTCTCCTGCGGAAGAAATCCGAGCGCGAGATCAAGGCGCAGAATGAGCAGCTTGCCGCCATTCTTTCTGCAACTCCGCTGGGAATCTTCCAGGCCCGCAATGGCATCATCGAATGGGTGAACCACCAGTTCCCGGCAATGCTCGACTATGAAGAGTCGCAGCTGGTGGGAAAAACGCTTAAGGTCCTTCTTTCATCACCTGACGAGTATGATCTCCTTTCCCGGGAACTGCAGGTCAGGCAGGATGTCCGGGGAATTTCACACACGAGCTGGCAGTTTGTGAAACCGGATAAAAAAACCATTACCTGCCAGCTCCAGGTAATTCCCCTTGATCCCCGCGATATCAGTAAAGGCGGGACGTTTGTTGTCACCGATATTTCTGAAAAACAGAAGATCGCTGATGCATTAAAGGAAAGCGAGGCCAAGTACCGGGAAGTTATCCAGAATACCCAGAGTATCATCATACGGATGGATATGCAGGGTACTATCACGTTCTTCAATCACTATGCGCTCACCTTCTTTGATTATACCAGCGATGAAGTGATTGGAAAGAACGTGAACAGTACGATCGTTCCGGCTAAGACCCGTTCGGGCAACGATCTCTCCATGATGGCAGACGATCTGGGTTTCAATGCAGAAGGATATGCGGTCAACGTCAATGAAAATGTCCGGCGCAATGGCGACCGGGTCTGGATCGCCTGGATCAACAAAGCCATCCGTGACGACAAGGGACATATTGTAGAGATTCTTTGTATTGGTCATGATATCACGGACCGGAAACGGGATGGGGTGGTGCGTATCAGCACTGATACCTGGAAAGATCTTGTTGTGGCAGACAGCGACGTGAAAGAGGAAGTCTTTGATGCGGTGTTCCACATCTGCACGGAAATTTCTATTGAGGGTCGTGAAGGAAAACCGGTGGGTACGACCTTTCTTATCGGTGATACCAGGAACGTGCTGGAAAAATCCCGCCAGATCATCTTAAACCCGTTCGAAGGGCACAAAGCAGAAGACCGCGTTGTGATGAATCCCGGCCTCAAGGAAAATATCAAGGCACTGGCCCAGCTCGATGGTGCGTTTATTATCACCGGGGACGGTTTTGTCGAATCGGTGGGACGTTACATTACCGTCGATACGAGCAGTGTCAAACTTCCACCGGGGATGGGCACTCGGCATAACTCGGTAGCTGCTATCACGCAGGTCACAAAAACCGTAGGAATCGTGGTCTCCCAGAGCGGCGGTGTGATCACCATCTTCCGGAACGGGCAGATCTTAAAGAAGATCACACTGTGATTATTGGGGCAGGACTCACGATTAGTGATCGTCCCTGCTGCACCGGCGCCCGTGGAACTCCTCCCAGCAGATATGCCGGCAGATATTGCCTACTGCCTTGAACGCATCCTCGAGATCCGGGAAGTTGGGAATCCCTGAATCTCTTAATATCCTCAGGGGTGTCTTCATCGAGTCGCCTCCGATCATACATCCTACGATCATCTTGTGCGTGCTCTTTGAGAACCTGACCAGCTCGTTTGCAACACGGATGGGATCGGAGATGGCAGAGGGAACTGCGATAATAAATGCGATATCCCATAGTTCCTGGTTCCGGATCATCACGTCAAAGGTTCGCGCAAACCGGTCTGCGCTTGCATCACCGACCATATCAATGGGATTACGCCGGTTCCAGTCCACGGGCAGGATGGAATCCAGTTCCTTGATCACTGTCTGGGGTAACTCGACCAGCTCGATTCCCATCAGTTCCGCGTAATCTGATGACAGTACTGCAAAACCGCCTGCATTGCTGATCACGATTGCACGGATGCCCTTTGGATANCCTTCCGATGAGAGAAGTTCGGCTGTCTGGAATGCTTCCCGTATGGATCGCGACGGGATGATCCCTGATTGCCAGAAGGCGGCCTGGTACACATCATAGCTGCCGGCAAGTGAACCCGTATGGGATGCAGCGGTCATCTGGCCAATTTTTGATGAGCCTGCTTTGATCGCGACAACCGGCATTTTTGGGGTTACCTGTCGTACAATCTCCATAAAACGCCTTCCATTGCGGATCTGCTCTACGTACATGATGATCGCTTTTGTGTCCGGATCATCTGCGGCAAAGAGGATATAGTCTTCAAAGGTGAGATCTGCCTGGTTGCCGACGCTGACTATTTCTGAAAAACCGATCTCTTCGGGCAGGCTCCAGTCCACTATCGTAGTGATGATCGCCCCGCTCTGGGATAAAAAGGCAAGGTTTCCCGGCTTGGGAGAGACCGGATCAAAAGTCGTGTTGATNCCCTGGTGAGGGAACATGATNCCCAGGCAGTTGGGGCCCATAATGCGGATACCGTATTGTCGAGCAATTGCAGTCACCTGATCTTCCAGCTCAATTCCCGCAGNTCCACTCTCCCGGAATCCNGAAGATATGATCACCACAAGGGGNGTTCCTTTCTTTCCGGCTTCTTCTACTATTAAAGGNACTGCTCTTGCCGGGACAACAATGACTGCGATATCGACCGGACCGGGTATAGAGGTGAGCGAAGGATACGTGGTGCGGCCAAGAATTACCGGGTGTTTCGGGTTTACCGGGTAAAGTGTTCCGGGAAACGAGAGGAGGTTACGGAGTACAGCATAGCCTACCTTGTTTGGCTCGGAAGATGCCCCAATCAATGCAATGGATTTGACATTGAGAAGCTCTTTTGACAGGGGCTGTCCGGGTTCCGGTTTTACGATGGCCGTTGTTTCATCTCTATAGAAACGGGCATCCACGGCACAGGCCCCCTGCTCATAGAGAAAAACCGGGTTGATATCGAATTCAACGATATCTTTACTGTCCATGAAAAAACGGGAAATGATATCGATGAGGTGTACCAGTGCTTCCTTGTCGCGGGGAGGTTCATTGCGGTATCCCTTGATTAACCGGTACCCGTTGAGTTCATGGAGCATGGCACTGATATCCGTAGTCGTGACCGGGAGCACTCGTATCGACACATCTTTAATCAGTTCAACAAGGGTTCCTCCCATACCTATGGTGATCACTTTCCCAAACGCAGGATCGATCCTGCCGCCAATGATAATCTCAAGACCTTTTTCGAGCTGCTGCTCGACCATGATCCCTTCGATTACTGCGGACGGGTTGTGGGCCCGGACATTGCTGAGTATCTTGTCATAAGCGCCAAGCAGCACTTCTGTATTCCGGATACCGGTAATCACGCCGCCGGCATCGCTTTTATGGACGATCTGGGGAGAGACAACTTTGAGTACCAAAGGAAAACCTGTTTTTTCCGCAGCGGAAACTGCCTCGGTGATGGTAGTTGCAAGTGCATACCGGGGAATCGATACGCCAATTTTCTGTAAAATTTCATATCCCTTTGCCTCGGAAATCAGTTGACGCGACATTGTTCCCTCTTAACCATTGGATACATGCAATGTGGTATTAAGTGTTGTTATTGCCGGAGCGTATCAGTTAATCGGGTTGCGTAAGGCTGGTTATTTTTCAGGCATGCGGCCATATCTGACAGGATCGGTAATAGTGCCGGATTTTTGTGATAGCGATCCCGCATGAGCTCGGCAAGACTCCCCTTCCGGATCCGGTGCCGGATCACCGGCAGGTACTGGCGTTCGTCATCGGTGGCATGTTTCCATGCTTCGTTATACAATATTTCGAGTTCCGGCCGCAGCCCGCTCGTACCATTTTGAATGGCCTGCTCCATGAGTGCCAGAAGTGCATCCCGGTCAGTTTCAACCGGAAGCTTCCTGCACCGGAGCAGGGACCGGACAAAAGCACAGACTGCCATATCCGAATGGATGCATTCCTGTTCGTCAAGCGCCTTGATCTCAAGGCACTTTCTTGAGAACCGGATGATCAGACCGCTGGAATTGAGCCATTCTTCGCAAAGTATGCCGGCATCATGCTCGCGCAGTGCGGTGAAAATCTCTTCCTGCGAGGTACGGTAATCCCTGACAGACTGGATTGCTTCCGGTATAATCCCATTGCAGATTTGTGGCATCTCTTTCTGGTTCTCGCGGTAGTACAACAGGCGGTTGTCCATAGAGCCTGTCAGTCTCCCTTCCACAAAAGGCGATGATGCAGTGATGGCAACCAGATAAGGGATCAGGCAGCGGAGCCGGTTATACTGGCTGATGAGATCCTTGCTGTTTTTGTACGAGAGATTGATCTGGAGCGCCTGGATGTTCAGCCAGCCATGCTGCCGCAGGTTAAACAGCCGGTCGTACACGTCATAATACTCTCCTTCGTCATGATCCCAGACAGCAGTCTGTTCCAACATGAGCAGCGGGTGCATGCCAAGACCCAGCAGCCGGTACTGGTCGGGAAATACCCTGAAAAATTTCCTTATTCCTCTCATCAGGTATGCTTCAAGAACACAGAGATCTTCTGCAGGAGATCGGGGAATGATCTCAAGCACGGTCTTCTGGAGTTCCTTTCCCAGTTTTACATCCCCAAAGAGAATCTCGCTGTCGTACCTCCCGCAGATCGTCCTGATGATCTCGTCAGATACGGACAGGGGATTAAACCGGCAATCATTGATGGAGAACTCGTGCTCCGTGCCTGTTGTCATAACCAGAAAAATTGAATTATCGTGGTACTTCTGCCACTTTATCGGTATCCGGCTCTTCAATAGCACAGATAGCTGAAAGTTCATCATCGCTCAGGTTACGGACAAGGTGGGTGATGCTCCGGACTGCAAGCTCGTACTGCTGCTGATACGCCTCGGGTACTTCTTTTAANAGTCCCACAATCGGGCATATCCGCTCATGTTTGAGGTAAATTGCGATCCTGTCGCCGTTCATATCAAAGGTAAACGGCCCGGACCGGCAGGTCTCGGGTTTGAAGGCATGAATGCTGCATTTACCATTCTTTGAAAGCACGCATTCACCATTTTCCCGGGTTTTTAACCGTTTGTACCCGACAAATTCAAAAACATCCGGAGAGACCCCGGCCGCAGTCAGCCGTTCACAACACGCGGATGATACCGGGGGATGGGCTTCATCGCAGCAGTGTCCGCCGCATTCCATACAGATAGTTTCAGCTCGCAATAACCAGTTTTCCATAAAAAATCACGCTGCAAAAAGATGGGATATAATATTCTCAAAAACACGGGGATAACAATCGTCCTCCCCGCTCTCAATGGATGGGTTGTCGTTCACTTCAATCACGTACGCATCTCCGTTATTATTTTTTATATCCACGCCATACAGCCCCCGGCCTATGGCATTGCCCGCATCGATCCCCAGCTGGATCACGTGGGGCGGAACCTCTTCTGGGGGAACACTGTCAACTCCGCAATACACGATATGGCCGTTGACCGAGGCCTGTATCTTGAACGTAACCGACGGAATCGTGTATTTGCAGGCATAGAGCAGTTTGCCATCCAGTACCCCGATCCTCCAGTCATATTTGCTTTCTATATATTGCTGGACAACGATCCAGTCCGAGAGCTTGATGAACCGATGGGCAACTTTGAAAAAATCTGCAATGTCATTCACTTTTTCGACACGGAGCGAGAATGACGTGGAAGGCTCTTTTAACACAAGGGGGGTGCCGAGTTCATCGAAAAGTTTTGTAACCCGTTCGACATTCAGCTCCTGTTTTGGCAAAAAGACCGTCTTTGGAATTGAGATGTTTTTTTTGATCAACTTGGAATACATGTTGATCTTGTCCGAACAGGACCGTATCGATTCCGGGTCATCGAGGACCGGGATATCATGGAACCGGGCCATCTGCGCAGCGACGTACGTGATGTTCATCGGGTCTGTCCGGGCGCGGATGAAGAGCGCATCCATCTTTTTTATCTTGTGGATGTCTACCGGGAAGATAAAATTCGCTGTATGCCCCAGGGTCTCGGCAACATCCCGGCACCGGATCAGGGCATTTAGCTGCTCGGAATTCGAAAGGGTTTTCCGGTCAACAAATATGCCCAGCCTGCTCATAGGAACTCCTGGTGGGAAAGGTATGCCTCGAGGATTACGCGTTCATTCTCCGGCAGGTGTGAATAACGGGTGGGAGACAATGATGAAAGGGTATACTGGTCACCATTTTTCACCAGTACCATCTGTACGAGAGGAANTGCAAAGAGTGCATAGATCTTCCCGGCAATCTGCGCTACAACATCATTGTGACCAGTAGTCTGTCCGAATATTGCCGTGCACTTGCAGATCTCCGCACCTTCTTTAAGTTTCTGGTAACAGAACGGGTATTTTCCCTTGTTGGTGAGGTGCCTGACTGCTTCTTTTGCTCCTTCATTGTCGTAAACTGCGACATACTCCGATGAAGTGGCAAAATAGTTCAGGCCATAGATGATAGCCGGGAGCGGCACATATGCCTGCGAGATTGCCCATTCACAGACCGGGATACCGGCAAGTTTTGCCCGTTCAAGGCAGATAGGTACAACAAATGCATCAATCACAGCGCAGCTTGAGGGTTGTATATCCTCTCCTCTCATCTCCCTTTGCAGGATGGTATAGTACGTATCGGTCTTATACGAATAATCTTCACTGACTACGTGTGACTGCTCACCCCGTCTGAGAATATACAGGGAATCTTTCTGCAGCGCATGGTTTTTCCTGGCGTTTGTTTTTACAGGAAGTTTCACTACCGCCATTCCGGCTGAAAAAGATTGTGCGGGCTTTATTGTTTTATTACTGGAAGCGGTGGTCAATGCAACAGCGCTGTATCCTTCATCCAACTGGTGAAATATTTTTTCCGGGAACGGGGTTATACCCACCCTGTTGTTCATAGGCCCATCAACCCGAAAGCAAAGTGGCCCTGTACGATCGGGCTGGTTACCCTTACGTTGCCCGGCATGGTCGGGGGAAAAGGATCATGACCGGAACAGAGCAGGATACCAGCTAAGTCGGAACAATATATTCTTCGTTCTGTACCCTGTGTGACAGGGTATTCAACAAAATTGGTAAGAGACACCGGATGGTGCTCTTCGTCGTCATCTTCAGAGAGACAATCGGTCATATGGAACACAAATCCAATAATGCATGGATTGGTTTATCGTTGATAGCTATATGCAGTGCTGTTTAAAGAATTTTGCATATGCTTTAAGGAAAATGAGCGTGATTCATATCCTGAGCCTCGCTGTTTAATCGCCAATTCGCCTATTGCCCGTCAGGTAAGCGCGTAATAATTAAATTATCGTCATGATTATGCCATGATGTGCATAAGATTGATTACTTTCTATAACCATCAGTAATCAGGATGCATATACCAACTCCCGAAGAACTTCGCACGCGCCGTGAATCACTCGGCATGAAACAGACAGAACTGGCCCGGCGGGCAGGTATCAGCCAGTCGATGGTAGCAAGGATCGAAGCAGGAAATGTCGACCCCCGTATCAGCACGCTCAACAAGATCATCGTTGTGCTCAACAGTGCCGAACCCAAGAAGATCAAGGCNTTGCAGATCATGCATATGCCCGTGCTCTCGGTCCAGCCGCAGGATGCCATCACCCGCGCAGTGGAGATCTTTGAGAAGAACAATATCTCCCAGCTGCCGGTCATTGAACGGGGCGTTCCTGTCGGGTGTATTTCAGAAACGGTTATTGTCAAGGCGATCGAGCAGCAGCGCCTCCACAAGACTCACCTGTTCATTGTACGGGATTTCATGGAGCCGGGATTTCCCACCGTACCCCCCGATATGGATGTTGAGACGGTGATCAATATCCTCCAGCAGAATCACGCGGTGCTGGTGGTTGAGGGCAGGATCGTCCGTGGCGTTATTACCAAGCATGACCTGATCTCGCTGATTGTCTGACCCTTCTTTTTTCCCCGGTCTTGACATCCCCTTTTAACAGAGTATCTGCCCGAACCACTGGGAATGGTTTTCCAATAAAATGGGGAGAATATTTATACCATTACTTAAAGGATTACATATCAGGGTTTTCTATTAAGGAGGTGTATCTCATGTCAGAAGAGTCAAAAGAGATCAGCAGCATGACCGTAATTGGAATCGGTATTGTGATATTTGTAGTGATTGTCGGAGTCTGGTACCTGTTCCTCAAATAAAATTACCAAAAATTTTTTTTATAGTTTTGAGACGAGATCTCTGAGAATGGCGCCGGGATCTTTGGCTTTTACAACACTTGATGCGAGCAGCACGCCATCAGTTCCGAGATCCACGGCAATCTTCACGCATTCTCCCGACTGGATACCCGCGCCGGTTAAAACTTTAACCTTTGGATTTACGGCATGAACCGCGGTGACCGAGTGCCTGATGATATCGGGATTTGCTTTTGAGACCGAGACCCCGCTGCCGATAAGTTCCGGCGGTTCAATGGCAACATAATCCGGCCCGAGAGCAGCGGCGCCGGCACTGGCAGCCTCATTGTTTGTACAGACAACCGAGATGAGCTGGTGCGCAGCAAGGCCCCTGACCGATGCTTCAATATCTGCAAGCGTAAGGCGCCGTTCCGAGTGGTTCACGAGCGATCCGGCAGCACCGGCAGTTTTAATCGCATCGACAGTGATATGCCCGGTGTTTGCACCCGGTTCGCACCCGTCCACGTGCTGTGCATAGACCGGGATGGCAAAATGGTGG
>JGI24732J26686_1000874_pt1 | contig 13693 bp, 9 predicted proteins | sample EPASupsiteHSE623_FD_26686 | JGI IMG/M metagenome (IMG submission 26686)
CCCGCCAATAAAAAACGACCGGTCGGCAATCCGATGGCAAACAGAATAGCCAATGGCATCGGCTTTCCCCAGCAGCCCCTCGGGCGTCAGGATCAGCCAGACGCCAAACAAAGCAATCGCTGCCAGGATCAGCAGTCCGGTGGCAACGGATTTAAACTTCGACCAGGTTTTAGCCTTGGAGATCATCGTGAGGTAAATTATACCCTCGCGCCGGTTGGCTCATCTTTGTTCTTGAATCTCTAAAACCAAGGTTCAACTCTCTGGTTAATTTACGTTGATTAGGCCTCGCGGTTGCAAAAAGGTCGACTTGGCAGTATCATCCAGGGGATAAGCTTGCATTGAGAACCGGGAGTGGACATGAAACAACCTCGACTGCTTGTCTTGATCATCCTATTCAGCATCCTCCTGACCGCCTGTGGGGTGACCTCGACGCCGACGCCCGCTGCTTCGGCCACTGCTGCACCGCCAACCGCGACCGCCTTCCTGCCGCAGGCAACAGCCACCCCCACGGAGATCCCACTCCCTGAGGTGACGGCAACCGCCACTCCGCTTTACCCGCTGGAAGGTTTCGGACCGGCCGACTTCCCCCTGGACGTCAACCCGCTAACCGGGCTTAGAGTGGCTGATCCGACGTTGCTGGACCGCCGGCCAGTTATGATCAAAGTGCAAAACCTGCCGCGCGCCGGGCGCCCGCAGTTTGGCCTTTCACATGCGGACATCGTTTTTGAATATTACAGCGAGCTTGGCACCACGCGCTTTGCCGCCTTGTTTTATGGCGAGGATGCCGAGAAGGTGCGTCCCATCCGTTCCGGGCGGTTGATTGACATTAACCTCATGCGGGCGTACAAACCGGTATTGGTTTTTGGCAGCGCCAGCTACCAGGTCTATGACCGGTTGGCCAGCGAATTCGGCGGCCAGTTGGTCCTGGAGGCTGAGGGGACCTGCCCGGCTATCTGTCGAGAAAATGAAGGCAGCAACAGCTACTTGATCAGCAATACCACTGCTCTGCGGGGACTGTTGGAGCGACGCGACATGGATAATACGCGCCAGAATCTGGACGGGATGTTGTTCAAGCAGGAAGCTCCGGTGGATGCCCAGCCCGGCGAGCAGGTGTATGTGCGCTTTTCGAGCGCCATTTATAACCGCTGGGATTACGATGCAGCCAGCGGCAAGTATCTGCGTTTCTCAGATGCTGCCAATGATTTCAGCGGTAATAACCCGGTTTATGAGCAGTTGACCGATGCAGCTACCAGCGAGCCGATCGCTTTTGAAAATGTGTTGGTCATCTACGCGCGCCACACCGACATCGACCCGCGCCCCGAAGTGGAGCTGTTGGAGGTCAACATGCAAGGCACCGGCCCGGCCTTCCTGGCGCGCGATGGGAAAGTGCTGCCGGTCAAGTGGCAGCGGCTGGCCGAGTCGGATGTGATTACGCTGGTGGATGACAACGGCAAGCTGGTGCCGTTCAAACCCGGTAAGACCTGGGTGGAGGTATTGACGGCCAATGCCACCTTCGAGCAAGACGGCAATGCATTCAAGTTTCTGCTGATCAGCGACTGGGATTGAAAACGCCTGCACTGACTCGCATCCCACTTGCAAGGTGTGGTTCTGTCGCTTGACATCCCTTAATTTTTATGCAATACTACCCATACATTGACCGCAAGGTCAACCTTCTCCGCCATCCCAATGGAAGAGGAGGTGGTGCTAGAATGACAGATCGTAGTAAGCGTCTGGCTGCGGCATCCCTCCTCGATATTCGATAAGGTTGCCGCAGCCTAATAATACAGGAGCCGCCTCGCAAAGGCGGCTCTCTGGTTAATGCCTGCTCATTGCCCTTTGTAGAGCGAGCTTTAGTTCGCTGCTGGCAGGGTAAGCTGTCAGCTTGCCCACGCAAACTAAAGTTTGCGCTACAAGCAAACACAATTCGAGCGCTTTGCGCAGGGTGGATGTTAAGATTAATTAGTCAACTTGCACGCGCCAGCCGAAGTCCGATGGCTGCCCGCAGGGCACTCTGTGAGTGAGCGTAGCGAAGCATCTAGTCGTAAGTCGGAAGACTCTTCGCTTCGCTCAGAGTGACATATGGCTCTTTGTTGTCATGCTACCCCCTTGGCACGTGACACGCGTCCATTCAATCCAACCTCACACACGCCTCAACCGCCAGCCAGAACATCAACTCGCGGTCGGTTGAGCGTGTGTGCCAGCCGCGCCCATCCCAACCCTCCGGCACCACCAGGTCGCCGCCATACACCAGTTGTCCCAGCGTGACGTCGCGGAACTGCGCCACTGCAAACAACGCCGCCGCCTCCATCTCGACAATCGAACAACCCTCGGCCACCCGCAGGTCGCGGCGGCGCGCGGTCTCGCGGTAAATCGCATCCGTAGTCCAGGTTTTTCCGGTGCGGTATTCCAGCCCGCGTTCCTTCAATACCGCCTCAAGCACCGCCAAGGCGTGCGGGCTGGCGGCCACCTCCCTTGAAGGCGGCAGGTAATGATAGGATGTGCCTTCATCGCGCACTGCGCTGGTCACCACCACGGGATGCCCGGCAGCAATGCCGTGATCGAGCACGCCGCAGCCGCCGGTCACGATAAAGCGGTTAATACCTAAGGCAATTATTTCTTCCAAAAACCCGGCTGCCAGCGGCGCGCCTACACCGGGATGCGCCACCAGCAATCGGGTGCCATTATATTCGAGCACATAGAGCGGGTTCGGCCCGATCTCCGACTTCAACTGCCCGATGCGGCGCAGCACCTGTCGTTCAACCAGATGCTCGATAATCTCATGGAAAAAGCATAAAACACAGCGGTCGGGAACGGGTTCGCTTGTCGGGGCGCCGTCCGGTTCGAGGATGGCGTTGCGGGCAGGGTCGAACTCCAGAATGGGGCTATCGTGATTCAATGTTTAAATTTCTCCGCAGGTAAATTTTCGAGCTCGCGCAGCGCATCGGCTGCAATCCAGCGGGCTGCCGGCGATTCGATTGCCTGGATTTCACGCGCTGCGATAATCGCCGCCTGATTGAGCGCCGGGTTGCGCTTGCCGATTTGCCGCAGCGCCCAGTTGACGGCTTTTTTGACAAAGTTGCGCCGGTCAGTCGATTCGCGTTGAATGACCGGAAGAAATTCCAAAAAACGCTGGTCCGCCGCGCCCTTATCATGCCACGCCAGGCACGCCATCAGTGCAAAGCCGGCCCGCTTGACAAACTCCGGCTCGCGCCCGGCCCACTCGCTGGCTTTCGCGAAGGCCAGCGGGCTGCGGTCGAACAAGTTCATACACACCTGGTCGCACACGTCCCAGGAGTCGAAATCCTGCACCCAGTCCTCCATCTGCGCACCGGTCAGCAGCGCCGGATCATCGACCAGAGCTGCCAGGATGCGCGCCTCGTGGATGCCGCTGGCCCATAATTCCTGCGCTGTTTGATGGTTGCGCTGCCCGCGCGCCAGCGCACGCAACTGCGGCATGGAAATGCCGAGGGTATCGGCCGGATTGATGCCAAAGCGCGCCATCCCGGCTGCATTTTCCGGGTTAGCCATTTCACGCATGCGTTCAATTAACTGCGCGGCGGTGAGGGGTTCTGGTTTCATCAAATTTCTACCGGTTCTGTCGGGCTAGGCCGGTATGCCAATCCATTCGATCTCGGCTGCGCTATCGAAGCGTTTATGCATCACTTCCAGTGCCTGGGGATTGTCGTCAATCAGGATGAAGCGCCGCCCCAACTCCAGGCAGGCAGCGCCAGTAGTTCCGCTGCCCGCAAAGAAGTCCATGACCGTACCGTCCGGGTTGGACGATGCACGCAGGATGCGTCGCAGAATGCCCAGCGGTTTCTGAGTGGGGTAACCCGTTTTTTCTTTGCTGTTGGTGGGAACGATGGTATGCCACCAGGTGTCGGTTGGCAATTTGCCGCGCTCCGCCTTAACCGGACCTACCAGACCGGGCGCCATGTACGGGATGCGGTCGATGTCATCCACATTATATATGTAGTCCAGCGAGTTTTTGGCATACCACAGAATATTATCGTGTTTCGCCGGCCATTTTTTCCGCGTCCGAGCGCCGTAATCGTAAGCCCAGATGATCTCATTGAGAAACGACTCGCGCCCAAAAATGCCGTCCAGCAACACCTTGCAGTAATGCACCTCGCGGTAATCAATGTGAAAATACAGGCTGCCGTTGGGCGTCAGCAGACGGCGGGCCTCCACCAGGCGCGGTTCAAGGAAAGCCGGGTAATCGTCGAACAGGTCGGCGTAGGCCTGCGTGCCGACTTTGATGGTCTCATAGCGCTGCCCGGCAAAGCCGGTGCGGTTGCCATTCTGGTTACGTTCCGTTTTGATCTGGGTGCGCGCCTGGGTTTTGCCGGTGTTGAACGGCGGGTCGATGTAAATCAACTCGACCGATTCTGCGGGCAGCGTTCGCAGGATGGATAAATTGTCGCCGAAGTAGATGCGGTTTGGGAGCATGCTTCTATTTTAATCGAAGGGGACACCCAAATAAGGTTTTTCGGTCGGCAAATTATTACGTTAACTCGTACCCTGAGCTTGTCGAAGGGTCGAAGGGCATGCGGTGAGTAACCGCTGGCTTCGACAGGCTCACTCACAGAGTGCCCTGCGGGCAGCCACCGGAGTTCAGCCACCGGGCTTCGACAGGCTCACTCGCAGAGTGCCCCACCCACCGGGTGCTCTGTGAGTGCGGGCAGCCGCCGGGTTCTCCTTGCCCTGACCACAGTTAAGCCCTCTGGTTTAAAAACTAAACCGGCGTGACCCACTCGCCGTTGCGCATCAGCGGCTCAGTTTTACCGTCGGCAAAAACGCCGTCGATATCCATCTGGCCGGAACCGACCATGAAATCAACATGCGCCAGGCTAACGTTACCGCCGGCAGCTGCAAACTGTTCCTCGTTCATTTGCTCGCCGCCCTGCATGGTGAACTGGTAAGCGCGTCCCAGCGCCAGATGCGAAGCGGCATTCTCGTCAAACAGCGTGTTGAAGAACATTAATTTGGACTGGGCTATCGGCGAATTGTGCGGCACCAGCGCCACCTCTCCCAACCGGGCCGAGCCCTCGTCCATTTCCAGTAGATTCTTCAGCGCATGCTCACCTTTTTCGGCTTTGTAATCCACCACTTTACCGCCCTTGAAGGTCAGACTGAAATTTTCGATCAAAGTGCCGCTGTAGCTGAGCGGTAGACTGGAGCGAATCACGCCATCCACCCGATCCTTGTGCGGCATGGTAAAGACTTCCTCGGTAGGCATATTGGGAATAAAGTTGATACCGTTGGCTGCTTTGACGTCTCCGCCGTACCAGATGTGACCATCCGGCAGGCCAATGGTCAGGTCTGTCCCCGCAGCGCGGTATTTAAGCGCGGCATATCGCTTGTTGTTCAGCATTTCTTTTCGGGCACCCAACTGGCGGATATGTTCTTTCCAATCTGCCACCGGATCGGGCTGTTTCAGCCGGGTCACTTCAAAAAGGGCGCCCCACAGTTTTGCCATCTGCTCGTCGGCGCTCAGGCCGGGAAACACCTTGGCGGCCCAGGAGGGGATCGGGATGCTCACCACCAGCCAGTTAGTGTTGTTGCGGGCAATCAACTGCGAATACGGCCTGGCATGGGTGGCAGTTGCTTTGGTAGCAATCCCAATCAGGTTCGGATCCTGCCCCTTGAGCAGATCGGGGTTCTCGGCGTAAATCGAAAGCATGGCGTCGCCGTTGGCTGCATACTCTTCCAACACTTTGGCGCGGTAAGCCGGGAATTCTGCGAACGAATCGCGCGGCGCATTTTCGAAACGGGCCAGGGTAATTTCCTCATCCGAGTACAGCACGTCCACCAACCGCGCTCCGGCGCGGTAAGCGCTAATTGTGACCAGCCGTGCCAGCGGCGCCGCTTGAATCGGCGCGCGAACGATCAACTTTTGGCCTGCGCGCAGGTTCAACCCTACCTGAACGATCAAATCGGCATATTTCTGCAATGTTTGGTCAAAATCGCTGGTCATAATTCTCTCCTGGATGGATTGATTTGTGCATAGGAAAATTATATCCCAAACCGGCCAGCACCGGACGGCTGTGGAATAGGTAAGAATACGGCTGAATGGATTGAATCCAGGCAACGATCAGGGTATAGTTGATTCAAGATAATATGAATGGAGGATGGCACATGAAAAAATTTCCGGTTTTGCAGGTCATCGTTTGGATATTTAGAGTTCTGGGCGTGCTGGTGCTGATCACTGCCTTGATCGCCGGCATCGCTGGTCTGGTGGCCGGCTTTGGGCGCGGTTTTGGTATGATGAATCGCTTCGGTTATGGCGGGATGATGGGCTTTGGCGGCTTCGAAATCTTCTTTAGTGGCCTGCTGGGCGGGATTTTGCTTTATGGCGCTGGCGAAGTGATTGCCCTGTTACTGGCAATCGAGGAGAATACACGCTCATCTCGACACATCATGCAAGAGAAGAAAGAACCTCCGGCTGAGTCCCCGGCCAATCCAAATTAATGGGGTGAGGGTAGCTCTTTAGCTGGTGAGACCACAATACGCCAAGGGTTAACCACGGCACGGGGGGATAGGACAGGACGGCCATGTTGTGAAAATCCCCGTGCCGCTGCGATGACACATTTATTCTTTTTGCGGGGCCATCTGTCCGCCCCTTAACTTATTATTTTAAGATTTTCATCCAGGGAAAGCCGGTTGGCTTAGCCTACTATCGTGTAAAATCAACCGAGGTATCCAAATCAACCTGCACGATGGAAGCTTGAACACCCTTGATGAGCGAATCGAACCAGTCCCTGCGCGTAACAACTGCATGTGACCAGCCTATCTTTCTGAGGGGCATGGTCAATATCCTGCAAACCATCAAAGGCGTGCAACTGGTTGGTGAAGCCCAGAACGGCGACGATGCTTTCCAACTATGCAAATTAACCCAGCCGGACCTGCTGCTCCTCGATTTGAAAGATGCGCTGGAAGCCCGCAAAATAGCCCACGCGATACACCAAGAATGCAGCCAGATCCGCATCATCCTTCTGCATAGTTGTCCGGATGAAGCCCCCGGGCTTGAAGACCTGGCAGCCGAACGGTTGTTCGTCATCTCGCGCGATGTCTCGGAAGAGGAGTTCAAAGCTGCCTTTGATCGGGTGCGGCGCGAACCGCTTCCCCCGGTTCTGCGTGTCGAAGCAGCTCCGCCCGACCCTTCCCTTCCCAAATCCAATCGGGCCGGGGTTTCTACGTTAAAATCACCGACCTCATCGGTCGTGACGGCGACAGCGCGCACCGGTGATCCCGTGGCACGCGAGTTGTACATGGCCGGCAAGATCCAGGCGGACATCCTGCCCGAAAAAGCGCCGGTACTGTCCGGTTGGGACATATCCGCCGAGCTGGAGCCGGCGCGTGAAACCTCAGGCGATTTTTATGACTTTATCCCGCTTACCTCGCAAAAATGGGGGCTGGTGATTGCAGATGTTTCGGACAAGGGCATGGGCGCAGCCTTATTTATGGCGCTTTCCAGCTCGCTGATGCGCACCTACGCGGCGCGCTTTCCCACCCTGCCATCCCTGACCATGAGCGCGGTCAACGAGCGTATTTTGACCGACACGCGCGGCTCGATGTTCGTCACTGCGTTCTTCGGCATCCTGGAACAAAACACCGGCCGCTTGATCTATACCAACGCAGGGCATCCACCAGGTTACATTATCAGCAACCCGCACGGTAAAAACCCGATTCAGGCGCTGCGCACAACCGGCATGGCTCTGGGCGCCAGCGAGACCGGGCGTTGGACTCAAAAGATCGTCAAACTTGCGCCAGGCGACCTGCTGGTGTTGTACACCGATGGAATCACCGAAGCCGCCAATCCCGACGGGGTGATGTTCGGCGAGGACCGCTTGCTCGACCTGGTGCTGGCCAACACTCACCGCAGCGTGACCGATATCAAGCACTTGTTGTTGGAAGAAGTTCACACCTTTGTCGGCGGCACCCCACGCCAGGATGATATTGCCCTCATTGTGTTACGCCGAGAGGCGTAGGCGCAAAGCGTAAGCGTTAGTCACATTCCCCCATTCTCGTAAATCGATAGGACTGCCCCATGCCTGAATCCGCGGGTTGGATTATTAATTTTCATGCTCAGAACCTCACCCCGGCAGATTGGACGGCATTGGCGGGTGGCAAAGGCGCCAATCTGGCGCGGCTGGCACAAGCTGGCCTGCCGGTTCCCGACGGCTTCATCCTCACCACCCAGGCCTATCGCGACTATATCACAGCCAACCAGTTGGAGGAACGCATTCTGGCATCCTTGCCGGCCGAAGCTTCGCTTGACCCGGACGCGTTGGAGGCATCCTCACAGCAAATCCGAGAGCTTTTTGCTGCCGGTCGAATGCCCCCGCCGCTGGAAGCTGACCTGCATTTTGCCTATGCAGCGCTTGGAATGCCGCCGGTAGCAGTGCGCTCCTCTGCCACCGCCGAGGATACGCTCGAGCTTTCTTTTGCCGGTCAGCAGGATACTTACCTCAACATCATCGATGATACAGCGCTGCGGAATGCGGTGGTGGATTGCTGGAGTTCCCTGTGGACCGCCCGCGCCATCGGTTACCGCACCCACAACGGCATTTCACACTCCGGTCTGGCGCTGGCAGTGGTGGTGCAGCGCATGGTGTCCAGTGATGTATCCGGTGTGCTATTCACTGCCAATCCATTGACCGGGCTGCGCAGTGAAATGGTGGTGGATGCAGCTTTTGGGTTAGGTGAGGCACTGGTGTCCGGCCAGGTCGAGCCTGACCACTATATCGTGGACGCCATTGCAGAAAAGATCATCCGCAAGAACCTGGGCGCTAAAACCAAAGCGCTGCACGGTCAGGCCGGCGGCGGTATTGCCTGGCAGGAAGCGAACCGCAGCCGCCAGCAGGCCTTGCCGGACGAACAAATATTAAACCTGGCGCACCTCGGCCGGCAAATTGAAGACCATTACGGCCTGCCGCAGGACATCGAATGGGCCTGGGCTGGCAACCGCTTGTATATCCTGCAGTCGCGCCCGGTCACCTCGCTTTATCCCACACCGGAAGGCATGCCGGCCGAACCGCTTAAGGTCATGGCATCGTTCGGCGCCGTCCAGGGTTTGCTGGCGCCAATCACCCCGCTTGGCAGGGATACCATGCAGTGGATCGTGTCCATCGCAGCCGGGTTGTTGAATTTTCGCGTCACAGCCGAGACCCAGACCATCGTTTTTACTGCCGGTGAGCGGCTCTGGATGAATATAACCACGCCCATGCGAAACTCGATTGGCCGCAAACTGGTCCGCGCCGGTTTGGGGATGATCGAGCCGAGCGTCCAGCAGGCGGTAATCGAAATTTGGGATGACCCGCGCTTGCAGCCCGGGCAGCCAGGCATTAGTTGGCGGGCGCGGCGACAGATTGCGCATCTGGTGATTCCGCTGGCCTGGAACGTACTTCTCAATCTCGCCGCCCCATCCCGCCGGCGGGCAGCGCTCGTCGCGGACGGCGAGAAGCTGCTGGCTGAAATCAAGGCGAATATTGCCGCAATCAACCAGACCGGCCGCGCCCGACTCGCGCGGGTAGCTGGTTTGCTGCCGGATATCGTCGTTAATCGGCTGCCACCCACCTTTCTGCGCTTTGTCTCCGGCGTTGCCGGTGGAATGGCTTCGCTCAACGCGCTCAACAAACTGGCTGACAGCCTGCCCGGGAGTGAGAGCGACAGCGGGAAGCAAGCCAACCGCAACCTGGTGCTGGAAATCACCCGCGGGGTGCCGCACAACCCGACCACTGAAATGGATTTAATCCTCTGGCAAACCGCTCACGGGATCCAACGGGATGCAAATCTTTTGCACTACTTCCAATCCAGGACGCCAGAGGAATTAGGCAATGCCTGGAAAGACGGGTCAATCATTTCAGGCGCCAAAGCCGCACTTCAGCCGTTTATTGACCTTTACGGCGGACGCGGATTGGCTGAAATCGATCTCGGGCGCGAGCGCTGGGTTGAAAACCCAACACCGGTGATCGAAGCGCTGGTTGGCTACCTGAAAATGGAGGATCCCACGCAAGCGCCGAATATCATTTTCCAGCGTAGCGCTGATTCTGCCCTGGCTGCGCTGAAGCAATTGACCGCCCGCCTGCGCGCCAGCCGCGGCGGCTGGTTTAAAGCTCGGTTGGCAAAATTTTTCGCCAGCCGCATGCGCCGGTTGCTCGGCATGCGCGAAAACCCGAAATTCTTCGCAGTGCGGTTGTTCAATCTCATCCGCCAGGAGCTGCTCTCCTGCGGTAAGGAATTGGCTGCTGACGGAGAAATCGATCGGGCTGATGATCTGTTTTTCCTGACCTACAAAGAGCTGGATGAACTGGCAAAACAAGGAAGATCGCCGGTTCTGCGAGAGCGCATCATCAGCCGCCGGCACGCTTATGACCTCGAAATGCACCGCCGCCAGATTCCGCGCCTGCTGCTCAGCGACGGGCGAGCTTTTTATGCCGGAATCAACGCCGCAGCGGGGGCGGACAGCCTGGCAGGCAGCCCGGTCTCGCCGGGCAGTGTGGAGGGCAATGCGCGCGTGGTGTTGAACCCGCATCAGGCCGGTTTGCTCCCCGGCGAAATTATGGTCTGCCCGGGCACCGATCCGTCCTGGACACCGCTGTTCCTGACCGCAGGCGGGCTGATCATGGAGGTCGGCGGCATGATGACCCATGGCGCGGTCGTGGCGCGCGAATATGGCATCCCGGCAGTGGTCGGGGTGGACCAGGCCACCACCCGCCTGAAAACCGGCATGCGCATCCGGCTGGACGGTTCGAGCGGAAAGATCGTTATTTTGAACTAAAAAATCCCCTCCCCGATGCCGGGGGGGCAGACAAAGCAACCAGCTGGATAGGTTATTAATGTACGAGAATAGACAGTCTTATTATAGAAATTATTTTCTATTTTTCAAGAAGGCTATTGCGCTGGTCTGTGACCACGCAGTGGCAGTAGGGGCGCGCACTGCGCGCCCCTACTGCCACTGGTTTGGTACAGGGTCGAAGATGCGGCGGTATTCGTTTCAAAAACGAATAGCGGTTTTGGGCACACCCGTGGCGGTCGAATTTGCCAAAACCGGCATATATGGTGATTTTGGGTATTCGTATTCGTTTTGAAAAAAAATTAAAAACGAATATTTGGAGAAAAGACAAAGGAATCAGTTGGCCAGGTTGTTAAGGTACAAGAATGGTTAGTCTTATTATAGAAATAAATTTCTATTTGTCAAGGACGAGATCACGCAGCGGCAGTAGGGAGGCGCAGTGCGCGCCCGAAGGTCTTAGGGGGTAGGTCAAGAGGCCAGGTGAGCCCCCATGCCCGGGCGGGTCGCGACCTGTCCCTACCGAAAGGCTTCAAAGAAGATTCCTGGCCCGTTCAGATGGGAACGAGGGTATTTTTATGAGCGGGCGGGTGCTACCCGCCCCTACAACCGCTGCACGGCTATTGTCTGTTGGCTACCCCGGGGACATTTCACCTGCATCAAATGATCGCGCTGGTCTCCTGGCCAGGCGCGCAACCTGACCGAAGGTCTTAAATGGGGCAGGTCAAGAGGCCTTACCCCAACCAGAAACGAGAGGTCAGGTCGTGCTCGGGCGGGTCTCGACCCGCCCCTACCGGTAACTTTGATCGCGCTGGTCTCCTGACCAGGCGCGCGACCTGACCGAAGGTTATAAATGGGGCAGGTCAGGAGACCTTGCCCCAACCGAAAGCTGGTGCTACCCGCCCCTACAGCCGCTGCGCGGTTATTGTCTGTTGGCTACCTCGGGGACCTTGCCCCAGCCGTCTTATTTTAAGGTTTTCTCCGTTTACTCCGTGAACTCCGTGGTTCAACCTCTGCCCTACGCCGCCGCTGCCTCCGGCTCGAACTGGCTGTTATACAGCTCGGCATAGAACCCGCCGGCCTGCAGCAGGCTCTTGTGGTCGCCCTGCTCGACGATATCCCCATCCCGCATCACCAAAATCAGGTCGGCGTCGCGGATGGTGGACAGGCGGTGCGCAATAATAAAGCTGGTACGGCCTTTCATCAGCTCGTTCATGGCGCGCTGGATCAACACCTCGGTGCGCGTGTCCACCGAACTGGTGGCCTCGTCCAGGATCAGGATGCGCGGGTCGGCCAGCACTGCGCGCGCGATGGTCAGCAGTTGTTTTTGCCCCTGCGAGACGTTGCTGGCTTCCTCGTTGAGTACCATGTTGTAGCCGTCCGGCAGGGTATGCACGAAGTGATCCACATGCGCGGCTTTGGCCGCGGCGTAAACCTCGGCGTCAGTGGCATCCGGCCGGCCGTAGCGGATGTTCTCCATGATCGTGCCGTTATACAGCCAGGTATCCTGCAGCACCATGCCGAACAGCTTGCGCAAGTCGCGGCGGGTCAGGCTGCGGATATCGCGCCCATCGACGCGGATCGCGCCGGAGTCGACATCGTAGAAGCGCATCAACAGCTTGACGATGGTGGTCTTGCCCGCGCCGGTCGGCCCGACGATGGCCACCCGCTGGCCGCTGTTTGCCCTGGCAGTGAAATTGTGGATCACCGCCTTCTCGGGGTTGTAACCGAAGCGCACGGCTTCGAAGTCCACCTGGCCGCGCACATCGCTCAGTTCCAGCGCACCGGCCGGGTCGGGCACTTCCTCGGCCTCATTCAGAAAGCCAAAGACCCGTTCGGCCGCGGCGGCGGTTTGCTGCAGCGTGTTGGAAATGTTCGCCAGTTGCGCAATCGGCTGGGTGAAGTTGCGCACATACTGGATGAAGGCCTGGATATCGCCTACAGTGATCAGGCTGCGCGTTGCCAGCCAGCCGCCAAGCACCGCCACTGCCACGTAGCCCAGGTTACTGATAAAGCTCATCACCGGCATCATCAACCCCGAGAGGAACTGCGACTTCCAGGCCGAGCTGTACAGCGTGGTGTTGAAACCGTCGAATTTGACGACGCTCTTTTCCTCGCCGTTGAAAGCCTTCATCACCAGGTGGCCGCCGTACATTTCCTCGACATGCCCATTGATGTGGCCCAGATATTCCTGCTGCTCGGAAAAGTACTTCTGCGAGCGGTTCACGATCTGCCGGATGAAAACCAGCGAGAACGGGATGACCAGCAGGCTCGCCAGCGTCATCTGCCAACTGATGGTCAGCATCATCACCAGCACGCCCACAACCGTCACGCCGGAGGTGATGATCTGCGACAGGCTCTGGTTGAGCGTCTGGCTGACCGTATCGACATCGTTGGTGACGCGCGAGAGCACCTCGCCGTGGTTGGTGCCGTCGAAATAACCCAGCGGCATGCGGTTGATCTTCTCGGCGATATCCCGGCGGAAGCGATAGGTCACCTTGGCCGAGACGCCGGACATGATCCAGCCCTGCACGTAGCTGAACAGCGTCGCCAGCAGGTACAGGATGGTCATAGTGATCAAAATGTTGCCGATGTAGGTAAAGTCGATGCCTTCACCGGTGCCGGAGATTTGCCCCATGACGCCTTCGAACAGTTTGGTGGTGGCCTTGCCCAGGATCTTCGGGCCGAGGATGTTGAACACGGTCGAGACCGCGGCAAACAGAAACACCACCGCAAAGGACCATTGGTAGGGCTTAAGGGCCTGCAAAAGCTTTTGCATCGTTCCCCTGAAGTCGCGCGCCTTATCGCCCTTTATCATCATGCCCATTGGGCCGCCGTGGCGTCCCGGGCCAAAACCTGGCCCGCCCGCCTGTTCCCTGGATCCGCCCCCGCTGCGAT
>JGI24732J26686_1000891_pt1 | contig 13489 bp, 13 predicted proteins | sample EPASupsiteHSE623_FD_26686 | JGI IMG/M metagenome (IMG submission 26686)
GGAGGCATACACGACTATGTCACAGGCTCGTTCCTGCTCACGCACGGGTACAAGCCAATAGACAGGCGTAATGTGATGGAGCTCTTGAAGAAGTTCGACCAGCCCGACCTGCCTGAGCCTGCGGGGCACAACGATGCAGGCGAGCCATACTGGACTGGAAAGCAGGTCTTCTCAACAGTCCTTCCAAAGGGGCTGAACCTGACTTTCAAGGCCGACTTCTGCATGAACTGCGACGCCTGCAAGTCAGAGGACTGTGAGCACGACGCATACGTCATAATAGAGGACGGAGTGCTCAAACAGGGAACCATAGATGCAGAGGCCGTGGGCGCATTCAAGGGCAAGATCACTGATAGAGTGATTAAGCAGTACAGCCCAACTGAGGCTTGCAGGTTCCTGGATCAGATGACATTGCTGGCATTGAGGGGCATAATGTATGCCGGTTTTTCCTTTGGCATAGATGATGAGGACATACCAAGGCCTGCAGCAAACCAGATTGAGGAGACTACCAGGGCTGCCCGCGAGAATGTGACCAGGCTTATAGAGGCCTACAATGCAGGCGAGCTGGAGCCCCTTCCAGGACGTACCCTGGACGAGACCCTGGAGATGCGCATAATGCAGACTCTGGGCAAGGCCAGGGACAGCGCAGGCTCAATAGCCGGCAGGTATCTGGGACTTGATAACTCCGGAGTGGTGATGGCAGTTTCTGGGGCCAGAGGATCGATGCTCAACCTGACACAGATGGCGGCCTGCGTTGGCCAGCAGTCTGTGCGTGGCGAGCGCATCAAGCGTGGCTATGCAGGCAGGACTCTGCCTCACTTCAGGCGCGGAGACCTTGGGGCTGAGGCTCACGGCTTTGTAGAGTCCAGCTATAAGAAGGGTTTAACCCCCACTGAGTTCTTCTTCCACTCAATAGGTGGAAGAGAGGGCCTGGTGGATACGGCCATCAGGACGTCTCAGAGCGGTTACCTCCAGCGTCGTTTAGTCAACGCGCTGCAGGATTTAGAGGTCAAGTACGACGGCACAGTTCGCGAGACTCGCGGCATGATAGTTCAGTTCAAGTACGGCGAGGATGGAGTAGATGCCTCGAGACGTGACTATGCAAGCGTTGACAACGTAAAGCGGATAATCAGTAGAGTGATGAATAAGGAGGCGCAATGAGCCTCAGTAAAGATGAAATCCTTGGAAGGATAACCGACCTGGATCTGCCCACAAGCATAGTGGACGCCCTGCTTGCGGGGATAGAGGGCACAGGCCTGACAGATGAGCAGTTCGAAGAGATCATCTCCCAGGTAGCCTCGGATTATAACCATTCCCGGGTAGAGCCCTGTGAGGCAGTGGGCGTAGTTGGCGCCCAGTCCATAGGCGAGCCAGGAACCCAGATGACCATGAGAACTTTCCACTACGCAGGAGTGGCTGAGATCAACGTTACCCTCGGGCTTCCAAGGCTAATCGAGATTGTAGATGCAAGAAAGATACCAAGCACGCCCACAATGACCGTCAGGCTCAATGAGGAGTATGCTCATGACCGCGACCTGGCCAGAGAGGTAGCCTGGGCCATAGAGTCCACATCAATTCTGCACCTGGGCTCTATTGCCACAGACCTGGCAGAGATGAATGTGATCATTGAGCTAAACCCTGTGGCCATGGAGCAGAGGAAGATCACCCCAGATGAGGTCGCCAATAGCTTAAGGGAGGAGACAGGCCTGTCTGTTGATCTTAAGGGCAATGTGCTTGTCATGGCCCCTGAGGAGCCTTCTTACCGCGAGCTTCTGCAGCTTGTGGAGAAGATCAAGAAGGTTTCTCTTAAGGGCGTGGAAGGGATAAGGCGAGTTGTGATTCGCAAAGAAGGCGACGAGTACGTGCTGTATACTGAAGGATCGTCGCTTAGAAAGGTGATGCAGTTCGACGGAGTGGACCCCACCAGGACCAAGACCAACAATATAAATGAGATCGGTGAGGTCTTAGGCATTGAAGCTGCCAGGAATGCAATAATAAACGAGGCCACTGATACTCTGCGCGAGCAGGGCCTCGCAGTTGATGTCAGGCACATCATGCTTGTGGCAGACATTATGACCGTCGATGGAGAAGTGAAGCAGATCGGCAGGCACGGCGTATCTGGCGAGAAAGCTTCAGTCCTTGCAAGAGCTGCCTTCGAAGTCACAGTAAACCATATCCTAGATGCGGCTGTGCGCGGAGATGTGGACGACCTACAGGGGGTCACTGAGAACGTCATAGTCGGACAGCCGATACAGCTAGGCACGGGCGGCGTGCAGCTAGTAGCAAGAAGATGAGGTAGTACAAATGATAAACGTAGATAGAGCGCTTCGAAGTTCAATCAGGACAGGAAAAGTGGTGCTTGGATCAAATAAGACAATTGAGACCGGATCAAAGGGCGAGGCAAAGCTGATCATATACTCCAGCGACTGCCCCCATGACGTGCGCTCTTCGCTAGAGTCCATGGATGTTCCAGTCTACAGTTATCAGGGTATGGGCAAGGATCTTGGATCTGCCTGTGGAAAACCCTTCTCCGTGGCCACCCTGGCCATAATAGAGCCAGGCGACTCGGAGATTATGGCACTGCTGCGGGAGATCCGGGGTGTCCAGAATGAGTGAGTTCAAGCTCACCACAGAGGGAATAAGATACATAGCGCTTTTTGAGAGCTTGACTGGCGGGATGGCCAGGGACTGCGTAGTGGATGCCGACAACGATAGAATCATCTTTGTAATAAAAAAGGGCGATATGGGTGCAGCCATAGGCAGAAAGGGCAGCAACATCAACCGGGTCAAGAAGTCGATAGGCAAACAGATTGAGATTGTAGAGTACAGCGACAACGTGAACGAGTTTCTGGAGAACCTCTTCCAGCCCGCCTCCATCAAGAATGTGATGGTGGTGGACAAAAATAATAAGCGATTGGCTTATGTAGAGGTAGCAAATAAGGATAAAGGCATTGCCATCGGGCGCGACGGCCGCAACATATTAAAAGCCAAGATGCTTGCGCAGAGGCATCATGGCGTAGATGACATAATCATCCAATGAGAAAACGGCCTGTGCCTGTGGCACACAACACAACTTACAAGTCATGATCAATAGGTGAAATGAATGGGACAGGGAATTTATGCAGCCAGGAAACTGGAGCGTGATAGGAAGAGTCTGAGGTGGAGCGATCCTAAGTACATTAAGCGCGCTGGCGGGCTCAAGATCAAGGCAGACCCTATGGCTGGAGCGCCGATGGCCAGAGGAATTGTGCTTGAGAAGGTGGGCATTGAGGCCAAGCAGCCAAACTCTGCCATCAGAAAGGCGGTCAGAATCCAGCTCATCAAGAACGGACGCCAGGTCACGGCCTTCACTCCTGGAGATGGGGCAATAGGCTTCATAGATGAGCACGATGAGGTCACCGTAGATCGAATCGGCGGAAGAATGGGCCGGTCGATGGGCGATATCCCCGGAGTTCGGTTCAAGGTCATTGCAGTGAACAACGTCTCCTTAGATGAGATGGTCAGGGGCAGGAAAGAGAAGCCTGTGAGGTGATCTTAGATGTTGCTATTTGGCAAGTGGGACCCGGCAGAGGTAGAGGTCGCGGATCTTAGCATCAAAGGCTACATGAACCTTACTCCCAAGGCAGTCATGTATTCAGGCGGCAGGCATGCAAAGCAGCAGTTCAAGAAGTCTGAGCAGCATGTAATTGAGCGCCTGGTAAACAAGCTCATGAGGAAAGAGAAGAACACAGGCAAGAAGATCATGGCCTACAGGATAGTCGAGAACTCATTCGACATAGTAGCCAGGAAGACCAAGGAGAACCCGCTCACAGTCCTGGCCAGGGCCCTGTCCAATGCCGGACCTCGCGAAGAGGTTGTAAGGCTCAAGTACGGCGGAATCACCGTGCCAAAGGCCGTAGATACAGCTCCTCAGAGGAGGATCGATACTGCCCTTATGCTTATCGCCAAGGGCGCCTGGCAGTCCTCCTTCAAGACCAAGAAGTCTATTGAGGACGCACTGGCAGACGAGATCATAGGCGCTGCCAATTATGACGTCAGAAGCTTTGCCATCAATAGAAAGGATTCTATTGAGCGTGTGGCAAAGGCAGCCAGGTAAAGGATATTAAAGGCGCTATATGGCGCCTTATATTTCTATTTTTGAGTCTCTTTAAAGATTAAGGCCAAAGGTCTAAATCTCCCAAGGTTCCATTGGCGATCTACATCGGAGGAACAAGAGACGTGGATAAAAACATTCCATGGGATGAATTGGACCCAGATGTGCGGTGGGATGAATACTTACGAACCTCACACTACCAAACGCCTACGCCTAAGATTCCGATAATCGCTGAGTACTTTCGACTAGTGAATGCAATATTTGGGGCATATCTAGCCATTACCGTTAGCTTGAACGATGCAGTTCAACTTTTAGAGCATAAACAAGAGGCGTCGGTGCAAAAGGATAAAACCACAATAGAACACATGGATAAACAATTCCTGTTGTTTGGTAAAGTCGATCCCAATGAGCCCAATGCTTACCCAGAACCAAAAAACGCCCTCCATATGTGTTCACAAGGCGGATTCAAGAAGAGAAATGGCCCAGGCGGAGATAATCAGATAATGGCTGCAAATATGAGTATCGTGATGATGTACGCGTACTGGGAAGATCACTACCGTGAAAAGATAGCACATGCTATCGGGCTTAAAGATAAAAACGAGGTGAAGACAGAGATCATGGCTGATTTGAGCATCTTGCGAAACTCCATAATACATCATAGTGGCTACGTAATAAGCGATAAAAAATTTAAAATTCTGTCAAATTTTCGGCCGGGTGACAAGATTAATATTGATCTAGATCAATTTGAGGAGATTAAACGCCAGATCGAGAAAGGGCTGAGCAAATTATCACAAGAGTTGGAGGAGGTTATCCCTGCACCCAAACCCTGAGATTTTCTATGGACGGTCTTGGCAAGATTATAGGTCCACAACAAATCTATTAGTATAACAATAGCGTTCCGATCGATGGAGATCTCTCTGGCATAGATTATGCAAGCGGTTGTTGCCAGCTATTCAGGAGATGAGTGATATGAACTTTTGAAAACACCTCATCCACTTTAGCACATCCTGTCAAAGGTTATTATATACTTATTGCTCTTGCTGCAATACATTCTTAAAGTTTCATCACTATTTGCATGCTCGCATTGCTAAACATCCAGAGGGACTAATATGAGAGAGGACGCCAATATGAGAAAAGGCATATTTTTCATTGTTGCCTTTTTAGCCTTATTATATCCCGCTGAAGCTCAGGCTATAGATCAGCCCGCTTCAGCGGAGGATCTGACATACATAACAGAGCAGTTTCCACCCTTCAACTTTCAAAAGGATGGCAAGCTGCAAGGCATATCTGTAGATCTGCTCGAGACCGTTTGGGTGAGAATGGGTGCAGACCTGAACAGAAGCGCAATAGAGCTCCTGCCCTGGACTGAGGGTTATGAAAGAACTCTAGATGAAAGGAACAACGTCCTGTTTTCGACCTCCCGCTTCCCGCAAAGAGAGCAGCTCTTCAAGTGGGCAGGGCCAATCGCGCCCATCAGGGATGTGCTGCTTACAAAAAGGGATAGGAATATCAGCATTTCAGCCCAGGACGATCTGAAGAAATACAGGATAGGCGCAGTCAAGGATGACAGTGCCGTGCAAATGCTTCTGGATAAAGGCGTGAATAAGGAGGACCTGGTGCTGGCAGCAACGCCGATGCCCATTATTGAGATGCTGGAAAATGATAGCATAGATGCCTGGGCGTATGATGATGTGGGCGGCATATGGCTGATCAACGAGTCGGGTGCAGATGCGAGCGATTTCAAGGCAGCCTACACACTGGGTCAGACTGACCTCTATTATGCCTTCAATAAAGAAACTCCTGATTCCCTTGTGCTGTCATTCCAGCAGGCCATAGATTCCATCAATAATAACAAGGACGAAGATGGGCTAACGGAATATGAAAAGGTGCTAAATAAGTATGTCCCATCGGAGTATGTCATAAATAATACGGACGAGAGCAGGCTCATGGCATTTTTAAGCGAGGCCGTAGCCTACGTGAAAGAAAAAGGCGAGAAAAAGGCCCTTCAAGAGTTCAACAACCGCTCGGGCTCATTTGTCAGAGGAGATCTCTACATCTTCGCTTACGATTTCAACGAGACGTGTCTTGCTCATCCCTTCATGCCAGACCTGGTGGGCCAGAAAGGCCTGCTGGATATCAACGGCATGAATGTGACCGCAAACGAGCTGGCACTGGCCAAGAGGGGTGGCGGGTTCATGTATCTTGTCTTCCCGAATCCAACCCACGGGTCCAAGGAAGAGCTTAAGCTGATTTATATTGAGGCTGTGAATGATAACCTCTATCTGGGCTCTGGATTATATATCTCAGACATTTCCGCATCTTTCAATGAGGAAGAGAGCGATGAGTTTGTGGCCTATGTAGAGCGCGCCCTGCAGTTCGCCAGGGAGAACGGCAAGGATAAGGCTCTGGCAGTCTTCAATGATCCAGGAGGCAACTTCACAAGAGATGGACGCTACATCTTTGCCTACGATTATGAAGGACGAAACCTGGCCCTTCCCAAGCAGTCTGAGCTGGTAGGCACAAACCGCATAGATGTCCAGGATCCAAATGGCGTCTATTTCGTTAAACAACACATCGACCTGGCCAGAATGGGCGGTGGATTCCACTACTATGTCTATCCAGATCCCTCCAGAAACATGGACCCCGCGCCAAAGCTCAGCTATGTGGTTAACGTCGATGACACCTGGTTCCTGGGATCTGGGATTTATGCGGAGGGCGAGGAGTAAGACGGATCTATTAAAAATAATTCTACTTTTTTTTGACTCAATGCATTTTTAGCCAATCAACTCCTGAAGACGATGGCAATGCATCAATCGCAGACCCTTTGGCAGATATGACATGCCTGACAATCAATCAAACCGATGATGTTTACTACCTCACGAGTTATGTCAAACTAAAATATGGTGATCATATGAAAAGTTGGAATGCGCTAGCTGCAGCAGTCTTGCTGGTGCAGGTGAGCCTCATGGTTTTCACCACACAGTCAGCTCTGGCAAAAGAAGAGTTTCTGGGAACGGCAAATACCTCACTGATTTCCCCCTTCAACAAGACCGAACTCGTCTCATTTGTTGAATCCGCGGCGGCCTATGTCCAAAAGAACGGCAAAGATAACGCCCTGGTAGAGTTCAGCAACAAGACCGGCTCATTTGTCAAAGGAGATCTCTACATCTATGCCTATGATTTCAATGGAACCAACATTGCACATCCATTTAATCCCGATTGGATAGGCCAAAACAAGCTAGATACGACCGATTCCTATGGCGTCCCACTCGGCAAGATCCTGGCCGACGTTGCAAGGGGAGGAGAAGGATTTGCTTACTTCATCTTCCCAAACCCGGCTCACGGCAATAGAGATGAGCTCAAGATCGGCTACGTGATGAAGGTGGATGATAGCTGGTGGCTGGGCTCAGGATTATACCTCTCCAACATTTCTACGTCTTTTGGCGGGGCCAAGAGAGATGAACTTGTGGCCTTTGTAGATGAAGCTGTCCGATTTGCCAAGGAGAACGGCAAGCAGAAATCCCTGGCAGTCTTCAATGACCCAAAGGGTAATTTCACAAGAGATGAACTTTACATCTTTGCCTATGATTACGAAGGGCGAACCCTGGCACTTCCTTATCAGCCCGATTTGATAGGCACAAGTCGTATCGATGCTCAAGACCCAAACGGCGTCAAGTTCATCCAGCAGGCCATAGATACAGCCAGAATGCAGAGGGTTTTCCTCTACTATATCTATCCTGACTCATCCAGAAACATGACCCAGTCACTGAAGCTGAGCTATGTGGCGAAGATAGATGATACCTGGTTCCTGGGGTCTGGCATCTATGCGAATGGCGATGAAGAGACAGAATAATTCCGGCCCTTTAAAATGCAGGGCACATAGATTATCATATAATAGTGCAGAAGTGATGAAAAATGACTATTAAGAAAAATATGAAAAATAGTGTACTCAGCTCTGTCTTAGTGGCGACTTTGGTCACTCTGCTTTTTTGTGCCATCGCTGCTTCAGGCCAGGATGTACCTAACGGCAATATATCTGCCGCAGATTCGGTGGTCGATATGCCTTTCATGCTGCTCCAAATCCAGGCAGATGTGCAGGGGAGCCTGAATGATCTGGACTTAGACGTGGCAAATGCCTCCCAAAATCTCTCAGCAACAGGCCTGGATGGGGGTGCAGCCCGTGGAGTCCTACATAAGCTGCTTGAAACCAACTCAAACCTGGTCGAAGCAGTGACGTTTGGCAAAGACGGGAAGATCATTGTAGCCGAATGCAAAGGTTGCGAGGGCGGAGAGGGCGCGGATATTAGCAGCCAAGAGCATATCGCCCACGTCTTGAAGACTAAAACCCCAACGCTGAGCAAACAGCTCCTGCTGGTGGAAGGATATACCGGCACGGCTCTTGCATATCCTGTCTTCTCTCAGCAAGGTGAGTTCCTGGGAGGCATCTCTGCAATCATTGAGCCCGATAAGTTGCTGAATGAAATGGTCGCTCCCCAGCTCCATTTTGATGCATACAATCGGAGCAACATTACCGACTATAGCTTCTGGCTAATGCACCTAGATGGCCTGATTGCCTACGACCGGGATGCAAGCCAGATAGGGAAGTACCTGTTCGTTGACCCGCTTTACAAGACATTCCCCAGCCTCCTCGACCTGGGACATAGGATTGCGGCCGAGAGGTCGGGTCATGGGTACTATAGCTTCAAAGTCACTGAAGGCAATAATAGGGTAGTGACCAAGGAGAGCTACTGGACAACGGCTGGGCTTCATGGCAGGGAATGGAGGCTTATCGTCACCAAGATAGTGCAATGAGGGATTATATATCAATTTTTAATAAGATCTCTTCTATAACGTACCTCGTGGTATGAGCCTTACACCAGACAAGACCGATGACAGAGCACAGGCAATTGGCTATGCTAAACTGGCGCTCGATATCTACGAGCAGATCGAAAGCCTGGATACAGAAATGGTGGGGGGGGTGCATTAGCAGAGTGGCAGAAATAAGAATTAAGTGATATGTAGCCAGATCTCTGTTGGCAGGTTATGGCGCCTCCCTGGATGGGAGTCAGTATTTTGCCTAAAACACGAATTATAAGTGCATCTCTGGTCTATAGGCATAAGTTTTCCAGCAGATGCGCTATCCCATGGAAATCAAAGTTCATGAGTCTTCTTTGATAAAAGCTCTGGATCTACTTCTAGTACATTGAGGCTTAAATAAGACTACATTTCCCTGAGCAGGGAGCGCTCTATCGAGCTTCAAATCCAGATCATGGGTCAGAATATCTGTCAATCATTTCTTGGCGGCGCATCATGCTCAGCGCTTCTGGTGACGACTGCCTATTGGTCAAGCCTAATTCGAAGTGCGCTATACTCTATGCTTCTGGGCAGATGTCTTGGCCCAAAAACTCTGGTGGGAACACACCCGCGTTCAAGCTACAGCCGCCGCAAGAGGATGATCGCCTCAGATTCGCATATAATTGATGTCCTTGAAGTGCCATGTGATATGCTATCGATTCATCAAACAGCTATCAGGCAGCGACAGCTTATTATCTGAAATGTTCCCCCCAGAGGGGGTCAGGGGGGCATCTGCCTGGACGTTGGAGTTGGATCATGCATTCACGGCCTGGGATCTGCCTGCAAGTAGCACCACCCAGATAGACATAGTCTATCCTGATATATCCGTTGATCTATTTCGGCCTCGATGCACTAGACTAGAGCGTCCCAATTCCTGGGAAATGTGGCCTTATTTAAGCTTTCGTGTACTAGAACCCTGGGCGGTTGCCGCCACGCTTGGCATGAGGTCCACCCCGCCCAAAAAAGGGGAACTCTCGGGGGCGGGCGGGTGGAATATCGGCGGTGATATAACCTAAATTAAATCTTTATGGTGTATAAGCCTTGCGCTCGCTCATATAACGAATCTGCAATATCACGGAAAATAATTAAGTACCATGACTACCATTAATACAGTAGAGATTCGAGGGGAATCTCTTGAGGGGGCCAGGCCTGAGCAATCCCACACATCAGGCCTATTGCCCAATATTCGATGGCTTTGAGATTCTTGCTTCTATTGCGCGATCTCGGATAAATATCTAGAGTGCAGACTGCTTGAAGATGGTAGGGCTCTTGTAAGGATAGCTGTTATGGAGGCGGAGGCCTGGCGATTGATTAGGGCAATTATAGATTGATGATATGCATCTTCTATAGGATGCGAGACTCTTGTCCTCAGAGATAGAACGAGCTGGAATATAGCTATCTTCTCCGGGGCTTGCTATATTGCCTATCCCTTTTCATGGGTCTGGCTTTGAGGATAAACTCACGGCAGATTAATAAACTCCCAAAACCAATTATTCATGATATATCTTTTTGGAGAGTGAGATTATGGCGAAACTTTCACCAAGACCACAAAAAAGCCCTCGTGTCGAATTGAATGAAAAGAATGCCGGAAGATGCTTATGCCCCGGCTGCCCAACCTATAATTCCAGTCCATGTCCAAAGGAGAGTGAAGAGAAGATCCATTCGTCTTCGGTTAGGATTAGTATCATAATAAATCATAATAAATCCAAAAGTTTAGGTGCTGGTTTGTGAGATCCGAATGCGGTGAGTGATAATTATATCGTGTGAGAAATATTTATAATTTATATATAATATGATTTTTGTATATATAATTCTGCTCTTAACCGAAGACGAATGGACCTCCTGCGACAGTTGAAGAAAGCAAAATATAAGTCTATTGGTGATATATACCCTCGATTTTAATAGAGAAGCTCGATATCTTTAATAAAATGCGATTGCCGTCCCATCATCAAGCCGACTTTTGACACTTGCTAGATCTCCAAACCCCGTGTAATGCCTGCATCTACAGCCAGCTTGCAGGCATCTCTAAACTCCCTGGCAGTGATACGCCTGGACAGCTCCGGACACCCTCCTGCCTCATGGGCGGGATGGTACTGGGCCATGACATTTAGGTATGTATTCCTGGACAGCCCTGACAGGAACTCCACCACATCTCTCGTGCCTGCTCTGCCAGCCCTGCCTCATCCGAGCCGTACTTTATGTCAGGCATATATATGTCCACGATCCTTTCCAGGAGCCTGAGTGTCTCCACAGATTCATAGCCTCCGCAGTTGTACACCAGAGGAACATTCAGCCCCCGCTCCCTGGCTATGATCAAGGCTTCCAGGATCTGGGGCAGGAAATGGGTGGGAGTGACCAGGTTTATGTTGTGACATCCCTTTCTTTGCAGGTGGACCATGATCTTTGCGAGGTCCTCAGATGAGACCTCTTCACCAAGATCGTCCTGGCTGGTCTCGTAGTTCTGGCAGAATATGCAGCCCAGGTTGCACCCTGCAAAGAATATGGTCCCGGACCAGTGGGTCCCCACCAAGGGCGCCTCCTCTCCAAAGTGCGGGGCGAAGCTGGCAACCCTTGCCAGGCGGCCGCCTCTGCAGAAGCCCTGCTCTCTTTCCAGCCTGTTCACACCGCAGGCCCGGGGGCAGAGGTCGCAGCTCTCCAGATGGGCCGCCGCCTGCTTTGCTCTCTCCTTTAAGACCTCAAGAGGGATCTGGTTGTAGCTTGCCAAAAGATATCTCCTATGCCTACGTTCAGGCAAAGCTTATTCTGAGACGATATATGTATTTGATATCAATCTCACTTGGACTTTATTTTTTTTTCTTACGCTTGATTATTCTGCTTAAGCAGCAGTGAAGCCAGCTACATTCAGTCTATGGTGCTACATATGATAAGGTCTCAAGAGCTGGGATTGGCCCGTCACCCCAGTATCTTTAGACATCCCTTTTGAGACTCATACCTTTGATAGGATCTCCCCCTTCTTCGAGTCGTAATCCTCCTGGGTAATTAGGCCCAGGTCCAGCATCTCCTTGATTTGCTTTAGCTTCTGCATTGGGTCCTCATCCTGTCGTATCGGTGGTTGATTCGGTGGTGTGTCGCCGGGGTACGAGGTAGGTTGAGAGGCGTCGATTGAGGTCAAATTGAATGGAATGACTGAACTCAAGTTATCAGCGGTGGCCACTATTGCCTCTCCTCTATGTAGTTCGACTGACTCAATGGCATAATTCCTGTGCTTGATGGATACGGGCCCCCCATAAGCCAAAACAGTGCTTATCCTGTTTATGGGGTCATGGATTACGCCAAATGTGTTATTGCCCTTCGAAGAAGCAGTCAGGACATCGGTCTCAATATCCAGAGAAGTTCCATCGTTGACAACTTCTGCCAGGAACGGGCCCTGATCCAGGCCAAATGCTATCTGCCCTGGTGAGCCGGACGATCCCAGCTGAAGTGAGCTTCGAGATGCGGATTGTATATTCAGCCTGCCTATCGCTTCGGCCACACGGCCGTATTCGCCCGAATAAAGTTTTCCGCACACTATAATAGATTTAAAAAAACGGATTTTAGATTCCATCAGGGCTGCATCAGCGATTACAGGGCTTATCTCCCCATGCACCAGATTTGAAACCAATGCACTCACGGCGGGGAATCCAGCTAAATCGTTAACGGCTTGACCGAGGCCGTAGTTTTTACCAGAAGTGCCTTTGACAAGCTTTACTAATCGTGCGCAGTTCACAGCAAGCTCGATCACACCATCAGGAGGTAGAATAAGCTCGTCTCCTGGCTTCAGCTCCCTACTGCCTGTCGGAGTTGATGCCACCAAGGTACCGCTGCCCGAGGCACTGGCAGGCATCACTTTAACACAGTCGCCATTCTGATCAAACTGGTAACCATTATCGCACATGTACACACAATAGCTGTAGCGCATATCTCTAATCAGATGCCTATCTGGAATTGGTGGGCAGGACTCATGACGTGGTTCAGGGTAAGAATACGTTGATCCCTCGGGCCCCCATATAGTTCCCGATCCAGTTCCCGATCTAGGAGATGTTACTGTTATCGAAATGCCTTCTGAGACTGTTACAGGGCCGCCTGGATTAGAATATCCATTTGGGTCTGGAAAAGCGATTGGATCTACATAAAGGCCGCCCGGATCGCTACCGCCGCACTCGGGACCGGAGCAACCTCCACCTTCACCACAATGCCCACAGTTGCCTTGGGCTGTGGGAAACAATGCTGTTGTTAGGCATATTACTATTATCGCTAAATTGAGGAAACGCAATCTCCCCCCTCCTATCTATAACGATTAAAACCTCGCCATAGCAGCACTAGATTTTATACTTTTTGATGCCTAATATATTCGTTTACCTCTTATGAAAGATATCCTGATTGATTGGATAGGTCATCCCAATCAGGGACATATGCTTGGAAATATGAATAATCAATGTAGGCAGGTCGTCACTCGCCAATGAGTCGTTATTTATAAATCCTATCACATATCCTATACATAAGGGTGCATAGAGATGGGTAAGCGTGGACCAAAGCCTCGTTTCA
>JGI24732J26686_1000903_pt1 | contig 13326 bp, 10 predicted proteins | sample EPASupsiteHSE623_FD_26686 | JGI IMG/M metagenome (IMG submission 26686)
GTGACCTTCTCCCATGACTGAAGTCATAGGCATCTCCCTTGCAGACTCATCGGATTCTTCATCCGGTTCATCTCTGCTATCAGCCAGTCATCTCGGCATCAGAGGCTGCGTTGCAACCTCCATAGGTACAAGGTTCTTGGAAGCACGGTTTCCAGATCAGCAGTACCTATACGGGAGAACTTGCGTTTCGGTTTTTACTCCAGGAACTTCCTCCTGGAAACCTATACCAAAGTTCATAATTGAAGATGCGCTATGAGAATAAATAGTATGCAGGATCATAGGTACGGGCTGTATCCCACCAATGAATTGGCGGGGATTGGCCCTGATTCTGTCCTAAATTGGAGATCGCCTCGATATCCTCTATCCCCGTTAGCATTTGTCTTGGTCAGCAAGACATCCACATCACCGCACCATGGTGTCCTGACATGATACTCGGGCCGACTTACGAAAATATTTATGTCTCTAACGCTTCTGCTTAATTGAGATGTAAGGGACGTACAAATCTATGAGCATGAGCGGATTAATTGTTTTCGTTATGGGCCTCATCGCTCTCGTGATCGGTGCGGAGATGGTTGTGCGGGGAGCATCAAGGCTGGCGGCATTGCTGGGCGTCAAGCCCCTGGTGCTCGGCCTCACCGTAGTTGCTATTGGCACCAGCATGCCCGAGCTGGCTGTGGGCATCACCGCCAGCCTGCAGGGGATCGGCTCGCTGGCTGTGGGCAACATTGCTGGCACCAATATGTTCAATATCCTGTTTATTCTGGGCCTGAGTGCTCTTCTTCAGCCGCTGCCGCTTCACTTGCAGGTCCTCAAGCTCGATCTTCCAATGATGGTTGTCGCAGCGGCCCTTATGACGGGCCTTGCATGGGACGGCATCCTCACGCGCCTTGATGGTTGCCTGCTCTTTGGCGCTGCCGTTCTCTACACTATAGCGCTCCTGCACATCAGCCAGCATGAGTCACGGGCTATGGAAAAAGCGTATGAGGACATGTGCGGCGTTGATCCAGATGAGACCTGTGGCATTGACGCCGCCATGAGGAGACGAAGGGAGATGCGGGCACGATCGAAATATACAGTGATGCTTGTCGCCGGCATGGTGATCACAGTGATTGGCGCAAACTGGCTGGTCAATGGCGCAATCGGGATCGCCCGGGCGCTTGACATATCTGAGGCCATGATCGGGCTCACTATCGTGGCCGTTGGCACATCGTCCCCCGAACTTGCCACAACCGTCGTCGCAACCATCCGGAATGAGCGGGACGTTGCCGTCGGCAACCTGCTTGGAAGCAGCATTTACAACATCCTCATGATACTGGGCTTCACCTGCATGGTCTCGCCAGGCGGTTTGCCAGTAGAGCATCAGCTAATGTTGTTCGATATTCCCCTGATGACAGGCGTCGCACTCGCCTGCGTCCCCGTCTTCGTGACAGGCAAGCGCATTTCCCGGGCGGAAGGTGGCATGGGCGTCGCCATCTACCTGACCTACATGCTCTGGCTTATTCTCCTCCGTGCATGATAAGATGGTAGACGTTCGGATTATGGATCGCCAAGGCGACCAACATCGGCTATTGCCGAAAGCGTTATAATTGATGGGGGCGCTCGAAGATAGCATCCGCGGGGATTGCGCAAATGGAGATGCCCTTACTTGGAGATATAGCCGTCGTATTCGTGCTGTCTGTCATAGTATTGTCTATATTCCATAGGATAAAGGCGCCGACGATTATTGGCTTCCTAATTACAGGAGTACTTGCAGGACCACAGGGTCTGGGTCTAATCCGGGCGGCTGATCAGGTTGATGTCCTTGCGGAGATTGGAGTCATCCTGCTGCTTTTCACCATTGGGCTTGAAGTCTCTCTAAAAGATCTGCTGAAGATCAAGAAATATGTCCTGATAGGCGGGCCTCTCCAGGTTATCCTTACCATCATTGTGGTCTTTGCTATACTGAGATTTGCAGGGTTGCCAATGGGAGAATCAATGCTCCTTGGGTTTCTCGTATCTCTAAGCAGCACTGCCATAGTGCTCAGGATAATCCAAAGCAGAGCTGAGTTCTACAGCCCTCATGGCCGTACTACTCTTGGCATACTGATCTTTCAGGATATTGCAATAGTCCCTATGATGCTGATTACGCCTCTGCTGCCAGGAGTTACAGGAGGCGTAACAGAATCGCCGCTGGCAATTCTAGCCAAGGGGCTGGGCTTGATTGTCCTGGTAATTATTAGCGCCAAATGGATAGTGCCAAATGTTCTCGATCATATCGCTATGACTGGCGATAGAGAGCTGTTCCTGTTGAGCATTGTTGCGATATGCTTTGCCGTAGCATGGATCACCTCTCTTGCTGGATTGTCTCTGGGATTGGGTGCATTTCTGGCAGGTCTGACGATATCCGAGTCCAGGTATAGCCACCAGGCTTTTGGCAATGTGCTGCCATTGAGAGATGCCTTCACCAGCTTCTTCTTCGTGTCCATTGGAATGCTTCTTGATGTCAGTTTCCTGTTGAAGAACCCGGTGTATCTCCTGCTCCTTGCCCTTAGCGTTATAGTATTAAAAGCCCTTATCGCAGGTTTTGCAATTTCTCTTGTAGGGCTCCCCCTTCGCATAACGGTCCTTGTGGGACTTGCCCTGAGCCAGATAGGCGAGTTCTCATTCGTTCTCTCCCAGGTAGGTCTGGAAAATGGCCTGCTCTCTGGCGAGGTTTATCAGATATTTCTCGACGTCACTGTGCTGACAATGGCTGCTACGTCCTTCATAATAGCAGTCTCCCCCAAGGTGGCTGATACAGTAATGAGACTGCCGCTCCCACAGAGATGGAAATCATCACCGCCGCCTCAAAATAGGGCAGATATCGAGGCCATGAAAAATCATCTCATAATCGTAGGCTATGGTGTCAATGGCAGAAACGTGGCCAGATCTGCCAGAAGTGAAGACATACCTTATGTCATATTAGACCTGGACCCGGCGATAGTCAAGACTGAGATTAGCGAGGGCGAGCCAATCAGCTACGGAGATGCGACTCAGGAGACAGTTCTTCTCCACGCTGGAATCATATATGCCAGGGTGATAGTGATAGCGATTTCAGACCGGGTGGCAACCCGAAGGGTAGTGGATCTGGCAAGGAGGCTGAACCCGGATGTTTACATAATTGCAAGGACCCGATACATCCAGGAGATGAAGCCTCTGCACGATCTCGGGGCCAATGAGGTTATTCCTGAGGAGTACGAAACCTCAGTTGAGATATTCTGCCGGGTTCTTGAGAGATGCCAGGTGCCAAGAGAGAGAATAGAGCAGTTTACAGATCGCATCAGATCTGACGGATATGACATGTTCCGAAGCTTTTCTAAGGAGCCGTATTGCGGCTCTGACGTCAGCCAGATGAGCAAAGAGATCGTCACTCTAAAGGTCGATAAGGGATCACCCATAGCAGGAAGATCTATAGCAGATACCGGGCTGAAGGAACAAGATATAAAACTGCTGGCGATACACAGAGGCTCTGAGGCCATAAAAGAGCCAGACGAGAGCGTCCAGCTTCGCCAAGGTGACGTGGTCGTCCTCCTTGCTGACGGTGTAGAGCTCGATGCCGTAGGGAGCTTATTCAAGAACAAGGAGGCAACAAATGGCTAATCTCTTGATAACCAACCCATGATACATCCTGCAGTTGATGGTAAGTGTTAATAGAATGAAAAAAATTAGGATGATGCCTAAGTCCTTTTTTCAAGCCTTCTCCTCACAGACTCGGCATGAGCTTTTAGCCCTTCAGCATCTGCCAGAGTGGTTATGGTATTCTCCAGCAGGCTTAGTCCCTCTTCAGTTATCATCTGCACAGTCACCTTCTTTGTGAAGTGATCCACATTCAGGCCTGAGAATGCCCTGGCGTACCCCGAAGTGGGCAGGACGTGGTTTGTACCGCTTGCATAGTCGCCTGCGGCCACAGGCGTGAACTCGCCGAGGAATACGCTTCCTGCATGGCGTATGTTTCTCAAAACCTCAAAGGGCTCTATGGTTATGATCTCCAGGTGCTCGGGCGCAAAGGCATTTGAGAAGTCCACTGCATCTTCCAGGTCATGGGACTGGAGAATGGCCCCGTGCTCAAGGCTCTGCTTGATTATCTCCTTCCTCTCTGCCAACTCAGCCCTCTCATCCAATATTCCTGAAACCTCTCTTGCAAGGCCTGCATCCGGAGTCACCAGGACTGCAATCGAGCTTGGATCGTGCTCGGCCTGGGCGATCATATCCAAGGCCACAACCTCAGGATCCGCAGACCCGTCTGCAATGATCAATACCTCGCTTGGTCCCGCAGGGAAGTCTGTCTCGACTGCACCTCGAACAAGCATCTTTGCGGCTGTCACATAGACATTTCCAGGCCCCACGATCTTGTTCACCCTGAATATGGTCTCGCTTCCAAATGCCATGGCAGCGATTGCCTGGGCTCCGCCCAGCTTGTAGATCTCATCTGCGCCCGCAATATCGGCAGCGACCAGGGTCAAAGGCTCAATGCTCCCATCGCTTTTAGGAGGAGTACAGACCACAATCCTCGGTACATCTGCCACCTTTGCAGGTATGATCGTCATCAGAGCCGAGCTCGGGTAGGATGCCCTGCCGCCTGGAACGTAGGCTCCCACAGAGTCCAGGGGTACAAGCTTTTGGCCTACCATCACTCCAGGTTCTATCTCCGTCATCCACAGGTCTCTTTCCTTCTGCTCGAAGTGGAATGCCTGGATGTTCTCAGCTGCCTTTGCCAGTGACTCAAGCAGGTCCTCATCCACGGCATCATAGGCGGCCCTTATCTCCTCCTGTGTGACCCTCAGGCTCTCCAGATGAGCCTTCTCAAACTTCTCTGTGTAGCCCAGGAGCGCTTTGTCGCCGTTTGATGCCACATCCATGAGTATCTCGCCCACCTTTGGCAGGACATCCTCCAGGCTGACTTCCCTCTGCAGCAGGCTCTTTAGATCCTCATCACTCAGTTCTTCCAGCTTCTTAAATATCATTTTTCCACCCTCTAAGAAGAGTTACGTCCCCTCTGGAGCTTGTAGAGCGAGGTCACCCTTTCCAGGGAATCCGCCTCCTCAGGAGACTTGTCATCTCTGACAGTGATCAGCCTCGGGAACCTCAGGGCATATCCCGAAGAGTAGTTCTGGCTCTTCTGGATCTCCTCATAGGCCACCTCAAAGACGACCTTTGGCCTCAGCTCCACCTCCATGCCCTTCTGGACCAGGATCTTATCCCTGAAAAGCTCAGTGAGCTCAGACAGGGCCTCGTCAGTAAGTCCCGTTGCCACCCAGCCAATATCCAGAAGGTCTCCGGTATCCGGGTCCAGGCAGGCCAGCCTGTAAGACCCGAGATATGTAGCCCTGCGCCCCTCGCCCCATGTCGCGCCCACCACAACCAGGTCTAAAGTCTCCATGATGGGCTTGATCTTGAGCCAGTTCTTGCCCCTCTTGCCCGGGGCATAGACCGATGTGGGGTTCTTGAGCATGACACCCTCATGCCCGGCCTTCAGGGCCTCTTTGTATATCGCCTCAACAGCCCCGGCATCTTTAGTTAGCATCTGGTCGGCAGTGATCTCCTTATCCGCTATCTGCACAAGCTTCGACCTGCGCTCTGACAGGGGCAGATCTATCAGCGTCTCTCCGTCCAGGTAGAGAATATCGAACAGGAAGAGGCGCAGAGGTATCTCGGCTGCCAGCTTCTCGACATTGTACTTTCTCCTGAACCTCTTTAATATATCCTGGAAGGGACGAGGCCTGCCGTCAGCGCCCACAGCCACAGCCTCGCCGTCCACTATGAAGCTCTTTGCCTTCACATGGGTGAAAACCGCCTTTATCACCTCAGGCAGAGATGAGGTGACGTTCTCCAGCCTCCTTGAGTAGATCCTCACCAGGTCTCCATCCTTGTGTATCTGGACCCTGGCTCCATCAAACTTCCACTCAACTGCGGCAGTGCCGAGGTCTGATAGGGCTGACGGTATGCTTTCGCCTATCTGGGAGAGCATCATCTTGATTGGATGGAAGATTATTATATTAAGATTTGAAAGGCCGCCCTTCCTGGCGCTGACTGCCACCAGGCCTATGTCGTTTGTCAGGTTGTAGCCCCTCTCCACAAGCTCGGCTGGCTGGTTGAAGGCCTTGGCTATGGCATCCCTGATCCCGCCCTCGCCAACTCCAATTCTCAAGTCTTCAATGGCCAGCCTTGCTACGAACTGGGCCTCAAGGGGAGTGGCCTCCCCAAACAGGTACTGCAGGTTCTTGACCTTTGCATCCTGGGACCTGCGTCCCGACGCCTTGGCTATGGCTGTAAAGCGCTGGTATACCTCAAAAAGAGAGAGACCGTCGCTGCCAATGAAGGCTGCGAAGTTCTGGGGCCGGCGCTTCTCTGCAACCATTGAGGCCACAATGCCTGGGTCGCCGGTCTTTCTCAGAAGGTCATTGATCTCATCTGCAGAGCAGCCGCAGGCCTTGGCCAGGGCGTCGTAAAGGATGCTGGGGCCCACTCCCAGCACCAGGTCCGAGGCCGGAAATATTGTGCCTGTTATGAAATCGGCAGCTATGGCCAGCTCTGCGTCGCCCAGCCCTTTTAGGAATGCTGCGACCAGGTCTATCTTATCGAGGGTGCCGCTTGTGCCCTCCACGACCTTGCAGAGCTCTGAGAACCTCTGGAAGCTGGTCATTTTAGAGCCTATTGGCGGTATATGCTTATGATGTCGCTTAGTATCGCGGCTGCGGTCTCAATTGAGCCGGCGCCAAGTCCAGACACGGTTATTGTCCCCGACAGGTCTGTATAGATGGCAGCCGAGTTCAATGTCGACCCGACGGCGATCGGGCTTCCAACAGGCACGAGAGTTGGCCTGACCGTGAGCGCCGGCACGTCGCCTATCAGCTTTATCACATAGCCCTTCTCCCTTGCCAGGGCCAGAGCCTCAGGAGTCACCCTTGTGATGCCAGTGACGTCCACATCGCTGTACTTTATGTCCATATCGAATATGGCATTGGCAAGTATCGTCACCTTGCCTGCAGTGTCCACGCCCTCCACATCGTACGTGGGATCTGCCTCGGCATATCCCAGGTCCTGGGCCTCGCTCAAGGCGTGAGTATAGGGTATGCCCTCCTCGGCCATCCTGGTCAGTATGTAGTTGCAGGTGCCGTTGAAGATGCCGCGGATGCCCAGTATCTTATTTCCAACCAGGGTCTTTTGCACCAGGTTTATGAGAGGCATGGTGCCGCCGACTGTCGCCTCGAACCTCATCTCCACATTGTTCTCATCTGCAAGCTCCCTCAGCTGCTTGAATGCCAGAACCAGCGGACCCTTATTGGATGTCACCAGATGCTTGCCGCTTGATAGGGCCGCCTCCATATGGCCAAGGCCTGGCTGGCCGTGGACTATATTGGTTGGAGTCACCTCTACTACCAGGTCGGAGTCCACGCTGGAGATGGCCTCCTTGCCCTTCATGCCAGATGTTGCCACGTTCTGGAGAGTTCTTTCACCAAGCACTTTCTCAGCCTTGATGCCTTTTGGATCGCATATGGTCCCTGTGTGGTCGCTGATGCTCACCAGGTTGAGGTTTAAGCCCAGATCATTTAGGAGCTTCCTCTTTTTTTCCAGGACGTCCACAACGCCGTGGCCCACCACGCCGTAGCCTACCAGTGAGACCTTGATATCTTTCATGCCGCCTCAGCCTCTATAGGTTCTATTACCAGGAGCTTCTTCTCAGAGCCTACCTGGCGCAGTATTGAGAGCGCCTTTTGGATCTCATCCTTGCCAGTGGCCCGAATCCTCAGATAGGCAGATGATGGGTCATCAACACCTGTCATGGTCAAAGCGAGGTCCATAACCTCGGCATAGCCGGTGGAGTCTATCCTGTTGACGGTATCTCCAAGGTCGCTGTTGAGTATGTGGCCTATCAGTACCACAGATATCTCCTCTATCAGCCTGTCCTCACCAGCCCTGACCACTGAGATGCCGTTTTCTTTCAGCTGGTTCCTTATGCTCTCCATCCTGGCTCTATCTGTCTCTATGACGACACGCACAGGTATTGTGCCGCGTGGGGTCTTTCTGTCTCTATGGTGCACCACGCTTATTATGTTAGCCTTGTTGTCCCTTAAAGGCAGCATTGCCAGCAGTAGCTGACCTGGTATGTCCTGTAGCTCCAAGTCCATCGAAAGTCGCATAGCATTCCTCATAAATTACTGCTCTCCCGTGCAGCTTAAAGGACATAAACCTTGTGCAGAGAAGAGCTTTATCCAACATTGGTCAATAAGAGCCACCCCGATATTGGCCGGATTGGAAGGTATTATAGCAGTATAGAAAAATTCTATTTAAGATCTTCTTTTGTCGGAGAACATTGCTCACAGAAATAGGCTCTTCGCTAATTTCTATGGGCAAGAGGTTAGATCTTTACCTCGATTTCGAAAGCGGAAGCAAGTTCCCTTGCCCTACATGTGGCAAGCCAGGATGCCAAGTACTTAAATAATTAACCTGTCGGAATGGCTGTCAAGAATTGATCATCGAGAAGAGCATTATAAGTAGCATTATGAATACAAATTAAAGCAATTTATTTCATTAAAGGACGATCCGCCAATAACAACATGACAGATTACTGCATGCAATGCATTTTAATCTGGTAAAATAATCAGTACGGCGACTACTGTCAATTTATATTACCCATTTGCCCAGTAAAGCAACAGGGTTTTATTCTCTGATAGACCACTACAATAAGATGAAGTTATGGGAGTTTGAGGTAGTTCGTGCAACGGCCATGATCTTCGTTGTTATATCACGAATCCTCATGAATCTGGGGGGTGACGAGAACTTCCTGAAAGCCACAGCCGATACTATTGGAGACATAGGAAACAGCCTCTTCTTCTTTGCATCCGGATACCTGCTCTATTCCAATAACGGCTCTGCACAATCGCTCTCCACCTTTTACAGGAAGCGAATGCTCAGAATCTACCCCCTCTACCTTCTGCTGGTTTTAGCCATCTTCCTCCCCAGCAAGGACTTACCCATATATGCGCTCGGGCTTCAAGGCGTCTTCAACCTGCCAGTGCAGGGGTTCTGGTTCGTAGGTGCAATTGTGGTATATTATGCGGTATATCCACTCCTGACCCGGGGCAGAAGCCTGATCTATCTGACCCTGGCGACACTGGCCCTGCTCTCTTTCTTTACCATAACCCACGCCTATTGCAACCTGTTCTTCGATGGTGTAATTTACTACTTCCTGACCTTTGTTGGAGGCATAGTTGCAGCATATGTATCAGGGTCCTTTGAGGCCTTATATGAGAGGTCTAAGAGATATCTGATTCCTGCAGGGGGGCTCATGCTCCTGGCCGTTTTGCCGGTGATCTCCATCAGGTACGACCGGCTACCTCAGACCGTTCCAGGCTCATTCTCTGAGGGCCTGATCTTCTCTGCCATATCCATCTCCGGCTGCATCACAGCATACTGTATAGCAAGAGCCTACGGCCGCATGATCCCTGACAAAGTCCGCCCGGCAATATCAGGCATAGCTTTCAGCTCTTATGCCACCTACCTCCTGATAGGGATCAACCTCTTTTTGATGGACCTTGGCCTGGATAAGCTGCATCTGATGGGATTTTATCATCCTTCCGTATTTGTAATAGCAGCTGGGGCATGCTTTGTGTCGATCTTCCTCTCTGGCTATCTCCTGCAGGGTATGGAGTCCAGGGTTATGAGGAGAGTAGGCTCGATAAGAGTGAGAAAAGGAGAAGAACTGATTTAATTAAGAGTCATCTGAAGAGCCCGTACCAGGCCCCAAGAGGACACAGATAACGACAGAACCACCTTCCGCTTACTAAAACGGCCCCGGCTACGAATAATAATCCCATAAAAATATGGTAGCCAAGCATTGTCGTCTCCCAGCCGCCCTGAGACAGTGTAAGCTTCAGGGCTGGAAGCCCCGTGGTCAGGTATTAGGGCAAAAGCCCAAATATGCTTCCGCTCTGGCACAGGTTTGAGCAAAAATAGGGAGCGGGCCAGGCGACTGCTGTGAAGATCAGCATCAGGACCAGGAACTTGAGATAACCGGCCTGGAAAGGAAGCCAGTACTTCTTAAGGGATGCCCTGTCAAATGCATCACAGAGGAATCCAAATGGGCAGAGCCATCCACAGACCGCACGTCCAAGCACGGCCCCGCTCAAGAGGACGATGCCTACAGCCATGAAAGGGAACCTCATGTGCATCAGGCTCCACTGCATCATGCCTATGGGGCAGGCGCCAGTGGCCATCTCAGGGCTCAAGAGCGATATGGCCATGGCGACAGGGATCCAGTGTGATATAAGGCTGGTTCCCTTTGGAAAGATGACCCCGTATAGAATGGTGAGGGAGGCAAAATCCATCATTAAAGTCATGGATAGGAGGAAGAGATCGCGCCAGGAGATGCCAGTGGTTCTTTAGATGCCATCTTTGGTCCTGGTTCAAATTAAGAAGAGTGAGATCTGAGAGCTGTCTCGTAGACATCCTTTTGAACCAGGATCTACACTTTATTGATGCAATGGCCAGAGAGATAGTGCTGATAGGCAGGTCAAATGTGGGCAAATCCACCTTATTTAGGAAGCTGACTGGAAAGAACGTTTCAGTGGGCCGAAGGCCGGGCATCACACGCTGGCCTTCCAAGGTAAAGGTTGGCAATATCTATTACGTGGACATGCCCGGCTATGGATTCATGAGGAGCGCCACAAAGGCAGAACAGGAGAAGACCAAGGACATCATAGTGAAGTACTTCGAAGACCATGCCAAGGAGATAATTCTGGCAGTCCAGATAATAGATGCCGCATCCTTCGTGGACATTGCAGACCGCTGGGAGGCCAGGGGCGAGGTGCCCACAGAAATAGAGCTCTATGAGTTCCTTTTGGACCAGGGGCTGGATACGGTCATTGCAGCCAATAAGATGGACCGGATAGCCAACCCTGATGAGGCCCTGGACGCCATTGCAGAGCGGCTTGGCATGCTGCCTCCCTGGGGCCAGTGGATAGATAAGATAGCACCTATCAGCGCCAAAAAGGGGAAGATCGATCCCCTGCAAAAGATCATCAGGGATAAGATCGCCAGCAGCTCAAACGCATCCACGACATAGATGCCGCCATCAGCCGCAGGCGTACTTCTCTGAGACGGCCATGGCCTCCCTGGCCTCTTCATTCCTGCCGAGAGCCTTTAGGGCATCAACCTTTTTGCGCCAAACAGGCTTGTTGAGAGGCTCGATCTCAGTGGTCCTGTCAAAGCAGTACAGTGCTTCTTCATACCTGCCCATCTGGTACAGGATCTGGCCCTTGTTCTCAAAGGCCGCAGCATACAATGGATTTAATTTTAGGGCCTGGTCGAAGGACAAGATGGCCTCATCGTACCTGCCAAGCCTGTGGAGAATCCTGCCTTTCTCAAGCCAGGCCTTGTGATATGATGGGTCCAGATCAGATGCCGTGTCAAAGAGCTTCAGAGCCTCTTCATGCCGGCCAATATCTCTCAGGACCATGCCCTTGTTAATCAGAGCGGCGATATCTGACGGGTCCAGTTCAAGGGCTCTGTCCAGGCACAAGAGAGCTTCCTCATACCTGCCCAGGTGGTGGAGGGAGGCGCCCTTGCCGTTCCAGGGAGGCTCAAATACCGGATCGATATCTATGGCCTGGCTGAAGCTCTCTACGGCATCCTCATACCTGCCTGAGAGGCTCAAAGCGACCCCTTTTCCCTCCAATGCCTGCAGATATCCCGACTTGACCCCCAGAGCCTTATCAAAAGATTCAACGGCCTCCCTGTACCTGCCCAGGTTCGAGAGAGCAACGCCCCGGTTGGACCAGGCGGCCTCAAGAGATGGGTTTATCTTTAAGGCCTGATCAAAAAGCCCAATTGCGGTCTCATACTCTCCCTGATCCAAGTGGGAGACACCCTCATCGTTCAAATCCTTAGCGTGTAACATCCTTCACCACCCGATGGCGTTATCCTGAATTGACGGCTTTAAAATGCTCTCATTTTGAAAGGCGCTCTTCATCCTGTGATTTGATGATAGCAGACGGCCTCTTTATTCCATAGACATTCAAATATCCAAGGCATGAGAATGCGCTCATAATACGCAAAATATTTGCAGGATATTCAGAATTATTTATGTCTTAAAGCTAAATAAATTTTGGTCTAAGACTGGATCATTGCTGTCCATGGCCAGGAAGCAAGATCATAGACATGATAGCTGAGGCGATTATGATTCGATAGAATAACCTAGTGCACTAAGGCTTAATTAAGGCCACATTTCCCTGAGCGGGGAGCGCTCAATTGAGCTTCAAATCCGGGTCATGGGTCTCTGATGACGAATGCCTATTGATCAAACCTAATTCAAAGCGCGCTATGCTCTATGCTTCTGGGCAGATGCCCCCCTGACCCCCTGCTGGGGGGAACACCTATGTAGATAGGCCAGAGCTACAGAAAGAGGATGGATGGTATCAGATTCGCATATATTTGATATCCGTGAAGTGCCATGGGAGGTGCTATCAGTTCCATCAAAGGGCCTTCTGCCGGCATTTGCATATTATCGGAAATGTCCCCCGCGGACGCGCTTTTGGACCAAGGCCTTGAGACTAATCCAGGGCATTGGCCTTAACCCCAAAAAGCGTGCTGGCATTTCTTTGTTTAGTGCTCTTTATTTGGATTGGAAGCATCACTTTCCACTGGCCTGGGGTCTGCGGATCGTCCCCCTTAGAACGCCGTCAGTGCACCACCCAGAAAGACATAGTCTATCCTGATGTATCTGTGATCCTATTTCAGCCTCGCTGTACTAGTGCGGAAAAGCTTAAATAGGCATACAGATATATGAAACTGGATTAGATTATTATGAGATGAAAAATATACCAGGTCCAAAACCATTAGAGATTAACTTGACTACGATTGAGCGCCAAGGTTTAGAGAAGTTTGTCCATAGGCACAATACGAGTCAGCAAAAGGCCCTCCGAGGCCGCATAGTTCTTTTGGCCTCAGTAGGCAAAAGCAATAGCGAAATCACCAGAGAGCTAGGAATTAATCGTGACACCGTCAGATTATGGCGGCAACGTTGGCTAGATTTGCAGCCGATTTCTCTTGAGGACTTGAGCATTGAAGATCGTTTGGAAGACCTTCCCAGGCCAGGTGCACCGCCAAGACTTACAGCTGCCCAAATTTGTCAAATTATGGGATTAGCTTGTGAGAAACCTGAAGATGCTGGGCTTCCGATCAGTCAATGGACCGGAAGGGAGATCGCAGATGAAGTCAAGAGGCGTGGCATCACAAATAAGATTTCACCCCGCCATGCATCCAGAGTGCTAAAAAAAGGGGTCTCCAACTGGAAAAGGTACGCTCATG
>JGI24732J26686_1000923_pt1 | contig 13137 bp, 8 predicted proteins | sample EPASupsiteHSE623_FD_26686 | JGI IMG/M metagenome (IMG submission 26686)
TTTTTAGGACGAAATCAGGGCTAATCCCCGCCTTTTCAAAGGCGGGATACAGCCCGTACTTATAGACCAAAAGATTAATTAGCCTATACAGCCTGGCACTTTTACAATGGCTAAAGTATTTCGGTATAGACTCAAGCCGACAAAAGCTCAGATTGCAAAACTTAATGATCAGCTAGAGCTTTGCCGGTGGGTCTACAATGAAACTTTGGCCATGCGAAAGAGTGCATTTGAGCAGGAAGGCAAATCCGTAAGCTACTTTGAATCTAAGAGAATGCTGCCTATTTGGAAAGAGTCAAAGCCGGAACTTAAGTCAGTGCATTCTCAGGTTCTACAAGACGTTGTTCTGAGGGTTAACCTAGCCTTTAAAGCCTTCTTCCGAAGAGTTCAATCTGGTGAAGAAGATCCGGGTTATCCAAGGTTCAAAGGAAAGAACAGATACGATAGCATAAGTTATCCACAAAGCGGCTTCTCCGTCGATGGTAATACGCTTTGGTTATCCAAGATAGGAGAGATCAAATTCTGGTTGCATCGACCCATCGAAGGATTTGTCAAGAGGTTGACTATTCAGAGATCTGCAACAAAGAAATGGTACGTATCCTTCCTTATCGAAGAGTCAATCAATCATCCTTTGGCGCCGTCTCAAAAGGTTGTCGGGATCGATATGGGAATCCTGAACTTCGCCGTGCTTTCCGATGGTGAGTTCATCGAGAATCCTAGATTTCTTCTAGCTGATGAAGANCGACTCAAGAAGGCTCAAAGCAAACGNGATATGCTACCCAAGGGATCGCCTCAGAGAAGGAAGGCAAGCAAAGCTGTAAGTCATCTATACGAGAAAGTAACCAACCGAAGAGAAGACTTTGCTCAACNATTAAGCAGGCAATGGATNAACAGATATGGGCTAATTATATTNGAAGATCTGAATATAANTAAGATGGTTCATAATCATACCNTGGCGAAGAGCATCATGGATGCAAGCTGGAATAAACTGATACAGTACACTTCATACAAAGCGGAAGATGCTGGTAGGAAAGTAGTATTGGTCAACCCTGCTAATACATCTCAGATGTGCTCATGCTGTGGTCAAATAGTCAAAAAGGACCTCTCTATCAGAGTCCACAATTGTCCTTATTGCGGATTATCGATAGATAGAGATCTTAATGCAGCAAAGAATATTCTCAGACTGGGGCTACAGTCTGTGGCATCAGCCTAGATGCCCGCCAATTCATTGGCGGGAGTAGTCACAGAGGGGCAAGCTTGCACAATGCGGAGTCGAATACCAGTTGTCAGATGATGATCTTTAACTCGTAGGATTGCGAAGGACGGAGCGGGAAGCTGCTGCATTCAAGTTTTCTACCGGCTTCTGCCGTTCTGTTAATATGATATAAGAAGCTACAAATAGTTTTGAATTACATCAATCGCGATCAAATGCTCTCAGAATTCGTCTCCCAAAAAGTTATTGGACTCTTCCCTTGCATAGGGACTCTTCGAACTCGGAGCCTAAGCCATACTAACAATGCAGCTGATGTGTTATCGATGCTTTTCGGTGAACTCCAAATCCGCCTTGAGGAACTCTTGGCCTCAGAGGAGGCGCTTATGAAACGGAATGAGCATAATATCGCGAAGCCCAAAGCCTGGCTCAGAGGAAGAGCAAGGATGGCATGCGGCTCCAAGGAGGCCATATGACTGATTCCAGGATGAATAATCTTATTGCAGCGATTCTCGAAGGCGACACAGCCGAGTCTGTGTCCCAAGCCCAGCACCTCTGCGGATGCGGGATTAGTTCCGAGCACATCGTCATTCATGGCGTCGAGGCTGCCATGTCGGCACTGGATGCCAAATGCACACTTGAACAATTTAACCTCCTTGAAATCATGCTGGCAGGGCGTGCCGTGACGGAGATTATGAAGAACCTTTATCCCGCCGGCATGGCTATGGCCAGCACAAAGGGAACGGTCGTGGTTGCAACAATGGAAGGGGACGTGCACGATCTCGGCAAAAATATTTTCAAAATGGTCCTCATCGGCAAGGGCTATCACGTCGTTGATTGCGGCAAGGATTGCGCTTTGCAAACGCTAATGGAAGCGGCGGAGAGGGAACGACCAATTGCTATCGGAGTCAGCGGACTGATCACACCCATCATTCCTCTGGTGAGGCAGGTGAAGGATCGGCTGGCACTTCGAAGGCTCGATAAGGTGTTGGTCATTGCCGGAGGTGCGGCGTTGAAGCAATCAACACCTGACAAACTCAATGTCGATTTTGTGGCCGAATCGGCGTTCGATGGCCTCCATTATCTCGAGGAGATTGCCGGGGGCAGGAAATGAACAGCCTGGAAAGGATAGCGGCCACGCTCAGGTTCCAGGATACAGATCGTGTGCCGGTCATTGCACAGGTTTTTGGCCATGCCGCTACACTCGCCGGCGTATCCGTGGATGACTATGTGCGTGACGGCGAAACGCTGGCCAGGTGCCAGTTAAAGGCGTGGAAGCATTATGGTTACGATGCCGTCTTCTCGGTGATGGATGCCAGTGTGGAGACTGAGGCAGTCGGATCGGTTCTGCAGTACCGCAAGAATCAGTATCCCGTGATTGAACGATATGCGTTGTCCGAAGATGATGATTGGAATGCGCTCGCATTTCCCGATCCACAGCAGGCAGGACGCATGCCGGAGATGCTGAAAGCCATTGGAATCCTGAGACGGGAACTCGGGAATGAGGTGCTGGTCGTCGGATGTGTCCTGGGCCCCTTCACGCTCACTTCGCAATTGCTCGGCCTCGAAACTACGCTTTACCTGGCAATCGATGATCCGGAGCGATTGGAGCATCTAATGGACTATGCGACCGAAGTGATCATTCGCTTTGGCCAGGCTCAACTCCGGGCGGGAGCGCATCTGCCGGTGGTTTTCGACCCATCCGCCTCGCCCGCCGTCGTTCCCCCGCAGTTTTTCAGGGAGTTCGAGCTTCCCCGGCTGCAGAAGGTCTTTTGCGCGCTTGCGAGAGATGGCGCGGTTGCGAACTGGCTGCATATCGCGGGTCCAGTGAGCTCGATTCTGCCCTATTACCCCAGGGCAGGAGTCCATATTGCGAATTTTGACTACAGCGTGCCTGCTGCAGGAGCGAGGAACGCTCTTCCGGCGGTCGGCCTTGACGGCAACATCAAATCGCTCATGTTTGTGGATGGTTGTCCCGAGGATATTGAGACGCAGGCCCTGAACCTCCTCGACGCTTTCCGCAACCGGGGAGGCTTTATTCTTTCATCGGGCTGTGAGATTCCGCCTGAATCTCGCCCGGAGAATGTCGCCGCAATGGTCAATGCAGCATGTGCCGGTTGTGGTGAAAAATGCCGAAGCTAACCGTCATCTCTGATGACATCACAAGCGAGATACCCTTTTCCCACGGGCCTTCCTCTTCAGTGCGTGAGCTACTCGACGGCGCAGGACAACGGGTCCGTTCCGGTTGCCGGGGGAATGGGGCCTGCGGCCTCTGCCTTGTGCAAATCGTTGCTGGAAACAACAATGGTCCGACGAAGAATGAACGCCTCATCTTATCTCCCGAGCAGCTCGCCCGGAACATTCGCCTTGCCTGCCAGCTGACGCCGGAAAACGATCTTTGCATCCGAATCGTGAGCACGGCCTCACCCTCCGATTGGCGGGATTTGGCCGCTGCCCCCTGCACTCCAACGCATCTTCACCCCGAGGTCGGCACGCAATCCACAAAAACCGCTTACGGCCTGGCCGTAGATCTGGGAACAACGCATATCAGCCTATCTCTCTGGGACCTCAAACACGGACGCAGGCTCTCCGGTCGCACGGGCCAAAATCCTCAATCCTGCTTTGGCGCCGACGTGGTGACACGGCTGAATGCTGCGGGCCAGTCGCCGGAATTTGCTCGAAGTCTGGCCCGGATGGCCCGGGACGCGATTCAGGAAGCATTGCTGGATATGTGTTCACGTAGCGGCCTCGATCCGGGGGAGGTCGTTCATGTGACCATCGTTGGGAATACCCCCATGCTGGCCTTATTAACGGAAAGCGATTCTCAGCCATTATTGCAGCCCCGCTCTTGGACGCAGCCGATTCACTGCCGCCTGCATAGCCCTCAAACCTGGGCGCGTGTTATGGGAATTCATCCAGACGCCTCGGTGAATGTCGTGTCCCCTCTTGCCGGCTTTGTCGGTTCAGACCTGTTGGCGGGAGTGGCGGCCACCGGCCTGATGGATCAGCCCGGCGGGTTGTTGATCGACTTCGGGACGAATTCCGAGATGGCACTCTGGGACGGCAAGATGCTCTGGGCGACGTCGGCGGCGGGCGGGCCTGCATTTGAAAGCAATCAAGCGCAGTGCGGCATGCCTGCCGAGATCGGCTCGATCTGCAGCATCGATACGGTACAGACTCCCCTGGTGCTTCATTTCCGGGTGATCGGCGGGGGAGAGGCGAAAGGAATCTGTGGTTCCGGCCTCATCGATTTGATAGCCATCCTGCGAAGCCGTGGAGTTTTAACGCCCACCGGCAAATTTGCGGCGGCGCATTCCGGGGACGGTTTTGTCGTTCAAAGTAAGAGTCCTTCTATTCGTCTGACCAAAAGGGATGTGGATACGTTTCAGCGTGCAAAAGCAGCTATTGGCGTCGGAATCAGAACGCTTCTCGCCAAGGCACATCTGAGTGCTGAGGAGTTGAGCCGCATCTGTGTATGCGGTGCCTTTGGCCAGAACCTGAATGTTCAGAGCGCACAATCCATCGGCCTGCTGCCGAAAATTTCACCGGATTGCATCGAACTCTGCGGAAACACGGCACTGGCCGGATGCGAACGCCTGCTTCTCTCGCCGACGGGATCATCGGATTTGGAATCGCTGCGTAAACAAGCGACCGTCATCAACCTATCCCAGTCATCCGATTTCGAAACGCTATTCCTGGAAAGCCTGTATCTGCAGCCGCTAAGGATGGATGACCATGAATAGTCCTCAATATGGCGAATCACAGTTGTTCGAGGCCTTCATCAGATCGGCCCAGTACTTTGTCCGCCTCAATACGCAACAGGACGTCTGGGATCACATGGGAAAGTTCATTACGACTTACTTTCCCGCAGATTGGATCGCCTTCGTGGAGAGGGACAATGGGAATGCAATCTCGGTTCATTACTGCACGCTGCCGGATGCGGCAGCCGCACAACGCATCCTCACGGATGAAGTCCGAGCCCTCACGGCAGACGTTCTGGAGAGCGGCTTCCTGGCAACGCAGGTCATCCTCACACCTGCCCCCTCCATGACCGTTTTTCTCCCCATCGTTGAGGAATACCAGACGGAAAAGGTCATGCTTATCGGCCACAAGACCGCCGATCCGCTTCCCAATGATTTGCTGAATATTTACCTCGCATTGGCCGGCCTCGCCAGCACAACCTTGGAGCGTTTGCATAACGAGCGTGAACTAAATGGGCATCGCGCTCACCTTGAGGAATTGGTGAAAGAGCGGACGGCCGAATTGGCGAAGGCAAAACGGCAAAACGAGCTTATCTTGCATTCGGTCGGGGAGGGGATCTGCGGCATAGATCTGGTGGGAAGGATCACCTTTGTCAACCCGTTCGCAGCGCAGACGATCGGTTGGGACCCTTCCGAGCTGATCGGACGGAATGCGCATGCCACATTCCATCACACGCGGTCAAGCGGCTGCCCTTACCCTTCGGAGAGGTGTCCCGTTCACTCGGCCTTAAGGAACGGCGGTGCAAAATATGCAACCGACGAGGAGTTCTTGCGCAAGGATAAAACCCGGTTTCCCGTAGAATTCACGACCGCACCCATCATGGAAGAGGGCAATATCACCGGAGCGGTCATAGTGTTTCGGGACATCAGCGCACGAAAGGCGGCTGAGGAGGAGCTTCACCAGCAGCGTGAGTGGCTGCGGGTGACTCTCACCAGCATCGGCGATGCTGTAATGGCCACCGATGCCTCCGGCTGCATCATCTTCCAGAACCCTGTGGCAGTTGAGCTGACCGGCTGGCCGCTGGAGGAAGCATTGGGCCAGCCGATCCAGAGTGTATTCCGGATCATTAACGAGGATACCCGGGCGGCAGCCGAAGACATCGTCGGGCGGGTGATACGCGAAGGACACGTGGTCAGCCTGGCCAATCACACTTCTCTGATTGCCCGTGACGGACGCGAAATTCCCGTTGAGGATAGTGCTGCTCCAATCATGGATTCCGCCGGAAATATGTCCGGTGTGGTGCTGGTTTTCCATGACGTTACGGAAAAACGCCGTGCGCAGCAGAGACTTCGTGAGAATGAGGAACGATTGCGCCTGGCGGTCGAGTCTGCCGGGCTTGGCACATGGGACTACGATCCGGTGACGGAAAAGTTGAACTGGTCGGATCGCTGCAAGGCGGTCTTTGGCCTGGCCCCCGATGCTCCTGTGGACTATCAGACCTTCCTCGACCGCCTGCATCCTGAGGACCGCAAGCGCGTACACGAGCTTATGCAGCAGGCACTGGATCCCGCGGGCAGCGGCCGGTACTACACCGAATACCGCTCGCTGTGGCCTGATAACACTTTGCATTGGATCATTGCCACCGGCAGGGCCTTCTTCGGCACAGCGGGTGGCCAGCATCGCGCTATCCGTTTCATCGGCACCGTCCTTGACGTCACCGAGCGAAAAAGGATGGAGAACGAGCTTAGAGCGGCGCGCCGCGAACTTGAGCTGAGGGTCCAGGAGAGGACCGCCGAGCTATCTGAGGCGAAAGAGAACCTCGAAGTGATCAATGAAGAGCTGCAGGTGGAAATTTCAGAGCACGAGAAGACAGAGAAAGAGCTTATGGCGGCCAAGGAGACAGCGGAGGCGGCAGTCGACGCCAAGGCAGCATTCCTGGCCAACATGAGTCATGAACTGCGGACTCCCATGAACGCGGTGATTGGTTTCTCCAGCCTCCTCCTGGATGATAACCTGACACCGGAGCAGAAGGATTACGTGGAGAGCATCAGGAAAGGAGGCGAGGCCCTGCTGGCGGTTATCAGCGATATACTGGAATTTTCCAGGTCGGAGAAGGAGAAGGTAGAGCTGGAGCACCAGCCCCTCAGCCTCAAACACTGCATCAAGGAGTCGCTGGACATGGTGGCGGTTCAGGCTATCCAGAAGGGCCTGAACCTTGCCTATACCATCAATTACGGCACACCGGATACCATCATGGGAGATCACGGCAAGCTCAGACGAATACTGGTCAATCTGCTCAGCAACGCCGTCAAGTTTACCGACCAGGGAGGAGTATCTGTGTCCATCTCTTGCAAAGCCGTTGATGATGATATGTGCCAGATCCTATTCGCAGTCGAGGACACGGGGATCGGCATACCTCAGGACAAGAGGGACCAGCTCTTCCAGCCGTTCGGCCAGGTAGAATGCATCATAAGCCGCAAGCGTGACGGTGCCGGCCTGGGCCTGGCGATCTGTAAAAAGCTCGTGGAGCTCATGGGAGGGGAGATCTGGGCGGAGAGCGAGCCGGGCCGGGGCTCAACCTTCCGATTCACGGTCCGGGCTGAGGTTGTCCAGGGCAAGCACCTGGATCAAGGAGAGACGGGTAAAGATCGTGACTGCAGGAACGTTTCCGGGCAGAAGCCCATGAGCATCCTGGTGGCCGAGGATAACCCTTCGAACCAGAAAGTGATCGTGGAGATGCTGAAGAGCATGGGATACCGGCCGGATGCCGTAGCGGATGGAAGAGAGGTTCTTCAGGCACTCGAAATCCGTCCTTACGATCTGATCCTGATGGATATCAAGATGCCGGAGATGGATGGCCTCACTGCGGCCAGGGTGATACGCAAGCTCCAGCCCCACAAAGGTCCCAGAATCATAGCCATTACCGCCTTCGCTATGGAAGGCGATCGTGAGAGGTGTCTGGAAGTCGGCATGGATGATTACATCAGCAAGCCTGTGAAGGTGAGCGAGCTGGCAAAGATGCTGAGCAAGTATCAACCGTCCTAGGATAGTCGGCGAAAGTGAGCCTGCCCCGAAGGCAACTCTAAAAGATTTTGGCAAATCGGATCGCTCAACATAATTAATCCGAATATAATTATAAAACAAACGCGAGGCAAAAGGCCTGATCTTACGTGAAGGATCAAAGCTCCGGACAGGATGGAGGAAGCGGTTGAAAGATTGGATGAGGATATTCAATCATCGAGTCTAAGGGAGCATCGGAGCATGGTCAGTCTGATACTTCCTCAACACCCCGGCCAATTCGCTCACCTTCACAGGCTTGCTGATGTAATCGTCCATGCCTGCCTCGATGCATTTTTCCTTATCGCCTTGCAGAGCATAGGCGGTAACGGCTATTATCTTCGGTCCATTATCCGGCCACCGTTGGCGAATGATTCGAGTGGCCTGCAGCCCATCCATCTCCGGCATCCTGAGATCCATGAGCACGAGATCATAAAGCTGGCGTTCCAGAGCCTGCAGAGCCTCGATGCCATTGGCGACCACATCCGCCTTGTATCCCATGCGCTTGAGCATCTGCAGGGCCACCTTCTGACTGGTTGCATTGTCCTCCGCCAGAAGTATTCGCAGAGAACTTGCCTGGACTTCCTTGTCGACCGCTTTGACTTCCGACCTTTGGACAAGCTGCATGGAAATGATGTTTGTCAGAATCCTTTGCAGCTGGGAGGGCTTGACGGGTTTGGTCAGGCAGGCATGATCAGCCGGCAAATGATTTTCCATCGAGGCGAGCATCACCAGGGGAAGAGTTTTGTTGTACCTGCGAATCTCCTCCGCCATTGTCAGGCCGCTCATATCCTGCATATCCATGTCCAGGATGGCGACATCGAAGGCATCTCCTCTTCGAATCCAGTCCAGGGCATCCTGGGTCTTTGATGCCACCAGGGGTACCATCCCCCAGGAATAGATATAGGCTCCCAGGATGCGGCGATTGGTTCGGTTGTCGTTGACAATGAGCACATTCTTGCCGACCAGCTGAGGCTGATCTCTGGCAAGATGCGCCCTGGCATCGCCTGGCGCAGTTTCCACTTTGATGGTGAAATAAAAGGTCGAGCCTTTTCCGAGCTTCGACTCCGCCCAGATCCTGCCTTCCATTAATTCTACGAGCTTCTTGCTGATGACCAGGCCGAGGCCCGTTCCACCATAGTTGCGGGTCACTGCGTCATCGATCTGACTGAATGGCTGGAACAGGCGATCCATTTGATCCTGAGAGATGCCTATGCCCGTATCCTGAACTGCGAAACGAATCTCATGAGCGCCGCCCAAGTTTTGGCCCGAGACGGAGAGCCTGATCTGGCCGCGCTCGGTAAATTTGACCGCGTTGCTCAAAAGGTTGCTCATGATCTGTCTGAGCCGGTTGGGATCGCCGATGACGACGTCAGGAACGCTTTTGTCGATGGTGTAAGACAGGTTCAGGTCCCTCTCGGCAGCCTTGCCGGCCACAAGGTCCAGAGCCTCCTCGATGCAGTTTCCCAGATCGAAAGGCTGATCTTCCAGCAGTACTTTGTCCTCTTGCATCTTGGAGAAGTCGAGGATGTCGTTGATGATAACCATGAGCGCGTCCCCGCTCATCCTGATGGTCTCTATGAAGTCTCTCTGTTCGGGATCCAATGTTTCATCATCCAGCAGAAGAGAGGTCATGCCTATGACTGCGTTCATGGGCGTGCGAATCTCATGGCTCATGTTGGCCATAAAATCGGATTTGGCCTGGGCAGCGGCCTCGGCTGCCTCTTTGGCCCGGGAAAGTTCTGCCGTCCTTTTCGTTACCCGGATCTCCAGCTCGTCCTTAGCCTTGAGCAGCGCATACTCCGACCTTATGCGGGCCATGGCGATAGCTACCTGATCCGTAACTGCTCCCATCATCGTTAAATCGTCATCGCTAAAGCTCGTCCTGGAACAGGTGCCGAATGACAGGGTGCCGATGACCTTTTCCTGGGCCTTGAGAGGATGGCATGCGTATGCTTTGATCCCAAAGGACTTCACAAGATCCGTCCTCGGATCGGGAGTATCAGGGATGTTCTCTGCAATTATTCTCTGGCCGTCACGTGCAACGCAGCCACAGACCGCGATTCCAAAGTCCAGCCACTCCATGGAGCGCGCGGCCTCATCAGAAATTCCGGCGTATGCGTTTAAGCGCAGCTTTCCCACATCCTCGTCAACAAGAAAGTTGAAGAACGCATGACAATCGAGGAACTTCATGACCCGGATACACAGCTCATTCACAATCTCCTGCGGCCTATTGCTTGCGAGCAGGCGCCCGGCAGTTTCCGATAGTATTTTAAGCCGCTCGCTATTTCTTCGCAGGGCTTCCTCAGCACGCCTGCGCTCTGTCAACTGTTCTGCTTCCGCCAGAGCCCTGTGAATCACGGGTCCGAGACGGCTCAAACGCTGCTTCAGGACATAGTCGGTGGCTCCAGCCTTCAGGGTCTCAATGGCGACTTCCTCGCCGATAGCCCCGGATACAATGATCGCAGGGATGTCGGGAAATCGTTGCCGTGCCAGAGCCAGTGCGCTCAGGCCGTCAAAGCCCGGCAGGGAATAGTCCAGAAGAATCAGGTCGGGTATGAATTCGGAAAGGGCCCGAAGGAAGGTTTCCTTATCCAGAGCCCACTCTACCCTGTAATCAGGAACGACACGACGCAGTTCACGCTTCGTTAATTCAAAGTCCGAAGCATTATCTTCCAGAATCACGATGCACTGACTCTTCAGCGTAGACGATTTCCCCCCAGAATTCCCTATTTGGCAAGCGATTTGTTCAACAGCAGCCAGTACATTCCCAGATCCGCCACGACTTTGGCAAACTCATCAAATTGGATCGGCTTGGTGACATAGCTGTTCACGCCCAGATCATAGGCATCTTTGAGGTCGCGGTCCTCTCGGGAGGAGGTCAAAATAACTACGGGTATTTTCCTTGTCCGCTCATTCGACTTGATCTTGCGCAGGACTTCTATGCCGTTTACCTTGGGGAGTTTCAGGTCCAGGAGGATGACTTTTGGATTTCCGTCTTCATACTTGTCGGCAGGGCTGCCCTGCCCCAATAAAAAGTCCAGCGCCTCTGCGCCATCCTTCAAAAGGACCAGTTTGTTGGCAAGGTTGTGTTTCCGAAGAGCCCTTGTGATCAGCTCTGCATCGTTTGGATCGTCCTCCACGATTATGATATCAAATTCTGCGTGATCGCTCATTTTATCCGCTCCCTGCTAATGTAAAATAGAAGGTTGCTCCTTGATCAACAATTCCCTCTGTCCACGCCCGTCCCCCATGACGCGTGACGATCCGATGGACAAGTGCAAGCCCCACGCCGGTGCCCTCAAACTCCGTGACCGAGTGCAGCCTCTGAAAAACTCCAAAAAGCTTATTCACGTACCGCATGTCAAAACCAACTCCGTTGTCCTTGACATAGTAGGCGCCGTCGCTCAATTCCGGCAAATAGCCAAACTCGATGAGTGCTTCCTCTCTGGTTCTCGTGAACTTGACGGCATTGGAGAGCAGGTTCACGAGCACCTGCCTTATCATGGAGTTGTCTCCATAGGCGGGCGGGACGCTTTGAACCGTGAATTTGATTTTGCGGCCGGGCACCTGGGCGGCAAGCTCCTCAAACACTGATTGGGCCAAAGTCTCCATGTCGATCTTTGCCGTCGTCATCTGTTGGCGGCCCAGCCGCGAGAAGGTGAGCAAATCATCGATGAGGCGGCCCATGCGGTGGGCGTTCTCCTGGATGAGCCCAAGATACCGCCGACCCTCATCGTCAAGCCGGGGCGCGCAGTCTTCAATAACCGCCTGCGAGAATCCGCTGATGGCACGCAGAGGTGCCCGGAGGTCGTGGGAGACAGAATAGGAAAAGGCCTCGAGCTCTTTATTGGCAGATTCAAGGAGTGCTTTTGCCCCTTCAACTTTAAATCGTTCCGCTTCGATATCCTCAAGCATGTTCATGAGGGCCAGCTGGGTCTCCCCTAACCGGCTCCGCTCCGCATCCATATCTTCCAGTAGATTCAGAGTCGCCTTTTGAATCAGCTGATATTTCCTGCGCTCTTCATCAAAGTCTTCCAGTACATTCATCGTGGCACGCTGAAGCATCTGAAGTTTTGCTTTTTCTGCGTCGAAATCATCCAGGATGTTCAGGGTCGCCAGCTGGGTCTCGCCTAACCGGCTTCGCTCTGCATCCATATCTTCCAGTAGATTCAGAGTCGCCTTTTGAATCAGCTGATATTTCCTGCGTTCTTCATCAAAGTCTTCCAGTAAATTCATCGTGGCGCGCTGAATCATCTGAAATTTTTCCTTTTCTGCGTCGAAATCCTCAAGGATGTTTAAGGTCGCCCGCTGGGTATCTTCGAGCACCTCAAGGCGTTCACGCAATTCTCCCGATTCGATGGACGCAAGTCCCTGCTCAGTCATGGCACGGCTCCTTAAACCAATCTCCTCTTAAGTTCCTCGTTCTCTCTATTCAGCTCCTCAATCTCCTTTTTCAATTCCACCATCTTGAGTTCACGTCCCACAGTCAGCCTCTGAAATTTCTCAAGTTCAGCCAGCCGGTCCAACTCTCTGCGGCGCTGCTCGGCCAGTTCCTCTTCGGCTCTTTTTCGTGCCGTAACGTCGCGTGCTGCTGCGAATACTCCGAGCACGTTTCCGCGGGTATCTTTGTAGACGCTGGCGTTGTAGAGGACGTCTGTCAGCCTGCCGTCCCTGTGCCGTATGGTCAGGGGATAGTCGGTGACAAATCCCTTGGCAAAGACCTGCTGGTAGCCTTCTCTGGCCTTCTCCGGCTCAGTGAAATAGTTGGAGAAATCCGTGCCGATGAGCTGTTCTCGGGGAATGCCTGTGACCTTGATCGTGGCCTCGTTGACGTCCGTGATCTTTCCACCGGCGCTGATGGTAACCAGGGGATCGAGAGAGGACTCGATAAGGCTGCGCGCATACTGGGAGGCCTGCTTCTGGACCGTTACATCGCGGGCTGCCGCAAATACTCCCAGGACATTGCCAAGAGTGTCTTTGTAGACGCTGGCGTTGTAGAGGACGTCCGTGAGCCTGCCGTCCCTGTGCCGTATGGTCAGAGGATAATCGGTGACAAAGCCCTTGGCGAAGACCTGCTGGTAGCCTTCTCTGGCCTTCTCCGGCTCAGTGAAATAGTTGGAGAAATCCGTGCCGATGAGCTGTTCTCGGGGAATGCCTGTGACCTTGAT
>JGI24732J26686_1000934_pt1 | contig 13078 bp, 12 predicted proteins | sample EPASupsiteHSE623_FD_26686 | JGI IMG/M metagenome (IMG submission 26686)
TTATAGGATTCTCGAAGTCCCCAGTCAGTAAGAGAATTCACGCTGGTAAATAGTTATATTAGTATATAATACTTTCGATGATTAGTTTATAGGAATCCTCAGGTAGCTTAATAAATTTTAACTCATGAATATTTACCTTGCCATTGATTATATTAGGTATCCTTAGAACTGGTATTCCGCTCGTATCCTCGTCGCATTGCTTAGAGGTACCATATTGCAGGAATTCACAAGCTTCATTCAGTTCTATTATTTTCCAGCTTTCTGGGAGTTCTCCAAGTTCAGTCTGCTTGGTGGGCTCGCCCCTGGTGCCATGGGTAAAGAGGTGCTCCATCAGCGCAGCCTTGCGCTCCCGCTCCAGCGCCAGCTCCTTCAGCCGTGCCTCCTTTGCCTCCTGCGTGGTTCGGAGCACATGAGCAATGGCACGCTGTTCTTGAAGCGGTGGAAGTGGGAGATCTAAGTTCTCTAGTGCTGATTTACTCAATCTCTGCCTTCCAGTCGACCCATCCATCTTTGATGCCAGTTCAGAGCGTATATCTTGGCGTAATAAATAATAGAATAAAAACAATTTGTTGCTAACATCTGGGATTCCACGAACAGGGATGACTTCAGTTGTAGCAATTCCGAAAGGATACGGGAGATCCTCAATAATTCCTTGTTTTCCGTTTTCAAATGAAGGCGTTATCTTAGCAATGAGAATATCGCCTGGCTCGAAATAAGTGCCACTGGATAATTCGTCTGCGGATTTGAGAACAAAATTCTTAATGTAAAGCCCATCGGCGGGCACAAAATCCATAGGTACGAATGGAATCCTTTCAAAATCCAAATACTTCAATCCTCGTGGCTTCTTGGTAAACTCGTAGACCTCAGATAATTTAACCATATTCCAGCCATGGAGTAGAAGATATTGGCTCATATGCTGGTCTCCAATACCAGCTTTTTTAACACACATTCCACTTTTGCATCTGCTTGCTCTCTCTCGATGCGCGCTACAGCCAAGTCGGCCAGGATTTCGCTCATATGCCTATGCTTAGCCTTATCATTGATCTCCACGAACTGCGACGGGCTCAGGTTATAATCTGCTTCTCGTACCTCATCCAGCATTATTACCCTGCTGAGCTTCTCCTTTGTCTCCCAGCGGCGGTAGGCTTCAGCAATGGCCGCAATGCCTTCCTCAGTGAGCGCATTCTTAGGCTTCTCCTTGACGAAGTAGGCCGAGGCGTTGATCAGCAGTATCTGGCCCTTGCGCTCCTCAGGCTTGTCCCGTCTCAGTAGTAGAATGATCCCAGGGGCGGTAGTATTGTAAAACAGGTTTTCCGGCAGCAGTATAACGCCCTCTATGAAATCATGCTCCACGAACTCCTGCCTGATCTTCTTCTCCTTGTTGGATGACTTGCTGCCCGACCCTCTTGAGACCGCTCCCGTATCCAGCACCACTGCCGCCCTGCCACCATCCTTCAGAGATGCGAACATATGCTGGACCCAGCCCCAGTCAGCCGAGGATTTAGGAGGAATGCCGTACTTGAACCTGCTGTATGAATCGTTCTCGTAGAAGGCCTCATCATAGTTATCCTGGTTCCACATAGGGTTGGCTATGACATAATCGAACTGCTGGAGCGAGCCCTCAGTCCCGAACCCGGGCTTTCTGAATGTATCCCCAATGGCAAACCTGGAGTCTGTGTAGTCATGCAGGAACATGTTCATCTTGGCCATGGCAAATGTCACTGGATTTAGCTCCTGGCCAAAGAGCCTGGGGGATTTAGACCTCTCTCCAGGGTGATGCTTCTCGAAGAGCAGCCTGGATTTTATGAGCAAACCGCCAGAGCCGCAGGCAGGGTCGTCTATGGTGGTCATTGGGTCAGGGTCTATAAGCTCGGCTATGAGCTCTCCCACCTCCTTTGGTGTGTAGAACTCTCCTGCAGACTGCCCCTGGCCTTCAGCGAACTTGCGGAGCAGGTACTCGTAAGCCCGGCCCAGGATGTCGGGCTCTGTGTTCTTGAGGCCGAGCCGATGACGGCTCATGATCTCTATCAGCTCTCCCAGGCGGTCATCGTCCAGGGTGCGCTGACCCGACTGGCGCTCGTTGTAGTCCTTGATGTCCAAAACGCCCTGGAGGTCGGGGTTCAGCCGGGCCACATCACGCATGGCCTCTGTCACGAACTCGCCAAGCCTGCCGTCAGCGCCGTGGTTTCTGACTGAATTCCAGTTCTTATCCTGGGGTACGTAAAAGCGAACGATTGGAGTGCTTCCTGTCTTCAAGGCATGGGCCAGGTCAGCCTCGATGATCTCCCTGGCCAGGGCCTCGTCCCCATATTCCCTGACATGGTGGTCGAATTCATCATCAAATACATCTGAGAGGCGCTTGAAGAAGACCAGGGGCAGTATGAAATCCTTGAACTTGGGGGCGTCGGTTGCACCGCGGATGGCGCAGGCTGCATCCCAGAGCCAGGTTTCAAGCATTGATATGTCGAGCTGTTCATCTGGTGCTGGAGCCAGCGTGCTTTGTTCGGCAGTGTTTTCCTTCTTATTGTGGCTGTTGTTCTTGCTTCTTCTGGCCAATGTAAGAGCATCCCCTCGTGTGATCTGCTGCACTCATATCAGTCCAGCATATCTTAATCCTTCGGTAATTCTACAAGGCAAATACAAACATCTCCTTTTCCCTTGAGCTTAGCGGAAAAGAACTATGATTAGAGAGCATGATAACGTGTATAAGCCAGTCCTGCGCTATAATATATGGAATCATGATAGTAAACAGCAGCGTTTTCAACTCCGTATAAATAGAAAGGGCTGGCTATGAATAACAAAGATGATAAGATAAAGGAATTGACTCCCACGCAATTCCATGTGACGCAGGAATCTGGTACAGAGCCCCCTTTCCAGAATGAGTTCTGGAACAATAAAAAAGCAGGGATTTATGTGGACATAGTCTCTGGCGAGCCTCTCTTCAGCTCCCTGGACAAATTTGATTCTGGGACCGGCTGGCCCAGTTTCACAAAGCCTCTGGTTGAAGATAATGTTGTTAAGAATATTGATAACACCTATGGCATGACCCGGGAGGAGGTCCGGAGCAAAGAGGCAAACTCCCATCTGGGCCATGTCTTTGAAGATGGTCCAAAACCAACTGGCCTGCGCTATTGTATTAATTCCGCATCTTTGCGGTTTATTCCAGTTGAAGATCTAGAAAGAGAGGGCTATGGGGAATACCTTAAGCTGTTTAAGAAGGAAGGGACGAAATGAACGACCCAGAGGATGATTCCAAATATGAGCTGGCAACCTTTGCCGCTGGCTGTTTCTGGGGTGTGGAATCGACATTCAAGCAAGTAAAAGGGGTTGTAGAAACAACCGTAGGATATACCGGTGGAACTACGCCCAACCCCACCTACAGGCAGGTTTGCACGGGGATTACTGGCCATGCGGAAGCTGTGTTAATAAAATATGATCCAAAGATAGTATCCTATGAAGAACTGCTCTCGATATTCTGGAGAATACACAACCCCACGACCCCAAACCGTCAGGGTCCGGATATGGGCACACAGTACCGTTCTGCCATCTTTTACCATAACGAGGACCAGAAAAAGGCAGCAGAAAAATCCAAAGAAGAGTACGACCGCTCAGGGGTCTATGCAGATAAAGCCGTAACCCAGATAGTTCCTGCATCGACTTTCTACGAAGCTGAGGAATATCACCAGGACTATAATGAGAAGCATGGCGGTGGTTCATGCCATGTCTTGAGGCCGAAATAATAACTTTTGCCTCCTAAACAACCTGTTAAGATTGCGAAGGCCTCGATCTTTTGGGCCGTGCTATATGCCCTGTGCAGCTCTCAGCCGCGGCCCTAAAGTGCCTCTGTATGGCTATCAGGTTTTGATTGAGAGCACGAATCAGGGATGAAAAACCTAACTTTCCGGGAGAGGCACTAACTATCTGAGCGTCTGGGGCCAGCGGATTTAAGCGCGTCTGCAGGAAGGCTCATACAAATTCTGGCAGGCCAGAGCCTATGCAAAGGCAGGATGGCATCGGATTTGCCTCATAATTTGTTAATTCCAAGTATTACTAGATATGCAGATCCATAAGCCAAAGTATTAATACTCAGAGATGAATTGTATCGGTGCGCAAAGCTTATTCTAGTTTTTCGCTGAAGGACGTGAAGAAATGTTTAGACGTGATGAAGATAATTCTGCCCCCACCGCTCCAGTGACGGTTGGCGCCGAATATGATGCCAAGATTGAAGACACAGCCCGTGAGGGAGATGGCATAGCCAGAGTTGAGGGCTTTGTAGTCTTCGTGCCCGGAACCCAAGTGGGAGACCAGATAAGGTTCCAGGTCGATCGTGTCATGCAACGCTTTGCTATAGGCCATAAGGTTTAAGCGAGCTTTTGATAGAGCAATCCTGCCAGGCTGGCAGGATAAAAGGCCGGTTCCATGAACCAGGCTTTTTCTGTTTTAGACGATTTCTAAATATCTCTGAAGGTCATTCTCATCTCATAGACCCCCTCTTCGCGCCTCTTTTCAGTATCAAACCCCATATTTTTAAAAAGGCTTAGCATCGGCTCATTCTCAACCAAGACTTCAGCTGTAAATCCTAGCAGGCCTCGCTTCTTGGCCAGATGAGTGAGATAATAGAGGAGCTCACGGCCTACGCCCATTTTTTGATACTCATCCTTCACAACCTGGGCAACTTCTGCAGTGTGCATGCCTTTATTTATGTTATACTGTCCAATTCCGGCTATGGTCTCTTTATTATCGCCCTCTACTATGGCCAGGATCATCATGCTGCTTGCATAGTTCACCACGCCGAACTCCTGCAGCCTCTTATGGGGCATATCCATCCTGACAGACATGAACCTCTTGTACATGCTGTCATTGGAGAGGGCATAGAAGAAGTCCTTCATCAGGGGCTCATCTCCAATCTTTACCGGCCTCAGGAGAATATTGAGCCCACTATTAGTGGTCCTGAATGTCTCCAGAGCCACAGGGTATACACCACTCGCCCCAGGTACGAATGCCTGATCTTTATAGATGAGCAAACGCTTCTTGGCCTCTTCTATGAGCCACGGCCTGAACTTGGGGTGGGCAATGGCGATCAGATCCATGGCGCGTTCCCTGATGTTATTGCCGTGGAGATAGGCTATGCCGTACTCTGTCACTACATAGTGGACATCTCCGCGGGTCAGAGTAACTCCAGTCCCCTCCTGGAGGGATGGCACTATCCTTGAAATGGTATCATTGACTGCTGTTGAGGGAAGGGCCAGTATGCTTTTGCCTCCGGGCGCAAGGACAGCGCCGCGCATGAAATCCGCCTGGCCTCCTATGCCGAAGTAAAATTTTCCGCCTAGAGATTCTGCAGTAGCCTGGCCTGTCAGATCAATCTCAATGGCGCTGTTGATTGCAGTCATCAGCCGATTTCTGGCAATTGTCAGGGGGTTGTTTACATAGTCTATGGTCTTGAACTCGACAGATGGATTCTCATCCAGGAAGTCATAAGTCTCCCTCCTGCCCATGCAATAGGCGGCTACAGTCTTTCCAGTATCAATGGACTTCTTGGTGTTATCCACAACGCCCCTCTTCATCAGATCAACTATGCCGTCGCTTAAAAGCTCAGTATGCACCCCGAGGTGCTTCTTCTCGCCCAGGTAGGAGACAGCAGCATTGGGCACAATGCCATATCCGACCTGTATTGTAGATTCATCTTCTATGATCCGGGCGACGTACCTGCCTATGGACTGGATGATAACTCCCGGATCTTCCACAGTGTACTCCAGCAATGGCTCATCATGAGAAATTATGAAATCCACATCTTTAATATTTATGAACCCGTCACCCTGAGTGCGGGGCATGTGGGTATTTATCTGGACTGCGATCAGAGATGCCTTCTCTGTAGCGGCCTTTACGATATCTACGCTTATTCCAAGGCTCATATAGCCATGCTTATCTGGTGGAGATGTCTGGATTAAAGCCATATCTATTGGTATTATCTCCCTTCTAAAGAGGCTTGGAACTGCAGAGAGCGATATGGGCGTGTAATCTGCTGCACCTCTGTTGACTGCACTCCTCGTGCCGTCACCTATGAAGAACGAGTCCAGCCTGAAGTTGTCCTGGAATTTCTCATCTGTGTAGGGAGCCAGTCCCAGGGTCCATACGTGTACGATCTCAATGCCGAAGAAGGCTTTGGGCTTGCTCGAAACAAAGCTCACCAGGGCTGATACCAGGTGCTGGGGCTCACCACAGCCCGTTCCTATAAAAATCCTATCGCCGGCATGTATGTGGCGAAATATCTCTTCTTCAGATACGAACTTCTCTGGCCAGGCCTTCTTCAGATCATCCAGGAAACTGTTGACGTCCATTGCTTTACCTGCCAATTCTTTGAGGATCACAGGTCTGAGCACCTTGATGCTTTAATCTCTTGAGAAGTTCTATCTCTAAAAGGCGCGCCGTCGGCCTGAGTCGATCCAGCTTCATTGAGCCCAATATGCAAGCTCTCGATGCCATCAAGGCCATAGTATGCAGGATGAATTACTCTATCCGTCAATAGAAGAAAGAGGCCTGCTGTTCCAGAGGGATCGAGGTCGTAGCCGTGGAGCGCTCCTTTGACCGTCTCGGACCTGTTTGTCAACTTTACAGATATCGTTTTATCTTGATTTTGATTGCAGAAGTTATGCAGTGTGTCTAGGCTTCCATTCTTATACCAGCAGGTGATCTTCATTTTTATCTAAAGGTGGCAAGATCTATATACCCATGTTGGTTGGCGGAATTATGCGCTAATTCCGCGTGAGAATCTTGCAGGACGAAAGCAAGAGTGGCAAGTCATTCAGGTGTAGCATTTAAAGAAATTTCAAAACATGCCCATCTGAGCGGTATCCAATCCAGTGGCTGCTTTTAAATAGATATTAATGGTATAAAGGGAACAAATAATGAAATTTCAAAAGGATCAGTGATTAACATATCTACATCTGGAGAGGACGTTCAGATCCTTGAGGCAAGGATCAAGGAGCTGGTGGAGCGGCTCAGGACATCGGATGAAAAGCTTAAAGCATCCCAAGAACAAAAGCTCAGGATATCTGAGGAGAAGATCAAGGTCTTGCATACTAAGATTAAGCAATTGAATAAGCATATCGATGAACTGGAGAGCGAGCTGGATATCAGCCTCCTCACATCAAGGCAGATGCCCGCTGAGTGATCTTAGATGTACGCTTCAGACTTAGAGGCTGATAGCCTAGAAAGGGTTGTTATAATGGAATGGAATAGGAATGCAAAGGTCATCTCTGCTCATATGCCAGCAGTCTGGCTGAACATAGCTAATGGCGGGAGATCGAGATGAGCCAGAAGAAGGGCGCCAAGGGGATGCCTAGCGACGGTCCGGGCAAGCATGATCCCTCAAAGCCAGTAAAGAGCGGTCAAGCGGATGCCGTGTTTGATAATACGATGCGCAGCAAGAAATACGAAGGGCCCAGAAAGACCAGGCCTTGAAAATGTTGAGGCTGGGGCGATCAAGGAGAAGATGCAAAAATTCTGGCCGTGTCGTAAGGACGGCCTGAGGTGACTCGACCCCGCGCCTATCTCATTTGGCCAGGACTTGCAGCTTCTGCAGCCTCCTTGGCATTTGGGATCCTGTCCTCTGCCATGATTGGAGACGCTAGTACAGCGAGGCTAAAACAAGTCCGCAGATACATCAGGATAGACTATGCTTCTGGTTGCACTGGCAGGCAGATCCCAGGCCATGAATGCGTGATCCAGCTACCAACGTCAGGGCAGATGCATAGAGTATAGCGCACTTCGAATTAGGTTTGACCAATAGGCAGTCGTCACCAGAGACCCATGATCTGGATTTGAAGCTCAATTGAGCGCTTCCCGCTCAGTGAAATGTGGCCTTATTTAAGCCTCAGTGCACTAGTGGAGATCGGAGCATCTCAAGGTCGGAGCATCTCGAGGCCTTTGGGCTACCACAGGTGAAATGCAAATAATGTTTGGTTGTAGATCATCTGGACTCAGGGCATTAGAAGTGCGCTGTATCTTCAATTCATCGGCCAGCTATAAAATGAGATTAGGGGCAATTATAATTGGGCTGAAGTAGAGCTCGCCAAATATCTTTGATGTGGGTATTCCATTGCTTTGCTGATGAGGCCATATATCTTAGATACGTCTTCGGATCTAAAGTCGACGGGTGCCATTGGCAGATTGGACAGAACCATCACCCCAAGCCTCCATTTAGATGATCTGTCTGTTGATTTATCATCATAGTCAATGGTGACTCTGATCGTCTCAATACTGCCCAGGAGCATATCTAGTTCTTTTTCTCTTTGTGCTAACGTCTTCTCGGGGATCTGTAGCCTCCATGCTTCAATAATAGCGGATATTAACTCTGCTCTCAGATCATCAGGCATGTCAATAGCGCTAATCAGATCTAAAACTAAGCCGAGCTTATTTTTCCGAAATTCACTTTCTCTTTCAACTAGTCCTCTTCTCTTAAGAACCACATCGTAGTATTCTATCAGGCTATAGAGTTCGTTAGGTTGTTTGCTTTCCGATTTTACAATCCAAGGCATCTCATCATTCTTCATATCTTCTGAATGAGGCCTAAATCGTGTTCTTTCAGACAAATTAATCACCTCGGTTGCTTCACTATGCTGACGCTATCTAGAGATCCTTCTGCTGAGAATGCGAATGCATTATTTCAGATCGATTATTATTTAATTTCTCAGCTTACGCTAACCTTTTATTTGAATTAAGCTACCCCCCCCGACGTACGCCGAAATGCATCATGGCGTATCTTCTGAGGATATTCGCCTTCGATGCCTAGTTACCACCATTACATTCGGCGATTGACGAGATGGACTGCACAGAAGATAAACTTTTCTGAATACTTTTGGCTATTTATAAATATAAGGTGGCAGTTGAGAATATTTTCTTACAAATAACAATAGATTGTATACGCGATTGCTGGTTGAGCCTCATCAATCCAGGCCTTGGATAAAGCCAAAGGCAGATGAATAGGACTTGAAGCCAAATAGTCAGGCGCTGGAAATAGTAACGGATCTTGATGGATCATCTCTTAACCATTAGCTGTGGAGCTGAAATTATAACAAAGGCCGCCGCGAAGCTTGATCCGGAAAAGAGAACGGGGGGGGCTGGGTCTACCAAATGCGCATTATGTTAAAAGATCCAAAATGTTAGCCTCCTGAGCCGCGATAAAATGAGCTCAGAGCTGGGGGTCAATGCTCTTTTGGATTCAGCTTGCCGATGCCTGTGAAATCAACTATAGGATTTGAGTCGATGGGATCTGGAAATGATGAAATCACGAACCGTCCACTATAGACCTCTTTGCCCTTATGGAACTCTGCGAAGATGGGCTCGTCTATCGGAATGGGCATGGATTTCGAGCGCTCTTCCATCATGGCACGAAGATCCGTCTGAGAGATAATTGCTTTGCCATGCCAGCTCTCTTCTCCTCCGTCCGGTTTGTCCCAATCTATCATCCAATATTTCAGTGATAATGGATAATTGTCCCATACCAGGCGACCATCACGACCGATTATCTTTGACATTGACATATGGATCTATCTCCTTTACATAATCATAAAGTTGACAGTATTTATGAGATGGTGAGGGTCATAACGACCTCCCCCACAAGGGGATGTGTGACTATTATCTGCTTAGTGCCGTGAATTAAGCGCGGCAACCCATCGTGTTCCAATTTAATGGCTTTTCAAGGCGAGTTACACACGAACCGCATATCCAAGCACCAGGGACAACAAATCGTCCCGCAGCGTTAAAGCTGCCACAAAAAACGCATTTTTCCATTTTAACCTCTCACATACTCATCGCTTTATGTATAAGACACTGCCGAAGACGATGTGGGCGGCATGGGCTCCGGCGCATGCTGCCAAGATATCCGGCGCACTATCCCGGCCACCATCTCTATCATGCAGTCAGGACTATCCATCAGATTGCTTTTGGTAGCAAGCCTTTTCTACCATCATACTCTATCCATCCAAGAGATGCTTTTCTAAATGGATACAATGCGGGATGATAATATGTCCTTAAACTATATCCGAAGCTGTTACATGGTACCGGCTCACCTGGGTGGCAGAGTGATCGCCTTTGGCAGGTTTGGCACCATAACCGGCGCGGATGGGGCACACCTGAGGATACAGCTGGATGGAGATAAGTTATCTGGAATTTATCATCCGATTGACGGAATAGAATACCAGGCAGCGCAGCAATAGCAGGCACGGCCTGAAGTCATGACGCAGACCGCCACGATGGCAGAGAGAACCATATTCGGGCGAGATAAAATTATGCGGGGTACGGGACCACCGCACGTTCTTACTAGTAATGGCTTGCCATAATATCCTGCCTCAAATCCATGTATATCTCTTTCAGCATCAGCTTCCCACCTCAATTTTCTGCTATTGCGGATTGATCTCCATGGCCTAGTCTCTTCTATCGAGCAGAGCGTAGCTTATGGGAGATGATGATATCTGGAATACTCCATCATAAGTGGCGATATCAGTATCGATTGCAGCAAAGGCATTTTTAAAGTGCACAGCTATCTGGACTATATCCTTGGCCGACCCCAGATCCGTCCTGTAGCAATAGGTAGTTTCAACCATTGGAGCATCGTATCTCGGACTTAGCGTGCTGCTATCAACAACTTCTCCATATCTGGTAAGCTCGATATAAGCCGTTTCACTCTCGGCATCGACGCTCATGAGGTGAAGCTGGTAGCCATCTGAGAGGTTAAGCGGCATGTTTTTTGCAATGGTTCCCTCTTCGTCTCTATCGATAAGCACCTCGCTGGCTAAACCCTGGTCCATGAGACTTTTATCTCCCGATTTATCCCAGAGGAGGGGCGCAAGCGAGCCCTCCATCCCCCCAGTGGGCTCCTGCACATATCCGGCGAAGTATCTCGTGCCAGACGATTCATCAAATTTGTAGGCACCCCACTTCTCAAAAGCGAAGTCCCTCTGCGAGAGGGAGACAGCACCGGATCGGGTCTGCGATTGAGGGGCATAGCCCTGGACCTCGCCTGTCTCCGTGCCATCGTTCTCTCTGACCTCTGGCTCGATGACATCGTTCTCTTCCTGTGTTCCATTGGTATCGATTTTGGCATCGCCTTCGGCATTAGAAGCCGTGCTGGACGCTGCAGTTCCGGCGATCTCATCTATTGTGAACTCTGCGGTCATGCTGGCATTGGCGGTGGCCTCCCGTTCATTGGACACTTCCACGCCTATGTACACCGGGTCAGGGTAACCTCTCTGGAAATTGCCGAGCTTTGACCAGTCTTCGTCCTTCCAGAAGTAGGTCGAGATATTGCCGTCCTGCCGGACTATGCGCAGCCTGCCGCTCCAGTCATCGGTGTAATCGTGCGCCCCACCTGAAGCGTGTCCCACTGAAAGGAACTCAGTCGTGTACAACTGGGAAACGTGGTTCTTATCGATGGTCCAGCCTATGTGAGTGTTATTATGGCCGTTGCTGTTAGATGCGATCAGGGCAAGAGAGCGAGACTCGCCGCTCTCAGGAGCTTTGTTCTCGACCTGGAAGCTCATGGTTGCCTGGAAGTCTCCAATGAGCGCTGCTCCCTTCTGGACGGCTGTGACTCCTCTCCCTGAACCGTCAAGGCTTAGGCGAATGGTGTCACCCTCGATCTCGGCAGAGCCAGCCTGCAAGATCTCATCCCATTCAGGAAGAGGCAGGCTTGATGATCCAGCAGTTTTAAGATGTACATCTTCAAGAGTGATAACTGCGGGCACATCTTTCAGGCCGTCATAGGCAATCCGTTTGAAGACCCATCCCACCCAGATCGTTTGAGAGACATTGACCTCCGTGCGGCTGGAGAGGATCCAGCTCTCGCCGTCCAGTGAATGGTAAGTCTTCCAAACATTCCCGCGCCTGGAGAACTTGAGGAACACAGGTTCGTCAGGTGCATCTGGGGCGCTCTTCAGCTCAGCCGAATAGCCAGAATAAGTGACCTCGGAAGGCCTGCCAAGAACCGGCAGTTTGCTCAGCCCTCCTGCCCGCAGCCAGCCGCCTCCAGGCAGGTTGTAGTGCTCGCCTAAGAGGTCCTGCTTCATGAGGCCGCTCTTCTGGCCGATGTAAGATCCGGGAGAGTAGTAAATGAATTCAACAGCGGCCAAATCAGTGGCCTTTGTATCAAGATAAACCCGGCCATGCAGATCGAAGTCGCCTGTGACCTTATGCAGCAGTCGAGGAGCATCAGAGCGCTGTCCGGCAGTTACCCCCGGATAGCCCCAGAACTCGTTCCCGTCCGGAACAGTTGCCATCAGGCCGCCGGATGGCGAGCAATCCAATTTTGCATCCGACCCCGGGTCCTGCCACACCCAGTCCTCCGGAATTTTGCCGCCCTCGAAGCTTGGATCGTACTCGCCAGACGGCTCCGGCTCACCTTCATCCAGGAGGAGGTCCCGCAGAGGAATTCCCGCCACCAGGCCGCAGTCGTCAGAGCTCAGATCGTAGTCGCTGACGGTACCCTGGGGCAGAGCTATTTCTTTTCTGGCCTCCAGCGTCTCCTCTGAGGTTTCATTGGCTATGCTTACCGATCCTTCCATCACGGATACTTTTCCGCGGGCGCCATCCCACTGGCAGACGAACTCGGTGCCCATCGGCTGCACGGTCTTGTCTGCCATCTGCACCTCCAGGCTGCCTGCATCTGCGGAGATGCCAGTGGCATGCTCCACGCGGATACTGCCTGAAAGCAGATTCGCTCTGGTCTTGCCAGGCTCAGTGGATGTGAAATTGAGGATGCAGCCGGGCTTGGCTAGAATCTTTGACCCGTCGTTGAGGAGGATGATCGTATCGCCCTCTGTCTGGATAAGATGGCCAGGCAGAACTATATTGTCGCTGAACGGGCTCACGGGCGAGAGCGGCGTTTTGTTGCTTTCCATCCCCTTGATACCATATTCGCGGACGCAGCCTTCATAACACTCCCCGGAGCCGGGAAGTGGTGCATGGCCTTCGCCAAATCCGGCACAGAGACAGTCCCCCAGGGGGCTTGCAATATAATCACAGGCCACACCGCTGCCGCATGCCCAGCCGGCCTGCGAACAGCCGCACCTGCACAGGC
>JGI24732J26686_1000935_pt1 | contig 13070 bp, 7 predicted proteins | sample EPASupsiteHSE623_FD_26686 | JGI IMG/M metagenome (IMG submission 26686)
TCTTCAACGTGGACGTGCGACGCGACCAGCGTTTCATGGCAGAGCAGGAAATAGTCCCCTGCTGTGCTGACCCGGCTGACCGGTTCTCCCCAGTCTTTGAACATGGCCTGAACTGCATGGAGATCCGGATCCATGACGACCCGGTCCGCGACCAGAGCTGCTCGGATATTGAGATCATCAGTGAGCGCACCNAGCGGCTGCATGGGCGGGAAGCAGACGTGCTTGCCGATCTCTTCGGGCTTGTCGCCGCATCCGACCCCGACATTATTCTCATGACCGATGCCGATCGCTGGATGTCGAAACTTCAGCTGCGGGCCCNGGCCCTGGACCTTACGATGCCATTTTCCCGGAATGGGAAGTACCGCACCATGGACTCGCGCTCCTACTGGAGCTACGGGAGGGTCGAGCACAAGGAAGCAGCCCTCATCCCGGACGGGAGGATCCTGATCGATACCGAACAGTCGTTTGTATACCGCGAAGGCGGGCTTGCCGGGGTACTTATGGCATCGCGGCTCTCCGGACTCTCCCCCAGTCTCGCGTCGCGCTTCACCCCGGGCACGCTTATCTCCAGTTATGAGACGTACGAGGCAGTGCGGAGGGGGATTGTTGTGCCTTTCCGTAAGAGCGATGCAGAAGTCCTGCGAAAATTTGCGGCACTTAAAGGTGCGGACCGGGGCGGGATGATGTTCCAGCCGGAGCCCGGCATCTTTGCAGATGTAGACGAGATCGATTTCACCTCCATGTATCCCTCCATCATCGTGCAGGCTAACCTATCGCCCGAGACCATCAGGAATCCGGAACAGCAACGCCGGGGTTTTCTCCCCACGGCTCTTGAACCCCTGCTTGCCCTGCGGATTAAGACAAAGCAGCTGAAAAAAACCGACCCGACGATTGCCGGCATCGATGCGATCCTCAAGTGGATGCTGGTCACCTGTTTCGGCTACACGGGGTACAAGAACGCAAAGTTCGGCAGGATCGAGGTGCACGAAGGGATCACCGGGCGATCCCGTGACATCCTGCTTCAGACCAAGGACATTGCCGAAGCAATGGGATTTCGCGTTCTCCACGGCATCGTGGACTGCCTCTGGGTGCAGGGCTCACCGGTTGCGGCGCTCAAGGAGCGGGTTGACCGGGAGACCGGGCTGCNTACAGAAGTNGAACATTTCACCTGGTTAGTCTTCCTTCCGCTCAATGACGGGCTGGGGGCCTACAACCGCTACTATGGCAGGCTCTCTGATGGCAGCGTCAAAGTAAGGGGCATCGCTGCACGCCGGCATGACACCCCTGAATATATCCGCACGATGCAGGGCGCAATGCTCACGGTCATGGGAAAGGCAACAACGATCGCAGAACTTGACGGGCTGTGGGATGAGGTGAATGCAATATATCACAACGCGGTGGAACATCTGCCATCCGCACCCGCACGGGAGATGGTAATCAGCCGGCGGATCAGCCGGCTCACATACGCCCACCGGTGCATTGAAGGCGCCGCAGTGAACGCGTACCGGGAATGCGGAGTACCCGTAGCGCCGGGCATGAAGATCCGGTATGTGGTCCGGGATACCCGTACGTACCTGGTGGACCCGGCATGGGATGCAGACCGCTTCGATCTCGCGTACTACCGGGAACTGCTGGAGCGGGCCTGGGTCGAGATCGCGTATGCATTCAATGCGGGAAGAGGGTCCGAAAAAGAACAGCAGCGGAGTCCCACATCCCAAGTGCAACGGCAGATCTGTGCCGAGCTCGAGCTGCCTTAGAAGCAGGATACACAAAAGATGTAATAGGATCTGAGAGCCAAGTAACCGGCAACCATGACCGATAAGCAGCTCGTCTCCACCATAAAATACGTGGCCGGAACAAAACCGGTTTTTTTACTCTCGGAGATCGTGCCGTACCTTGAAAAAAAACACCCAGTAGAAAAACTGCACACACTCATCATCCCCCTGTTAGACGAACTGAACCTTGTGTCAAAGAAGGCAGGAACCGATTACGAGATCTCGCGGAGGGTTCCGGCAACACAGTATACGATGAACCCGGCAGAGCTGGAGCGGCAGGATGCATTTTTTGCAACCCGTCGCATTCCCCCGACACTGGAAACGGCAATCGAACAATACATTCCCAAGAAAGTGGGAAAGGAGCTGACCGATCCCGCGATCCTCGAACGGCTCCGCAGGGCCATTGTTGCCCAGAAATCGGATTACTGGAAGCCGACGCACCAGCGATCGCTGCAGTACACCAAGGCATACCATGTGCTGGGGTATCTTGCCTACCATTTCCCGGTCTATTACGTGCAGACCCAGCACCTGCTCGCCATGCTCGCCCGCGACGGGTTGCTGAAGAATACGATGACTATCCTGGATGCCGGTACCGGGCCGGGGGTCGTGCCGCTTGCAATTGCAGATTATTATTCCCGGCTGGATGGTGCGAAAGCAACGGTGTACTCAGTGGAACGCTCCGAAGAGCACATCGAGGCATTCATGTACCTGCGGGAACAGTGCACGCAGAAAGGGGCAAATGTCAGTATCAAGCCCCCGATAAAGGCAGATCTCACCACCCTTGACCCGGCAAAAATTCCGCAGCAGATTGACNTGATGATCTTTTCAAATGTGCTNAACGAGATCAGCGATATCTCGCTTGACCAGCGGGCGGATCTCGTCCTGAAACTGGCCGGGCGACTCGCANCGGATGGAACAATCCTCATCATCGAGCCTGCTGAAGAGGCCAATTCCTCGCAACTGCGGCTGCTCTCGCTTGCGTTAAAGAAACGGGGNCTCACCATTCACAGCCCCTGCTCNTTTATCTGGGGCACGAACTGCACACCGGACCGGTGCTGGAGTTTTACAACAAACCGNAACATCCAGCCCACACGGCTGATGGGGGTACTTGCCTCCGGTGATGAGCCATTCCGGTATCTCAATATCGACATCAAATACAGTTATGTCGTGCTCAGGAAAGACGGGAAAGTCCGGGACTCATACCGCGTGCCTGCCGGTTCCCGTGTCCTAAGGTTGTCCCAGATCCGCCGTCACGTGGAAAAACGGATCAATCTCATTGCGGCAAAGATGTCAGGAAATCTGGGCGATGCCAAGACGATGGTGTTCAAGCTCTGCGATGGCACGGCGGACATCCCGGTATATGCAGTGGTGCCGGCTTATCATGTCACACCGGAGAATGAAGCAATCGTGTCGGCACCGTATGGCACAATTCTTGAGATTGAAAGCGTGCTCGTCCGGCACAACCCGAAGCATGATGCGTACAATGTGCTGGTGAACCGGAATACAGTAATCCACAAACCCGGTGACGTTAATAAATAACGATCTCTACGTACCTGGACGGATTTTTCACCGGGTTTTGGGGTATAATATATCCATTCGCTGACGTGACAAACTAACCGTCACGGTTTGAGCACCCGCACATCAGCCAGTCCTGTTGTTCCTAATAGTAACCGTAAATCTCTCTGAAAATTGAGGGTTTTTTACCTGAAACCCGAATTGATTTTTATAGTTCAGATTTATAGTAAGTGTAGAGCCATGGACAACCTTAATCTGAACAGCGATGAAGCGATCATTCATACGACGCAGACGATTATTATCAATGGCGTCAGGCACGAAGCAGTACTTACCAGCAGGCGCCTCATCCTTGTTGAGAGTGAAAAAGGTCAGATCCATGAAGATATCCTGTTTGCAGATATCGTTCTGGCAAAATCAGGAATCAATAAATTACGCGAACCGATCATAACGATCAGTGTCAATTCGCCCGATGGGGAGAGCCTGACCGTGGACCTTATTTTTATCCCGGGAACTGGCGGCCATAATAGCAGGGATATCGAGAGATGCCTTGCAATTCTCAAACAACACGCGGTCCCTGTTGAGAGCAGAAACCTGGCAGGTGATGCGGTACTCCGGGACCGGGGTGAGAGAACAAATACCGGGGTGTTGGCAATCGATGAAAAGACCGTCCGTCCCGCAGTACCGGAATGGTCATTCATGGGGACATCGAATCAGGTAAAGCAACCCATGAAAGAAGAGGAGGTTCCCGAAAGGTCACCCATCTTCCTCATCGGTATGATGGTCCTCGTAATCGGGGTAATCATAAGTGGAATGTTTATCGTGGGACAGGTTATCCATGCGAAAAATGCTCCGGTTTCCCCGAATATAACTGGACCAGCGGTAACCACTATCGTTACCCCTACGCCAGGTCCCTTACCGACTCCGGCACCGTCACCAGTCAGTCAGGTTACTCCCATCCAGGCAGAGTCACTTCCATCGATCGCTATCCCTCCCAGTGGCATCTGGGTACGGGTAGATTACCCCGGGAATTTTTCCGGGTCCATTGGTGCACTGGGAAGAAATGTCGAGGTCAGTGACTCCGGCACACAGTACTACCAGTTGCCGGTCATTGATACCAATATAGATGGATCTATTGCAAAACTGGACGGAACATCAGAAAAAATGGTAGTTGAGATCTATAAAGACGGAGTGTTGATCTCGCGGAAGAGTACCAGGGCCCCCTTTGGATTGATCGAACAACTCGCGTCCGGCATTGAACAGACTGATATAGCGGTGACCGCTGCACCTACCCAGGAAAGCCAGACCATCGACAACTACCTTCCCAGGCTCAGTATTCCCGGCACCGGCATCTGGGTACGGGTATATTATCCCGGGAGTTTTTCCGGAACACTTGGGGGGCGGGGCATTTTTACAACAGTGAAAAGTACCGGTGACCAATTATACAATATACCGGTTAATGCTGGAATTGTAGAGGGATCAATCGAAAAAGATGATGCGTCAGCAGGAAAACTGGTAGTCGAGGTCTATAAAGACGGGGCCATGATGTCCCGGGCAGCAACAACTATTCCTCACGGCCTGATTGACATACATACACCTGTGTAGAGATGAAAGATATCTGTCGCAGATATTAATGAAAAGGGAACAAAAAGTCCCCATGTTCCATTTTTTCCGGGTTCTGAATCCTACGCTGATGATGTCCGGGATTTTTCAAGAGAGACAACAGTTTCCGGTTCCTGCATCTCCAGCGTCAGTTTTTGTTAGGAAAAATGCAGTATCCGGACAGTATCGCTGAAAAATGCGGTATCAGGTTACCGTGAACCGGTTCGTTCGCGTATTCGTTTTACCGTCAGTGTTGGTGTACCGGGCGGTGTACGCTCCGGTCGTTGCTCCGGTGGGGATATCTATGGTGAACGTAACACTCGTCGGCGAGATCACATTGACATTATACGCGGTAATAGTTGTGGTGCCACGGGTCAGCACGACTGCCATCCCGGGTTGCAGGTTCGTTCCCGGGGCGGTTATGGAGATCCCCGTGGTGCCGCGTACTCCCGTATTTGGTGAAAAGGCAGGGGTTGATCCAACAGTGGGTGTCGCGCTGGTAACGGAGAATGCCTGCGTGCCTGACGAGCGCCCGTCCGTATTGGTCACACGAATTACCCAATTCGTTGCCTCCGCAGCCCCGAGGAGGTCGAATGTGCAGGTGATCTGGGTCGGAGATACTATGACAACACTGCCGGCATTGATCGGGGTCGAGCCGCTCCGCGTCATATTTACGGTGGCTCCGGACTGGAACCCGGTGCCAGTAAGGGTGACACTCACCGGCCAGCCCCGNATCCCGGATGTCGGACTTCGTGCCGTGAGGGTGGGCGCAGGGCTGTTGACCGTGAATGCCTGGGNGCCCGACGCCTGCCCGTCCGTATTGGTAACCTGAATTGCCCAATTCGTTGACGCGGTTGCTCCGGTAAGATCAAAGGTGCAGGTGATCTGTGTCGGGGATACTACGACAACATTGCCGGCATTGATCGGNGNCGAGCCGCTCAGGNTCATGTTCACGGTTGCTCCGGGCTGGAATCCCGTGCCGGTGAGGGTGACACTCACCGGTGAGCCCCGGGTGCCTGATACCGGGCTTCGTGCGGTAAGGGTTGGTGCCGGGCTGTTGACCGTGAACCCGTTTGTCAGGGTGCCGGATTGCAGGTCGGTATTAGTCACTACAACATTCCACTGGCCTGCCGCTGCACCGACAATATTAAAGGTGCAACTGATCTGCGTGGGCGATACGGTCACACCGGTTGCTACGATATCCGCCTGGCCGGTTCGTGTCAGTTTCACCGTGGCACCCGATAAGAACCCGGTTCCGGCAAGGTTGGTTACCGGAACCGAAGTGCCACGAGTACCGAAACTCGGCGTGATAGCAGTTACAGTTGGAGTTGGACTCATAACCGAAAAACCATTGGCCAGTGAACCGGTCTGGGCATCCGTATTCGTGACCACGACATTCCATGTACCGGTTGCTGCTCCGGCAAGGCTGAACTGGCAGGTGATCCGTGTCGGTGAGACCACGTTCACTGACGTGGCAGCGATATCGGACGATCCGGACCGAGTCAGCTTCACGGTCGCACCCGGCATGAACCCGGTCCCCGCAAGGTCCGTTATCGATACGGTAGTACCGGTTGGTGCGCTGTTCTGGGTGATATTCGTGACCTGCGGTGCGGAAGGCGAAAGGATCTGGTATCCCGACGCACTTCCGGTGTAACCGGCATTACTGGAGCTGGCCACGAGGTTCATTGCCCCACTCAGCCCGGATATGCGAACAGCAGATGTGCTCTGGCCATTGATCAGGGAGGTCCCGTCAACACTGAAACTCGTCCAGGCACTGGCAAAGGGCATGTAGAGGTTCAGCGTTGTGAGGTACTGGTCGTAAGTACTCACGTAGAGACTGCTGACGGTACCGCGGTTCCTTAAGACACCATTCTGGTAGAATGATATATCGCCAAACGAGAACGTGGTGATCGAAGTCGAGGACGAGTAGATCGACCCGTATTGGTCACTTTCCACGACCAGCCGGATCGTATCACCCTGGTTCAACGGGTACGCAACTCCGTTGACAGTGATGGTGGAGTAGAGCCCGGTGACCCGGAACTGCACAGCCCCGCCGGTTTCGACATATGCTGCTTTTGCTGCATTGAGGTTGATGGTATGTGACGCAGGAAGGGTCACCATGATTGCCTGTTGCGCAGAACTGCTTCCACTCCCGTCCGTCACCGTAAGCGTTACGGTATAGAGACCTGCCGAAGCGTAGACATGTTCCGGGGGATGCTGTGCGGTCGAATTGGCAGTCCCGTCCCCGAAATTCCAGAGCCACGTTGTCGGATATCCTGTGCTGGTGTCAGTGAAATTCACGATATTGCTGGAGGGAAGTGCATATGTGAAACTTGCAGTCAGCGGCCCGGGGGTCACGGTAAACAGGTTGGTTCCGGTTCCGGATCGCCCGTCCGAATTCACTACTACTACATCCCATTGACCCGTCTCAGCTCCCGTAAGGCTGAACGTGCATTGGATTTGAGTTGATGANGGGACACTTACCGATGTGGCAGTAANGGTTTTGGTTCCTTTCTGCAATTTCACGACAGGAGTTGCTCCGGGTTCGAAGTACATTCCTGAGATATTTGCTATGATCGTGCTACCGGCAGCACCGCTGTTGGGGGTTATGCCGGTAACCTGAGGACCAAGAATCTGGTACCCGGATGCATCACCGGAAAAATACGTATTTCCGGAACCGGCCTGCAGGTTCATCGCACCTTTCAGCCCGGAAATGCGGACGGCAGATGAGTTCTGACCATTGATCAGGGAAGTTCCGTCAACGCTGAAGCTCGTCCAGGCACTGGCAGGGGGCATGAAGAGGTTGAGGGTGGACTGGTACTGATCGTAACCACTTACGTAAAGTGCGCTGACCGCACCGCGGTTTGTATAGGCACCGTCATGATAGAATGAAACATTGCTGAACGAGAACGTAGTGATTGAAGACAAGGACGAATAGATGGACCCGTATTCGTCATTTTCAATAACCAGTCGGACCGTGTCGCCCTGGCTTAATGGATAGGTTACTCCATTGACCGTGACAGTGGAATCGGACCCGGTGACATGGAACTGCATCTCCCCACCGGATTCCAGGTAGGCCCCCTTGTAGGCATTCAGGATAATATTTCCGGATACTGGCGAGCTGACCGTGATGAACCGCGTTGTAGTGTTGCTGCCAACACTGTTCTGTGCAGTCAACGTCACCGTATAATTTCCGGCTGTTGTGTACGTATATACCGGGTTCTGGAGAACGGATGTTGCACCATCGCCAAATACCCATGCCCATGATGTCGGCGAATTGGTTGAGGTATCGTTGAACTGCACTGCCAGCGGGGTTGTTCCTGATGTCACGTTGGAGATAAAGGATGCAACCGGTGCGAACACCGGGGGAGTCTGCGTAGGTGTGGGGGTAACCGTGGACGTGGGAGATGTCGGCGGGGTAAATGGCGTCGGCGTGGGAGTCATGGTTCCCAGGTATCGGGTAGTCAGCAGCTGCTGCCTTGCACCGGTCTCTTTATACAGGATATCCACTTTATTGGGAAAATCCGCATGGGTGGAATAATCAATGGTAAGGACTTCTCCAATCGACCAGCTGTCACCACAATCGGTACATGTGTAGGAAATGGGCTGGTCATCGACAAGAACCGCAAACTCGCTCATGAGGATGGAATCGCCACTGTTATGTGAAATTTCGATAATTTTGCTATGGTTGGTGATACTCACGGCGACCGCAGGTAACTTGAGGGGGGCCGGCTGTGAAAAAAAAACAACGGCAATAATAGCTACCGCAAGCACGAAAATTGATATGAGCACCAGTGCTCCTACCATTTCTGCTGCTGCTCTTTCATTGGAGGGTCGGGTTTTCATGAAAGGTTTCCCCGTGGAGTGATTGGTATAAATTGGGTTTTAGTAGACAACACTACCAGCCTGGCCCACGAAATAAACTGCGTTTGCATCCGAAGGATCGGCCTCAAGGACGAATAAGCCGATACCGACAGGTCGTATGTTGGTGATGGTGACCGGAGTGTTCGTAGCGAGATTAATTTTTACACTGGAATTTATAACAAGACCTGTAGCTGGCGCTTGACCTGAGGGGACTGATACCAGGGACAGGGTCGATCCCATATCCTGGTATCCCGTAACCCATGAATGCAACAGGTTTGTGGGCTGCCCCGAAGTGGGTTCGTTATACCAGCTTCCGTCCGCCCTGTGGATACTTATCGTAACTTTAGTTGCTGAAAATTCCCACAACTGATCGCCAATGCCGAATATCTTGAATTGTCCGTTACCATTTGCTGCCTGCGTAACGGTAACAACATCCCTGACACTCAGGGGGATAGGACTGGGTGAGGACTCCTCTGTTAAAAGGGTTGATCCCGGCCTGGTTACGTTAAAGGTGAAGTAAGTATTTTGCGGTATGGTTGTGTCTTTTTCCCGGAAAAACGTGATCGAATTTGTGCCGACAACGTTTGCAATAACAGGACCAACCGTTGAAGGGGACTGGTTGATCGCATCACCAATCAGGGATGTATTCCCCAGAATAAAATTGACAACAACCTGCGGATCCGATGCGTTGATAAAGCCTTCTCCACCCCCGGAAGATATCACCGGGGTACCGCTGGGATTAATGTTATTCTGCAATGTTGCGACACTCGAGGAAGCAGAACGAAGCAGGACGGGTGCGGTATCCCCCGCGTTATAAATTATTGAGACTGTCTGGGGAGGGGATGTAATGCCGAGAACCAGGTTCTTTCCCACCGCCCATTCATTGCTCCCGTCGGAAATGCTGAAGTCGGTCCTTGGAGCCTGGTTATCGATAACAACGGCAAATTGCCCCTTTTCCAGAGAGTCACCCCCATTGTGGTAGAGATATAATGTGGTGCCCGCTGCATTGGTGCCGGTCATAAAATTGATATTGGGAACTTCCTGGGGTGTCTGCTGGGATAACAAAAAAATCCCGATAATTGCCACGGCCGCAATAACAACGGTGATCATAAGGATCGCCCCGATGAGCTCAGACACCCCGGAAGCAGAATCAGGCACGGAAGATGACATTTTGTTTGTCTTCATAAGCAATCCCGGCTCCCAGATTATTACATCAGTCCTGAGGCAATATTGTTGAAAGTCACGGCATACTCGGCTGGCTGGATGGTCAGCCACACATCAGGATGCGTACTGTCATCATAGGGGCCTATAACGTACATATACGCAGTTGCTGGTTGAACACCCGGTAAACTTGTTCCGGACCGGTACCATGTCTTATTGGTAATTCCCCCGTTTGCCGCCGCATCATTTAAGGTAGCATTCCACATCTGTGCAGCGTTATAATCCTGGACATTGACACTGATATTTACCCAGTATTTCTTTTCCGGCCCTAATTGCGGGGAGAGGGTTTTCAAACGGGAATCAACCCGGACCGGGCCGTTGCCCCCGATGCTCGCCCCCCCGTCAAGCGTTATCGGAGAAACAGTTACTGCTACAGAGAATGCAGAAACCGTGGTTGCAGAATTATTTACTATGGATATGGGGGGTGAAACGCGTGCTGTTGACCCGGTATCCTGCGAGAGGAAGACCCCGCCATCCTGGTAATAATACCGCTGCTGGAGCCAATAGTGATTCTGGGACTGGTATTGCAGGATATTCATTTTCTTGGTCATATCCATATTAGTAGATCCACCGGCACTGGACAGGGTAATCGTATCACCATTATCTGCTATTGTGAGGACGCCGGCAGATCCGATAGGTTTGAGCAGTGGCAGAAAAAGACCGCTTGCCAGGGTATTCCCGCCACCGGTCCCAAGGTTAAAAGATGTCGAAAGCGTAACGTCATCCCTTTGATTCACCCAGAGAGAATCAAGGCTAATCTTATAATCCGTGAACCGGTCCTTGATTGCATTCATCTGGGAGATCTCGTCCTCCCGGCCGTTTGCAGGAACTACGTACATCATCCACAGGGCCATTGCGGTAACGAGCACACCAAGAAGCAGAATAAAACCGATAACCTCGGAAAGGCCCTTTTCATCCATCCCGTAAGCTATCTTTTTTATCGGCATTTCTACTGATTCGTTTGGTAATGCCTCCTATAAATGTTGTTTGCCGGAACGTATGCATTCTTATCATGATTCGGATACAAGAACCATTCACCCATTCACGGTTGTCACCAGTTCTTAAAATCCGGCAGAGAATTTTTCAGCGCTGCAATCGCCTTCACCGGTCAGAAAAATTCAGGATTTGTCCAGAAATTACGGACCATTCGGGATCACATGCGGAGAAATCTATTCTTAAAAATCCCGGATCTGTTTCGCATAAAAAAAATTTTAATCGATCTCCGGAAATTTTTTTTCAATCGACCCCTCAGCCCCTGCCCGGAATTTTTCAGGCAGACCTTGATTGCATTTCCCGGACCATCATGCCGGAGAATCAAAAATTTTGTAGCATGTACAGGCATTTTGTAGCATAATTATCCAATTGTAGCCTCACCAACTAACACCCTGTGATCGCGATTGAAATTTTTCAGGCAGGGTCTGACCAAAAAAAATTCCGGAAAAAAAGAAAATTGTGCCAAAAAATGTGCACTGAAAATCAGATACCGGGCCGTATCCTTGGGAATTCTCTGCAGTTTTCTGCCGGGCTTTTGATGAGGGTTTTGAACATGTTCCGGAAAAACAGCGTGATCGTTTATGACTTTTCCTTTAAATCCCGCAACGGCAAAATTGTCTTTTTTACCCATTGTAAGTATATATTAACAGAAAGCACGAATTTTATCCCAATATTATACGAAATTTCCGGCACAGGGATGCCACTTCCCCATCATGACACTCTCCAAAGGCTGTATTCTCTGTCACCAGGGCGCAAAAATGGTCCTCTTTGTTACCGGACGGTGTCACCGTACCTGCTGGTACTGCCCGCTCTCTTCAGAGCGGAAAGGGACCGACACGGTATTTGCAAACGAGCACCCGGTGGATATCCCCGCCCAGATCATCGAGGTTGCAGAGAGCATGAGTGCGCTGGGTACCGGCATCACCGGCGGAGAGCCGCTGCTTGTCCTTGACAAGGTCACAGGATATTGCCAGCTGCTCAAAACACATTTTGGAAAGGATCACCAGATCCACCTCTATACGGCAAAAGCCCCGACCGATACAGAACTGACGGAGATGCAGGGGCTGGTCGACGAGATCCGGCTTCATCCTCCGCATGAGTGCTGGGAAAACATCCTTGAATCTGATTTTATTCACTCAGCAAAACGGGCAAAAGAGATGGGATTTGATATCGGCATCGAAGTGCCGGCATTGCCCGGGCTCGAACACCTCATCCCCGCTCTTCCCTACCTTGACTTCCTCAACATCAACGAACTGGAATGGGGGGAGTCAAACGCGTACCAGATGCGGGAGCGGGGGTACGAACTCGCCGATGAACTGCATAATGCGATTGACGGGGCAAAAGGCTGGGCAGAAGAGTTATGCCGGCATGATAAGGTCCACTGGTGCTCCTCCGCGTTCAAGGACTCAGTGCAGCTGCGGGAACGGTTAAAGCGGATCGCCCAGAACACTGCCCGTCCGTTTGACGAGATCACTGATGACGGGACCATTGTGTACGGTGTTATCAAGCCATCCGAATCCGATAAACAGGCATGCCTTGAACTCTGCCGGATGAAATGCGAACCGGACAGCTACGAGGACTGTGGCGACCGGATCGAGATGGCATGGTGGCTGCTGACGAAGTTTGCCGATGAGATGCCGGGCGAGAAATATGTTATTGAACGATACCCCAACAATGGGATGATAGTCGAGACGACCCCGTTATGAGCTTCCGCACGCTGATCGATCCCCTGTACGAGCGCTACCTTCGCATGCAGTGCCGGCATATGCCCAACCATATCGCCATCATCCAGGACGGTAACCGGCGGTATGCAAAACTGTTGGGTGTCGATACGGCAAGCGGGCACCGGGCCGGGGCTGACAGGACCGAAGAGATGCTGGACTGGGCACACGAACTCGGCATCAGCCATATCACGCTCTATACCTTCTCAACCGAGAACTTCTCTAGAAAACCCGAAGAGGTTGGCCCTCTTTTTGCCCTGTTCAAAGAAAAATTCGTGAGTGTGCTCTCCGATGAACGGGTAAAAAAATACAAGATTCGCGTCCAGATGGTCGGGGACCGGTCCTTACTTCCCGATGACCTGCGGGCGGCCATCGATGCAGC
>JGI24732J26686_1000941_pt1 | contig 12996 bp, 12 predicted proteins | sample EPASupsiteHSE623_FD_26686 | JGI IMG/M metagenome (IMG submission 26686)
GGGCCGCCACTGTGACGGTATTCTTGAGGAAGAACATCTCGCCATAGAGCCTGTATCCGGGTGTCTTTCTATACTCCTTGCTCAGGATATGTTCCCCGGCATCCGCCACCAGAAGAAGAGTGTTCCCGTTCCTGTAATCTGTTGCCGTGTAGGTCTTATAGCCCGGATAGGGGACGTCGTATTGTATTTTTAGATACTCTTTTGTGCCGGGATAATAGAGCTCCTCAGAACTCATGCTGCCGCTTGCATCGTATCCTGTGATGAAGACCGCTCCAAAGAGAGGATCGACGTAGATGGTTTTATTCAGCCTCCCCTGCGAGTCGACCATCTTGCTGAGGCTCTCGTCCACAATTTCATTGGTATAGTTGTAAAAAGTATAGTTGACTCCTTCCACGCTCCTGTGATCCACGACCAGGGTGGACGCTCGCGGGTCGAACCGCCTGGACATCGACCTCAGGTTATTCATCTTGATCTCCAGGCGGGTCTTCATCTCCGTCAGCTTCCGGATGATCTCCGCAATTCGGGCGGAGCTGCTCCCGTCGGACATGATATGAAGAGTGGGGTAATCATTGGGATCGGCCACGACGTAACTGCACTCGTACCGCCAGGACTCACCCGGATCGAGCACCCCATCTCCGTCGTCGCCTCTCTTATAAACCGGCTGGCAGTTCGGGCCCCAATTATGTTCATCATGGAGATTCACCTCATTCAACGGCTGGCCCCCGCGGTTGGTAACATTGTAGGTGTAAACTACGGAGTCGCCCACTCTGACCGGCGGGGTGAAAATGCAATCCTTCTTTACGCTGATCTTGGGCCCTGCCCGAGTCAGATTGACTGTTGTCGTGGCAGCGGCGGAGACCGTCTTGCCCTGAATGTCGGTTGCCTGAGCTGTGAATACGTCGCCCAGAGGCCCCGGCAGATCGCTGTTATTTACCATGTAAGAGGTCGTGGCGGTTGTGCTCTCTCCAGGAGCAAGCGATGTTTTGATCGGGATGATCGTTCCGATCAGAGAACTGCTCAGGGCTAAGCTGCTGAGAGTCACGTTCCCGGCGTTCAACACATTGAAGGTGTAGGTTATCGTATCGCCTACGCCGGCCGTTGCTACCGATGGAGTCTCGGCAACACTCAGAGCCGCAACGTAGGGAAGAACCCAAAGCTTCAGCTCTTTTACCTCATTGCAGCCCTCGACGGGAGGCGACACAATCAAAGTTATCGCCACCTCCCCTGGAGATTCGACGATCGGCGCCGTCCAGCGGAAGATCCTGTCTGTGGATGTCGCAGGGCTGCCCTCGGAGGCCGTCCACCGGTAGAGGAACTCACCTCCATAAGCCGTCTCTGCCGTTAAGTTGTGCGTGCTTCCGGAGTGCACGTCCCCGTCGCTGACAGCTTTTGCCGAGAAGAGACCCTGGGATATGATGATTAAAGCTAAAGCCGCCAGAATCATATTTCTTCTATTGAGCTTGCATAGCCCAACCAGATATCTGCTTACGTCGGTGCGGCTCTCCATCGTCAACCTGGATCTTGTGGCTCTCCGGCCTATGTTATGCGGTATCCCATCTATAGTTTATAATTTATTTTATTTGATAATACTCTCAACCAGACGGCCATGTTATGGTTACCTCCGGAATAGGCAGGACGGTCACTGTCATGTTGCAGCGGTGGGTCTCCCGGGAAGGGTCATCGGTTGTGGCCGCGATGAGCTCTAAGTCATGCAAGCCCGGAGCGTAGTACCCCCAATTGATATCGATGCTCTTTCCACCATCAGGCGACGTCCCTCTTATCTCCTGCCCATCCAGCTTCCAGCTATAGGCATGGGCCGAAGGATCGCTGATCTCGGCTGAATAGGTCTCATTTTTCTTCAAGCAGGTGGTTGACGGACCATTTATGTCGCACCCGCACGGCCGGATGACCAGACTATTGCTCGTAGATGCCTTTTTCTGAGATCGATCGGTTATAAGAAGAGTTACCAGATAGTTGCCAGCTTTTGCATAGCTATGTGACGGATTCTGCTCGCTGGCGTAAGTGCCATCGCCGAAGTCCCAGTAGTGCGAATAAGGCCTCCGCCCTCCCCTGGTTCGATCGATGAAGTTGAGGAGGCCGGCAGAGCACGCCGTTGAATTGAAGAGAAAGCCTGGGACCAGAGGAGTCTCTACCAGATACTCCGTCCCGGAATCGCTGTAGCACTGGGAATTGCGGTTGCCGCATTTGCGACCGACTTCCGGGCAGCCGGTTCCTTTGGCCGTCTCCCAGCTCAAAACCTGCCTTTTGAGCAGGACATCATCTCCGCAGTTCCACATAAAACTGTATAAAGGAAACGTTTGGGTGGATCTAGGAGGGAGAAAATCCGTAACGCATTGCCCCCCGTCATAAAAAGATCGACTCGGCACTCCGTTTAGGTACAGATCGGCCAGGAAGACAACGGCATACTTTGGTGAGTCGACGTTATTGCGGAATTCCCCCCACAGATATGCCTTTTGCTCTCCGTCTGAGGTGCAGGCTGAAAGCTCCTTGCTCGCGTCATCCCCCAGCCATAGCCTCGATATGATTACGTCGTCGGACCGGCACTGGAAATTGCAGTGGGGCCAGTCGTCTGAGGATGCGACCGGCTGGAGCAGAACCAAGAAAACAAGGCAGCAGATTTTACCCCCTATGATGCCCCCGGCAAGCTCTTGAAAGATAATCCGATGTCCCCCTAGATTATTTCATAATGTTCAGCATTTCTATATAGCTTTTTGGTGTTGCGCGCTTATTCTTGCGATTTTATTCATAATAGTGATAAAATCTAATAACAAGCATCAAACTTGGTTCTCAGATCATAATAATTTTTTACCTATTCAGAGAAATAGGCGAGCCGGTCTGCAGGCAAAAAGTTGGAGAGCATCACCGATGATGATGCTCTGGCCAATTTAAGCGATGGTTATTGTTGTAACCGGTATCGGCACCACCTGCACGGGGAAGGTCGGTGAGGTGGAGACCACATTTCCGGCGCTGTTCTTGACTTTAGCCACCAGGTTCTTAGTGGTGGTCGCGGTAATGCCGCTGGCAAAATCCGCCCAGGTTATGGCTGTTGGGTTCTTATTGTATTTTTCATCCAGCGGCTTGCCGTCCAAGGACCACTCTATGGTCTGTCCTTCGGCCAAATCCGGCGCCACGGAGTATGGCTCATTCACTGCCGTCAAACATACCGCTTTCTTTCCGGATATGGCAATTGGCATATTCACAGCTATGGTTATGACCCGCGAATTGGTACAGCTCCCTTCAACCGTGCTCTTAACCAGAAGCGTAACCGTGTACAGGGGCGCGGGGCTTGTTTTAGGCACTGTGAAGCTGAAAGCCTGGGCGGTGGTGGAGCCGGGCGCCGGGCTGACAGAGGGACTTATCGTCCATGTGTAGGCATAGCTGCCTGTGGGGCCGGTTATCTTGACGACATCGCCCGGATTGGAGGTCTTATCTGGACCGGATGCGGTTGCTACTGTTTCTGTCTGCGCTGAAGCACAGAAAACGATAGATGTGAGAATTAGAACAGCTATCATTATTCCATATCTTGTTCTGATCATAGATACTTCACCATGAATCATTAGACATCCTGAAAGTATTTAAATTGATATCCAAAATTTTCTTACTAGTTTGAATCATTTATTTGGATTAAATAAGTCAAAGCACCGTAATCATATTCAATTATCTTTCTAAATTTGTTAATTTACTTTGATGTTTATTTTTTATCAATTCACGCCAGATATGGTTAAGTCCATCGAACGATCGTTGATCTCAGCTCGGCAGTACAGGGCCAGGACGGAGCGATTATTTAATTATTGGTACTGATATAAATCTTTTTATAAGAGAGATTCAAATGGTACCACAACCGCAAGTGTTATTAGCCCTTATAACAGTAGTAAGGCAAGATAACATACCAATTTATTTAATAAACACATTTATGATACCTAGAGGTTATTAAATGAACCTAAATAAATTATCTTTCTTGGGATTTGCGATCTGCCTGGTATTCGCTTTATCTGGCGGACCTGTCTCGGCTAATCCTGTCGACGTGAACTCTATAATCGATGCCGACTTCCCCATGAGTTCAACGCAATTTGAGACCGATGCAGCTTTCGGGCGAATTCTTAATCTCACCAATGTAATCGATGACCTGGGACTGAATGCCACCATATTTGTAACCCCGGAGATGGCTTCAAATCAGAGCATATTGGTCACCTCTCTTGGCATGAGGACAGGCCACGAGCTGGCCGTAAAGATAACCGATCAAAGCTTTGGCTCCATGCCTGTTTCGGAGCAGGAAGCTTATCTAAAGAAGGCAAAAGAATCGATAGATTCCGCCCATATTTGTGAAGGGCCCAGCGCCAATACTGTGAATACGAGAGGCTTCATGTTGCCCGCCTCTGCCCAGAATGATAGCGTCTATGAAGTTCTGGATGCTATGGGGGCCCGGTACAAGACAGAGCTTAATCAGGAAATCGATCAACAGCAGGCCCACGATAAAGATGCTCAGCCTTATCGCAGGGCAAATCACAGCCTCTATGTAGTTCCCGTCAGCAGCTATTTTTTAAACGGAGAGCGGATTTTGCTCTCTGATCGATATGTTAGGGAAGAGAAGCAGCTGAGCGGCACCCAGTGGTACGATATTCTCGTTGGCAGATTTGATCAATCTGTCAGAGATGAAGCGGCGATGATTGTGATCTTTAATAGCACAATTTCGGGCTCAGGCGATTACCTGGACGCATACAGGAAATTCATAAATTATGCGGACAAGAAGAATGCTCATTTCGTCTCCACCATCGAACTGGTTAATGGTACTATGGCCAAAGACCCGTCAGATGAATTTCAGATTGCGGCAGCTAGACCTGAGTGTCCTGAATGCGATAAAAATGAGAGCATAAGCTAGTCGCCGTATTATCGTTCTGCAATCAGCAGGCCTTCGACGGTTATCAGGGTCGAACGTACGGACACAAAAGAATCCGTCTCAATGAAAACCGTCTAGCCGGTTTGAAAGCACTCTTATTTTGTTAAGAAGTGCAGCATTTAATTATTTTAATTATTTTAATTATTTTAATTATTTTAATTATTTTAATTATTTTAATTATTTTAATTATTTTAATTATTTTAATTATTTTAATTATTTTTTATTCAAATATTCAACTTAATGCCGAACAGCTTCTCGAACTTCCCGTACTTGGCCCTGGCCCGGTAGAGGTTTTGCCTTGTGAAGGGCTGGCCCTTTTCACAGGCCAGCATGTCCCTGATCTCCGCGGACGTGAAGACGGCTTCCAGCTTCTCCCTTTCTATGGAAGAGATGCTGGATGTGCCTTTTTCTTTTGCCGATACCTGCAGCTCTTGATCGCCCAGCCAGTTCCATTGCAAATCGTAGCGCATCAGGACAAGATGCTCCTTCTTGCAGCGTGCGGACACCAGCCAGCCCGACTCGGTTCGATGATAAGCCAAGCTCTCCAGATCCGATTCGCATCGGTCGCAAAGGCCGACCCGATTCGTCTCCAGAGAGACCGGCTCCAGCCTTCTCCCGTCTGTTAAGAGCGCAAAGCTTTCCTGTTCCAGGCAGTTCATCTTGATCCCAGGACGTCCGCCATGCTGTAGATGCCGGGCTCTTTGCCGGCTACCCAGCACGCGGCTCGGACGGCACCGCTGGCAAAAGCGGTTCTGCTGTGGGCCTGATGCTTGATCTCCAGCCTCTCGCCGGGCCCCGCGAAGAGCACGGTGTGGTCTCCCACAATGTCGCCCGCCCGCACGGCATGCACGCCGATCTCCTTGCCGCGCAGGCCTATTCCCTCGCGACCGTGCACGACCTCAACATCCCCGAGGGCGCTCTTGATGGCGGCCACCGTGGCCAGGGCGGTGCCGCTTGGCGCATCCTTCTTCTGGTTGTGATGAGCCTCGATGATCTCGATGTCGTAGTCCTTCAAGGCAGATGCCGCCTCCGCCACAATCTTCCAGAATAGGTTTACGCCCACGCTGAAGTTGGGGGTTATCACCGCTGCCACCCTGCCACTGATGGCTCCGCTCATCCTGGCGAGCTGTTCCGGTGAGAAGCCCGTGGTTCCCACCACAAGGTCGATTCCCATCTCGGCGGCGGTACATACATTCTCAACTGCAGCCGGGGCGATGGTAAAATCGATGAGCACATCCGGTTTGGTTGCTGCTAGAATCTCTCTTAGTTGCGAGGCATTTGACACCAGAACGTTTCCTGAAAGCGGCTTTCCAAAACCAACGGCATCAAAGCCTGCTACCAGCTCAAGATCATTGACCTTGGACGCCGCCTGAATGACCAGGGTGCCCATGCGCCCAGCGGCACCGGTCACTGCAAATTTAGTCATGCTTTCTCGCCGAGCTTCTCAAGGATTTCCGCTAGAATCTTCTCTTTCTCAGGGGCCAATGCCGCCAGGGGCAGCCGAAGCGGCCCTGCCGCAAGTCCTATGAGATTGTGAGCGGTCTTCACCGGGATTGGATTTGTCTCCAGGAACATGGCCCGGACCAATGGCAACAGCTCGTAGTGCAGCTTCCTTGCCGCCTCCAGGTTGCCGGAGAGCATCGCGTCCACCAGGGCCACGGTCTTCCTGGGAGCGACATTCGCCACCACCGAGACCACGCCGGATGCTCCCAGCGCCATGAGGGGCAGTGTCAGGTCATCGTCACCGGAGAGGACGGAAAATCCGCTGTCACGAGTCTGCTCAATGATCTGAGCAACCTGTCCGGGGCTTCCGCTGGCTTCCTTTACGGCCTTGATGTTTTTTATCTTGGACAGCCTCGCGACCATATCCGGCTTCAGATCGATTCCGGTTCTCTTGGGGACATTGTAGAGCACAATCGGGATATCGCATTTCTCGGCAACGGTCTTGAAGTGCTCGAACATGCCGCGGTCGTTGGGTTTATTGTAGTAAGGCGTGATCAAGAGAGCCGCATCCGCCCCAGCCTCAGCGGCATGACGGGTCAGCTCAATGGCCTCGCGAGTATTATTTGAGCCCGTACCGGCTATCACCGGCACCTTGGCACAATCCACCGCAATCTCAACAACCTTTTTATGTTCTTCGAAGGTCAACGTGGCAGACTCGCCGGTCGTGCCGCAGGGAACTATGCCTGCAATGCCTGATTTCTGCAGGTATTCGATGTTCCTTCTCAAACCCTCCTCATCCAGGCTCCCGTCTTCTTTAAATGGCGTGATTATTGCAGGAAACACGCCTCTAAACATCGACCTCGACCTCTCCTCGACGAGTGGTCCTCTGCCTCATTACATTGGATATGTAGCCAGCCACACGGTTGCGGATGGTCTTATTCTTGATGTCGGTATATTCGGATACCTTTAGCTTGTTCTGCTCGAAGTCAGGGCTAAAGGAGCTTTCATAGGTCCTCAACAGGTCCATGGCAAAATTCTTGATATAACTAGGTTTTACGCTTCCCATAATCAACACTCCAGCTAGAGCGATCCTTTGTGCTTCCTTCTGCCACCAATTTATATCTTCCCGTCCCAAGACATCTCATCGATCTCGCGAAGGCCGCTATTGCCAAGAGAGAGATCAAGAGTGATCCATGCCGGACAATTTAATCGGGCCGTCTTGGAGATCTCGCCCCATCTTGCATCTTGCCTTCCGGTCTTGCCGCTCTATTCCCGCGCGGATTTGCAGCACCCCCGGCCACTGCACAGGGATCGCAGTCTTTGCACTTCTTCTTGCAAGTACCCTGCCTGGTTCACCGGCCCGACTCCCCGTCCTACCTTCATGCTGTGGGCAACGGCATTTGCAGCGAACTCTTTGGCACTCCTCGCCGCCTCAGGCAAGGAGCACCCCAGCGCGAGGAAGGATGTCAAAGCCGCAGAATAAGTGCATCCTACGCCGTGATTGCCTCCCGCCATCCTGAATCCTGGGATGCTGTGCGCCTCTTGTGGCGTGAGAAGCAGGTCGGTGCAGTCCAGGTGTCCGCCCTTGACAATGACGGCTTTGGCGCCCCGGTCCAGGATCACTTGGGCGGCCCGGTTCGCGCTGACGCTATCGCAGACGCGAATGCCGCTCAGAGCCTCTGCCTCGAAGATGTTTGGCGTAACCACGCGAGAGAGGGGAATGAGATGCTCTTTTACTGCCAGGACCGCCTCAGGCCGAAGCAGCCTGCCCCCGGCTTCCGCTTCGATCACCGGATCCAGGACGAAAGGAATTTTGGCTTTCCGGAAATGCTCGGCAACTGCTGTCACAGTCTCTGCCGAGTGCAGCATCCCGGTCTTGGCAAAGGCAACGCGAAAATCGTCCGTTATCGAATTGAGCTGTGCTTTGACGGCTTCTATCCCCGCAGGAAATACGCCCTGCACGCCCAGGGTATTTTGTGCCGTTATCGCCGTGATGACGCAGGTACCGTGCAGCCCCAGGATAGAAAAGGTCTTGAGGTCTGCCTGGATACCGGCACCCCCGCCCGAGTCCGAACCGCCTACGCTGAGCACTACTTGTGGCATGCCCCACTCTTCGGCCCTTCCCATCTTCAAGTTTTGGGCCAGACCATAGCCCGGATCATTCGCTAGACGATCTTCTTCTCCGCCGCCTGGACCATCTCTTCCGGAAGCTTATACTTAAGTGCGATCTTCAAGGCTTTGCGGTAGAGGCCGGCATCCATATGCTGCTCAAAGGACTTTGTGGCGGCCTGTATCTTCATCTCCTCCGGCAGGTCGAAGTCCTCTGCGATCTCAGCCGCATTCTTGACCAGGCCGAAGCTCATGCTTTTATTAAAAGCCTGAATGGCGGCTTCCCGCACCAGATCCTCAGGAAGGCCGTACTCCTTAGCGTAGTCTGCCGCGGCGCGAAAGAATTCGCTGTCGATTTTCCTGTAAAAGGATCTTTGGGCTGCCTCGATCCTCAGTTCTGCGGGAAGATCATATTGCTTGGCCAGATCTGCAGCCAGGGAAAAGTCACCTTTTCTCATGTTGGCCTCATAAGCCTTCCTGGCGGCTTCTCGGATCATGTCATTGGGAAGGCCGCATTCGGACTTGATCTTCGCAGCCTCTTTGTAGGCTCCCTGATTCATCTTTAGGGCGAACCGGCGTGCGCCTTCCCCCAGCGTATCATCGGGCATAGCATCCTCCAGAATTGTTTATCCGTCACTGATATAATTACGCTTAAAGGATTAAAAGATATCATCAGGGATGGTATGAGAATCGTTCTTGCCCACCAGATCCGCTGCGAAGGCCATGCTAGTCGTCAGCATCAGTCGTCGACATTGCTCCGGAGGTTAGTTACGAAGGCGTACTGCGTTGTCGTGGGGAGTTTTCTGCGCAGCTCCCTTACCTCCGGCATATAGATGATGATCTGCCTTCCCTGGGGCCTGTCCTTGCCCAGAATCTTGCTCACCGCCTCCACCTCCACCTCGCCCTGCACACGAGCGGCGCCGCTGCCGAAGTCCGGAGACATCTCGATGAGCAGGGGAAGTCTCAGTCGGCTCCACATGAACCTGGGCAGGGACTGGGATATCAGCTCCAGCTCGGGTTTATCCATGATGAAAAAGGTATTGTCCTTGCCCCTGATGCCGGGCTTCTCCATCTCCAGAAGCTCCGTCAATCTCAGGCGCTTGCTTGGTAAATGCTGGTTCATGGTCTGGATGGTCTTGACCAGCAGGTTCTTGTCCATCGCCTTTCTGTCGCTGGGAAATGCCATTACTGCTTTTTCTGTTCTTCGGCAACTTAAAGGTAACCGTTATCAAAAGGAACTGTTATCGATGTCGGAAAAGGTGTATTGCACCGTGTTCTTCTTGAGGTTCAGGCAGCGCTTTGCAGCCTGCGCTACCTCCTCTCGCATCTGCGGCGGCGCGTAGACTCCGAAGCGCCAGGTGGAACGGTGTGCCCTCTCCAGGATGCTGACCAGGGGCGAAACCTCTCGCAGAAGCCTGACCTCCTCGCCTACCAGGGCCGGGAAGCTTCCTTCCGCGGCATCGGGCAGAGGCGGATTGTCCACTAAAATATAGTTCGCATCGGCTCCGGCCTCTGCGGCTATCTCCTGAGCCAGAATCCTCTCGCTCACCTTGGGGAGCGACGGGTCCAGGCTGTCCAGGTCCACGTAAACGGCGCGCTTGAAGAGCTTTCTGGTGCGGATGCATTCTGCCATCTCCGCCGCGTATCCACCCGCACCCTCCAGGGCCGTGAAGAGCTGGATGTCATCCATGACTTTTACAGCAACAGCGCCGGTTCCGTCGTCGACCATGCGGCGAATGGCAGCGGAGATCATGCATTCCGAGATGCGGCAGACATGGTGATAGTAAACGGAGGGATGCATGAGAAGCCGGGAGATGAGAAGAGAAGTGGCTGCCTGAATGCCGCCCGCCTCCACCACGAGCTGACCCTGGTGAAGTTTCATCTTCTGCAAGAGGCGCAGGCGATCGATCACGCCATAGGCCACGCCCGTATAATGGGCATCACGGATCAGGTAATCCATTCGATCCACATCGATCTCGCCGCTCACGATCTGGCCCAGGCCGGTTCCATTAATGAAGGATTGGATATCAGAGGGACGGATACCATGTTCGTCCAGGACATCTTTTAGCTCTCCCTTCTTCAGGAGATCTATGACGCTCTCATGCTCCTTTCGCAGGTATGGGGCGAGCGCGGTCTCCGTGGCATGGGAGAGCGGCCCGTGGCCCACATCATGCAGAAGCGCGGCTGCACCGACCATCTGGGTTTCCTCCCCGTCCAGGCCCAGATGCTCCGCCAGGAGCAAAGCCAGATGGTGCGCACCAAGGCTGTGCTCAAACCTGGTGTGGTTTGCACCGGGATAGACCAGATTGGCGAGGCCCAGCTGCTTGATCCAGCGCAGCCGCTGCATCTGAGGTGTATCGGCCAGTTGCAGCGCCAGCCCCTCCAGCTTGACATAGCCGTGCACAGGATCTCGGATTTCTGTCATTTATTCACATCTCTTCGTCTCTGAGTTTAAAAGATAGCGGCTTTTGCATGGAAGATGAATATATCACGAGGTGCATGATGCCTCTGAAATCCTCTTGCTTAATTTATATACATTATCCCATCAAAGTGTTGATATGTGGCAGTGTTATTATAATTTATCCAATTCACACCAAAGTCTAAAATGCAGAAAGACTTAGATACTTTGAATGAGGGCTAAGAGTGGCGAGGGAGGTGATTTCCTGAGGATTTGCCTGGTGCTGGCGCTGATGCTGTTAGCAATAGCCATAGATACGGCCAATGCATCCGAAAACGTTCTCCCTAATTACAACCGCCAATCCTATGAAGAAGTTACAGCAAAGGCGATCCTGTCGGATCTCAACCGCAGCTCTCTTGCTTATGACAGGGCAGTCATAATTGGCGATTTAAATTTAGACGGACCCCAATATAATTACATAAAGATCACGAATTCCATAATTAAAGGCAACATCTCCTGTGAAGGAGCAACTATAGCTGGTGATGTGGATTTTGAGAACACATCTTTTTATAAGAACGCCATGTTCAACAACACGAAGTTTCTTGGACCGGCCAATTTCAACAACAGCCATTTCTACGGTACGGCCAGCTTTAATACGTCTCGCTTTCCGGATGGTGCCACTTTTGATTATGCTATTTTTGACCGGACCGCAGACTTTGCCAATACCTGGTTTGATAAATTCGGAACCTTCTATAATGCTACATTCTCAGGAGCGGCTCAATTCCCCTTATCAGAATTCAATGGAGCTTACATCAACTTCGGATGCAGTCTATTTCAAGAAGATGCGGATTTCTCAGGCGACCAGTTCAGCGCCTATGCCGCTTTTGATGATGCTGCATTCAGGAAGAGGGCGGATTTCCATGCTACGAAGTTCAGCAATGGAGCAAGCTTTTACGGTGCCGCCTTCTTTGAGGAGGCTAATTTCGCCAGATCGCACTTCATAGAGGACCTCCTCTTTTCTCGTGCCCGTTTCAATAGCACTGCCCTCTTCTCGAACGCCAAGTTCGATGGATCGGCGTTCTTCAATGAGTCTATCCTGTGCGGCGATGCGATCTTTGATAACGCCCAATTCCAGGCACCGGCAGATCTATCCTCTGCCAGATTCGAGAGAGATCTATCCATGAACAGCACCAGGATAACCAAGATGGTGCTCGATGATTCGGTATTCAACGAATCATCCAGACTGTTCCTGGCAAAAGCCGATATCAACAGACTGATGGTTAGCTGGAGTTTGATTCGAGACAAACTCGGCTTCGACACTTCCGCCTATCTTTCTCTGGTAAAGAACTACAAAGACCTCGGCCAGAGCAATGATGCCAATGATTGTTACTATGAATACAGGTACCTAAACCAGGCCCATAAGCCGCTCGGCGTATCCAAGCTCCTGGATGTGGTTGCCTGGCTTACTTGCGGCTATGGTGTCCGCCCTCATTACGCTCTTCTTTGCGGCGTGGTAGTGATCTTGATCTTCGCTATGGTTCTTCGCACGGGAAAGGGTGTGGAAGGCTTCTCAGAGCAGGATGGATGGCAGCTTGCCCTGTCCTCTTTCTACTTCAGCACAATTGCATTCACTGCCAACTCCAAGGGGCTTCCGCTGAAGGGTCATTACAAGTACCTGGGAATTGCAGAAGGAATCATAGGATGGCTGCTCATGGCCCTGTTCTTGGTAACATTGGGAAGATTGATCATCGGGTGAGCGTACGGGCTATATGGCTACTTATCGAATTTTAAAAGATGCAATTATATCTCTATACTTGCTCTGGGATTAAGTAAATCGTATATCTTTATAAAAAGTAGAGGAAAATCGCGACGCATTTTATCTGCGTGTGGGCTGGCGTCCCTTGGTATTTGCAAAGGGATTTGAATCCATACCAGTTTCATTGGCCGAAGTCTCGTTTATGAGCGTCTCATTTTCCAGTGTTTCATTGAGCAATGTTTCATTTTCCAGTGTTTCATTGAGCAATGTTTCATTTTCCAGTGTTTCATTGAGCAATGTTTCATTTTCCAGCGTTTCATTGAGCAATGTTTCATTTTCCAGCGTTTCATTGAGCAATGTTTCATTTTCCAG
>JGI24732J26686_1000955_pt1 | contig 12879 bp, 15 predicted proteins | sample EPASupsiteHSE623_FD_26686 | JGI IMG/M metagenome (IMG submission 26686)
GCACCCGGACACCGCGTCGGTTATGCCTTGATGACGATGCGGCGGGTGTAAAGCGCCCAAGCTCCCGGGAACATGATCAGCAAAAACAGGGCGGCCCAGGCCAGCGAGGCCAGCGAACTGTGCGTCCAGCCGGAAAATAGCGTTCCGAACAGAGACGTCTGCAGGGTGATTGTCCCTCCCGCGCCGTCGGGCAGCTTGATATGACGCAGGGTCGCAGCAAAAAAGGACGCAGCCATATAAATGGTCAGCGGATTGGTTCCTAAAATCACCAACGGCTTGGCCCAGGCGGTCTTGCCGCGTCCGTCCATGAGCCAATGGCTGCCTGCGAGCAGCATGAGCCCGGCTCCGCCGACAAAAAGCACGAAGGAGCTGGTGCAGATGGATTTGTTGATGGGGAACCACTCGTGCCATAAACGGCCCAGCAGAAGCATGCCCAGTCCCCAGGCAAGCATCCGGGCCGCTCCCTGTCCCCCTGCGCGCAGCCGCCGCCCGGCGAGCACGCCGATCAGTCCCAGGGCAATGGCGGGGAATGTGGAAAGAATGCCCTCCGGGTCCCAGGAAGTGTTTCGCTTCCAGATATGGTTGTGCAGCAGAAGCTGGTCGAGCCACCCCTCCAGATTGGCGTCCGCACCAAGGCTCGGATGCCCCAGCCCGGGCACGGGGATCAGGGCCAGGAGCAGCCAGTAGCCCAGCAGGGTCGTTATAACGACCGAGGCGATTCCCCGGTTGCCAAGACGCACGTGCAGCCAGACAGCCGCGAGATACACAATGGCTATGCGTTGCAGCACGCCGAGGATGCGCAGGTTCTCAAGGCTGAAGCGAAGGTAGGCGTTTTCAAGGAGGCCGAGCAAAAAGAGGATGCAGGTTCGTTTGACGACCTTGTTCCAAAAGCAAGGCATTTTCCCGGCCAGCACCGTGTCCCGGTTCACGGCGAGCGCGGCGCAAACGCCCGCAAGAAATAAAAAAATGGGAAAAATGAAGTCTGCCGCCGTCCAACCGTTCCAGGCGGCGTGCTGCAATTGCGGGTAGACGTGGAGGGGGTCCCCAGGATTGTTGACCAAAATCATGCAAGCCATGGCCAAGCCACGCAGGAAGTCCACGGATGCCAACCTGGTTTTGCGCCATGCAACCACGTGACCCTTCAGATGTTTGATTGATCGTTTGCAGACGATGTGGACTTGGCTGGATGAGTAATTGGCGGAGAGGGTGGGATTCGAACCCACGTGCAGGCTATTAACCCGCAACCCGATTTCGAGTCGGGCCCGTTACGACCACTTCGGTACCTCTCCGCGCCATAAAGAAAGAGCCAGAAGGAATTTGAAACTTTATACGCGAACGCCGGACTTGGCAAGTGTTTATTCGCTTGCCCGGCCGCGGCGGCGTCGAAAAAAACTCCGTAGCAGGTTTCCGCTTTCTTCGGCGCAAACCCCTGAGACCACGTCGAAGCGGTGGTTGAAAAAGGGCAGATCCGGGCCGGGCAGCACCGAACTCACCGCTCCCGTGCGCGGGTCGGCCGCTCCGTAGACGAGAAGGCCGATGCGGGCGTGAATCATGGCCCCCAGGCACATGATGCAGGGTTCGAGGGTCACGACCATGATGGAATTCGTCAGTCGGTAGTTGCCGATTTTTGCCGCTCCCTCGCGAATCGCCAGGATTTCGGCGTGGGCCGTCGGGTCGCCCAGGGTGATGGGGGCGTTGCCGACCTGGGCGAGCAACGCCCCTGTCGGGGAAAGAAGCACGGCGCCAACAGGGGCCTCCCCGATTTCGCCTGCCGCCCGGGCCTTTTCCATGGCCACGGCCATGATCGCCTCAAAGCTCTCCCAGCCCGGCGGCGGGGGAGGCAGAATGTCTACGCCGGCGACATAGCGCCTGGGCGGTTGTAAAGCCATTGGATAGAAACCTTCACGCCCAAAAGCCGCTTGGCGGTTGTTGTGTTCCGATGCATCCTCTGTCGGGCAGTGGCTGCGCGGGGAAGGGGACGGGGAGGCGGGCAGAAGGGGCCGGCCATGCTGGCCGCCGGAACGTCATGCTCCGTCCCCCTTCCTTCCCGCCTGGGCGTTGCCGTCGTTACGCCGTGGCGCGCAAATGGGCCACGGCGTTTTCAAAGAGCACCGTGCCGAGCGTCGGTCGTTCGCCCCGGGTGTAGCCGGGGTGGTTGGTCGGGTGGTTGAACGCCTCGGGGTGGGGCATGAGCCCCAGGATGCGGCCGGTGGGATCGGTCAGGCCGGCAATGGCGTCGGGCGAACCGTTGGGATTGGCCGGATAGTCCTGGGTGGGCCCGCCTGTGGCCGGGTCGATATATCGCAGGGCGACAGATCCGGCGGCAATGAGCTGGTCGAGGATTTCGGGCGACATGGGCACGAGTTTGCCCTCGCCGTGGCGCACGGGAAGATCGAGGCGGCCCACGCCCTTGGTGAACACGCAGGGGCTTTTCGGGTCGGCGGCGAGCGTCACCCAGCGGTCCTCGAAACGGGCCGAGTCGTTGTTGGCCANGCTGACCTGGCGCGTGAAGAGCTTTCCCCCAAGCGCCGGCAACAGGCCGAGTTTGACCAGAAGCTGGAAACCGTTGCAGATGCCGAGGATCAGCCCGCCGGCCTCGAAAAAGGCCTTGAGCTGGTCAAGCAGCGCTTCTCCTGCCTGGGTTTTGGCGTGCTTCCAGCGCACGGCTGCGGCCTGGGCCGCGCCGAGGTCGTCGCCGTCGAGNAATCCGCCGGGGAAGATAAGAAAGTTATAGGCATCGATTCGTGTCCGGCCGGCAGCGATATCCGAAAAAAACACGATATCCGTGACATCCGACCCGGCCGCACGGGCGGCATGGGCCGATTCCACTTCGCAATTGGTGCCGTGGCCGGTGATCACGAGGGTGCGCACCTGGGACATATGGGGAAATCCTCCCGGGGGTTCCTTGAAAAATTGCGCCCGAAGGCTTAGTTTGCGGGGCTGAACATAAGGGGCCGCCCCGGCCGCGTCAACCGAAGCCGTGCCACGGGCCGGCCTGCCGGCGACGCGGGCTGCCGGGGTCGCCGGCGCGGCCCAAACCCTGCAAGGACGGCATCAGTCATGAAGACCAAATTTATTTTCGTTACGGGAGGGGTGCTGTCCTCCTTGGGCAAGGGGCTCGCCGCCGCTTCCATCGGCGCGTTGCTCCAGGCCCGGGGACTCAAGGTCACCATCCAGAAACTCGACCCCTACATCAACGTTGATCCCGGCACCATGAATCCCTTCCAGCACGGCGAGGTCTACGTCACCGACGACGGGGCCGAAACCGACCTGGATCTCGGACACTACGAGCGCTATCTCGGCGTGCCCATGAGCCAGAACAACAATTTCACCTCCGGGCGCATCTATTTCAGCGTAATCCAGAAGGAGCGCCGGGGCGACTACCTCGGCGGCACGGTCCAGGTGATCCCCCACATCACCGACGAGATCAAGCGCTCCATTCTGGGCGTGGCCGGCGACGAGGACGTGGCCATCATCGAGATCGGCGGCACCGTCGGCGACATCGAGGGACAGCCTTTTCTGGAGGCCATCCGGCAGTTGCGCATGGAGCTTGGCAAGGAAAACGCCCTTTACATCCACCTGACCCTCGTGCCGTACCTGCGGACAGCCGGCGAGGTCAAAACCAAGCCGACCCAGCATAGCGTCAAGGAATTGCGCTCCATCGGCATCCAGCCCGACATCATCATCTGTCGCAGCGAGGTGGCCCTGACCCGGGACATCAAGGAAAAGATCGCCCTTTTCTGCGACGTGGACGCCGACGCCGTCTTCACGGCCGTGGACGTGAAGAACATCTATGAACTGCCCCTGAGCCTCTACGGCGAGGGCGTGGACCAGAAAATCGCCATCCTGCTCCGCCTGCCGGCCAAGAACGCCGACCTCGAATCCTGGCATTCGTTGATTCACCGCTCGGAAAATCCGACCGGTTCGGTTTCCATCGCCATTGTCGGCAAGTACGTGGATCTCAAGGAAGCCTACAAGAGCCTGCATGAGGCCCTGGTCCACGGCGGCGTGTCCGCCGGGGTGTCGGTCAATTTCGTGTATGTCAACTCCGAGGAAGTCACCCGGGAAAATGCCGCCGCCACCTTTGCCGGCATCGACGGCATCCTGGTCCCTGGCGGATTCGGTTCGCGCGGGGTCGAGGGCAAGATTGCCGCCATCGAGCATGCCCGGACAACCGGACTGCCCTTTTTTGGCATCTGCCTCGGCATGCAGTGCGCGGTCATCGAATACGCCCGCAACGTGCTGGGCCTTGCCGGGGCCAATTCCGAGGAATTCAATCTGGCCACGCCGCATCCGGTCATTTACCTGATGCGGGAATGGTATGATTTCCGCACCAAAAAGACCGAGCACCGCGATCCGTCGAGCGACAAGGGCGGCACCATGCGCCTTGGGGCCTACCCCTGCGTGGTCAAGCCGGACACCAGGGCTGCCGAGGCCTACGGGGCGTCGGAAATCTCCGAGCGCCACCGCCACCGCTACGAGTTCAACAAGGCCTACGCCGCCTCTTTTGAAGAGGCGGGACTGGTGCTCAGCGGCCTGTCGCCTGACGGCGAACTGGTGGAAATGGTGGAATTGCCCGAGCATCCGTGGTTTTTGGGCTGCCAGTTCCACCCGGAGTTCAAAAGCAATCCCATGCGGCCCCATCCGCTGTTTCGTGAATTCGTGATGGCGGCCAAGCGCCACAAAAAAGCATAATCCCTGGGGACGGCCGGGACGTATCTGCCCAGGCGGAGCCCTGCGCACGGCCGGGGACTGCCGCTGGCAATGCGCAGTCCCGGGGCGGCCTGAATGCGTCTGGCGGACCGGCGAAACCGGGCGCCGATCGTGCCGGTCAGGCGCGGCGCTCAGGGCGGTTGTGCGGACCATGCGAAACCGCGACCGTTCCAGACGGGCTTCCCCGGATGCATTTCCCGCGCGGCTTGCTTTCGCCCCGGGCTGACGCCATGAGGCGATGGCTGTTTCGGGTAAAAGCATCGCCCGGAATCTTGGCCGGCGTCCCCGGACGACAATCAGAGGACAGCGGCTTTCCACAAGACGGCCGCTTCCTTTGGTTCGTTTCTTTTCCTCAAAAAATAAAAAGGATTATTGTGGTATAGCAACCGTTTTTTTCGTATGCTCGCCGGGCATGCGCGACAGTTCTTGCAAGGAAAAACGCGACGTTTCCAACCGCAAAGCCGATGCGTATAGCCCAGGAGGGCATGCCATGGCCCAGGATACGGCGTCGGCCCAATGCCGGGCCAAAGATATCGCCCTGCTCGTGCTCGATGTGGATGGCGTCATGACGGACGGCGGCCTGTACGTCGATGGCCGGGGCGGTATCGCCAAGCGGTTCCACGCCCATGACGGCCTTGGCGTCAAGCTGGCCCAAGCGGCCGGGTTGGCCGTGGCGGTGATCAGCGGATTGGACAGTCCGGCCGTGGAGGCGCGCATCAGGGAGCTTGGCATTGTCGAGTACCATCCCGGCCATCATCGCAAGGTTCCGGTGCTGCAGGGCATTTTGAACCGCCTGGGCCTTGCCCCGCACCAGGCGGCCTACCTTGGCGACGACTGGGTGGATGCCGGCCCCATGCGTCTGGTCGGGCTGCCCATGGCCGTGGCCGACGCCCAGCCGGAAATCCTGGATATGGCCCTGTGGACGACCAGCCGGCCCGGCGGCCAGGGGGCCGTGCGGGAGGCCATCCGCTTCCTCCTCGCCGCCAAGGGGCAACTGCAGGCCGCCTACGACTGGTTCCTGGCATGAGGACCGATTGGCTCATTGCCACGCCGCTGCAATTGTGGCATGGTTTTTGTTGGGCGGGGTGCGACTGGTCGCAGCCCCTCCGACCTTTACAACGCATACGAACCCTTGTTCGCGGACGGCGGTAGACATGGCCCTAGAACTGCGACAGCAGCTCAAACTCTCCCAGCAGCTGGTGATGACCCCCCAGTTGCAACAAGCCATCAAGCTTCTTCAGCTTTCCCGACTGGAGCTGCTCGAAAGCGTGCAGCAGGAGCTTTTGGAAAACCCGCTCCTGGAAGAAACCATAGAGGAGGACCGCGCTCCCGAACGCGTGATGGCCGAGGAGAATCTTGGTCCCACAGGCGACACCAGCGACTCGGCCATGGAAAGGGAGTTGCTGAAAAACGCGGAATGGGATGATTATCTGGGCGATTTTGCCAGCACCGGCCGTCAGGCCCAGGGCCGGGAAGCGGAAATCCCCGAAGAAGGCATGGCCTTCGACGCCCGGCTCGCTTCCAAACCTTCGCTGGAAGGCCATATCGGCTGGCAGATGCGTCTGTCGGATTTCACTCCCAAAGAGCTGGAGATCGGCGAGGCCATCGTTGGCAGCCTTAATTCTTCCGGCTATCTGCGGGCTTCCGTGGAAGAGCTGGCCCATATGGCCGGGGCGGCCGTCGAGGACGTGGAGCGGGTGCTGCACCGCATACAGCGTTTCGATCCCGTGGGCGTCGCCGCCCGCTCGCCAAGCGAATGCCTGCTGACCCAGATCGAGGTCTGCGGCTACGAAGATCCCATCCTTATCGGGCTTGTGCGCGACCATCTGGAAGACCTGGAAAAAAAGCGCTACAAGCCGCTGGCCAAAAAATTTCACATCACCATGGAAAAGCTCAAGGAATACCTTGAACTGATCCAGACCCTCGATCCCATGCCCGGAGCCAGTTACGGCACGGGCGATCCCATCTATGTCAGTCCAGACGCCTTTGTTTATAAATACGGCGATGACTTCGTGATCCTGCTCAACGAGGAGGGGATGCCGCGTCTCAACCTCAATGCAACCTATGTTGACGGGATCAACGCGAAAAACGACAAGGACAAGGACTATCTCCAAGACAAGATGCGCTCGGCCATGTGGCTGATGAAAAGCCTGTATCAGCGCCAGCGTACCCTATACAAGGTGCTTGAAAGCATCGTGAAGTTTCAACGCGATTTTTTTGAGGAGGGCGTCACGCGTCTGCGGCCGCTTATCCTCAAGGATGTGGCTGACGACATCAGCATGCACGAATCCACGGTCAGCCGTATTACCTCGAACAAGTATGTTGCGACGCCTCATGGCATTTTTGAGCTGAAATTCTTTTTCAACAGTTCCCTGGATCTCGATGACGGCGGCACGGTGGGTTCCGAATCCGTCAAAGCCATGATCAAGCGCATCATTTCCGGCGAAAATGCCAAGAAGCCCATCAGCGACGAGGCTATTGCCGACATGCTCAAAGATGAGTTGCAAATCAATATCGCCCGGCGCACTGTGGCCAAGTATCGCACGGCCATGGGCATCGAGTCCTCGTCCAAGCGCAAAGCGATTTTCTGATGCTTCGGGCCGGCGCAACCGGCCCAACACCACGCCACCCTGGAGGAGAATATGAACATCACCTTTAATTTCAAGAATTTTGAACCGTCCGATCACTTGCGCGACTATGCCCGCAAGCGTTTCGAGAAACTCGCCAAATATACAACGGCCACCGAAGCTTCGGAATTGCAGGCCAATCTGGCCGTGGAAAAAACCCGCCAGATGGCGGATGTGATTTTCCTGGCCGACAATATGCATATCTCGGCCCATGAGGTTTCCGAGGATATGTATTCCACCATCGACATGATCCTCGACAAGGTGGAGGCCCAGGCCAAGAAGTTTCGTGAGAAGCAGAAGGATCGTCGGCGCCAGTCGGCCGAGACCGTGCGCATGGACGTCATCAGCATCAGCGAGGATGCTGCGGGCAGCCGCGTCCCCACCATCATCGAGTCGGACCAGTATGAGCCCAAGCCCATGGCTGTTGAAGAAGCCGCCATGCAGCTGGCCACGCTCAAGTTCGAGTTCCTGGTGTTCATTAATTCCGAAACCGAACGGCCCAATGTCATCTACCGTCTGCGCAACGGCGACTTTGGCCTGATCGATCCTGGAACGGGAGCATAAATGCGTCTTGAGGATTATCTCCAACCCGATTTTGTGATCGGGAATCTTGCGGCCGAGTCCAAATCCGAGGCGTTGGCGGAACTGGTGGCCCCCGTGAAGGCCCTCTTGCCGGATTTCGATGCCGCTCGGGCCCATCGGGTGTTGCTCGACCGCGAGAACCTCGGCACGACGGGCATCGGCGATGGGGTGGCCATCCCCCACGGTAAAATGGAGAACCTCGAAAAGATCGTCATTGTCGTCGGAAGGAGCCTCAAAGGCGTCAACTTCGATGCGCTGGATTTCAAACCCTGCCGCATCTTTTTTGTCGTGTTGGCGCCGGAACACGTTGCAGGCCTGCATTTGCGCATTCTGGCCCACATCTCGAGGCTGTTGTCCGATGAATCCTTCCGGCGCGCCTTCCTGGCAGCTGAAAACGCCGCCGCCTTGTGGCAGGTGCTGACCGCCTCCGCCTAGAAACCACAAAAAAATGATTCCCCGCGCGCGGTTGTCACACAATCGCGCGGGGGATCTGTTAACGCCTCGGGGCGGAGGGCATTGCCATGGGTGAAATGGCCAAGGAACTCACCATCGTCATCCTGACGGGGCTTTCCGGCTCCGGCAAGAGCACGGCGCTTCGGGTGTTCGAGGACCTGGGTTTTTTTTGCGTCGACGGGCTGCCTGTCAGCCTCGTGCCCAAGCTGATCAGTCTTTTCGACGAGAAGGGCGGCCAGCGCTACAAGGGCTTGGCCCTTGGCATGGACGTGCGCCAAGCCGATCTCGACACGGACTGGGAAGCGGCCCTGGCCCTGGTCAAGGTCAAGAAATCGGCCCCCCGGATCATCTTTCTGGAAGCCGCCACCCGTGAACTCATCCGGCGTTACGCCACGACCAGACGGCCGCATCCCCTGGAAAGCGCCGCCCTTGGCCTGGAACAGGCGGTACGTCTGGAGCACGAGCGCATGCGGCCGCTTCGCGACGCTGCCGATATGGTTATCGACACCACGGGCTTTTCCATTCATGATCTGCGCCGCAAGCTTCAGGAAAAGTGGGCTTCCCAGAGCGCGACGTCCGGAGCGTTCAAGGTCCATGTCATGAGCTTCGGCTTCAAGTATGGCCCGCCATCCGAAGCCGACATGATTTTTGACCTGCGCTTTTTGCCCAACCCGTATTTCGACAAAGACCTGCGGGAAAAAACCGGCAAGGAAGACGCCGTGCGGGACTATGTCCTGGCTGGGGAGCCGGGAAGCGAGTTTTTGACCCGGCTGACGGGTTTTTTGCTGTACCTGCTGCCGCTTTACGCCACGGAAGGGCGGTATCGCCTGACGCTGGCTTTTGGCTGCACGGGCGGCCGCCACCGTTCTGTGGCCGTGGCCGAGGCCATCTTTGACACACTGGCCAAGGCTGGCTACAATACTTCTTTGGAACATCGACACATTGAGCGCGGGTAGGGAGTGCGGCTCCCGGGGGGGCTGTCCCCCTTGGCCTCCGGTTTCGAGGCGGCGTGTCGCCGCCGCTGGGTGTGGATGCGGTTTTTTTCGTTGTGGGGCAACTCCAGGAAGACTGTTCCCGTTTCCCGAATTCGTCCGCGTCGTCGCGCCGTCCGTTGCTGGCGGCGGCCCCAAGGGCGGGTGTTCTCCCTGGCGGGAGAACCTTGGACCTTTTTTTGACGCGGCCCGCCAGTTCGGCAAGCGTGACGCGAGCAAGGGCCATGCGCCCCGGGTGCAATCGTTATGAATGCGCAATCCCGTCAGGATGCGCCGGTCGGCGTTGTGGTGGTGACCCACACCGACTATGGGGCGCGGCTTATTGCGGCAGCGGAGTTTATCCTCGGCCCCCAGGACCATTGCCAGGCCGTCAGCGTGGATCTGACCCACGCCGTGGACGAGACTTTGGCCGCCTTGAAAAAGGCCATCAAGGATACGGACCAGGGCGCGGGCGTGCTCATTGTCACCGACATGTTCGGCGGCACCCCGACCAACATGAGTCTGTCGCTTCTGGGGTCGGGACACCTGGAGGTGCTCACCGGCGTCAATCTGCCCATGCTGATCAAGATCCTCGGTTCGCGGACAAAACCCCTGGAAACCCTGGCCGTCGAGGCCAAGCAGGCCGGCTGCCAGGGAATTGTCGTCGCCGGCGAGGTGTTGCGCAAAAAGGTGGCCGAGGGATAGATATGGCCTTCGTGCGCGTCGACAACCGCCTCGTGCACGGCCAGATCATCGAAACCTGGCTGCCGTTCACCAATGCCAGCATGATCCTGGTGGTCAACGACGAACTGTCTGCCGACCATCTGCGCCAGGAAATCATGTCTCTGGCTATTCCGGCCGGGGTGCGCATCGTTTTTTTGGCCGTTGCGGAGCTGACCCGGCATCTGTCCCGAAATCCCCTGGACCTCGACGAGGCCCTTATTCTTTTTTCCAACTGCCGGGACGCCCAGAGCGCCTACGATCTGGGGTTCGATTTCCCCAACCTCAACCTCGGCAACCTGCACTACGCCCCCGGGAAACGGCAGATATGCCCCCATGTGGCTCTGTCCAAGGAAGACGAGTCCTGCCTTGAATACTTCCGGGACAAGGGGGTCCGCCTGGATTACCGCTGCGTGCCGGGCGATCCCCACCAGCCCCGGTCCGTTTGAGACGGGGGCGAAATCCCGGTTCTGCTCGTTGCCATGACTTTATAATATGCTTATATTCCAGATAATACGCAGCCAGAATAGGTAGGGATGGTTCTCAGGAGTCACGCCTGTTTGCAAAAAAGGGCCGACTGTGGTTGATTGGCTGAACAGTTCCCCGCACCTGCGGCGCACGAGTAACGACATATGACCCATCAGGCCGACATCTTGTTGCACGTTTTCAGCGTCGCTTTTTTTTTGTCCTTTTTTCCTCTTTCCGTTTCGCTGTAAACGCCGCCCTGCTGGAGCGCCCGCTCATCATCGGCTTTTTCTGGGCCGCCACGCATGGCGACCTGGACACGACATTCAAGCTGTGCATTTTTTATGAGCTTTTCTGGCTCGACGGCATCCCGGCCGGCACCCACATCCCGCCGAACGCCGCTGCCGCCACATTGGCCGGCCTCTCCCTCATGCATGTTTTCCAATTGTCCTCGCCGGCCGAGGCCATGTTTGTGGCTGCGACCACTTCCATTCTGGCCCGGTTGTTTGCCGCCCTTGACGGGGTGCAGCGACTTGTCGAGAATATGGTCTTCTCCCGGTATACGGCAGCGCGGGAGCGCCTGCGGGAGGCTTTTTCGCCAGGCCGGCTTGTCCGGCGGGCCCTGCTCGACATGGCGCTCATAAACGGCGTGGCCTTCAGTGCCGCCCTGGCCGGACTCATCGCCCTTTTTCATCTGGTCCTGCCCAAGGTCTGGCCCTATCTGGCATCCTCCGGGGCCACCTGGAGCCAGTTGTGGATTCTCGGCAGCCTGGGCGGCATCCTGTCCCTGCGCTACCGACCGGCCTATCTGACCCTGGCTGCGGGGATGGGCGCGGCCATGCTCTGGATGCTTTTCTGAGCCCTGCAGCTCGCGCCGCCCGGGCCCGGGGCCTTTTGGCCTCCGCCTGTTTGCGGATCGACGTTCTCCCGGAGACCGGGGCGGGAATCACTTTTTGTCCACGAGCCCATGAGGCGCGTTTTCACAAGTCGATCCACCCGAAGCCGGACGGGACGGGCGAAAAAGGCGCACCGGAAACGGGAATAGGACTTGGCAAGGGTTGGCTTTTGGGATATTCTTCACAAGTTCCAGAGAGGATGCCGACCCGTCAGGGTCTTGGAAAAAACACCAGGAGGAAAATACAATGGCTGTTTATGTGGTTGGTCATAAAAACCCGGATACCGATTCCGTTGCTGCCGCTATTTCCGTTGCCGATCTGATGAGCAAGGCCAAGGGCATGGATGCCAAGCCTGCCGCCCAGGGCCCGCTCAACCCCGAAAGCGCCTTCGTCCTGGAGAAGTTCGGCGTGGCCGCTCCGGAAATCGTCACTGACGCCACCGACAAGAAGATCATCCTGGTCGACCACTCCGATCTGGCCCAGAGCCTGGACAACCTCGCCAAGGGCGAGATTATCGGCATCTACGACCACCACAAGCTCGGCGACGTGACCACCCCCAATCCCCTGGACATCCTGGTCCAGCCGGTGGGTTGCTCCTGCACCGTGATCAAAAAAATGTACGACTGCGCCAAGGTCGAGATTTCCAAGCCCATGGCCGGCATCATGATGTGCGCCATCCTGTCCGACACCGTCATGTTCAAGTCGCCGACCTGCACCCCGGACGACAAGGCCGCCGTCGAGGCTCTGGCCAAAATCTGCGGCGTGTCCGACTACATGGCCCTGGGCGTCGAGATGTTCAAGGTCAAGTCCGCTGTGGGCGGCACCCCGGCCCGCGACCTGGTCTTCCGCGATTACAAGGATTTCGACATGGGCGGCAAGAAGATCGGCATCGGCCAGCTCGAAGTGGTCGACCTGTCCATCCTGGAGCCGATCAAGGCGGATCTTCTGGCCGAGTGCAAGAAGGTCAAGGCCGAGGGACGCCACAGCGTCTTCCTGCTTCTGACCGACATCATGAAGGAAGGCTCCGAGATGCTGATCGTCTCCGACGATCCGAGCTACGTGGCCAAGGCCTTCGGCGTCGAGGTCAAAGGCGACTCCGTGTGGCTTGACGGCGTGCTGTCCCGCAAAAAGCAGGTCGTTCCGCCTTTCGAAAAGGCTTTTGCCTAGCCCTTTCCCATTGGATGAGAGAGGGAGCGGTTTTCGGACCGCTCCCTTTTTTTGCGCGGACAGGCTGGGAGTTGCAGTGTCGTTTCGACCGCTTCGGGAAGTGTGGCGCAGGCGGCGTCAGCCAGATCGATATCCGGCAGGGAAAGCACGGAGCCGTCGTGTGCCTGGGGGCGGCGTACGGACCGGCGGGGCACGACGGTAAAGCCGTTGCCGCCGGCAGGGGCGGGCAGCCCTAATAGCGGATGGCGCCGTCCTCGACCACTGCCCGGGCGGCGTCCACGGCAT
>JGI24732J26686_1000960_pt1 | contig 12841 bp, 14 predicted proteins | sample EPASupsiteHSE623_FD_26686 | JGI IMG/M metagenome (IMG submission 26686)
GAGTAGGCAAAAATTTCCGGGCGGGTGGCACTGGCAAGTCCGAGAGATGCCATATAGGTCATCATAAAGAGCAGATCAGCTCCCATTTTTTTGGCTTCGGTAACAACAGCGATTTTTCCCTTCAGTTCTTCAAGAGTAGAAGCAAATGGAATCTCTCGCTTTGCCGGTGTATTTGATTTCTCTTGCTGGGTATCAGCCATATCAGGAACCAATCTGCAGGAGACCCTGTTTCTTGATCTTGGTCATCATGTGGAACAGATCCCAAAACTTAGTATACCCGGCTTTATGCAGGCGTTCAAGAATTTTTGCCCGTTTTTCTACTTCAAGATAGATCTCAGATTTTTTGCTGTCCGGCATGCCCAGCATGGTGGCAATTTTATTCTCAAGCAGGAACGAACTGCCTTTACCGCTCCAGGTAAAAGTATCGGTGACCGGTTCCCAGCTGAACATCTCGACAAAAGTAAATCCCTGTGTTTCCGGGTTGAATCCTACCAGTTCATTACAGCTGATCATCCTGCGCACCAGTTGCCCGTCCGGGCGTTTGACGGCACTCTGGATAACGACAAGGTTTAAGTTATCGACATAGGTCCGGGGAATGTTAATCGGGTCACCGCAGAGACGCTGGATGAGTTTTTCCACTGAGGCTGCGTGGAACGTACTCATCACAGGGTGACCAGTCTGCATGGCACCAAACGCCACCGCACCTTCCACTCCACGGATTTCCCCCACAAGGATCTGGTTGGGACGCTGTCTGAGGGCAGCCTTGAGCAGGTCAAACATCGAAACTTCACCACTGGCACCGCCGCCTTCACCTTTTCCTTTGGCAAGTGCTACCTCCCGTATCCAGTTCCTGTGGGGCACATTCAGCTCAGGTGTATCTTCAATAGTAACNATCTTGTTTTCCGGGGGAATGAATGTTGTAATNGCATTCAGGAGNGTNGTTTTCCCGCTTGCAGTTTCCCCGGAAACGAAAAGAGACATACCGTACTCCACGCATATCCAGAGGTAAGCTGCTGACAGGTAGTCGAGGCCATTGCTTTCAATAATGTTGAGNATGGAAAGCGGAACTTCGTTCACTTTACGGATAGTGAAGTTGCTGCCATGCCTGCTGATGGCNGTGCCGTATACGATGTTGATACGCGATCCATCAAGGAGGGTGGCATCNATNACCGGGTTGCGGTACGTGATTGGACGCTTGATCCGCTCTGCCATCTTGACAACAAACTCATCAAGNTCGCTCGAGACTTTGAATTCAATAACTGATTTGAGTCCTTTGAAAATCTTGTGTTCAATAAATATGGGTCCGATACCATCACAGGAAATATCCTCGATATAGGAGTCGGAGAGGAACGGTTTGAGTATCCCCATATCAACCTTGTCCCGAATGAGCAGATACTCAATAGCCCGGTATTCCTCATTGGTAAGGATCACCTTCCCATCGGGGGTGAGGGGGACCTGGTGTTTCTTTTTGACATTCTTCATCTTGTCTTTTGCCGTGAAGTCTGTCTTTAAAAAAGTCGTGATCTTGGATTTCATATCCTGCTGTTGTCCCCCNCTACTCCCGGTAAACTGTGCAAGATCAANGTTTTTGGGTCGGATNACTGCTACAATTGCAAGCATTCGTTTAATGACTTCTGCACGTTCCTTGTCACTGATGGGATCTTCATCCAGGCCATCAATCAGGTCAATAAGTTTGGTCTCAATAACCGGCAGCATCGCACCGACATTGTGGAGGAATGATGGCTCAATAGGGATATAATAATTCCTGACATCATCAGGATCGGGAAGAATGTGGATAAATGTNGTCTCATTGACCGGATAAATTATATTGGGGCTCTCCATCTTNCGGAGATCTTTTTTCAGTTCCGATAAAAAGAGTGGAATACCATACGTGTTTACCGGGAATGTATGGAGATATTCGAGCAGGTGNGGGCTTGCTTTTACATACTCCTTGGCATTTGCCGGGAGCATTTTGTACAGGGGGCTTGATTCNATATCATTATAAAAATCAACATTGGAATCAACTACTTCGGGTTTATAGGGAAGATTGACTGCTATCGACGGNGTGCCCATATCAGACTCTCGCAAAGCTCATGGGAATGACTTTCATGCCATAACCGGGATGGACTTCAAAACTGACAAGGTTCCCCGTGGTCTTTCTTGCACCGCGTACCTTGTTTACTTCCATTACCATCACATACTTGTCCCCGACAAGGGCTTTTTTCATGTTCAGGTGAGCATCAGCGATTGATCGTATTCGTACAAGGGTATCTTCTTCAAAGGCGTAGGTGTGGAGTGTCACAAGAATTGTCTTGCCATGATCAACGAGTGATTTGCAGCTGGTAAAGAAGGTAAGGATGGCGTCGGTCTCTGCATATTCGGTAAATAAGGTTAATGAATCAACGATTACTACCTGTGATTTGCTTGTCTGGATATGTTTTATGAGATGTGCAAGAATACCGGTCATCTCTTCTTTTTTCCATTCAAATCCGACAACATGTAGAGGGAAGACCTTGATGTATCCCCAGGCAAAATACTCGGAAATATCAAGGCTCATTGACTCCATCTGTTTGATAAAACTCTTGGTTGTGCTCTCTGTGGTAAAAAGATCAACCGACAATCCCTGCTTCATTGCGCCCCAGATAATCTGCTGGGTCAACACACTTTTCCCGGTATCATTTTCTCCTTCAATCAGGGTAAGCGATTCAAGCGGGAGACCATCGGCTATCTTTTTATCGAGCTCACTGTTGCCGGTAGAGAGGATATGTTTGTCTTCTCCTCCCATCAGGTCAGAAATGTGTGCCATTTTACGATCTCCTTTTACTATCAGGGATAAGTTATCTGAGCATTAACTCCATTGCTTGTTGTTACCTGAAACCAGAGCGGATCTGAACCGGTGAATGTTGCCCAGACCCACATCTTTTCACCGGGGTCCAGTTGCGACGGATGAATCATATCCGGAACTATGGTAGATTTACACCATGTATTGTCTATTCCGCATGATGTGCTATAAGTATAGTGCAGATAGTCTGATTCAGACCCATCCCAGGAATAGATGTCCATATGGTTAAAATCTGATATTATCTCATTACCACTATTCGTCACGCTGAAATTGAGTCCTTTTCCCGATACAGAGGTCTCGGTTTTATTTACCGTGATACTTGTTCTCAGTCTTACCTCATTTTGCAGGGTTAGATCCTTTTGTGCTGTTGTAACCACTTCTGCCGTCGTGAGCACACTCCCGACTAGCATATATGCCACCACAACCAGCAACATTACACCGATCGCAGCGCCAATTATTTCCGCAACAGCCATAGGTAATCAGCTCACCGTAAATTCATCTGATCGCCATATTCCATTCGGCAGGACAAACTGGAAATAAATCACACCTCCGGGAGATGGCATCGCTGAAGGTGTTGCCCATACTTCAAGGGTTTCACCGGGATCCCAGAAACTATTTTCTGGGGGGAGATCGCTAAGTACTTCAGTCCATTCAGTCGAATCTGGTGGATTGATGAATGGATCGACATCAACATAATTAAGCCGGCCAAAATTCCCCACTTCCCCACAAAAAACATCTGAACGTCGGATTTCATCTAAAGATATTCTTTGGCTCCCGATATTTTTCATCCATACTTGAACTGTTGATGTCGATGATTTACCAAAGGTTGTAACAATCTTAAAATCCGTACGGAGACGCTGGTCAGATTCATGCGTTGAGGATTGGAATGTTCCTGCCATGTTATAGACTACGGGAAAAATGGCATTGATCAATACACCGGCCGCAATGACTGCGGTGATCAAAAACATGGCTGTGGTGAATGTCTCGGCAGACATTGATTATATCCTGTCGGGAAGGTTCATCCAGTCATCATTTTTTTCTTTGCTGTTTGAGGGGGAAGAACGCTCCCTCATGGAAGCGTTTGATATCTCTATTCTGCCTTCGCCGGTTTTTTCTTTTGCAGGAGAATCTTGCTGGCGCTGCTCCATCATCACTTCAATCATATCCCGGTCAAGAGAAGTGTCCGTCGGGGCAAGGATGCGGTTGAGTGCATAGAGCTCGGCAACGAATTCATCAGGTCCAACTTCGTGCTCCTCGCCAAGATTTGCCGGCATAAGGCGGGAGATCTCGCGTATCTCATCACAGGAATCTTTGGTGATATATCCCATTGCCTGGTAGGATCCCAGCATGATCTCAAGCCGGTCATGCCCGTACTTTTTTACGGACTGGTGGGTCCACTTGAAGAGTTTATACACCTTCTGGAGCCGCAGTTTTTCTGTTGCGGGAACTGCAGGCGGTTGTGCTGTTTTTGGAAGATGACTTGTTGGAGGTATATTGATCTGGTTTCGTAATGCAGCGAGCATCTGTTCATCCAGCATTTTTCGTTCTGTATCGTGTTGAGTTATTGGTGGAGGTGTTTTTTCAGACTCTTTTTCTTTTTGTTGCTCTGCTTTTAATTTTTCTGCCTCATCTTTTGATTTGGTTGCATCTATCTGGGATTCACGGGCATCAAGGGCGGCTTCCCGTGCTTCAAGGGCAGATTGTTTTGCTTCTTCTGCATCAGAATCGGCAGCGGACGGTAACGTAATCCCCCCCGTTGATGGAGCAAGCGTGAACGGGTTTTCAAGTTCATTCATCCGTTCGCGGATATCCATGAGGAGTCGTTTGATGGAGGTTTTTATCAGGTCGACTTCACGCTCGAGGTTCTGGAGCTTGACCTCGGGGTCATCTTCAGATGCGGCAGTGATGATATGGTCTACCTGTGACTGGTTTACCGCCATGATAGATGAATATAGTACAATAACAGTTAATATAATTTGTTATAAGAATGGGACGAGGACAATTCTCTTACAATCATTTGAGAAATGATTTCAGGGTTATTGAGTGATAAAAAAAGAGATTAGTAGATTGCCTGCACAACGTTGATTGAACCAGGTACCGTTCTTGTGACCGGTAGAACTGCACCAATTGCAGGCTGGAAATTAACCGTAACCTTTGTGTTTGGAGTTGCCGTTTTTGGCATTCCAACGATAAGGATCATCTGCTCATTGGGGTCAAGTACATCGTTAGAAACGCCGCCAGAGGAATAAAGTCTTTCTCCGATACACCAGGTTAATGTGGCACCGCCGCCAGCTATAGCATCACTACAGGCTCCGTAGTCCACACTTGCATTATAGCCACCGTTATTATCCCGGTAGGATACGACCATCTGGGCTAAATCCATGCCGGTACCCCCTGCAGTGAGAGCAACGGTTATATTCAAGGAAGTAAGATTCGCAGAACCTGATGCTGGAGAAATCCCATATACATTCCCAACAAGCTCCATACTTGAGCTTGCCTGCTGCACACCTGTATGGACTGTTGCCTGTGCCGTTTGGGATGTGAAGAATCCTGCGCCGAGTACCACGTACGAGAACACCGCCGCAACGACCACGAATGCGATCAGCACAATAGCCGCTTCAAGTCCGGTGAATGCATCCTCTGAATAAAGATTTTTCATTTTTTTACCCTCCTTAAAATACCTCGTAATACGTAAGCGGGGTCATCCCTAATGGCATTGTTCTTGAGATCGGCAGTGCTGCGCCAATAGAGGGTTTTACCTCAACAATAAACTTGTCGTTGACTGTCAGCTCAGTGTTTGACCATTCTGCATTGCCCCCCACTGCAACGCCGAGGGGAATTGTTACAAATGCCATCTCACGGGGTTCAAGGGAATTTCCAGGAGTTACCGGGTTTAAAATCACAAGATTTACTACAGTGGAATTATACGTTGAAACCCTGTCATTCGTGGATACAGTGTAGGAAATTGTGCCCATATCAACCGGGGCACCGCCAGCAGCAAGCTGCAGGTAGAACGAAACGTTGTCAACTGTATCAGTAGTTTTTGCCCGAACCGTTACCGGACCCGAAGGTTCCAGCGCCGATGTTGCCTGCTGTACGCCAGTGTGCACGGACTCCTGTGCCTTCTGGGTTGTAAAGAACCCGGCACCGAGTACCACATATGAGAACACCGCCGCGACGACAACGAATGCGATAAGCACAATCGCTGCCTCAAGACCGGTGAACCCTTCATCATTGTGTTTCAAGGAATTCATATTTTCACCTTTTTCATTGTGGACACTGGTTGTCCCAGCATCCTTGTTTCATAGGATGATGTCATTGTATTTATATTTAGGCCAAAATCCGGAATCAAAAAACAGTCATAATCNGTTTTTTTGAAAAANTGCCTATGAAATTGCCAAAATTCAGGCATTCATTCCTCGTCTGACAGACGGATATTTTAGTTTCATTTCTCATAGGTCCTGTTATATTGAATGATTTTTTATCTGCCCGCAATCAATAGCATAGAGTAGAGCAATGGATAAAAAAGACATTATGTATATGGCAGGTGCACTCTGCATAATTCTCATTATAGCTCTGGTCATAAAACCCATCATGACTGGCCAGCCGGCAAATACAGGTCTCGTGACGCCGACACCAGAGCCCACGATTACTCCTGTGCCATTTCCCCCCTCAAATATATCTCACCAGATGGTCACAATTGCGACAACAATCCCGATACCTGCTTTAACCCAGGTTCCGACACCTGTTCCGACCTGGGACAAAAATATATCTTCGGTCGTGTTCGTTGATCCTTCTACCTACGGGGTATCCTTTAACCAATCCCTGCCTGGAGGTACTCGTATTGATAACATTATTCAGAATAAAAGTCTGACAACAATTGCAAAAATATCAGGACAATACAGTGGCACAACAGAAATCATGAATATACCTTTTCCTTACTGGGAATTGTGGTATACGGTTGATCCATTTGCAGATATGGGAGGAAAAGAACAATCCCTCAGTTCTACAACCGTGAAGGGTTCAACTAAAAGTGGAGAAAAGAGTATGGGAAGCGCCCAGGTAATTCAGGGATCATTTTCTGTCATGAATCCCACGTTCTCAATTCAAGTTTTGGACGGTAATGATCCAAACCGGATTATCCGGACAATCACTCCTCCCGGGGGACTTGACAGTGCACTATGGACGGGAAAAACAGTTGAGGGTGATTATTCAGGGACAACAATAACAATTCCCGATCCCCGTCCCTGGAAAGAAAAATTTTTTGAGGGAAACAGAAATTATTTTTTCATAATTAATTCGCATGCAATTAATTCATATGGCATTGAGATACGTGTCCCCTCAGAATATATCAAATAATTCATGCTTTTTGACTCTGAATATATTCANATTATTTCGTTTTCACTCTCTTTTTGTTAGTCTATCAAAAAAGAGAGATACGCTAACGGTTGAATTAACCAACTAGAATTGTCAAGGATATCAATGTGTTTTGCATTGTAATCCTGACTGGTCAGGTTAGGTTTTTTTACAATCCGCTAACTAAAATAAAAAAGTAAAAAAAAATTAATCGAATTTTTTCTTGCCCATCGATTCAATATACATGTACTCTTTTCCGACCTCGATGGTTCCTTTCTTATCATCAGGAATCGGAATTTCAAAGTTGGTGAATTCTTTCATATCCATCAGTTGCGCCGTGGTTCCGGTAATTGAAAGGACTTGTCCGCTTTTCCGCTCAACGACCGGTACATAGGTTTTTGCTGATACCGGCTGTACAATTGAACGCTTGACGCCATCAAAAATTCCCATGGCATCGATACGGGCTTTTGCTGCACCATGTTTTCCGGGCTTGGATGTAGCAATACTCAGTACCCTGCATGGTTCGTCCTCAATGACGATATACCGTCCTTCCTTGATCTTTCCGATTTCTGTCTGTTCTTTCATCTCGTTCACATCTCTTTTTTGAAATTTAATAATCGCGGTAGTAATTTATCACCATAGCATTACATAAATACAGCGTAGAAAAACGGGAAATGTGGTCATGGAGTTCCTGTCAGCATGCAATCAGATGGCAGATGAGGTCGAAGAGAGTATCCGTGACCTCGTTGGGACCTACGAGGGCGGCAAAACCCTCCGGATGGGTGCAGACCTTACCCCAACCAAGGTAATTGACCAGGTTGCCGAGGACTGTATCCTGCACTATTTAGCGGAAAATCCCTTGTGTAGTCTCCTTATCAGTGAAGAAGCGGGGAAAGTCGAATTCAAGGGAGAGCGGGGAACCATTTTTCTCGATCCCGTTGATGGGACTTTCAACGCCGTTTCGGGAATACCTTTCTTTGCACTCTCTATTGCGTATGCAGAAAAAGGAGAGATCCAAAAGGCATTTGTACGAAATCTCTCCAGCGGTGAGACTTTTACGGCAATACGGGGAAAATTTGCACGGTGCNATAACAAANCGATACAGGTATCGGATGTTACGAATCTTGATGAATGTGCCATGAGTATTTACGGGCGGAAATTNGACCCGACGCGCGTAATGCAGCTGGGACAAAAAATCCGCCGCTGGCGCCTGCTGGGAGCATCCGCGCTGGAACTCTGCTATGTCGGCTGCGGTAGAATTGATGGTTTCATTGATCTGCGTGATACCCTCAGGGTCACCGATGCTGCCGCGGGTATGCTCATCTGCTCGGAAGCCGGAGGTAAGGTATCTGATCTCAACGGGGGTCCGATACAGTTCCCGGATGAAGTGACTATCGGGCGGTGTATTGTTGCCACCAACAAGGCATTGCACCATAAAGTGATCGAATACCTGCGGTGATTTCTCTATGCATCTGTTACTTGTTTCACGAATCGATAATCCGGATGCAATTGCCTATTCCCGTAACCTTAAGGAGATACTGGAACAGGACGGAGTCGAAGTACATTTCGATGATGATACTGCGGCAATCCTTGGAGAAACCGGATTACCGCTGGCCGACACCGCTGCGGATGCTGTCGTTGTTGTTGGCGGGGATGGCACCATCCTCCGCGCAATCCAGTTGATGAACCGCCCGGTTCCGGTGATCGGCATCAACCGGGGGGAAGTNGGTTTTCTGGCAGATCTCGATCCNGCCGATGCGATCGATTTTGTGAGAACCCTTTCCCGGGGTTTTTCTGTTGAAGAACGGATGCGGATTACACTNGTAAAAGATGGCATAAATCTGGGAACNGCTCTTAACGAAGCATTGATNGTAACCACGCGTCCGGCAAANATGTTGCGGTTTTCGATTATTGTTGATGGTATTGTAACCGAACAGTTCCGGGCAGACGGGCTCCTTATCAGTACCCCGACCGGATCCACGGCATATGCCATGAGTGCTGGCGGGCCCATTGTAGATCCAAGGATTCAGGGTTTTATTTTGGTCCCGCTCGCCCCCTACCTTCTCTCGTCGCGCCCCCATATTATCAGCAGCAACCGGCGTCTTGAAGTGAGACTGGAGAGTGCCAAGCCTGCGAATCTTGTTATTGATGGCCAGCAGACCATCGAGCTGGGAACCTCCATGACGCTTGAAGTAAAACCTGCGGAATATCCTGCACGGTTTATTGATATCGGGCGGAATTTCTTTGAAAAAGTAGATAGTAAATTACGAAAACTATAACTTTTTTTATTGTTGTTTTCATTCCGAAAATTGTATTCGGCGGGGATTTCCAAATTTTTTGGCTATGCGGTGCCTGCACGCAAAATAAAAGACTTATCTAAATTGCCGTGCTACTACTGGTCAGGTGGTTTTGTGCAGGTCTCCATGAAACTTGAGATGAAGGATTCTCCGGGCCAGCTGGTTGCGGCCTTAAAACCCATATCCGATGTTGGCGGGAATATTATCGCGGTGATCCACCAGCGGGAACCCGATTCGGACCACGACACTCTTGATGTGCAGATTGTCCTCGAACTGCCGGAAGGGCGACTGGAAAAACTGGTGGAACTTCTCAAGGAACAGGGNGTCCATATACAACGCATTGGCGAACAACGCCTGCTCTACAAGCGGACCGTTATCCTGATAGGACATCTCATGCACACCGGCCTTTCCGATACCGTAGACCAAATCGATTCCACCGGGTTTGCTGAAGTGAGTGAACTTGCCATGAGTATGCCTGCAGTAAAAGATCGCTCATCGTCACGACTCACTATTAAATCTGTAAGCAAAGAGGATATGGAAGCGGCTCTTGCGATCCTGCGCCGGGTATCGCAACAGAAATCCCTGCTTCTTATTGAACCGCTGGAGGAGATCGCATGAAGATAGCTTTGATCGGCCTTGGTTCTGTGGGACGCGGTGTCGCAGAAATGATCGCGAAAAAAGATCTGGGCCTGACAATTACCGGACTTGCCGATTCGAAAAGCGGGGCAATGGATTCTGGCGGGCTTGATATACCTGCACTTCTTGCTAAAAAGAAGAAGAACGGGTACTGCGGGGACACAAATCTTGCCGCCCTTGATATCATAAACAAGGCTGATTATGAGGTACTGGTCGAAGTCACGCCGACAAATGCATTGTCAGGAGAGCCTGCAATCGGATATATAAAAGCGGCCCTTGCCCGGAAAAAACATGTGGTAACTTCCAACAAAGGTCCGATTGCACTTGCGAGCAAAGAGCTCCGGGCACTGGCGCAAAAGGGTGGGGTAGCACTCCGGTATGAAGCCACGGTAGCCGGTGCGATTCCCATAATGCATACATTGGAACAGGGACTTGCCGGCAACGAGATCCTCGCACTCTATGGCGTCCTCAACGGTACCTGCAACTATATTCTCACCCGTATGGCCGCCGAAGGTCTCACGTACGAGCAGGCTCTGATGGAGGCCCGCGAGATGGGGTACGCTGAAGCGGACCCGACTTATGATGTCAAGGGAATTGATGCCGCGATCAAACTGGTAATTCTCGCGAACACAATCTGGGGAAATGGTGTAAAACTGAATGACGTTGACTGTACCGGCATCGATCTCCTGACCCCGGATGCTCTCCGGCTTGCCGAAGATGACGGGTGCACGATCCGCCTTATTGCCGAAGCGATACCCCGCAAACACATTCTTCGCGTTTCTCCCCGGATTATAGAAAAAAATCATCCCCTAGTGGTCGATGGCACGTTAAACGCCCTGACACTGGAGACGGACATGGCCAAAGAGATCACGCTGATCGGCCGGGGGGCAGGATCTGTCGAGACTGCGAGCGCGATTATCGGCGACCTCCTGTTTATCAAGGATCGTTATGACGGGCGTGCTTGAGCACCGGCGCGAGTACCTGCGCCTGATGCGGCAGATCACGCTTGACAAGGGTTTTTTTACGGTTACCGATATCCATGCCGCCGCAGGCATTCCCCGCAGCACCGCACAGGACTGGGTGAGCCGTCTGCTTCGCGAGGGATGCGTCTTCCTCCGCGAGGAGAAGCGGGGAAGAAATGCGGCACGCTATGCTGCGCTCAGTGCGATCCCGTCCAGTACCTGCCGGCGGATATTCACCACAGTGGATGGCGATAATGTCGAGATTTACCATGACTGCATGAGTGGCGCCTGTGCAGCGTTCTGCGGGCACCATCACGCGCTTGCCGGAGGAGTACTGACCCATGTCCAGCGGGATGGCACGCTGCTCCGGGAATGCGCTCGCACGGGGTACCGGGATGTAACAGTGGGTCTTATGCCCCTTCCCGCGGTCGGGGTTATCGGTGTTGAGCGGGCAGGTGATTCGATTATCCAGAAGATCCGGTGCATTGGTGGGCCGGCTTATTCCCTGTCCGATATGATGGCCCGGGCGGAAGGGGTGTCCCGGGTTGATACCCGGCATAATGGTCACATTGTGGAAGGCGATGTCTGGACCCAGGCTATGGTCCATGTGACGATCGGGATCGATGATACCGATACGAAAGAAGGCGGTGCAACGTTTGCCCTTGCCCTCGCCCTGCTTTCGCACGTGACCCGGATCAAAGGAGTACTTCCCATCAGTCATCACGTGGCAATGCTCAACCAGAATGTGTTTGTAAAGACTGCCGGCAATTCTGCAAGTTTTATCGAAGTGGCAGTGGTTCCCGGCCAATTCGATGAACTTTCCGACAAGGTGCGGCGGTTTGTNGCNGATGAATCACTTTCTTCTGAATGGGGGATTGCGGTTCGNACCGGGCTCGGAGTTCCTGATGCCCTGCGGGAATATGGCAGGCTGGTGCGGGAGCAGGTGATTACCCGCACGATTGCCGAAGCCACAGCAGAGCAGTTCGGGATCTCCCTCTGGGGAGGTAATGGTGTGATTGGTGCACTGGGTGCTGTTGCTCTTGCCGGGCTGCCTCATGAGGTCCTCCTGGATCCTGCGAAGAACGATTTTTGATTATTTCATCTCAGAAAAAAGAAAATAGAATATCAATATTGTGTTTGCTGGAGAATCCCTGCGACCGGGAACACCTCTTGGTACAATTATTTTCAATAATTCTTATGATTCGATTTTGAACCGATAGGGATCAAATCATGAGAGTCTTATTACACGAAGATCCGGATACGGTTCGTACAAAAAAAAATTAATCGATCTCCGGAAATTTTTTTTCAATCGACCCTCAGCCCCTGCTTGTTTTTTTTCAATCAGACTCTGGTGTACGAGCCCGGACCCTCATCTCGGAGAAATTGGTTTGCTGTTAGATAATTATCCAACTGTTGGATAATTATCCAACTGTTGGCAGCTTTACTAACACCCTCGTACCCTGATTAAAAATTTTCAGGCAAGGTCTGAACAAAAAAATTCCATGAAAAAGGAGAATTGTAATTTGAAAAGATGAACTAAAATGGTAACGGATCTCGCACAAAGAATATCGGGTAATCTTTTGATCATTACATTAACTCCAATTTTTTTGGGAAACTTTGCTTTCCTTTGTCCATAGTCTGGTAGTCTATCTTCGCGAAAATCTAAAACGACTTCACACTATTAATTCTAAATTTCCTGGCAATCCTGTGTTTATCAATTATCTCGTCCAATTCAGAACCATAAAACA
>JGI24732J26686_1000969_pt1 | contig 12745 bp, 15 predicted proteins | sample EPASupsiteHSE623_FD_26686 | JGI IMG/M metagenome (IMG submission 26686)
AGGGATGATCCGCAAGCTGTTCAACAAATCGCTGACCTACCGCACCCGTTGCTCCGAGCACTCCAACATTGATCATAGGTAGTCAGTTCCTGTTTGTGTGTATTTTCCCCGTGTGAGATGATGGCGGGTTGTAAAATCCCATTTCTCCTGTGATAATAAAAACGTTGTTTTTTAATATTTTACCCGAACAATCAAAAAAAATTTATTTTAATTTATACAACCGACTTTATCAGCCGTCGGGTGATGAGCAAAAACTCCGGAAAAAATAACAAACATATAATTTTGTTTTAAAAAAAACGATCATCGCACAATCAGGGATGAAAGTTTCAGATCACCGGTAAATAAAATCCCGGGGCAATAGAAGGATCCAACTAAGGAAAAAAAATCCGGAAAATAGTATCCGGGTTTATTCCATATGAATAGCTTCTGCCGGACAGACATCAACACAGGTCTGGCAGTCAACACACATGTCCTTGTCCACTTTTGCCTTTTCATTTTCCATGGCGATTGCCGATGCAGGGCATTCACTCACGCAGGTTTCACATCCGGTACACTTGGAAATATCAACGACTGCTACCAACTCGTTCACTCCATCGTATATGTTTTACAAAAGACAAAAAAAGGGTTTCGATTGTACCTTGCCGGTAAATTTCAGAGAAATTGCTTATTTTTTGAGATTGAGCACATCGCTCATACCGTAAATACCTGGTTTCTTGCCCACAACCCACCGGGCTGCATGGATGGCCCCGCTGGCAAAGACCGAACGATCGTACGCACGGTGAGAGAGTTCAATAGTCTCAAAATTCTTGGAGAACATGACCTTGTGGTCGCCAACAATATCGCCCCCGCGGATGACATGGACGCCAATCTCATTTTTCCGCTCGGTCATACCCTCACGCCCGTACTGCTTTTCCCGGGGGCCGACTTCTTCTTCCAGGATCTGCAGGATGGTCTTTGCCGTACCGCTCGGGGCATCCTTCTTGTTCCGGTGATGCGCCTCAAAGACCTCGATATCATAGTCTTTCAGCAGCTTTCCTGACTCCCTTACCAGCTGCCAGAAGATATTCACTCCCACCGAAAAGTTACTGGATATAACGGCAGGCACATGACCCTGGATCGCCTTTTCCATCACCGCCCGCTGCTCAGGAGAAAAGCCCGTTGTTCCGACAACCAGCGCCACGTTCTTCCGCGCCGCCATCTTCACGTTCTCGACTGCTGCGGCCGCTATCGTGAAGTCGATCAGGACGTCGGCCTTTGTTGATTTCAAGAGATCTTCGGCATTTTTCGATTCAACAATTTCAGCGCCAAAAAATGAACTGGGCTTGAGGTTGATTCCCCCGACCAGTTCCAGATCAGCAGACTCGTTGACCATCCGGCCAATCGTCTGGCCCATCCTTCCCGAAGCCCCGCACACCACTACTTTGATCATAATTCAGGTCACCGTGTCCTTTTCGCTGATGCAGGTTTTTTTGCGGGGGCGGGTCTTGCTGCCGGTCTCTTTGCGGCTGCTGCCGGCTTCGCTCCGGGTTTTCCCGGAATGGTTGCAAGTACTTTTTTGAGCTGCTCGGTCTTTTTGGCATCCAGTTCATCGAGCGGGAGCCGGACGGGTCCGCCCGCCATGCCCAGCAGTTCCACGGCTTTTTTCACCGGAATGGGGTTGGTGTCGATGAACATTGAACGGAACAGCGGGGACAGCGCGAAATTGAGAACCAGCGCTTTCTGTAAATCACCCTGTTTCATAGCCTCGTACATGGCCACCATGCGCCGGGGATCCACATTTGCCGCAACCGAAATCACGCCGGTTCCACCCAGCGCCATGATCGGGAGCGTGATGTTGTCATCACCGGAGATCACGGAGAATTCATCATCCTGCGTCTCTTCAATGATCCGCGAGATCTGGCTGATATTGCCGCTGGCTTCCTTGACCGCAACGATATTCGGGTGCTGGGCAAGCTCGGCAATCAGGTCGGGCTCAAGATTCTGGCCGGTTCGTCCCGGGACATTGTACATGATGACCGGGATGTCGAGATCCGCGAGTTTTGTATAATGTTTGATAAGCCCGGAACGGTTCGGCTTGTTATAGTACGGACTGATGACTAAAACACCATCCGCACCGATGTCCTTTGCAGCCTTCGTCAGCTTTACCGCTTCTGCTGTGTTGTTGGATCCGGTGCCGGCAACGACGGGTATCCGGCCCTTGACCTTATCGACCGTGACTGCGACAACCTTCTCGTGTTCCTCGAACGTAAGGGTTGCAGATTCACCGGTCGATCCACACGGAACAATCCCGTGGATACCACAGGACAGAAGAAACTCAATGTTGCGTTCAAGACCCTGAACATCAAGGCCCATCGCAGAGTTCCGTTTAAAAGGGGTAATGATTGCTGGAAGGACACCTTCGAACATGAAATAGGTTATGAGCGTCTTTTGGTATTTATTTTTCTTGTTATGTACCCGGCGACGCGATTCCGGACACGCTTGCTTGAAATGATTGCTGAAGCGCCTAACTGCACCTTGTTCTCATCGAAGCTGCTGCTGAAGTACTCCCGCTGCTTGGCCAGGATTGCGGTACCGAGATTTTTAATGTACGATGGCTTGATTCCCATTACGATTCCTCAAAGTTCTGTACATTAAATGCGGTTGGAACAGATAATGATATTGTTTGCAACGACGAGCGGATCCTCGCCAAAAATATGTATTACACCCAGTCGGATTTCATCGCCCTTATCAAAAATAATATCGGGTACACCGTCGTTGCAACACGATGCGACACCCCAGTCCATGGTGCTGATCCCCGGGGCTTTGCGGGATCGATCAAGCGGTGCGCATTCAAGGAGCATTGCTTCGAACACCGTAAGCGCTTTTCCGGAAAACCGGATGGTTGCCGCACTCCGCATAAGCGGATCGCATTTCATTACCGTAAGAATAATCCGCGCGCAGGCATCATCCGCACCAAACGCGCACGGGCCCCCGGCAGAAACCCTGCCCTTGCGTACAACAATTTTTCCCGGCACCGCTGCAATTCCGTTGCTTTCCCGTGCCCCCGTAATCGCATACCCGATGGAAGCACCGCTTTCCGGAACAAGCTGTGCACTCATCGAATCCACCAGGTGCGTGACGGCCAGCTCAAGCCGGTTGAGGATCTCATTTCGTTGCTGCGCCGGATCGTGCATCATTCAGGAAAAATGGGCAGGAGAATTATTAAGGGTGTCTCATATCCGCACCAATCCGGCACGNTAAAATTCGGTTAAACCTATATCCTCCTGCAACGAAAAATGAGTTAATGGATGCCCGACTTCTTGATGTGATCATTGGGTTAATTGCCTTTCTGATCCTGATTGCCCTGCTTGCCGTACTGCCGATGGTCATGACCGCAGGCATTGCCTACCTTGCAGCAATAATTGTCTTTATCTTCGTCTTGTCTGGAGCAGGATATCTCGTCAACGAGAAGATTGCGTAGGCTGAGCCGCCGGAGGCTCCCCGCTTTTTTTCTGTGAACCCTTTACCGGGGCTCTCTTTTTTGCCTTGTAATAACTGAGCGGNTGACTGACCTTTTCACACAGGGCATCGGCATGGATACATAACCCTGTTGTGCGCATGGCAGCACACGCTGGAGTAGTGTATTCCGTTCCCGATCCACCCCTGCCGGTGATGTGCTCGACCTGGTACATAGTCTTTTCCAGATCGAAATCCGGTGACCGGGCATAGAGCTGGCCGATTGCGTCAGCATCCATACCAATCGTGTGGAGATATGTAGTGAGTGCAAAACGCCCGGCATGCGTCAGGTTTGTCCCGGCAGTCAGCGCAGTAATCAGGGTCTGCATGCAGGGGGGAAATGCACTCTCTTCCACAGCGCCGAACTGCTGGAGCATCTTCTCCTGGTACACCTTTTTGAGCTGGGCAACACCGGGTGCGAGTTTTTCGCAAAGCGATGAGGGGACCTTGTGCGGGAGATCCCTGCGCAGGAGTACGCGGATGCGTTCCCGGAGCAGTTCATATCGCTCATCTTTTTTGATATCCACAAAACCGCGTTCGAGCCGGCGGTTGATGAGATTGAACCGGTCCTGGTGCAGGGGAGCGACCAGCTCGACATAATCTACAAGGGGAATGCGATCTTTGGTGATCTGAATGCCCAGCTCCTGCGCAATCGCGATGCACAACCGGGAGTACTCCCCTTCACCCTCCTGGAAATTCTGGTTCCATTCCTCTTCATTGACCAGAAAATAATAGGCCCGCTCGGCTTCGTACCGCGTGAGCCGGTCAACTAGGGTCTTGTCGTGAACGCAGGAGACGATGATCCGGGCCAGTGCGTAACTGGCAATTTCATCATCAACTGAACCGGTAATCTCCGGGACAGAAGTTTTTTTTACGGTGATCGCGTCCTGGATCCGCCCGAGTGCGCGATCGATCAGCGCCTGGCCCCGTGCATCGGCAAACAGGAAATCAAGTGATGAAAACCGGACCTTGACATGGTCCTGGGCTTTTTTTAAAAACGGAAAATGGGAAAGTTCCTTTGCAGATGGGGAAAAATCCATCAATCGGCCTCGATCCGGGGTGCAAGGAGGTATTCGACATGCCCGTTGCCTCCGGCAATGTCAAATGAGAACCTGACCGGGTGATCGATGCCGAGATAGATCTCCACTTCTGCGGCTTTGGCCATGACTTTTCCCATGTCTTTCAAATAATCCAGCGAGAAAAGCGAGCGAGCCTCGACCGGTGTGAGCGACTTGAGCTCGTCTTTTGAGAACTCGCGCCGGATATTATCGGTGTCTCCTTCGGCAACCAGGTAAAAGGTCTGGTCTTTCGGGTTGATCCCGAGCGCGATCTTATCGGAGATGACCGCTGCTGCCTTCATGGCATTGTTCAGGTCATCGCCTGCTATCACGATCTTGCCCGGCAGGTTGATGGTCGGGGGATTGGGATCCTTCCTTATGGTATTTGTATCAAGGAGCGTGATCGAGTAGTGGTACCCGTGGACCGAGACCGACATCTTCTGGGCATTGTCGCCAAGCTCGAGGCTGATCAGGTCGCCTTTTCCCGCCATTCCGAAGATGTTCTTCATCTTCGATATGTCGATCCCCAGCTGGCTGTCGGTTGCCGTGAACGAATCGAACGCCTCTTTCTTGAGCGTAAGTCCGATCATCGCAACATTAGCGGTATCAACAGCACGCGTGGATATACCATTCTCGTCCGTATGCAGCCGGCACTCCGGGATGAGTGCCGAGATCGCATCGATGAATTCCCTGAAAATATCTGCATCAATCGTAGCTTTTAACATCGCTTACCCCTTAACACATTATCTTATACAGTATATCGTCATACTTTAATTATAGCGTTTTGGGTTTAACCCGGACATTTTAGGGGAACGATAAAGACAATGGGTTCACAGTGGGGACAGGATAAAACATATCTGCGGGCAAAACACGAGGGATTCCGTTCACGGGCAGCGTATAAGCTCATGGAAATCCAGAAAAAATTTGCAATCATCCGGCCGGATGACAATATCGTTGACCTGGGCGCGGCACCCGGCAGCTGGCTTCAGATTGAGCGGACACTCACTGACGCCAAGATTATCGGCATTGATCTCAACCCTATAGGCGAACTCGATGGNGTAGAAACCATAGAAGGGGATATCAATNATCCCGAAGTCGTGGAACAGGTCAAATCNATGCTCAGCGAAGTCAGCGTCGTGCTCTGCGATGCCTCACCAAAACTCTCCGGACACCGGAGTTACGACCAGGCACGGATCATTGAACTCAATGAACAGGCACTTGCGTTTGCCTGCAAAGTCTTGAAACCGGGCGGCAATTTCGTGGTGAAATCATTCCAGGGAACAGACTTTCCTGAATTTTATGCGGAATGCAAAACGAAATTCTATTCAGTAAAAACCTGCATGACGCAGTCCACGAGGAAAGGGAGCACCGAACTCTACATTGTTGCAAAGAATTTCATAGGCTGAAACATTTCCATGACGCTCAAGGACCCCTTCAATCGTCCGGTCAGCAACCTGCGGATCAGTCTCACTCCCAAGTGTAACCTGTCCTGCATCTACTGCCACCGGGAAGGGGAGAAAGCACCCAAAGAACAGTTGTCAGCACCGGAAATTGCTGAAATTTTACGGGTTGCAGCGCATTTTGGGATCCGCAGCGTAAAATTTACCGGCGGCGAGCCCATGCTCCGCCCAGACCTTCTGGAGATCATCCGGTCGGTGCCTGCCGGCATGGAATCATCGATCACCACCAATGGGACCTGTCTTGCTGCACTTGCCGCCGATCTCAAGCAGGCGGGTTTGCGCCGGGTGAATGTCAGCATCGACAGCCTGGACCATGAAACCTACAAAAAAATCACCGGCACGGATAAGCTCGATGCGGTGCTGGAAGGCATTGCCGCAGCACTTGAGACCGGCCTTACGCCCGTCAAGCTGAACATGGTGGTGCTGGCCGGCATCAACGATCACGAGGTCGATGACTTCCTGAAATTGGTGCGGGGGAACCGGAACCTGGTGCTCCAGCTGATCGAGCTGATGGACTTCAATGAATGCACCAATCACGGCGATCTCAATTCACTGGAAGACTCGCTAGCCGCCCGNTCAAAACAGATCATCACGCGGAGGATGCACCACCGGAAGAAGTACTGCCTTGACGGGGCGGAAGTGGAAGTGGTCCGGCCGCTCCACAACACCGAGTTCTGTGCGTTCTGCAACCGGCTGAGGGTGACTTCGGACGGGAAACTCAAACCCTGCCTCCTGCGCATGGATAACCATATCGACATCCGCGGGAAGAGCGGCAAGGAACTCGAAGATCTCTTTGAAAAAGCGGTATCATTGCGCGAACCGTTCTACAAATAATTTTTTTAAAAATCGCCTTTGTCCCGTACCAGGAAGCGATTTCATCCTGTTCAGATGCTGAACATTGCCTCCCGGATGAATCGCGATAACATTTTACCCACCAGTCACCGTACCAGTCGCTGCACGGGAGAGAAGGGGAGAGAAGNGGAGGGCTGTTGGAACTGCAAAGACAGNCATGGATCAGAAAAATTATGGGCTGTACCTGGGTACAGGACAAAAAGGGCTGCTGCATTAAGATAATTCGCCGGNNTCCGGCATGACCGGCTGCCCGGCCCCTGCCAGATCTTTTTCACNGAGCAGGGCATCGCGTTCATCCTTGATCTTGCGCTCCTTCTGGAGATTTTCCACCATGAAGCAGAAGACGTACATGCCCGCGGCATTGGCCACAATCATCGGGATGTACACCCGCATGACTATCGCAAGAGCCTCATCGAACGGGCGGGCGATGAGGAGCGTGAGTACCATATGGAACACTTCCATGAGGATGGCAAAAACCACGGCAATGGTGGTGCCGGCAAACTTCCGTTTCTGATGCAGCCAGATAAGCCCGCCAAAGAGCCCGGCAAAGATCGCGGTAACCGAACAGGAATAGACAGTGATGCCCCCAATAGTCAGCCGGTATGCTGCCCCAATCAGTCCCGCGCCAACGCCAACCCAGGGTCCGGCAAGCAGGCCGGCCAGCATGGGCCCGAGGTCGCGGACATTCACGACTGAGCCTAAAAAATCGATACCACTGATCGTGCCATACACGGAGAGGGCGCCAAAGAATACAACAAGGATGATCCGGGTCTTAAATGTCGGTTGCCCGTCAAGGATCTCGGTAAACATCCGGCTCCGGCTCAGGAGATATGCGGCTACGATGATGACGCACATGAGCTGCACGAGAACATTGAGCTGGGTGAGGATTGAAAAGTCCATAATAGGTTTCCTTTGTGCACTAGAAATGGTACATAATTTGTCATAAAGGAGCGAGGTCCGGGTTTTTTCATGTGCGGGTTCCGGGCCGGTTGTTCCGTAATTTTCTTATGGATTTTTTTTGCCTCGCTCTGGACAAATGATCACCGCAGATTACTTTTGTCCCTCACTGACCCCCCTCATCTTATTATAATTGAATGAAGTCTCGTTCACTCCGTAAAATAAAGAAAATTTTACCCAAAAATCAAAACGGGGTGAGGGGGTCAGTGAAGGACAATAAAATATTGCGGCCCGGGTCCAGCATGAAATTCTAAAAAATTATAACGATATCTTTTCAGATCTCACTGCTCACCAAAAAAACATAATACCCCCACTGACCCCCCCTATCCCCATCCGGAAATCCCTCGACACTCTTATCCGGTTGACACGGACAATCGTTTCTCATGCCACCGCGGATGCGCCCCGTTGGGATAGGTGGAATAGATCTAAGGGGATAAGGGGGCATCAACCCCCATCGAAATTCCTAAAAAACGAATAAAACCTGTTCACTCGATAACGATCTAACACTCACGGCAATATATTTACAATGCCGTAACGAACCTGTTGCTATGCAGGATGATAACGAATTCCTGGCGGTGCTCAACCACCTGTATGAGAAGTCGCTCATGCTCCATGACACCGGCAGTTTCAATAAGACGCTTTACTTTTACTTCATCGATGCCCTTGCCCACATCGACTATACGGCAAGTCTCTATGCCTACCATTACGAGTCCCCGAAAAATATCATGGGNGCCGAATACCTCCGCTGGCGCATTGATGAAGANAAGAAAGGAGACCGGGTAAAATTCAAAGGTTTCATNAACTGGCTGCGGGAAGAACACCCGGCAAAATTCGAGTCCCTGCCATCNTTATGGCAGATGATCTATGATACGGAAGATCCGGCCAGCTACCGGAGTTTCCGGATCGTGCTCGATCCCGACAGCAAATCCCCCCTTCCGGTGGATTTCTTCTATGCCATCATCGACGAATTTTTCGATCAGGAATTCTTAAAGAGCCTGTACGAGGATGCTTCCCTCGCGAAATTATTTATCACGTATTCCGCAAATCATTGATCTTCAGGTAATCCCATGAGAGACGTCAGCCGCATCTGTGCCGATCTGGTAGCAATCCGTAGTGAAAACCCTCCCGGGCGCACGGACGAGGTTATTGAATATATCCGGGCATTTCTCCAGGAAATCGGTATCAGTTCATCCGTCTCGGGAAATCCGGACGGCATGTGCAATCTGGTCACGACCGGCACAGGCCGGCCCGGAAATCTCCTCTTCTGCGGTCATGTGGATGTGGTACCGGCACTCGATACCGGATGGACCTATCCTCCGTTCTCCGGCATCATCCGGGACGGTTTTATTCATGGGCGCGGTTCTACCGATATGAAAGGAGGCTGTGCATCCATCCTTGCCGCATGCCAGGCTCGGGTGGAAAGGAGCGAAGAAATCCCTGCAACGCTTGCCTTTGTCTGCGATGAAGAGACCGGGGGAGAGAACGGGATCCGCCGCCTTCTTTCTAATCGCGCTCTCACCCCCGGAGACTGTGTGATCGCCGAACCTACACCATCAAGGCATCCCTGCATTGGCCAGAAAGGACTCTGCCGGCTCGACATGGCATTCTCCGGCACACCTGCCCACGGGTCGCTGTATCCGGCAGTGGGGACTAGTGCGATCATGGAAACCATGACCCTGCTCAACCATGTCAAAGCATTGAATAAAAAAGAATATCCTGTTGATCCCTCGCTCAACGCAATCATTGCACAGTCATCTGCGGTGCTTGGACGGGAATTCGGCATTGACGGGGTTGGCGATATCTTAAAACGGCTCACGTTCAACCCGGGCGTGATCAAGGGCGGCGAGAAATCCAACGTGGTTGCCCAGCACTGCACCCTCGAACTCGAACTCAGGGTCCCGTGGGGCTGCTCTCTTGAAAAGCTCATCTCATCGATACAGGCCCATGCAATTCACGGGAAGATCCTATCGCAGGAGACGCACAATCCCTCGATTACCGATCCGGCATCCCCGCTGGTGGAAATTACCTGTGAAGCGGTAAAACACGTATATGAAGGAGAGGTATTTCCTATCGTCCAGTGGGCGGCAAGCGATGCACGCCATCTCCGGGCTGCCGGCTTCAAGGTAATCGAGTACGGTCCCGGCGAGATCCCGACCCTGCATGCGGTAAACGAGCGGACTCCGGTCAACTCGCTCGAAAATGCGTCACTGGTGTACCAGGACATTATGGCAAAATATGCAGAAACCGGGTAAAATAAAAAAAAAAAAGATCAATAAATTATTTTTTCTGTCGGTTCAGGGCAAACATAATCCCACTCACAACGATGACTGCACAAAATGCGGACAGCGGGGATACCGGCGAATAGGTTGTTTTCTTCTGCACGGGCGTTGTCCCGGTCGGAACAATCTCCGTGATTTCCGGGGTCACTTCAGGAGCAGCAGTCGTAATTACAGTTGGCAGCGGCACAGGGGTTGCCGTGGTATAAAATGTACCGATCCGGCTGATGGTGGGGACCGGCGTAACCGTGCCGGAGATATTGACTACCTGGAGTTTTCCCAACAGGCTCTCCCGGTTCTTCAGGGCATCGGCAAAATTGGGATCAATACCTAAGGCTTTCTTGAAACACTCGGATGCATCCTGGGGTTTTCCCAGCTGGACATACGCAAGCCCTTTGTTGTTCCAGACCGTGGCATTTTTGATCGTAATACCGGTGGCACGATCAAACGAAGTGACTGCCTGGTCATACTTGCTGCTGCCCATATAAGCCAGGCCCTGATAATTGTAAGCCATGAAGTTCAGGGGATCGATGGCAGTACAACGACTATAGGAAACAACGGATGCATCGAATTTTTCCAGCTGGAGATAAGCATAACCCTGGTTGCAGTAAGCATCCGGGCGGTTTGTCTGGACCGTGAAGAGCTTGTCATATGCAGCAACGGATTCTTCATATCTCCCGAGCTTGAAAAGGCCGTATGCCCGGGCATTCAATGCCTGCGTATCTGCTGCCCGCAGGGCTAGTGCCTGTTCCGACAGGTTGACCGCCGATGCATAGTCTCCGAGGCCGTTTAAGGCGGCAGCCTTACCGGCAATTGCCGGAGCGAAATTCTTGTCGAGAGCAAGTGCATTATTGTAATAGGTAAGAGCATCGGCATAATGGCCGACGGTTACCGCATTCTCCCCCTTTGTATACCAGTCCAGGGAATCCTCTGCGTGCACAGCAGGAATTGCAAGGAGAGCAACAAGAAGTCCCAGAATAATTATTTTTGATCTCATAATCCCATGACGAAATTTCCCTTAATCGCAGATGAATCTATTCATTTTAACGGATTTTTTCAGGATGCCGGCTTTCCGCAGGCGCACAGACCAATAGTAAGAGCCACGGTAAGTGCACAAAAAGCTGCTGCACAAAATGCCAGGAAAAATCCCCCGGAATCCGCGATCAGACCTGCAAGGAACGGAAGCACTGCCATGCCAAGGTAACTCGTGGTTGAAAAAAGTCCCATGGCAAAACCCTGCGGTGCTTTAACACTGGCAAGGAACGCCATCTGGGCGATCATGACCATGCCGGCCAATGCCCCTATCACGATAAAACCTGACGGAGAATAAAAAGCGATTATGACCCCAAAAACCATCAGGACGGCAGACCAGCGGATGGTGGGGACCGGTGGCAGCGACAGGCGGGAGGCGATAAGAACGGCAATAATCGTAGAGACGCTCATCAGGGCAATCCAGATGCCGGCACTATCGGAAGACAAACCGGAAAATTCCGGGTAGAGCGAAATTACCACACCGGTAATGCCGACCATGACAACCGAAGAATACCAGAGCCAGCGGTAACCGCTGACCAGGGGCAGGAGGAGGCGGGTATCATGAGCGGGTGAAAGCTGCGGGGCTTCGCGGATGAAAAAAGCAGCACATGCAGGAATGACAGCACACCCGGTAAACAGCATTACGCCAATAACCGGAAGGTGGAAGTACGCGCTGAGCCAGCCGGCAGCCACCAGCCCGGTCACGAGCCCGGCATTGAGCATCGCCATGAAGTACCCACTCATCTGCTCATGTGCCGGTACGGAGTTGACAAACGACATGGCTGCCGCAATAAAGCACCCTGCACCGATACCCTCGATGAAACGGATCGCTATAACAGGATATGGCAATGAAACAACGGAGAGTAGGATGCCGCTGATGATTGTAATCACCAGGCCAAGGCGGATAAGCGGAACGCGTCCCAGCCGGTCCGAGAGTATCCCGGCAGGAAGCGTGCTGAAGACCGCACCCAGGAAATAAGCAGCATAGATTGCTCCCTGCAATGATGAACTATCGGCAAATGACGGCAGGACGGGAACGATGGCATTGGAAAGAGCCATCACGGCAAAGACACCGAAAAAAAGAGTGAGCCGGATCCTCATGGTAACCTGATGATCAGACCATGCGGTAGGTCTCAAGGTTCATGGGCGAATGCGTCTCGATATGGTATCGCTTGTAGATCGAACTTGCCAGATCGATCGTGTTGTTCTCATCGCCATGGATGCAGAAGATCTTCTCGGGACGGGGCTGGATCTGGCCGATATAATTCATCAGCTGCCTGCGGTCCGAGTGACCCGAGAAACCGTCGACCGTGACGATCTCTAAGTTGATGGTAATGGTCCCTTTTCTTCCCATCGGCACCTCGCGCCAGCCTTTCTGGATGCGCCGCCCGTAGGTCCCGTCTGCCTGGTACCCGACAAAGATGAGGGCATTTTTCTCATCCTGTGCAAGATTTAAGAGATATTCCATAACCGGGCCGCCGTTGAGCATACCGCTGGTGGTGATGATCACGCAGGGATCGCCGTTAATGACTTTCTCGCGGAGATCCTGCGAGTCCACCTGCTGGAAGCATTCGGCAAGGAACGGGTTCATGCCTTCACGGAAGATCAGGTTCCG
>JGI24732J26686_1000988_pt1 | contig 12512 bp, 10 predicted proteins | sample EPASupsiteHSE623_FD_26686 | JGI IMG/M metagenome (IMG submission 26686)
TTGAGAGTGAATCTCCGCCGCCGCTATTTTGTTGAACATAATCCCCGATTCTTCTTACCGCCTCAATCATCAAAACCACCCGCAATCAAACACAAATATTCTTATACGTGCAGTCCACACACCTGGCCTTCTGCTTCGTCCCTTCCGGATAATATCCCCTCTGAATTATCTCTAGAATCTCGCGCACAATCTGCCGTGCTTCTCATAATCTTTTTCCCGAAAGTCAATTTCTACTACCTGATTGTTGCTCCTGGTGTAGCAAACGAAGCCCTTCTTCACTTCAACACCGAAGTGCTCCATAATCAGCAGCCCATAAAGCGCAGCCTGATACTTGTGCGTCCGATAAACCGTGTCCTTGTACTCGGCGTACTTGTAGTCCAGAGGCGCAGCCGTCCCGTCGCCCAAAAATAAAACCTCGTCCACCTCTCCCTTGAAGTGGTACTTGTGCGATGTCAGGTAAACGGAGATCTCCTTTCTGACACAATCAAGCTTCTTTCTCACGTAATCCCGGTTCACTTTCTCGCGGCTCTCGTGCAGTTCCCGGCCCTTCTGCACTTTGAAGCGTCGTCCCTCTCGTTGGTCGATGCCCAGGCAATGCATGAAAAATATGAACCTCGGGCAGAACAGGTACTCCAGCGCGTCGGACACCGTCACGAAGATCTCNCGCTCCGCCTCCCCCTCCGGCCCNGGCNCGTTNTCCCGCNCNCCNTCCGCCCGGCCCGGCGCAGGCTCATGCGCGCCCTCTCGCCCGTCCTCCNGCACGCTCGCCTGNGCCCGCNTCCCNGCGCNCCCGCTCTCCCGCGCCTGCTCGCACTCGCCCCCGCGCCCGCATGCGCACGCGCGCGTGTGCGNGGCATCCGTCCCCGCATCCGTCTTTGCCTGATCCGCCATCTCGCCCTCANAACACCTTGGTGATCGTCATGCCTGCCACCATCTCGCGATCGAAGCCCGCCCCCAACAGCATGATCTTATCGAAGCAGTCCTCGCACATGGGAAAGACGTAAACCGAATCGGACTCCTCGATGATCGCCTCGCACTCCAGGGCCAGGGAGTCGGACTCATTGCGGTTCAGGTCGCCCAAGAAAGCGCTCTTCTGCACGCGAAACAGGCCGTAGTTCTTGCACAGCTTCGAGACGCGGCTGCGAATCCGGTTCTCCGATATGTCGTAAATCACCCAGACCAGCATTACTGGCAACTCCGCTCTTCTTTCAAGTCCTCTACATCCACCAGCTCATCCCAGTCCTCCGAGTTCGGCTCCTCTCCGGGCCGAATTAGACTGTTGGCGATGCGGTGGCACTCCATCTGAATGGTGTTGCGGGTCTTCACATTGCGGCCCCGGTAGAGCATGCTCTCGTCCAGCGCCCTGTTCACCGCCTCCACCAATGCCGCCTTGCCCTCCTTGCTAAGTCCCAGGCCCTGCTCCAGCGGCTCGAAGAACTCGTCTTTGACCATGCGTCTGGTGAAAAGATAGACGACCGTCTCATCGATGTAGAGCCGGAACATCTCGATGATGTCGAAGACCAGAGACATCTTGTTGTAGGAGTCGGTGTGCAGGAATCCGACGTAGGGGTCCAGCCCAGCGATGATGCAGGCTTTCTCGACCATTGAATAGAGGATGCCGTAGCCGTAGTTGAGCAGGGCGTTGAACTCGTCTTTAGCGGGATTGCGGCTGCGCCCGGCAAATCGGTATTTCTCCGGCATGACCGCCGAGATCGCCTCGAAATAGGCCCTGGCGGCCTTTCCTTCCAGGCCGAGCATATCCTGCCGCCGGGCGTCGATAGTGCCCCGCAGCCGCCTCATCTGCTCGCGGGACTGCTCGATCTCCTCGATGTGCCTGGCGAGGTCACTCCTTTTTTCTTCTCTGGCTTTGGCCAGCCGCGCTAAAAGGTCGATCTGATTGTCCAGCTTCTTCAATCCCCATTCTTTGGCCAGGTTCAATCCGTCATGGTTATCATAAATTTCCAGTTGCCGCCTTCGAATCAGCGTGGTGCTGCCGAGCTTCGGATGCCACACCCGCCCGTAGGGGTCCCCGTGAGCGTCCAGAAAAACGATATCGATGTTGTTGTCCACGGCCAGCTTGACGGCATCCGTGGTGATGTAGGCTGCCGTGGTGATCAGGATGCTGTTGACTTTGTTTACCGCCACCTCGAAGCTCTTCTCATCCTTCTTTACCAGAAAGCAGTTTCCGCTCTTCCTCAGGTACGCGCCGTAGGTATTGATGACGAGCTGCATTCAAACCTCTGCATTCAGACCGCTACATTCAACCTCTAACAAACTCTCTGACGGTTGACCTATTGAACATTCTGACTTTTAACCTGATCGGTAGCGGGGCGAAAGTAATTTGGAATTGTGAATGGCAGTCATATAATTTCGATTTGCGCAATGGCATTCCGGCTCGTTGATGGGCTGCCTGAGATATCCGTATAGGAAAAGCTGTATCTGTTTTGAGCCAGGCCCATATTTAAATACTAATATTACACAGCCTCCATATCATAAGAAGGCGGATTAAATGCTCGTCCTGCACTCTCTCTGGGATACCAAATCCTTCTATATTTGGGCCGAGTCCTCAGCCCTGCCTCTGACNTCTGCCGCCTCGCAGAAGCGAAATAAAAAGAGTTCTCCTCAAACCACATCACATTCATCTCCCTCGCCTCATCCCTTTGCCCNGCCGCCCGNCGATCTCTGCCAATCCATCNGCGAGCTATTTCCTTCCGACAGCGGTCGAGAACAGACACTTGTACTGCGGCTTCCCTGCAGCAACGCAGACGGCAATTCCGATCCGCTTCCTTCGCCCTGGCTCCTGCGAGAGGATTATGCGCCCTGCAAGCCATCCGGTCTGGTCGCCTGCACCGTTCCGGCTCTCGGCTACGATCCCGGCCCAGCCGTCGATCTGCTGCTGGACCTGCCCGCCCGTCCTCCGCCCGGCACGGCCTTTGCCGATTCGATGCTCTTTTGGTCACAACTGGCCTTTCACTCTTTGGAGCTGGTAACAAAAGAGCTGTTCGTTCCTGCCGTTCGCGGATCGAATGCCGTCTGGAGGGCGGTTTTGGATGAATCGGCTCAAAAGCGCCTCGCACTCTTTCCCGAGGCCATGCCCCCAAGCTGCCTGTGCCTGCTGCCGCCTCCCGGCCTGAAAATTACACCCGGCAGGCTGATATCAAGCTTTGTGGACGGTGCAGTGGACCACATCGTTCGTGGCAGCCTGAGCGGCGTTTCCCTTTTGCCAGTTCGTCGCGGCAGAAAGCCTCTTTCTCTCCCGCCGGTCCACCAGCTCTGCCAGGCCCTCACCGCTCCGAACCCAGCCCTGAAGGCATCCGCCGGGGAGGTCAAACTCCTGGCAGACGATCTGGAATCCTGGACGGCTCAGCTCCAGCCGAAGAGCGTGGACGTGCCCTTCCGCACTTGCTTCCGCCTGGAAGCTCCGGCCAGGAACCGCCTGCAAAGCGAAATTGGCCTGCCGGATGAGAGTGATTCGGATGATGATATTGACGATGATGTTAACGATGATGACAACGATGATGACTATGCCTGGCATCTTCTCTTCTTCTTGCAGGCCAGAGACGACCCCAGCCTGCTCGTCCCGGCATCGGATGTCTGGCGGACGAGGTCCGGAGCCCTTACGATCCTGAAGAAGAGGCTCAAGAATCCACAAGAGCAGCTCCTGGCTGATCTCGGCAAAGCCGCCCGTGTCTTTCCCGCTATGGCAAAATGCCTGGAAAATCCCCGTCCCTCCGACATTCGGATGACAACGGAGGAAGCATACTCCTTCCTGAGGGAATCGGCCCCGCTCCTGGAGCAGAACGGCTATGGCGTGCAGCTTCCTGCATGGTGGGAACGCCCCGGCTCTCGCCTGGGAATCAAGATCAAGCTGCTCGATCCTCCGGAAAGGGACGGAAAGGTCGGACCGTCAAACTTCGGCCTGGACACGGTCCTCAAATACGACTGGCAGCTCTCATTGGGCGGAAATGCCATCACAGAGGCTGAGTTTGCCGAGCTTTCCCGCCTTAAAATCCCTCTCGTCCGCATTAGAGGCGAATGGATGGAACTGAGGGCGGAGGAGATCGAGAAGGCCATCGAGTTCTTCCGGACAAATGAGAATCGTGAGATGACCCTGGCCGAAGCTCTGCGCATGAGTGCGAACATGGCCGGTCCGGATTCGCCGGACGGGCTGCTTGCCATGCCGATCCAGGGCATCGAGGCTGAGGGCCGAATCGATGAGATGCTGCGAGCCCTCAATGATCCGGCAGGCAGGATAAAAACCGCCCTCCCTCCCCGCGATCTTCAGGGCACACTGCGCCCCTATCAGCTTCGGGGCGTCTCATGGCTGGAGTATCTGCACAGTCTCGGCTTCGGTGCATGCCTTGCCGACGACATGGGCCTTGGCAAGACCGTGGAATTGATTGCCTTTTTGCTCCGGCAGCGTGAGAAAAACCTATCTTCGAATGCGAACACTCCGGCCCGCTCCAAGCCGTCTCTTCTCATCTGCCCCATGTCGGTGGCCGGGAACTGGCAGCGAGAGCTTCAGCGTTTTGCTCCGGGTCTGAAAGTCCATCTGCATCACGGCCAGGATCGCCTCTGCGGCCAGGATTTCCAGGAGGCTGCGACGGAATCGGATGTGGTCGTCACCACCTACGCCCTGGCTCAGAGGGACGAAGAGGAGCTTTGCGCATCGTCCTGGGGAAATGTGGTCCTGGATGAGGCGCAAAATATCAAGAATCGGTTCGCCCACCAGACAAAATCCATCAAAAAGATCAAAGCTGATTACAGGATCGCTCTCACCGGCACACCCGTGGAAAACAGGCTTTCTGAATTGTGGTCCATCCTGGACTTTCTCAATCCCGGCTTCCTCGGCTCGCCTGAGTCCTTCCGCAAAGAATTCGTGCTTCCCATTGAAAAGCACAAGANCCAAAGCCGCTCTGAGAGACTGCGTGCCACCGTGCAGCCGTTTATCTTGCGGCGGCTGAAGACCGATGCGTCGGTGATCTCCGACCTGCCCATGAAAACCGAGATGCTGGAAGGCTACAGCCTCACCGCAGAGCAGGCATCATTATATTCCGCAGTGGTAAATGAGATGCTCGGGGAGATCGAGCTATCGGACGGCATCGAGCGCAAGGGGCTGATCCTTTCCGCCCTGACCAAGCTCAAGCAGATCTGCGACCACCCGGCCCTCTTCTTACAGGATGGAAGCTCATTAGGCGCTCGCTCCGGAAAGCTCTCTCGCCTGGAGGAGATGCTCGACGAGGTTCTGGCCGAAGGCGACAGGTCCATCATCTTCACTCAGTTTGCGGCAATGGGTGCCATGCTCCGCCACCAGCTCCAGGAGACGCTCGGCGTGGAGGCTCTCTTCCTGCACGGCGGCACCTCCAAAAAGAAAAGAGACGAAATGATCCAGCGATTCCAGTCCGGAAGCGTGCCCATCTTCATCCTGTCTTTGAAAGCCGGCGGCTTCGGCCTTAATCTGACCGCGGCAAATCAAGTATTCCACTATGACCGATGGTGGAATCCGGCAGTCGAGAATCAGGCCACTGATCGCGCCTTTCGCATAGGCCAGAAGAAGAACGTCTTTGTCCACAAATTCGTCTGTCCGGGAACCCTGGAAGAGCAGATCGACCAGTTGATCGTCCGGAAGAAGGCTCTGGCGGAATCGGTGATCGGAACGGGCGAGTCCTGGCTGACCGAGCTTTCCAACGATGCCCTCCGGGACATCCTCTCCTTGCGGCTTACTGCCACGGGTCATGGAGGCGACTGAAGAACATGAACCGCTATTGGATCTACTACGAGAAGGCAGAGCCGAAAGAGGTAAAGAACGGACTGAAGGCCAAGAGCCGCCGAGGCTGCATCGGAGAGACCTGGTGGTCGAAGCGCTGGGTGCAGACGCTTGAGTCCTTCAACTTAGGGGCGCGGCTCACCAGAGGCAGATCCTATGCCAGAAAAGGGCAGGTTATTTCCATTGATGTTCAGCCCGGCATGGTCCGGGCCAAGGTGCAGGGCACAATGTCCGAACCCTACAAAGTCTCGATCGCCTTGAAGCCCCTGTCCGATGAGGATTGGGACAAAGTCACCGGGGTCATGGCCTCAAAAGCGGTATTTGCAGCCAGCCTCCTCTCCGGCGAGATGCCGCAAAACATTGAAGAGGCTTTCTCGGAGGCCGGGGTTTCTCTCTTTCCGGAGCGCAATCGTGACCTTCAAACGGAATGCTCCTGCCCCGACTGGTCCAATCCCTGCAAACACATCGCAGCCGTCTACTACCTCCTGGCGGAGGAGTTCGATGGCGATCCTTTTCTCATTTTCAAGCTCCGCGGCAGGACAAAGGATCAGATAATTGAGGCTTTGCGAGCCTTGCGATCCGCCGGAGACGATGAGGAAGCGGCCAATTCGCCGGACCCTGTAGCAAGCGTTCATTTTAAGGAGAAAAATTTGGAGGATTCGTTGGACTGCTTCTGGCAAAAGAAGGCGGCAGCCGATCACTTGGAGCTTGACCTGAAGGGTCCGAAGGTGGAAAATTCCGTCTTAAAGCGCCTTGGAGACTCACCGTTGACATTGGGGAGAGACAACCTCTCCGCCCTGCTGACAAAGGCTTACGAGACGGCAAGCCGCAGCGCGCAAAAGAGGGCCAGAGGAGAGACCGACGAAGCCGTTCCCCAATAATGACCGGCACGATCCGACGGGCGGCCTATGCCGCCCCTCCGCCAATAATTACAAAATTTTTAAATAGTTTCCGACATTTTTATGTGTTTGTCCAAACTCACCCGAAGGTCCAGCATGTATTTGGTCAAAGTCCTCAACAAAAAGAGCGAGATAGAGGGCTGCGGCACATTCGCCGCCGAGTTCATCCCCCGAGGAACCATCATCTTTTATTTTGGCAGAGACGAAAAATATATCCCAAAAGCACATTTTGCCGCCCTTACCGGCGAGGCCAGAGAGCGACTATACAAATTCGGCGTGGAAGACGAATGGGGCAATTGGGTGATTGCCGATGGAGACGTGAACCATAGCTGCGATGCCAATATGCTTTCCCTATTCGCAAACGGCATCTATTGCGAAATCGCCGTCCGTGATATCCGGAAGGGCGAAGAGCTAACCATCGACTATGCCCTTCTTTACAGCTCCTTTCCCTGGTGCATGAGATGCAATTGCGGCTCTTCCAATTGCCGGGGCACGGTCGGATCTGGATGGCCCGTTTCCCCTCAGGTCCAGGATCTGTGGAATTCGAGAATTAATGCCGCCGCAAAAGAGATATTTGCAGTTCCTCAGCCGCTCTTCTCCTGCAAAGAAGAGAAGGCAGAAGAACTGGCTCTGGCCATAAAATTAAAGATGAATCCTGGCGTCTTCCCTTTCGTCAAATTTTCGCTGATCTCGAAGCGATGACATTTGCTCGCGACACATAGGTTGCTCGAATGCCTGTGTCGTCACACTTATCCAAAGCCGACTGCAGCTCTTCCATGCGCACCGGCTTGCTGATGTACTCATCCATGCCTGCATTCAGGCACAGCTCCCTGTCGCCCTCCAGAGCATGAGCCGTCATGGCAATGATGCGAACTCCAATTCCCCTATCCCGGATTATCCTGGTCGCTTCAAGCCCGTCCATCTCGGGCATCTGAATATCCATGAGAATGACGTCGTAAGGCTGCCTCTCCAGCGCCTGAAGAACCTCCAGGCCGTTGGCGGCGACATCCGCCTTGTATCCCAAGCGCTTCAACATGCTCAAAGCAACCTTCTGGTTGATGGGATTGTCCTCAGCCAATAAAATGCCGAGACGGTTTTGCACATTTGCAGCCGCAGAAGACGGCTTTGACTCCGCTACGCCGGACACGACCGTCTTCGGCTCCAGGAGCCCCTGCAAAAGATTGCGCATCTGCACCGTCCTGACCGGCTTGGTCAGAACGGCGTCTGATTGCATACGAGACACATTGCCCTGGCCGATCGATGTCAGAATGACGAGCTTGGCATCATTGCACTTTCCCGTCTTGATGTCTCCGGGTCCCTTAGACCCTGCAATCCTCGCATCCATTAGCACAAAGTCGAAGCTCTCTGTCTGCATTCTCTCTTGGGCATCCGGCAAACTGAGGGCCCTCTCCGGAACCATGCCCCAGGAGCGCGCCGCCCACTCCAGCATCTTTAAAACTTCATCGTTGCCGTCAACCGCCAGAATTCTCTTTCCCTTCAGCTTGGTCTCTTTGTGCATCTTCACTTTGCGCATCTCCGCCCAGGATTCCTGAAGGGTTGCCGTTATGGTAAAATGAAAGACGCTGCCTCGCATAGTCTCGCTTTCCGCCCAGATCCTGCCGCCCATCAGCTCCACCAAACGCCTGCTGATGGCCAGCCCCAGCCCCGTTCCTCCATAGTTGCGCGTCGTGGACGAGTCCACCTGTGTGAAGGACTGGAAGAGCTTGCCGAGGTTCTCCGAAGATATGCCGATCCCGGTGTCGGATACTGCGAAATGAAGCTGTGTAATTTTATCGTCCTTGGGAGACGCGCTGACAAAAAGGGTCACCTGTCCCGTCTCCGTGAACTTCACGGCGTTCCCCAATAAATTGACCAGGACCTGCCGCAGACGCGTCACATCGCCGACCATTCTCTCCGGAACGCCCTCGTCCAGTCGATAGGCCAGCTCCAATCCCTTCTCTGCGGCATCTGCCGCCACCAGGTCCATAGAATCCTCGATGCAGATACACAGATCGTAATCCTGGCGCTCCAGTTCCATCTTGCCGCCGTCTATCTTTGAGAAATCCAATATCTCATTGATCACCGTCAGCAGGGCATTTCCACTGTTGTGAATGGTCTCAAGGTAGTCTCTCTGCTCACCTTTCAGATCGGTCTCCATGAGCAGCCTGGTCATGCCGATGACCGCATTCATGGGCGTCCTGATCTCATGGCTCATGTTGGCCAGGAATTCGGATTTGGCCCGGGTGGCCGATTCCGCCTTCTCAATGGCCTTTTGAAGGTCTTTATTCGTGGCCTCAAGCTGATAGGTGCGATCCTTGACGCGCCTTTCCAGTTCCTCATTGAGCCGAACGATCTCAAGCTCGGCGTTTTTGCGCTCTTTTATCTCTTCCTGCGCATTCCTGTAAAGATGTGTGTTCTCATTTAAGGCCAGAATCTGGCGGATGATGACGAGACCGATAATCATGCCGACATAAATCGAAAGAGATCCGAAAGAGAGGGAGAGATGATGATCCCGGCTCCAGATCAGCATGGCAAAGGCCACTGCTGCACAAAGATACGGCAGATAAAGCGGCCAGGTATTTTTCAGATAGCTGGCGTCATTATTCGGCCTCTTGAATGCATTTTTTTTCAATGCCGATTCGACCTGGGCGATTCCCGCCAGGCTGATAACCAGAAAGGCTGCGATCCAGCCGCAGTCGATTATCCCACCCGGTTTATAGGCTCCACTGAGGGATGCGTACATAAAAGCGGCGTCTGTCGCTATCCAGATTGCTGTGCCCAGGGCAAGGGCCATCAAGGCCTGTCTTCCGGGAATTTCCAGCTTTCGAAAGAGCAGCTGAACNNCGAAGAACAGCAGTATCAGATCCAATACGGGATACGCCACCGAGAGGATCATGGTAGAAGCGTCCGCCCCCATGTTCTGCTCAATGGTCGGCCCGATCAGCGATACCCAGAATATGAGAACTGAAGTTATGACCACGATGCTTGTATCCAGCATCATCTTTATTCTATCGCGAGAAGAAAGAACTGCAGAGGGGAACATCAATATGCCTATCATGAAAAACGGATAGGTCAGAAGGCTCGGTATATCTGCGATCGACGGAAATGGGGACTCAAAGAGAACCGTCTCCATGTAGGCCCACATCGTATCTCCCAGAACATACAAAACCTGCCCGAAGGCGATCATCAACCATCCGAGAAAAACCCTTCTATCCAGTCTGTAAGAGGCGCGGGCGGCACAGAAAAGGCAGACGGCAGTCATGATATTGAAAAGGACGCCGACCCAATCCGTGAAAAGGGTAGCATTCCAATCATCATTTCTCAGGTGGTTCAGGAAAATCAGATAAGCAATAAAGACCAGGACCGCTGCGAATGCGGCCCTGTAAACGAGACGGGGACTTTCACCTATTTCGCGGTCAAATGCATGCCCAAAAATATTTTTAAAGATATTGCCAAAAGGGCCGGAGTGCTTAAGCTCGCGCTGATCCGGTGGCATATTTTGATTCGTGGATGCCTGCAAGCTCTCAATTCTTGGTGCTGACTCCGACATCGCTGCCATCTCAAGAAATCCCGTTTTCTATTATCCGTGATAATGAAATAAAGAGCAAATGTCCCTGCATAATCTGCTTGAATCCAAAATCGGATCATAGAATGCATCACTTAAAGATTTTGATATAGCATTATTCATGCAGATGAGCATTTCCATGTTTGCTTACCTCTTTGCTATCGAGCAATAATGTTACAAGCGATTTCAACTATATCAAGATATCTTTTTCCAGATCAAGCGATTCGCTTTCGGGTGATTGCCGGTATCATTTCACCATATTCCGAAACATATCTGCAAAAAATAATATTGTCTCTGTAATGATTTTTATTTTCTTTCCGGGCGAGAGACCTGCCGGATGGTAATTGAACTCATTTCGGCATGTGACCGGCGAACCCCCAAAATCTATATCTGGATTAGGGTTTTCTATGGTAATTCAGGTGAATTCAGGCTTGAGCGAAGAATTTCATAGTTTGCCCTTCGAGCAGAAGGTCTCCTACCTGGTAGAGAATCTGAAAAACCTGCCTGATGAGCTGGCGGAGGAGGGCGCAGAGGTGCTGGCCGAAGCGGGCGAGATAGAGTATGCCGCCATGCTGGCCAGGGATAAGGGATTGACGGACAAGGCCATCGCTATCCTGGTCAATGCGGGAGACTATCTCTGGGCGGCGCTCATCGCCAAGAACGCCGGCAGGCCGGATGAGGCGGAGAGGCTCTACAAAGACGGTTTGCAGTACTACACCGACATGGAGATGTTCGGGCGAGCATTATCGGCAGCCGAGGCTCTCGGAATGCGAGGAGAAGAGGTCGATGAGCTATTTAGAGAGGCATCGAGTCGGAGTGCCGGGGCATGGACCTCTCCCGCTCCCGGGCCATGATCGACTGCGCAATGGAGTCCCTTGAGATTTCGATCCTGGGAAGGCAGGATGAATTGTCTCGCCAGGTCAGGATGGCCGTGAACGAAGAGCGCAGCAAAATGGCAGAAAAAGATCAAATGCAAAAAGATCTGGCAGAAGAGCAAAAAAATGCGGATAACTGATCTTGATGCGAATTTCTGTAAATTCCAGCAAATTAATTAAAATTAATCACTTAAATTGATTAAAATTAATCACTTAAATTAATCGCTTGAAATTTGTCGGGCCGGGAAGTGAACACTCACTCATATTACTCATATCACCCATCTCACTCATCCCTCAGCCTGATTTCCAAATGCATGAGATCCTCAGCAACGATCGACCTGTCGAAGATTGCTCTCGCATCTCGCAAGAGTGGAGACGTATCCTCCGAGTAGCGGGAACTGATGTGAGTTAGGACCAGTTGCCGCACATTGGCGCGCTTTGCGACTCCGGCTGCTTCTCCGGCGGTGCTGTGCTTGGTGTCCCGTGCCCATTCGGCCAGATCATCCGCCAGGGCGCAGTCGTGAATCAGCATGTCCGCCCCACTGCCGGCAACCTCGACGGACCGGCAGGGGCGAGTGTCCCCGGTATAGACGATCTTTCTGCCGGGCCTTGCCTGCCCCATGACCTGATCGGGATTGATTGTCTTGCCGTCAACTTCCACGCTCTGACCGTGCTGCAGCTTTCCAAAGAGCGGGCCCGGCGGGACGCCCAGGGCCACAGCCGCTTCCCGGTTGAACCTGCCCGCCCTCATGTCCTCACGCAGGCAGTAGCCGATGCTGGGAACGCTGTGCACCGTCTCCACCGCCTCCACCTGATAGCCGTCCATGCGAACAACGTCGCCCGGCTCAAGCTCCAGCGTCCGCACCTCGAAGTTGCGGGAGAAGTAGCAGACGCTCTTGAAGGCATCCACCAGCCGCCCGGTGTTTACGGGTCCGGCGATGATGAGCGGCTCCACCCGGCCCTGAAAAGCCATTGTTTCCAGCAAGCCGGGAATACCCAGGATGTGGTCGGCGTGAAGGTGAGTGAGAAATATGTAATTCAGCCGCATCATGCCCGTCCGGGCGCACATCATCTGCCTTTGCGTGCCCTCGCCGCAATCAAAGAGCATCAGTTCGCCCTCGCGGTTGATCAAAACGGCGGAAGGATTCCTCTCAGGGGTGGGCAGTGATCCGGCGGTTCCAAGAAAGGTAACATTAAGCATCTAGTTCGGCCTCGCGAGCATTATCCCCGGAGAGATAACTCACCCCATATCATCCTTTGCATGTTCACCATTGCATGACGTGCCTTTTGGGTCGGGCGGCAGTTGATGATCAAAAGCCGATAATCAAAAGCCGATAATCAAAAGCCGATAATCAAAAGCCGATGATCAAAAGCCGATCAAAAGCCGATAATCAAAATAAGATACA
>JGI24732J26686_1001030_pt1 | contig 12081 bp, 11 predicted proteins | sample EPASupsiteHSE623_FD_26686 | JGI IMG/M metagenome (IMG submission 26686)
GCATAGCCTTCCTTGTTCAGGTCTTTCAGGAGCTGCTGATAAGTACCCTTCTTCTGCCGGACTACCGGGGAGAGGATGGTGACCTGGCCCGGGTGTTCCGCTGCGATCTGGTCGGCGATCCGGTCGGGTGTCTGGGAGGCGATCGGGATATTGTGCTCGGGACAGTAGGGGGTCCCGATGCGGGCGAACAGAAGGCGGAGATAATCGTAGATCTCGGTGGTGGTCCCGACCGTACTGCGGGGATTCTTGCTCGTGGTCTTCTGCTCGATCGAGATTGCGGGGGACAGCCCTTCGATGCTGTCCACGTCCGGCTTGTGCATCATGCCGAGAAACTGGCGGGCGTACGTGGAGAGTGACTCCACATAACGCCGTTGTCCCTCTGCATAGAGGGTATCGAATGCGAGCGTGGATTTCCCGGACCCGGAAACGCCCGTGATAACAACGAGATTATCGCGGGGGATCTCGACGCTGACATTCTTGAGATTGTGCTGGCGGGCACCTTTGATAATGATATTCTTCATTCGTGTGCTGTACGATTCGGCTCAGGAGCTTATGAGCGTGAGGTTTGGGGCATGAAAGTGTTGCAGTTGAAATTAAAAGAATAACCAAAATGCGTGAAAAAGACATGAACAGGTTGTCCGGCTTCCACCGACAGGTTACGGAAGGAAACGGTACCCTTCTTTCGGTACCGTTATCTCGAACCGGGCTCCTTTACCCGGTTCGCCGTTTTCGGCGATCAGCAGCCCGGTAATCGAGAGAGTTTCCTTAGCGAGGAATAACCCAAAACCCGTATGTTTCCCGTAACCCCGTTCAAATATGTGTTCTTTATCTTCAAAGCTGATCCCGATGCCATTGTCCTCATAGATCAGGTGTAAAGATCCATCGCCGTTGACATGATAGGAAAACCGTATTTCTGTCACCAGTTTCCCGTGCCGCATTGCATTTTCCAGCAGCGCATAAAAGGTCTTCTCAATAAGGGGATCTGCATAGATCTCGAGATTGCCAAGATTCAGGGTAAGGGAGATGGTTTCCGGCAGGAGGCCGGTCTTTGCCTTATGGATCAGTCCNTCCACATTCTGCCACGCGGGAGCATGTACACCGATATCCTGGTACATTTTTGTGAACAGGATCTGGCGCTCAATATTCCGGGCAGCCTGTTCAGCCCGGGTGAAGAATTCACGGATCCGGGAATCCTGCGTTGTCGTCTCCAGTTCAACGAGCGACAGGTACCCGTTCAGTACGGTGAGCTGGTTCAAGACATCGTGGCGTGTCACCGAATTTAAGAGATTNAGCTTGGCATTTGCCCGGCGGTATGCCTCTTCTGCGGTCTTGAGCTCTGCGGTCCGTTCAGCGATCCGGGTCTCCAGNTCGTTGTACAAGGTACGAAGCTCTTCTTCTGCTTCCTTCCTGGNGGTGATATCAACGATCGATCCTTCGGCAAGATCCCGGTTATTTTTCAGCCGGACCGATACCTCGCCCCAGAACACCCTCCCGGTCACCGGATTCCTGAACTGCATTTCCCGTCCATTGAAAAAACCATCGCNGGATAACAGTGCCCATGCCTCCTCCCGTGCCAATGGAGTTACATAATCATTAAAGATACTTGTCCCGATAACCTCATCCGNCGAATTTATGCCGAGAATATCGCATAAATACTGGTTNCCTGAAACAATCGTTTTGCTGGTTATGTNTATCTCAAAAAGTGCTATCGGGGCAAAAAGATAGAGATCATGGTATTTCCGTTCACTTGCTTTGAGCGCCGCTTCGCTCTCACGGATCTTATCGAACGCTTCCCTCAGCGATGTCATCATGTGGTTGATACTCTGTTCGATTACCTGGAACTCCGCCACATCGGTAGGGGCGATCTTGTGATTGAGATCTCCCCGGGCAATCCGGTCTGCACCAGTAACAATTCCTGCGATAGGCTGTGAAAGGGAGCGGGAGATAATGAATGCTGCACCCAGGCCCACGAGCAGGCCGAATAAGGCTATCAGGGCAATCAGGGTGAACTGGCGGGATAAAACCGAATCTATTAAGGTTGTATTATAGGTGATTTCCACGATCCGGCTCAAATCAGAGCCGTATTCCTTATTTTTTAAATCGATAAAGAGATAGGTCACCGGCTTTCCGGTTGTCGGATCTTTCGTGACCATCCCTGCACGGTTTTTGATGATCGTATTGAGCGTTGCATTCAGTGATGCATCCGGGACATACGAGGCATTGCCGGAAAGGTGCTTTGTCATGTCGTACGAACGTATACGATCGATAGAGGGGTTGTTTTCAGCGAGAGTATTGATAATTTCCTGGTAATTTAATACATTCCGTTCATTCCTGAACGCACTCCCGCTCAACCCGAGTTCAAGAACATACCGGTGATCGGGCGTAGGCATATAGGCATATTTACGGAAGGGGCCATTTCCCTCTTTTTCCTTGACAACACGATCCGGGAAAAAACCTTCGGACAACCTGATCCGGGTCAGGTACTCATAGAAATACGGGATCGTTTTAAAATCGACCCCCAGTTCCGGTTGGTATGTGGTATATTCGATCACGCCGGACTCGTTGATAATATAGATGTCAAAAGATTCTCCCAGGTTTTTCCTGACGGCATCCANGTCCATCTTTGCGGGATCATGACCGGCACGCACATATTCCTGCATGACCCNGTCGAGTCCATGACTCATCTCCGCGTTCAGCGAGTTATCAAAAAGAGTAAAACTCGCATCCAGCAGGCGAATAGCNGCAATGATATTCTGTTCTGTCTGTTGCTGGGTTTGCGCTGAATTCTCTTCTATCAGGTTGTTTGTAGTAAANAAAATATTCAGGGTTAAAAGTCCCACCACGATTACCGTGATAAGCACCATCGCTATAAGNGAGTAAAAGAAGAACGACCTGCCCCGATGATTCTGGAGAATTTTTATCGACATATCAGGAATCCCCGGTTAGGNATCTTCCGGTTACAATCCCAAAAAGGACTTTTGAGATGGAATTTCTGATATTAATTCCATGCATAATAGCGTTACCGAAATAGATTTTGGAAGGAATTTAAAAAGTGCTAAAAAAAGGTTTTTATTTAAATGCAGATATTCATTTGCCATTTACGTTTTCAACTCCGCAGGGAATTTTACGGGAAAGATCTTCCTTGTCGATTGTGAACCGGGAAACATTTTTTAAGCGACATTAATTATTCACCGTCCCGCATTACTAGTAAAAGGAAGGGGCTACACATGGGGAAAAAAGTGGTGATCATCGGCCACCGTCAGCCGGACACGGATTCTGTCGCGAGCGTGACGGGATATGCAGCGTTCCTGAACCTTGCCGAGCCGGGGCGATACGTCCCGGCCCGGTGCGGGGAACTGAATGCAGAGACGTGTTTTGCACTGGAAACCTTCGGCCTGAAAGCGCCGGTGCTTATCGACAGCATAGAGCCCCGGGTATCCGATCTTGCGATCCACCGGATCAGCGTTACGCAGGATGTGCCGACGGTCGATATCGCGGCGCTGATGGATGCGCACGATATCCGCAACGTGCCGATCACCGATGATGCGGGAAGGCTCGTGGGCATTGTCGGGGAGCACGGGCTCGCCCAGGCCTATGTCAGGAGGCGCAACATCGGCGAGCGTGTCATCATGCCGCTCCCGCTCGATACCCTGGCACGAATCCTCAGTGCCCGGGTAGTGGTCCGGGCGGCAGAGACCATCGGGGGAAGAGTCTTCATTGCCATCGATGCACCGATGGCCGGCGNAAAGAAATTAACAGACAAAGACATTGCGATCGCCGGCGATAACGANCCGGTCCAGCGGTCGCTGGTAGCNGCGGGAATTGCNGCCCTCATCCTTGTCGACAGGNCTCCCGCGAGCGAAACGGTCGTCAGGGAAGCAGAGCAGAAGNGGGTCTCGGTCCTGGCAACGGATCTCGATGCCTTTGATGCAGGCACGATGATCAACCTCTCGCTGCCGGCCCGGATGGTGATGGAGACCGATATCCCCCGCCTCGGGCTGGACGATTCGCTGGCACATGCAAAGCAGGTCGTGTACTCCTCAAAGTTCCGTTCCGCGTGCGTAGTGGAAAAAGACGGTACGCTCCGGGGGATCGTAACCCGCACCACCCTCATCGACGATGTGCACCGGCCGGTCATTCTCCTGGATCACAATGAGTTTGCTCAAGCGGTGGAGGGGATCGATTCCGCCGAGATCATTGAGATCATCGATCACCACCGGCTCGGGGCCATCTCAACGTTAAAACCGGTTAAATTCCTCAATGATCCGGTTGGTTCCACCTCAACGATCATCACCCGGAAATTTGCCGACAGTGGCATTCCCCCCCTGCCGCCCATTGCCGGTATTCTGCTGGCCGGTATCCTCTCAGACACCCTGATCCTGAAAATGTCGACAACTACGCCCGAGGATCACCGGATGGTGGCATACCTTGCGGAGATAACGGGCCTTGACCCGGTTGCGTTTGGCACAAAACTGCTGGAACGCGGAATGAATATCGAAGGCGCGACCATGGAAGATCTCCTGGTGCGGGATACGAAACGGTACGAGCTCTTCGGCAAGAAGGTGATCATCTCGCAGGTCATGGTACCTTCGTTCATCTACCCGCAGGCACATGCAGAAGAGATCCGGCAGGAGCTCGCACGCCTGCGCGTACAGCAGGGAACCGATATCTATCTGGGACTCTTCACCAGTGTCGTGGAGAACGGGAGCGAGCTCTTTGCCTCTGCGGAAAGCGGGCTCATAACGAAACTGGGGCTGAAGGACCAGCCCGTCCGGCTGGCGAACATGATGTCCCGGAAAAAGGATCTCATCCCGTGGTTTGGCGATAAACTCCGGGCGATCTGAAAAACCTTACCGGCCTCCACCGGGAATGCCGGGTAAACCGGCAGGTCCGCTGGCCATGGAAGGGGAACCCCCGGGGGGGTCGGTGCCTCCGCACGAAAATTACACCCACCCCCTCCTCATGTCCCGGAGGGGGTACCCCCTCCCCCCAGCGAAAACGGTCCGACGTGAGCAAAGGGACTTTTGTTGGATGTACATCTGAATATCGGTTACACATCCGATTATCGGATGTACATCTTACTCGCGTTTTTGCGAATTGATTCCTGTTGGCTGCAAAGACCGCTTCATGGTCCGGAGGACTTCGATTGTATTTCCCTCCGGTTATTGTCCGGACCGGAAATTTCCGGAAAAACGAGATGACNTGAGTGCCGTTCTCCCTTCCACCTAAATATTCCNGAAACCAACAGTACCGGAACGAAGGTGAAGATATGCCCGTAATCATTCTCAAGATGCGAAAAGGTTTTTCCACGGAACAGAAGCGCACCGTAGTAAAAGAGTTCACCAGCACGNTGGTNAAGACCCTCGGCGTTGATCCCGGCGCGGTGACGATCCTGATCAACGAGCACGAACTCGAAAACATTGGAAACGCAGGAAAACTCCGCTGCGATCCGTAACCGTTCAGAAAAAAAATCAGAAAAATTCTTTTTCCAGCGCGACCCAGTTGAAAGATGCAAAAACAAGAGTTCGTACCTCAACAATGAAAATCCATAAACATTGCGAGGGTTCCCCACATCAGGAGCCTCTGAGGCACGGTGGGGCAAGAAGATTTTTGACACATTGTCATTGATCCGCCGCGGGGCGCCCTTCGGGGCGGCGGAGTTTATCCCATACGGGGGTATGGGGGTCTCAACCCCCATCATAATCCAAGAGAAGAACTTTCATGGAAAATCCCTCTTTTCCGGTTCTTTGTCTTTCCTCAATAAGATCCATCAATTAAAAAAATCACCGTTCCCTCCCGCCCCTGCGTTCACTGTACGGGATCTCGGCACTTTTCCCCTTTGAAAGTTTTTCCCGCTCACTGCGTGCCCTTTCGAAACGTTCATCGAGCGGGATCTCGGCGCTCTCTCCCTTCGAGAGTTTCTCCCGTTCCTGATGTGCGCTCCCGAACCGTTCATCGAGCGGGATCTCGGCGCTCTCTCCCTTCGAGAGCTTCTCCCGTTCCTGATGTGCGCTCCCGAACCGTTCCTCAAGGGGGATATCGACACTCCTTCCCCTTGAGAGAGGCTCGCGTTCAGCGCGTGAGCTCCCGAACCGTTCCTGGAGAGGAATTTCGGCACTTCTCCCTGCAGAAAATCCCCGGTCAGCCGGCTCCCGGTTCAGGCGTTCCTCAAAGGAGAGATTGCGGCTCGGGCGGGATGGTGGCACGATCCCGCGGGAGGTATCCTGTGAACAGCCCCCTTCCGGTATGAAATCGATACCCGCATCCCCGCAACTGCCTGGACGGCTCGTCCGGACATCCTGCCGCATTCCCGGAGAACGCGAAGCCGGCCCCCGTCCGCCCCCTGCTTCCCCCGTCGAAGCCTGTCGCGCGCCNGCCGGTATAAGCATACGGGCTCCGGCCGGAGACTGCCGATCCCCCGCCCCGGATCTTCGATACCTGCTCATCGATAACCTCCTCGCGGTCGCTGGCACTCCATTCGGTGAATACCACGAACTGGAGGAACGCCTCCGGCTCCCGGAAGAGCGACGCACTGACGCCGTCAATTATGATGGTCCGCTCGACATCNCCGAACCATCCCCCTGCACGTTCGGTGATCGAATTGTCGGCCTCAAAGACAAAGACCCGCTCGATCTCCCCGTTCCGTCCCCATGCGGTCTCCGCNATCCCGTTATCCTCGAACATGAAGGTCTTTCCCACCTGGCCGTACTCGCCTCCCTCGCGAACGGCAATCCGCTGGCCGCCCTGCTCGAAACGGAATGTTCGGGGCCGGCTTCCCGAAGAGAAGGTCTCTTCCAGCATACCCATCCGGTCAAAAACAAAACGCCGGAGGATCCGGTCCGGCCGGGAGGGATCGTGTTCGGTCATCATGTCCGATGATGGATCAAAGCGGTACTGCCGTTTCAGGCGCTTTCTCCCGTCAAGGACCCGTACCCCTCCATTGCCATACAGGTAGAAGCGGGAAATCGTACCGTTCCTGCGGGTTCCTGCATACTCCGTGATGACTGCGTCGGTCATAGTAGCGCATTCACTCCGTAAAATTCCTTAGTCTGATTCGTTTCCGGGCGCAGAAATAGTTTCTTCTCTGGCAAAGCAGCGCTTCCCGCCGGCATGGGGTACAAGAGTAAACTTCATTCACTCGTGCTGCAAATAGCTCTATGACATGTCGGATGAAACGATCGTAGCGGAACCCATCCGCATCAGCCCGGTTCCTGAAAGAACCCTGCACCTTGCCAAGTGGAGCGCCCGCTTCTGGGCGTGGCTTGTGGATGTAATCCTCATCATTCTCTTTTTAAACATTGTCCGTGGTATCTTTGATCCCTTCTGGAAACTGCCGCTCCTGTGGGACTATGGCCACTGGGAGATCTTTGCTATTGGCTTCGAAACGGTCTTTTTCTTCCTGTACTGGACCGTGATGGAAGGGTTCCGGGGCCAGTCCATCGGCAAGATGGTGATGAACTTAAAAGTCGTCAACCGTGACGGGACAAAAATACACTATGGAACAGCAGCAATTGAGAGCATCGGAAAGGCATTCCTCCTGCCGCTGGACTGCCTTATCGGGTGGCTCGCGATGCCCAATACAAAACTCCGGGTCTTCAACCGGATCTCCAATACCATTGTGATCAAGACTGACTACAAAGAACCCGACGGTGTTCTGTACGTCAAAGAGAAAGAATAATTGTTCATCGACGGGCCGGATAGTTTTAATTATCCGTGTGTCCCCTTTTTTGTGTGGGAATAGTCGTGTCTGAGTAATTATGGAAGACGATAACGAGACCGCACAGGACAGTAACGGGGCGAGGTTAGCTCACTATCTGGACCTGCTCTCCGACGAAAATCCCGGCAACCGCTGGAAAGGTGCGATCGCTCTCGGGAGATGGGGCGACCCGCAGGCGGTAGAAGCGCTCATCAGCGCATTGGGCGACGATGACGATCGAGTCAGGTTAAAAGTAATCTGGGCGCTGGGGGCGATTGGAGACACCCGTGCGATAGCCCCGCTGAAAAACCTGTACAGGATTGAAAATGACGATACCAAAGAGATGATCGCTGAGGCACTGGAAGCGATCAACCGGGCTGCTTCCGGACAGTAATACTTCGGGACCTGGATCCCGTTACTTGGGTCGCCAGCATTCCCGAGGTTTTGGGACATGCCTGGTATAACGAACGAATTAAGGCAGGTTTATCGGATCTGCCATTCTACGCAATCACAGGCTCGTGCACATGGCTGATCTCGAATCGCTCTATAAAAAAGAAGATGACAGGATCCTCATTGAGATCAAACTCACGTCGATCATGCAGCTCTTCAATTCTTTTGATCCTGCACCGTTCCATGAAAAAGAACTCGACACAGCCGCAGAACACTATATTATCGATACGGTCAAGGATTTCCCCGCAAAAACGAAGTTCAAAATTATCATCTACCTGCCAAAGGATCTTGCAGAGAGCGAGCAGGCAAAGAAGATCAAACCCGCTATCCAGCATCATTTTGAATACCGGGTGATGAGCGCAGATCGCAAATTCCGATCGCATTTCCGGCACGGCAGGAGTACGATGCTGATCGGTCTTTCATTCCTGACCATTGCTCTCCTGGCACGACAGATGGTTTCCCACCTGAGCCAGCAACTGGCAGCACAGATCTTTGCCGACGCACTCCTGATAATCGGGTGGGCTGCCATGTGGGAACCGGTCACCGTGCTTCTTTACGAGCTCTGGCCGATACTCAAAATGAAAAAAGTGTACCAGGAGATCAGCGAGATGGAGATCGATATCCTGCCCACGGCCTTATAGTCAAGGTAACCCGTGAATTTTTTTGAGCTGCGATACCACTGCCAGCGTTTCTAGTGATGCGGGGATTTTTTCGGATACCGAAATATCCCGTTCCCGTTTAAGAGCGGAAAGAATCTGTCTGATTGCCTCACTGTGGGACGGACCATACCCCCCTTCGAGTACAAATGCCAGGGATCCTTCCGCAGCGTCAATTATAAGCCGGGTCAAAGTTGCACAATCCCCGGGCCGGATCCGCATCCAGCCCAGCGGATCGTCAAAAAGAAGATCCTGCCCGGCTGAAATGATGACCAGATCCGGGCGGAAACGCCGGAGTGCCGGGCAGAAGATCCCGGAAAAGACCTCTTGGTAATCCCCGATACCGGCACCTGCAGCGAGCGGCGCGTTGATGGTATACCCTGCACCAGCTCCAGTCCCCGACTCAATAACATCTCCGGAATACGGGAACATTCCCCTCTGGTGGACAGAGCAGTAGAGCACCCGATCGCTGTTGTAAAACGCATGCTGCGTGCCGTTCCCGTGATGGACATCCCAATCTATGATCGCAACCCGGTCAACGCTCCCCAGTGCATACATTGCAGCAATTGCGGCATTGTTGAGCAGGCAGAACCCCATGGCACGATCGCGTTCCGCATGGTGACCCGGGGGACGGGTAAGCGAGAGACAGTGTTCGCCATCCATAGCCCGTTCAGCTGCTGCGATTGCCGCACCGGCTGCATGGAGGGCCACATCGAATGAACGGGGAGTGATATAGGTGTCCCGATCGAGATAGTATACCGAGGGGGTGGTTTCACATTGCATTGCAAGCCACCGGAGAAAATAAGGGTCATGGATTCGTTCCACATCCTCGAGGGGGGCAGGAGGTGCGGAATAGAGGGGGAGAGTGGGAGGGAGAACAGACATAACTGCATCAAGCCGTGCCTGGCATTCCGGGTGACCCGTGGCAGCATGCCAGACAGAGAGTGGATTGGTGATTGCGGAGCAACGCGTCATTTTTGTTCTCCATCAACCTGTAAGGAAGGATAATTCTCTATCAACGTTTCCGGAATATCCGTTTTGTGTTGAACAGGAATGATGGGAATTTCGATCAGGATCCGACAAGAATTGCCCGGTAAAGAGTGGCGACACGGACTTTTTTTTAATTACCGTAAGATTGTTACCGCAGTTTTTCCATCTGTTCGTAACAGGAAGAACAGAGCTGTTTTTTCTTGCGGTCCAGTTCGTCAAGGGTGTCGGGTTTGAACATCACGCATTCCCGGTTCGAGCAGTGCCCGAGGCCCAGCAGGTGCCCGATCTCGTGTGCGCCCTCTTTTACCATCCGGTCCATCAGGTCATCGTCATTGCCGGAAAGCCCGTAATACTCGTTTGACAGGCGGGCCGATGAGACCACTGCCGCACCAACGAATTCACGGGCAAGCCCGAAGACAAAACTGCTGCCCTCTTTAAACAGGTCCTGGTGCACCACCAGCAGCACCGGGTCTTCGATCTCATGGCGGTGCTTATACGTCTGGATACTGTCAAGAAGCGCTGCCGCATCAATCTGCCGGCGCTCGTTCACGTATCCCATCATGCGAACATGGTTTTCAGAAACCGTGGTAGGTACTCCGAGAATCGAAGAAATTTTCCGGGAAACGGGCATCTGGAGCCCGGCCGGNGACTGGGCATCCCAAAAAATATGGACATGCATCGCTATATTCTGTTGGAATGCGTGACTATAAACATATTGAGACGTGCGTCGGGAACTACATAGCCTCGCACTATTCCCGTGCCATCGAAGTCGGCATTGGCAGAAATGAAGAGGCCGCCCGTATTGTCAAGGATGCCGGCAGGCTCGTTCGCTGCACCGATGTAAAAGCGCTTGAAATTTCCAGCGGGCTTCCTTTTTCCCGGGACGATATTTTCTTACCCGATCTTTCCCTGTATGACGGTGTGGAGGTTATTTACGCAATTCGCCCGGCGACAGAAATGATCCCCCCGCTGATAGAACTTGCACAGCGGATCAATGCAGACCTGGTCGTGTACCACCTTGGATTTGAGTCCTATGGAAATGGTGGGGAGATCATTGACTGCGGGGTGCTCCTCCACCGGTATCACGTTCGTTCAGAACCCGTCAAACAGGGTTGACTGGGTCCGGGCCGGGGGTTTTTTCTCTGCCGGCTCGGGTGGCGTAATGGTTGCCGGTTCCGGATCTTTTGCGGATTCTGTTTTCGCGGGCTCAACTTTTACAGGATCTGCTTTTACCGGCTCAGCCCGCGCAGGTTCGGCCTCGGGCAACTGTCCGGGTTTTGGCAGGGATTCTTTTTTTGACTTTTTCTGCGGATCCTTAACTTTTTCCTGTTCTTTTGCCCGTTCCTTCTCCTCTTTTTCGATCGCCTTTACGATCTCTGAGGCCCGGGCCCGGTCATTTAAGAAGAAGTTAAGCTGGTCTGCGTCCAGCATCATCTCACGGGTATANCTGGCCGGATCNTTCTCCACCAGCAGGGAAAAGGTGCCCAGGTACTCTTCNCGCAGGGTACTCTGCGGGATGTGCATGGTACCGGCAATTTTATTGAGCAGGGCGATCCTGATCGCCTTCTGCTTCTTTGCCGTTGACATCTTCTGCCATCGCTCAGGGGGCATGATCCGTGCATGGATACCTTTGCCGCCGGCAGCATCAGCTACCCCCAGCAGCATGATCGCGGTTGCATAACGCCAGAGGGTATGATACTGCCTTCGGTAGGTGTTCCCAAGGAACTCATCTGCCCGTGCCAGGTGCTGGTAGGCTTGCGCAACTGCCAGAGGATCTGCAATATGGCCGATGTTTCCCTCCACCCACTGCTCGATGGTTTCCGGCGTGTCATCCACATCATAGGAGAGGCGCAGGAGTTCCTCATCAGAAGTCTTCCCGAACAGGGCGGATATGAGCGAGAAGATGGATACCCGTTCATCTTTCTGGGATGTATGCACCTGCGCATCGTCAATCGTGTCCCGCCCGATCGCCGCGGCATAGAGCATATTGACCGCAGACCGGATATCCCCCTCGGCACTCTCGGCAATTGCGTGAATCGCGGTTTCACTGCAGGCAATCTTTTCTGCAGAGCAGAGATACTTGAGTCGCGGTGCAATCGACCGGGCCGGGACCGCCTTGAACTGTACCGGTTCGCACCGGGCCCGTAGTTCGGGAGAGAGGCCGTAGAGGTCATTTGCAATCAGGATGATCGGCTGCTGGGCATTCTTTATGCAATCAATAATCGCCTTGGCTCCGCCACGGTCTGCGGTTCCCTGCAGGTTATCCGCTTCGTCCAGCACGATCAGCTT
>JGI24732J26686_1001034_pt1 | contig 12034 bp, 9 predicted proteins | sample EPASupsiteHSE623_FD_26686 | JGI IMG/M metagenome (IMG submission 26686)
GCCGGCGGCGCGCTTTTCACAACCGCCCAATAAGTCTTGCGCACCTCCTGCTTTTTGATCATTTCGTTCAATCGCGACAGCGCCTTGCTGGTGCGGGCAAACAACACCACGCCGCTCACCGGCCGGTCGATGCGGTGCACCACGCCCAAAAACACATTCCCCGGCTTGTTATATTTTTCTTTGATATATGCCTTGACCTTGTCGCTCATCGGCTCGTCCCCGGTTTTATCGCCCTGCACGATATCCGAAACCTGCTTGTTAACGGCAATGATATGGTTGTCCTCAAATAATACTTCCATAATGAAAAATTCCAACCCAAAAATGGAAATGGATTCAATTTAATTTACAGTCATTCTATACCTTTTAAAAAAATCTAACAACCAAAACCGCCCCTTGGAGCGGTTTGCGCGGCTTGGCATCTTTAAAGTTTGGATTTTATTCTTCTTTATGGCTCTTTTCATCGAACATTCCCATGCCATCAGCCACCCTTATAAGCATCTGCGCCTGCTTTGCCCTGGCATATGTTCCCCTCACCTTCTCTCTCATTGTTTTCGGATCATAATCCTTGCCGCCGATATCGGTATATTTGAGATTGTGCTCATTCAATTGTTTTTCGTATTCATCAATTGTTTCCATTGCCTGAACTACCGTGAGCTTTGAAGGGGATTGCCTGACCATCTCCAAATTTTCTTCATAAAAACCATAAATTGAATTGGCCTTCTCGCTCCCGTCATCCATTAATCCGTCAACTCGGCTGGCAATCGCGGCAACCTTTTTGCCGATCTTGGCAATTACGCTATCGCCTGTTTTTAATGCTTTATCCAATATCCCGTTGCCGCTTTTGGCATCCGGACTTAATTGACTATTTTCGGCGTTGTTATTCTCAATTTCCGGAATTTCGCGCATAATTTATGTTTATATTATTTTATAATCAATTTTAATGTTTTTCTTAAATTTATACAAAAACATAATTATCCAATACCGCAAGATAATAAAAAGGCCACACCAAATAAAAGCAATAGTTCAAATGATAGCATTTTGCAAAACTTTTCTGAAGGTTATGTTTGTAAGATTGACCGATTTTGTCTTGTGAACAATAAAGTTATGGAATTTCATAGATAGACCTCATAAATGATTCTACAGAGAAAATGATGATTGACAAGGTAAATTTAAAAATCTACTATAAATATCTCAAAAGAGATCAAATTACAGCTATTTAACATAAACCATATCTGGTATAAAGGAGGTATAAATATCGAGCATGAAATTATGTCGCTGGAATTTCTGAGAAATTCGCTCAACATTCCGGATCTGACAGACCGCAAGAATGGAATTCACGCCATAAACATTGCTTTGGAATCAATAAGCCAAGCAATGGCCCGTGAATTTGGAATCGCTGTTGAAGAAATAAGAAGCGCGCCCGAAGTTACGGTAAGGGAAAACTTCGACGATCTTTTGTTTCCCTTGGACAACCTTAGCAGGTCATCCTGCTATACGCGTTACGTAAGCGCCGCTACAGTCCTGCGGACACATACCACTGCCGCAGTACCAGCATGGTTGCAAAAACTTTCGCAAAACGCATCCAGGGACGCTATGGCGATTTTCCCCGGCATGTGTTTTCGCCGCGACGTGATTGACAAGAAGCATTGCGGACAACCGCACCAATTGGATGTGTGGCGAATTAGAAAGGTAAAACCGTTCGATAAAGATGATCTGCTCCATCTTGTTGAGACAATTACCGACGCGGTCATACCAGGGCATGAATATCGAGCAAATGACGTAGTCCACCCATACACGGTTGGCGGCCTGGAAATTGAGATTCGAGTTGGCGACAAGTGGATGGAACTCCTGGAATGCGGGCTTGCCCACCCGACAGTCCTTAGTAATGCCGGCCTCAACCCGAAAGAATATTCTGGCTTGGCCTTAGGATTGGGGCTTGATCGCATAGTCATGATTGCGAAAGGAATAGATGATATTAGAATTTTGCGATCAACCGATTCTCGCATCAGGCACCAGATGGGAGATCTGGAACCATTCATTCCGGTTTCGAATCAGCCGCCAACGAAAAGGGTACTGTCCTATTCTGTAGCCGCAACCGAAACCGAGGAAGATGTTTGCGAAAAAATCCGTGCCGAATTGAACTCGGAATCAGTACATATAGAGGAAATACAGTACGCTGAAGTTCCGTACGATAAGCTGTCGGATAAGGCGAGGTCCAATCTCGGCATTCAGCCTAACCAGAAGAATGTCGTTATAACAATTATATTCCGGTCGCTGGAAGGATCGCTCCCAAAAGCTACTGTCAATGGTTGGATCGCGCGTCTTTATCCCAGACTGAATGAAGGAGAAAAAGGTTATTATTAAATACCAATCCCCTTCAGATTAAAAAAGTTATGAGTTATGAAAGCGATTTCATGGCTCTCCTTTTATATTAGGAGTGCTTCATCAATTCCAAGTGAATTTTTTTTGCCTCCGGATCCGTCAATCCGACATATGAAATCCTGATCGTATATTTGATCTTATCTGCGGTTTTAAAAGAATCCTTGATTTGGATGCTCCAAATTCTATCATTCCCAATTTTATTCCTCATCGACAGGATATATTCATCCGGATTATCATTAATCCCCAATTCTACGTTAATATCCAAAGGTACAAGTTTGTTTGTTAGCTCAACTACCGGGCTGGATGTTGCGTTCTTTATTCTTAAAAGCTCATCAATATTTATTTCCGCGAAATAAGCATTCTTTGCAGCGATTATTTCTGGCCTTAATTTATAAATGATTCCGCAATTTTTCCCGTCAATTTCAATATTCCAGCAATTATAGTGGTTGCTTACTTCCGGAGATGTTTGCATTTGCCTATAAATAATCTCCGCATAACCCGTCATTCTTACAATTCGCTCAACAGTCGCTTTAAATGAAGCTAACGCTTTCCCGTCGTCGCAGATAAAGAATCCTAAGCTCTCAAATTCATGAAAACCGTGGTTATCCTTGCCAAAAACCTTGCCAATCTCAAATAAGTTGATAATCTCAATATTTTTCTTCAAATATCCGTGCGCTTGCTGCAAAAGCCCGCTCAATAATGTTTGCCTTAATTCCGGATAATTCTCATTGACTGAATTTTCAGTTTCAATTGCTTCCCAGGGTAAATAGTTCGCCTTTTTGCCCTCGCCTCTCTCGCCCAAAGGCAAAGATAATATTTCGTCGAAACCGCAAGAGGCCGAGATCTCTCTGATTTTTTGCGATGCAATAATCCTTTTAGGCGTAATATCTGCCACCACTTCTAATAATGGCGTCTGATCTACGGGAATTTTGCTATATCCAAAAATCCTAATCACTTCTTCGTATAAATCTTGCGGAAAAGTTAAATCTGTCCTGTATGATGGACAAATTACTGAATAGATATTGCTTTCGCCGGTTTTTTTGATTGCAAATCCAAGCCGTTTCAATATGTCCAACCCAGCTTCCGGCTTAATATCTATGCCTGCGTAAATCGCGGGCATTGTTGCATTAAACTTAATTATTTCGCAAGTCCTTTTTATCGGATAATATTCGAAAATTTCCGATGCCGTTTCGCCGCCGCAAATATTTTTTAGCATGTCAATCATTAAACCCATTGCATAATCTGCACCGTCAGGATCAAGATCTTTTTCTAAGCGATTGCTTGCTTCGGTGGTAATCTTCGTGCTTCGCGAATCCCGCCGGATTATCGCGCCGTTATAAACCGCCATTTCTGCAATGACATCGGTAGTATCCAAATCAACAGCTGCCGCTTGCCCGCCAATTATGCCCGCCAATGCTAATATTCCATTATCGTCCTTGATTACCAATTCATTACTTTGCGCTAACTCAACCATCGAACCGTCTAAGGTCGTAATTTTTTCGTGTTTCCGGGCATTTGACCAACGCAAATCCCCGACGACTTTCTTGCTATCCAGCAAATGCGAAGGATAACCGGTAAAAATCATTATATAGTTAGAAATATCAACAAGCGCATTTTTGCTGTTTAAGTCGTAAATGCCTAAAAATTCCTTAAGCCATTGCGGCGATTGCTGGTTTTTAATCCCAGATATCCGCAGAGCAATAATTCTTTTAACTTCCCCATTCTTTGTTTCAATTTTGACCGGCAATGTTGGCAATCCTTGTTTATTTCCGATTTTTTCTTCAGGCAAAACCACTTTTAATCCATAATATGCAGCTACTTCTCTTGCTATTCCCAAAATCGAAAAACAATCCGCCCGATTTTGCCGTATTTCAAAACTTAGAAGATAATCTCTTTTGCCCTGATATTCTATTTCTTTAAAATCATCCATCATAAAACCGCCAAATGTCATCGCTTCGCCGATTTCTTTTGGTTTTGCTTTTAATCCCGGAATCAATTGTAATAATTGGCTATAAATTACTTTCATGTTCGTAATATTTGTAACCTAAATCGCCCCCTAAGAGAGTTCTAATGTCGGTAATGTTATATTTTGCCATTACCCATCTGTCCAAACCTAGGCCAAACGCAAATCCCATCCACTTATCATTATCGATTCCTGCCATTTCCATTACGCGCGGATGAATTATTCCCGCTCCGCCCATTTCTATCCAGCCGACTCCTTTGCATAACGAGCATCCTTTGCCATTGCAATTAAAACACTGCATATCAGGCCCTACTCCTGGTTCAACTTCCGGATAATATTTATTACGATATCTAACCACTACATCTTTGCCATACATTTTTTCAAAAATCAGATTTAAAGTGCCAAAAAGGTCTTTTAAGCTTACTTTTTCCAAGACAGCAACTCCTTGGTAATGATGGAAAATAAAATGATTGCTTTTGTTTACTTTTTCGTTTCGGTAAACCCTGCCAGGCGAAACGATTTTGAAAGGCGGCTTGTAGTTTGCCAATGTTCTTGATTCAATTGAGGATGTTTGGGTTCGCAATAAGATATTCGGTTCTTTAATGTAAATAGTATCTTGCATCCCCCGAGCAGGATGATCGTCGGGAACATTCAATCTTTGGAAACAATATTCGTTTTCTTCAATTTCCCGCCCGTCCATTATGCTGTATCCCATTGAGGTAAAAATCGCGTTCATTTCGCTAATAGTATTTGTGATCGGGTGCAGATGGCCGATTTTAGGCGCCGTGTAATCAAATTGTTCTGCATCTTGAACTAATAGTTTCTCTAATAGCTCCGGATTGTTTGCGGAAAATCGGATTTCTGCTTCTTGCACCTGGCGTTCAATCTCTTTAACGTAATCGTTTATTTCCTGCCCCATTCTTTTTCTTTCCTCTGGGATAAGATTGCTCATTTGGCTGAATATGTCGCGAATCTTCCCTTTTTTGCCCAAATACCGCACCGAAAAAGCCTTCAAATCCTGAAGACTGTTAATCTTGCCTAATTCCGCCGCAACATTTTGTTTTAACTCCAATAAATCCATAAATCAATAAAAATAATACTTAATTCTACCCAATTTAGGCAAATAATCAAGGCAGGCGCACAAGATTCAATCTGTTACCTTCGAGTAACGATAAAATCTCCGATGCAAAGATAATCGATTTCGCTGTTAACGAAACATTCTAATGCATCTTCCGGCGTTTCCGCAATCGGCCCATCTATATTAAATGAAGTGTCAATTATCACCGGTACCTTCGTTATTTTATAAAATTCATTTATAAGCGAATAATATCTTTTGTTTTGCTTTTGGTTTACCGTTTGAATTCGGGCCGTCCCATCTACGTGGGTAACTGCGGGAATCGCCTTTTTTTTATCCTCCTTCACGCGCGCATTTAATAGCATATAAGGACTGTAATTTATATCAAAATACTCTCCTGCCATTTCCCCTAAAACGCTCGGAGCCAGGGGCCTAAAAGCCTCTCTTTTTTTTATTTGGTTCATTTTCGAAAGCATCTGGGGGTTTCTTGGATCGCCCACAATACTCCTGTTCCCCAATGCCCTTGGCCCAAATTCGCTACCTCCCTGAAACCAAGCCACAATTTTTCCATTAGCCATAAGTTCGGCAGCTTGCACCGCAATATTTTCATGGCAGGAAAAAGATATTCGGTCGCCGTATTTAGATAATGCCTCCATTATTTGGTTTTTTGGATATTCTTTGCCGGCATAATCAAGATATTCATGCTTCACGCCGCTTCTCCATTCCCCCAAAACATTAAAATAGCCGTAATAAGCGCATCCAATACTGATTCCGCAATCGGATGCGGGCGGTGCAACAAAAAAATTATCGAAACCGCCCTCCATCAATATCCGGCGATTTCCCGAGCAATTAAGCGCCACGCCGCCGCTATAGCATAGATTTCTCGATGAAGTGTTTTGGCGAAACCATTTTGTAAGCGCCATCATTCCAATTTCTAAATCAGCCTGCACTTTCATCGCCAAATCAGCATATTCGCGCCAATTTTCCTCCAATGCAGTTTTATATCTGTTCGGATTCCTAAACTCCTTAACCCATTCGTTGTGATAAATAATTTCCGAGTTATCTCGCAACGAAATCATATTAAACGGCAATAGCTTCCCCCCGTAAGGCGCAAGACCCATCACTTTTCCCGCGTCAAAACGGGATAAGAAAAGGTAGGCGGCAACTGTTTCATAAAGATGTCCCAATCCGCAAATTCTTACGAAACTTTTATGGATTGTTCCGAAATTTTTCCTGGCTACCTTAAACTTTCCCTTCTTAAATTCGTAAAATGATTCTCTCTCGATATAAGAAGGCTCGCAATCCTTAGGAAATACAACGGCCCTTTCCAAATCTTCCGTCACATCCTCTTTATAATTGCCCTGGCCGTCGATTACCATTGCCGCACATTCGTCAAACCCGCTTAATCCGTATGCACAATAAGCATGCGCTAAATGGTGCGAAATTTGAAAAATTTTTTTCTGGTCCATCCCGTCCAGCATTCTTGGCCTGCTAAAACCAAGTATTGAATCTTTTTCTTTGCAATATAATACTGTCGGGCTGTTTTCCACCACTAAGTCTAAATCGCCCAATGCTATATTTTCCTTTTCCAAACAGTATCGGATGCATTCATCGAGATTGATGTTTAAAATTGATCCGTCGTGTTTTTTTCTCGTTAGCCTCTCTCTCTGGATTGCCGCAACCACCAAACCATCCTTCAGCAAGCACGCTGACGAATCGTGCGAATAAGACAGACCCAATACATAAATCGGTTTTCCCATACAATTAGAAAAAATTATTCGACTATAAAATCATAATTTCCAGCAGTAATATTGTCGCAGCCTGATCCGGTAACCACGCAAGTATCTTCAATCCGAATCCCGCCGCTGCCCTTGATATAGCCTCCCGGTTCAACCGCAATCGCCATGCCTTCTTCAAAATTAACAAACGCACGGCTATTTATTGCTGGCAGCTCATGCAAATCCCGGCCTATTCCATGTCCTAGTGAATGATGCATCATTGGCAACGCACCCTCAAAATCACTAGCACTTTTTGCCATAATAACGCCTGCCTCGCGCAAGATATTCTCTCCTGCCTCTGCAACGTCCGAAATTTTACTGCCCGGAACAATTCTTCGCTCAATTTTATTTTTCGCTTCAAATATCTTTTCGTATAAGTCAACGAACTTCCTATCCGGCGCCCCCTTGCAAAAAGTTCGCGTGCTGTCAATATAATATCCTTTAGTGAAGTTCTTATATGCAATATCGATGATAATCGGTTCAGCCGCCTTCAACGGATGGTCAATCGCGCAATGAGGATAAAAACCAAATTTCCCACCCGCAATGCTAACCCAATCGCTTGCCATATGATGTTCGGCAAGAAAGGTACGAATGAAATGTCCTAAATGATGCGCGCTTAACGGAACATTTTTATAATAAAGTATTTTATCCTGCCTCACTGCCGTTTTGGCCAAAATATTTTTAATAAAACCAAAGCACCCCTTTGCAATCATCGCATTTTCCCTTATAAGCCGAATCTCTTTATTGCTTTTAATTGCGGTTGGATAGACAAAACGCCAATCGGAAATCTCCAACCTGACCAATGATGCCTTTAACGCTTGAAACAGCCAAGCAGGGAATGATGCCGGTATCAATACTTTTGTTTTATTCTTCAACAGCTCGGCCAACGAAACAGCCAGATTGCCGTTATAATGCGGCAAATCCGTCATCGGCCTAATTTCCATGCCAGCGTATTTGCGAAAATATTCATACTCAAATAAGGGCACATATAAAATTTCTTTGTTGCCGCTTATATATATCACCGGTGACGGCGAATCGACCCCGGATTTTTTAAACAAAAAAGCCGAATCATGCGTATTCCCGCAATATAACAAAACTTCATTTTCATCTAATGCTTGCATATTACTTATCCATGATTAAAATTTCCTTTGCCTTAAGTATTCTCTCGGGCCCATTGCTTAAAACCGGATAAAACCCTTCATCGGCAATCAGCAATTGCCCGTCTCTTTTCTTCCCCAAAATAGTCCCCGGTCCGATATATTCAAAATCTTTAATGCCGGTATCTGCCAATGCCAAGCCGTCCTTTTGTATAAAATGATAAATCAGAAAAATTCGTACATTGCCATCCGGCTTATTCTTTTCCCCCTCGATCGCCCCGAATTGGACCAGAATATGCTTCATAATCCTGAATGTCTCTTGCGCTGATTTCATCGCCCCCTCGAGGCCTACTTCGAAAGCAATGCCATTCCGTGCGAATTTTATCAAGCTCTCGTTATTATCGAAAACATAATTTTTTATACCCGTCATTCGCATTGCTTTTTCTACTGCCGGATTGTAAACGGAAACAATCCCATACGGAATAATTTCCACTGGCGATGAATGGAAATCAAAATTATAAACCGTCTTGTTTATTTCCTCCATCAGGTCCCCCGCGACCTTCTCCTCCCAAGTACCGCCCTTATCGCCCGGAAATGACCTGTTAAGATCTCTGATGATAAATCTTTTTTTAAAATCAATTGCTTTCTTGTTGGCATAAATAATTCTGAATCCTTTTTTTAAATCAGCATCTTCGGCGTAAGTCCTAAGCATATGCGCCCCTTCCAGAGGCGACCGCTCATTGCCATGCACGCCAACTATAAAACTCAAAACCGGCCGGCTCGGACCAAAGCTTTCGATTGCGACTCCGTTGTTTGTTTTATCGATCTTAAACATAACAAGAATATAAACGCCGGAAAATATCCGGATTATTTTGATATATCTTGCCGACGGACTTGCTTCTCAAAGCTTCATCATATGCTTCTCGATAAATCCTGCCCGGAACCAGCAATTCGCCGCAGGACGGTTTTTTATCATTACACATGTAAATGCCATTAATTAATTTGCCAATGTTATGCAAAAATGCAGCTTCCGAAAACTTTTCTCCGGCTCTCTTGATTGCCCGCTTTGAAAATTTATCGCGTAATCCATCAGATATCAGTAATAACTCAATATGATTTTTTGCCTGCAACAAATTGATTTCAGGACGCGTTATGCTTTTAAGCTTCGTATCTATAAGGTATCCCGTATCTCCGGATTTTACGATACTCTTTAATCCGCCCCACCTTGAACATACCGCTGGTATTCCAACCATCATCGATTCAACCGCTGACACTCCAAAATCCTCCTCATAACATACGCTAAGATTAACTGAGATATAAGAAATTAATAATAATTTTATCAACTCGTTCCGATCGACATTTTTTATAAAGAAAATATTGCGCTTTCCAGCCGTCGATACAATACTTGCGATTTTTAATTCATAATCGCCAGGATCAGCCGCCGGGAAACCGAATGTAGACTGGCCGGTGAAACTGCCAACGCAAACTAAACAGCAATCCTTATATTTTATTCTCTTGAATACCTTAATCAAAGTATCGATATTTTTCTCTGCGCTTAATCTCCCAAAATATAGCACGATTTTCTTTTTTTCGGGTATGCCGTATCGAAGCCTTAATGCCGCTTCATTGATATCAATTCCCTTGCTTATTGTTGAAAAATAAGGCAGTACGCACGATTTAATTTTCGATTTATAGATTGTTTTAAACTTTTTTAGGGCCGCCGGGCTCGCGAAGGTAATTACATCATTAGACTGGAAATACTTTCTGTTTACATACAAGTTAATGCCTGCGCCATGATCCATCCATGCATGGCCAAAAAAAATTGTCGGAACCAATACTCCTCGGTCAAATGCAGGGCTCCTACTTGCCAGATTAACAACTATATCGCTTGTTCTATAGAGTTTGCGCACTTCTTCCGAGTGCGCGGCCGTGTCATTCAAGTGAAGATGGCTAATCGAATAAATCTTATTAAGCGCTTTGGCCGCGCTATTCGAAAATTCATTTAAGCTCCAATAATTCTCTTTAATTGTGATTACGCCGACTTTCATATTAAAAAAAGAATTTAGAATACCGCTCGATCTCGCCTTTCTTTAATCCAATTTGCTTCGCTGTCAATCCAATCGCTTCAAGCACATCCTTCACGACCGTCCGATCAATATCAAAATCCAATGTTTTCAATGCCTGCTCCTTGTTTTTTTCGCCATAATTTATCAACATCGATTCTTCGCAATCATAGTGGGTAAAGCCGAATTTTTTCCTTGATAAAATCACCTGCAAAAGATTTAATTTGCAGCTCGTTGAATCTTTCGGGTAACTGAATTTTGTCTTTTTCCACGACAATTCTTTTTCCAATATCTTGATGTTTTTTTCCGGATCGCGTTTCTGGAAAATCCAAGGCGAAATAATTTTAATATTGAATTTCTTCAAAAGTTCTTCGTTCTCACGCGCGCAAAGCCCGATATTCTCGCCTAAATCATACTTCGATGCCAAATTATGCACATCGCCGTCTGGAATATTCCATAGCGCGCGCCGGCTCGGCTCTTTATCCGACTGCCCCTTATTCCAACCCGTAACAATATACGGTATTCCAAATGCCCGTGCCATTTTTATTGCCCGATTTACCATAATTGGCACGCAAAACCTGCAGATGCTTGCCGGCATTGTCTCCAACAATGCCGCCCTGATGGTCTTTTTTAAGCAGGCCGGCCGGTCCAAGAACCAATCTGCGCCAAGTTTATCGCAGGCATGTCTAACATTTTCCAAGCAAGCCTCATCTTCAAAGCCGTTATCAACCATAAACGCTAGCGGCCTTAATTTCATTTCCATGGCTAATATATAAAGCGCCATTACCGAATCCTTTCCCCCGCTTACCATCACTAAACAATCGTATTGTCCCGCCCTATTCTTTTTTATTTCTTCCTGGAATTTTCCTTTAATCCCTTCCATCATTTTTTCTATCTTTGGCCGGTGTTTGGCAAATTCCCGGCAGTACAAGCATTGCCCTTCTTTACTTCCAACAAATTTGGAATTAATATTCCTTACGCAAGTTCCGCATAATTTTACCTCAGTATTTTGATCCATAAAATAAAAACGCATCTCCATTATTTGTTCAACAAAAAACAAGCCGGATCATTCTTGCCCAATACTCCATACATTCCATAGGATCGCGCCCGGCATCCTCCGCATCTTTTCTTGAAATCGCATTTTCCGCACACATCGAAGTTCTCCCTGTCTCTAATTTTCTGCATGGCCGTTCCATTCCAAATATTATTAAAACTATCTTTATAAATATTTCCCGCGCTAAACTCGGTAAAAAAGGAACATGGTTGTACGTCGCCTTTTTCATTTATTCCGCAAGTTAGTATTCCCGCCGGACATCCGCAATCAATGATCTTGGGCACGCCCTCGGGACTAATATAATCCAACCCTGCCTGGATCATGCACATTGTTTCCAACAATAAATTCATCTTGCCCTTCAAATCACGCCGCTTATTCTCCCAAATTTTGATATAACCAGCAATATTTTCTAAAACACCTAAATCTCGCAGTTTCGCTCTGCCTTGCGGAATAACTGTATTCGTTTTATGCGATTGGGCGCCAAGTTCGTATGCTAAATCAATCGTTTTGCTATAATCATCCAAAGTTTGGCGGAATAAAGTTGTAACAAATGTATAACCTATGTCCTGCTTCTTAAAGAAACCAAGGTGGTCGCGCATTAATTGAAACGCATTTTCGGTAC
>JGI24732J26686_1001041_pt1 | contig 11987 bp, 12 predicted proteins | sample EPASupsiteHSE623_FD_26686 | JGI IMG/M metagenome (IMG submission 26686)
GGGGGTTGTGCGAGATGTCGGTGGCGCAATAAACGAAGCCGGTGCTGCCGTTAAACCAGCCCCAGTAGGCGGGCGCCCCGACATGGGGGCAGACCGGGTTGTATTTCAAATAACCCAGGGTGATCAAATAAGGATAATCGGGGCCGTACAAGTCGTTGATGGGGAAATTGGCCAGCCCCCCCACAAACAAGGCCGGGGGATATAAAGTTCCCCGGTTGTCGTTGGCGTACATTTCCATGGCCAGACCGATGTGCCTTAAGTTAGTCTTGCAGGCGGCTAATTTGGCTTTACCTCTGGCCCCGCCCATCTTGGGCATGATGATGGAAGCTAAAATACAAATAATGGCGATGACGATAATCAGCTCCACCATGGTAAACCCGTTTTTTTTCATAAACATCTTCCTCATGATAATTTTAAATTAAAATAGCCTAATTGTACCTGAAGCCGTGCCCGAAATAATACACCGGACGCCCGGCGTTATACTGCGGATGACAAAGGCTGGAAACATTATTGCAATAGACGTAATAATCGCCCGCATAAGTGCTGCTGGCCCCGAAGTAATAAGAAGGATCGGAAGTCGGGATAGCCGGGCATACCGGGGCGGATTTTAAATAGCCTTCGGTTATCAGCGCATGGCTGGCGGTGATATTGCCGACGGGCGGCATGGCATTATTATGATCGTTGTTATAGAGAGATACGGCGGTAACCAGATGCCGCATATTGGCCTTGCAGTTTTCCAGCTTGGCTTTATCCCTGGCCCCGGTCATCTTGGGTATGATAATGGAAGCCAGCACGGCGATAATGGCCACCACGATGATCACTTCCACCATAGTAAAACCGCGCTTTCGCATCAGCTTCCTCCTCTATATATTTATTCAGCCGGACTTCAATGCCCGTCCCGCACCTGCCCGCCCCAGACATAGGGACACTGGGCGCTGTAGCCTGGATGCCGGACATTCGAGCAAGTAATCAAAGCGAGATTGAGCGGTACATTATAAGTGCCACACCAGCCCCCGGTATAAGAAGGATAAATATAATAAGTATTGCCTAGCGGGCATTTTATCGCACTTCTCAAATAACCTTCCGTAACCAAATAACAGCTGTCGTTTAAATAAACATAAGTAGTTCCGGAAACCGGGCCTCGGACTCCATTATTGTCATTGGCGTAGAGTTCTATGGCGTTATTAATTTGGCGCAAATTCTGCTTGCAGGCTTCCACCTTGGCTTTATCCCTGGCCCCGGTCATCTTGGGCATGATAATGGAAGCCAGCACGGCGATGACGGCCACCACGATGATCACTTCCACCATAGTAAAACCGCGCTTTCGCATCAACTTCCTCCTCTATATATTTAGTCAGCCGGACTTCAATGCCTGTCCCGCACTTGCCCGCCCCAGATATATGGGCACTGACCGCTGTAACCAGGATGGGAAGACATGCAGGTGATCAAAGTCATACCGGCCGGAACATTATAAGAAGTACACCAGCCGCCGTTATAAATCGCACAAATGTAATAATTAGTGTTTAAGGGACATTTCACCGTTTTGGTGTATCCCCCGGTAACCAGGTAACAACTGTCGTTCAGGTAAACCACCGATGAGGGGCCTCGCACCCCGTTATTGTCGTTGGCATACATATCCACGGCTTGATAGATGTGCCGCAGGTTGGTCTTGCAGGCCGCCAGATAAGATTTCTGCCGGGCGTTGGTCATCTTGGGCATAATGATGGAAGCCAGCACGGCGATGACGGCCACCACGATCATCAATTCAACCATAGTGAATCCACGTTTTCTCATTAATCTGTTTCCTTCGCTTGCATTAGTTATACCGGTAGCCGTGCCCCAGGTAATACAAGGGGCGCCAGGGAATATAGGCTGGATGACATAGGCTGGAGGCGTTCAGGCAGTTGATGGCGTAATCGCCCGGATAAGTGCCCGAAGCATCGCCGATATAATAAGAATTGCCGCCCCCGGGTTTACCCGGGCAGACCGGTATGGCTTTCAGGTAACCTTGACTTATCAGGATATGGCCGGAATTAATGATGCCCAGAGTGGGAGCCTCTCCGTTGTCGTTCATATACATACTGACGGCGGTGGCGATATGCCTAAGGTTGAGCTTGCAGGCTTCCAGCTTGCTGCTGTCCCTGGCCCCGGACATTTTGGGGATGATGATAGTCGCCAGCACCGAAATAATGGCGATCACGATCATCAGCTCCACCATGGTGAATCCCCTTTTTTTCACAATTTTCCTCACTAAGTAAAAACCTTCAATTATATTTATATTATAAAATATTCCCCCCGGTTTGGCAAACAGCGGAAATCCCCGCTTGGTTTAAAAGCGATTTTCTGCTAAAATAAACCCACCATGACTAGATACACCGCCCGAGACCGCTTTAAATGCCTGCTGCGCAAGGAATGGCTAGTAGTGCTGCCGGTTTACCTGCTGGGTCTTATCCCGCCCTGCATCGCCGCGGCTTTCTTCTGCCGCTGGCTGGACGGCAAATTCGGCTTTTCCCCCCTGCCCCCCGCCCCCTACAATCTCATCGCCGCCGCAATTCTCTTTCTTTTGGGCGGCTGGCTCCTCTTCTGGAGTTACTCCTATTTAATCCTCGAGGGCGAAGGCGGGCCCATTCCTCCCTTTTCCCCCACCACCAAACACCTGGTCACCTGCGGCCCCTACGCCGTGGTGCGCCATCCCTCCATCATCGCCAAACTCCTGGGCGTGACCGGCCTAGGCCTGCTCTTTCAGTCCCCCTCCTTCCTTTTCATCCTCATCCCCATCCTGCTGGCCTGCTCCATCTGGCTCAACATCATCGTCCAGGAAAGAATCGCCATCGAGCGGCTGGGTGCTCCCTACCTGGAATACAAAAAACGCGTTCCCATGCTTATCCCCCGGCTGTTCGGAGCCCCCAAATAAATTTTTTCCCATACCTCCCTAAGCGGGAAACCGCTTTTCCCACCGGTAGTATAAAATAGAAATTATTTTCCCCCAGAACTGGGGAAAAACCGGCAGGAAATCAAATTTTGCCCGTGGAATAGCCTTAAGCTACTTTATGGTTTGAAGTAAAACTTAATGAAAAAACATTACTATTTATGAATTAAAATGAACGATAAAACAAATAAATACACCATCAAAACCTTGTCGGAAGAAAGCGGCCTCCCGGTCAGCACCATCAACCATTACCTGAATATCGACCTCTTGAGAGAGAAAGACCGGGCGGAGAACAACTACCGGCTGTTCGGCAGAAAAGAGCTGCAGAAGCTCAAAAGGATCAGCGCGCTAAGGGTGATGGGATTCAGCACCCAGCAAATCAAAAGACAAATCCAGAAACGAGGATCAAATGGATAAACACCTGCTCCGGGACAAACTCACCAAGGAACAGCTGGATTATTTTCAGCTTAACCAGCAGGCTTTTCAGCTCTCCCCCAACCCGGACTTCCTTTACCTTTCCCCCGGGCACGAGGAGTGCCTGCAAAGGATCCGTCTCACCCTGGAGCTCAAAAACGGCTTATTCGTGGGCATCGGGGATTCGGGCACCGGCAAAACCACCCTTTGCAACCAGCTCCTCCAGGAGCTTTCCCAAAGGGACGACGTCATCGTGGGGATGCTGCACCACCCCTGGGCGCCCAGCCTCTACGCCTTTTACCACATGCTGTGCGACGAGATGGGGGCCCCGGCGGGCGGTTCCAAGTCCACCATCGCCAGGAGAGCGGCTCTCTTCCAGTTCATCCAGAACCAGGCCCTGATTCACGGCAAAACCCTGGTGCTGATCGTGGACGAAGCCCAGCAGCTTACCGGCCAGCAGATCGAGATCATCCGTTCCCTCTTGAACCTGGAAACCCCGGAACAAAAACTGATTCAAATGGTCATTTTCGGACAGATGGAATTCCGCAACATCATCTCGGGCAAGAAATTCATGAATTTCCGCCAGCGGGTGGCGATGAGCTACGTGCTTTCGCCCCTCTCCCTTAACGACACCGGCTGCTTGATCGAATACCGGCTCCAGAAAGCCGGGCTGAACGGGCACAGCTCCCAGCTGTTCACCCCCCAGGCCATCGAGGAAATCTACCTGGCCTCCAAGGGGCTGCCCCGGGCCATCACCAAGTTCTGCCACGTGGCGCTGCTGATCGCTTTTTATCAGCAGGCCCAAAAAGTCACCGGGGAAATGGTGGTTGAAGCGGTTAAATCCACTCCGTTGAAGGGAGTAGAAGAATATGAGTGATAAAGACGGCTTTAGTTTTTCCCGCATGCACAAGCTCTACGAGGAGAAAAAAAGAAAAGAAGAGTCCCGGGTGGTGCCCCTCCCCTCGATGGATAAAGCCGCTTTGCTGAGAAACGCCCAGGCGATTAAGCCCGCCATGTTTCCCCATACCAAGTTTCCCACCGGGGAAAAGCGCACTACCCTGCGCATCAGCATCGAAACCGCCGACAAGGCGCGGGAGCTGGAAAACAAAATTTACTGGCTGACCAAGAAACGCCTCTCCCTGGCCCAGCAGGCCCGCATCGCCCTCAACATCTTCCTGGAGCTCCCGCTCGAGCTGGAAGACATCACCGAGGACGACGACTTAGAGCAGATGATCACTCAAAAAGCCCTGAGCTGGATTGAAAACGCCCGGGAGTGCTGACGCACGTTTACAGGTTCTTACTCTCAGCCGGCAAGGTTGACCGAGATAAAAATCCCTCTAATTGATAATAAAAAAAGCCCCCGAAATGAGGGCTTTTTTAGTTAACTTTTTCTTAGGGCTTTCCTAGCCTCTAACGCAGCTCCAGGCGGAAGGGGGCGGGCTGGTAACCTTCTGGTCGATCGAGCTGTTGACCGCCGCTTCCTCGGCGTCAAAAGTGGTAATGGTCGGTTTTTCGTACATAGTCCGCACCTCCGTCTTTCTTATTATATTTAATATATAACAAAAAAAAGCCGTTAAGTCAATCGCGGTTAATTTTGCAAACTGCTTGCTTTTTTTTTGAGTTTTGCTATAATATCTTAGTTGGCCGGGGTGTAGCTCAGCCTGGTTAGAGCACTAGCATGGGGGGCTAGGGGCCGGCAGTTCAAATCTGCCCACTCCGACCATTAATAAAATCAAGGGTTCGCGCATTTCCCCCAAACCACTTTTTCAGGCAGACTGTTGGACATTTCAAAACGCGCTGGACGCTTTTTCCCTCAGAGCTAAAGTAGAGGGAATTTCTCAAGCCCAGGTTCAAAACTACTATTATGTCTTTAAAGCCTTCTTTAAGTTTATCGGTTCAAAAGCTTTTACAGAAATTGACTCCAACACTATAAGGGCTTATATCGTCCACCTGGAAGAAAAAGGACTAGCCAGGGCTACCCTGTTTGGACATTTTAAGGTTCTGGCTACCTTCTTTCGCTTCTGCCATAGTGAAAACTTGCTTGATTATAACCCGACGGCGAAGTTAAAGCCGCCCAAGGTTCCCAAGCAGTTCCCCTATGTATTGAATTATTATCAGGTTGAAGCCCTGCTGAAAGCTCCCAGCCGGAATACTTTTGAAGGGTTCAGAAATTACGCCATCATTCTTACCTTGCTGGACAGCGGGTTAAGGTCATGGGCAAGACGGTGGTTAAAGTCCTGCATAAATTGCTCCCACTTAGAGGACTGAAAGACTCTGAGGAGAATTTTTTGAATATGCTTTATCTATATCTTGATGAAAGCGGGGACTTGGGCTTTGATTTTGCCAACCGAAAGCCCAGCCGCTTCTTCACCTTGACCATTTTAGCGGTGAAAGGGAATGAAACTAACCGCCGACTGCTAAATGCGGTCAAAAAAACCATAAAACGAAAATTAAATCCGCAAGGAAAACGAAAAAACATGGCATTGGAGTTAAAAGGCGCAAAAATAACTTGGGCGATAAAGCAATATTTTTACCAGCAGATTAAGGATATTGATTTTTCCATCTATGCCGTTACTCTGAATAAAATAAAAGCCTGCCCGGAATTAATAAGAAATCGAACTCGGTTATATAACTTTATCGCCCGTTTGGTTTTGGAGCAGATTCCGCTTTTAAATTCCAAAACCGTTGTGCTGGTTGTTGACCGGGCTAAAAACAAGCGGGAGATAGCGGAATTCAATGAATCAATCCGCCAACAATTGGAAATCAAGCTTATTCCTTTGACTCAAGCGGATATTCAGCACCTGGATTCTTTGCAGAATGGCGGTCTGCAAGCGGCTGATATGTTTTCGCATGGCGTTTTTACAAAATATGAATCCCAGCGAAACGAATGGTTTAATTTATTTGCCGGTAAGGTGAAGTATGAATCTGTTTATTTACCCTAAAAATAAAAGAGCGCGCCTTACGGGCTTCTGACGCTATGGCTATGGCCAACCGATGGAAGGGAACACCATAGACAACCCGCAACGGGCTTACCGCTCAAGTTCATTTTAACATATCTTAAAGAGAATGAGAAGGGGAACTCCGATTTTTTTCTAAATCGCCTTTTCCCGACTTGCCAGGTTCTCTCCGGTGGATAGAATGGCCGGCAGTTCAAATCTGCCCACTCCGACCATTATAAAAAACCTCAGATTTTTTCGCCCGCAAGGGCTTTTTTCTTTTGTAAGCATAAAACCACGAAGGCTCAACTGCGTTGAGCTACACAAAAGGCGGCAATCCGCCGCCACGAAAGCGGCTCCTAAAAGGAGCCTAGCCGAAGATTCCCCAAGCGGGAGTTTCCCTAGTTGAATAAAATGGGCCGCAGGGATTTGCCCCGCTTTTAAAGAAACTCTATTAATTCAATTCAGTCCGGGGAGGATGATTCATTGCCGAAACTGCAGGTCAACATCAACGAAAAAGCCAATCTCATCTGGGCCATCGCCGATAAACTCACCGGCCCCTACAAGCCCCACGAATACGGCGAAGTCATCCTGCCGCTTACCGTCATCCGCCGGTTCGACTGCATCCTGGAAAAAACCAAGGACGCGGTGCTGCGCAAAGACCGGGAGCTGAAACTCGCGGTCAAAGTTAAAGAACCCTTCCTCTGCAAGGCCTCGGGATATTCTTTCTACAACTCCGGCCCCTTCACTTTCGCCACCCTGCTGGACGACCCGGACAATCTCGAAGCCAACTTCCGCAGCTACCTGCAGGGCTTCTCGGAGAATGTCCGCAACATCATCGAGCGGTTTAACTTCGATTCCCATATCAACCGGCTGGCCAACAAGAACTTGTTATACATCGTCTTAAAAGAATTCACCGACCCCAAAGCCGATCTGCACCCCGACAAGATCTCCAACCTGGAAATGGGCTACATCTTCGAAGAAATCATCCGCAAATTTTCCGAAGCCCACAACGAGGACGCCGGGCAGCATTACACCCCCAGAGAAGTAATCGAGCTGATGGTCAACATCCTCTTTGCCGACGACGGCGCGCTCCTCTCGGGCAACGGCGTCAAAAAAACCATTTACGACCCGGCTTGCGGCACCGGGGGCATGCTCACCGTGGCCGCAGACCACCTGGCCAGGCTCAACGCCCGCGCGGAGCTTATCTGCTTCGGGCAGGAAATCAACGCCCAGACTTACGCCATCTGCAAATCCGATATTTTAATCAAGGGGGCCCAAGCCGACTTTATCCAAGAGGCCAACACCCTCTCAGACGACCGCTTTCCCGAGGATAAGTTTGACTATATCCTCTCCAATCCCCCCTTCGGCCGGGAGTGGAAAAACGAAAAGGCCGCCGTCGAAGCCGAACGGAAGCTGGGCTTTGCGGGCCGCTTCGGCCCAGGCCTGCCCGCCATCGGCGACGGGCAAATGCTGTTTTTATTGACCGCCCTCTCCAAAATGAAAGACCCCAAAGAAGGCGGCAGCCGCCTGGCGATCATCCACAACGGCTCTCCCCTGTTTACCGGCGACGCGGGGAGCGGCCCCTCGGAAATCCGCAGGTATATCATCGAAAACGACCTGCTGGAAGCCGTCGTCGCCCTGCCCAACGATATTTTTTACAACACCGGCATCGCTACTTACATTTGGGTGCTCTCCAACCAAAAAGCCCCCCGGCGCAAAGGCCGGGTGCAGCTGATCAACGCCAACGGGATGTACGAGAAACGCCGCAAATCCCTGGGCAGCAAGCGCAACGACATCCCCCAAAGCGCGATTGATGAAATTACCAGAATATACGGCGAATTCCGGGAAAGCCCGATCAGCAAGATCTTTGCCAACCGGGAATTCGGCTACGCTAAAATCGTGGTGGAGCGGCCGCTCTTAGACGAGAACGGCCAACCGGCGTTGAAAAAAGGCGAAAAACAGCCCGACCCCAATCTGCGGGACAGCGAGAATGTACCCCTCACCCAGGACATTGACGACTATTTCGCCCGCGAGGTGCTGCCCTTCGCCCCCGACGCCTGGGTGGACAAGAGCAAGACCAAGACCGGCTACGAAATCCCCTTCACCCGCTATTTTTACCAATATACCACCCCAAAAGCCGCCAAAGACCTCATGGCGGAAATCCTGGCTATCGAGCAAGAGCTGGACGGGGCCTTAAAGGCGGTCTTTGAATAATGGGCAGAACCATGAGAGACAGCGGAATCGAGTGGATCGGGGAGATCCCTGAGGGGTGGGAAGTTTATAAAATTAAAAACATTGTAAATTTCAATCCGAGATATGATAAGACATTCGATGATGGAACGAATATCTCTTTTTTGCCGATGGAACGTATAGGTCAAGGCAATATGTCACCAATGGACGCTAAAATTGAAAAGGTCAAAAATGGATATACTTATTTTGCTGATGGTGACATTGTTCTGGCGAAAGTTACTCCTTGTTTTGAAAATGGCAATATCGCAATCGCTAAAGAATTGCTAAACGGTGTAGGTTTTGGCAGTTCAGAACTATATGTTTTCCGGTGTATCAAAATTAACAGAGTATTTTTATTTTATTTTCTGCAAAATCCAAATTTCAAAGAACACTGCATTTCTTCAATGTATGGCACAGGCGGCTTAAAAAGAGTTTCTGCTGAATTTATCAGAGAATTTAAATTAGCCTTACCCCCCCTCCCCAAGCAGCAAGCCATTGCGGATTTTCTGGACGCCAAATGCGGGATGCTTGACGACTCCATAGCAAAACAAAAAGCGGTGATCGAGAAACTTAAAGCCTACAAGCAATCGGTAATCACCGAGGCGGTCACCCAGGGGCTTGACCCCGCGGCTAAAATGAAACCCAGCGGAATCGAGTGGATCGGGGAAATCCCCGAGGGGTGGGACTTATGTAAAATTAAATATCTTACATCGAAGATTGGTAGCGGAAAAACTCCTAAAGGAGGTTCGGAAGTATATACCGATAATGGAATTATTTTCTTGCGTAGTCAAAATATTTATAATTACGGCTTAAATATTGACGATGTTGTATTTATCTCAAATAAAATCGATGAAGAAATGGCAAATACCAGAGTATTCAAAAATGATATATTATTAAATATTACTGGTGGATCAATAGGCCGGGCATGCATTTATAATGAAACGCAGCCAGCTAATGTTAGTCAACATGTTTGTATTATCCGACCGATTAATAAAGTTGATGTAAAATATTTGCATGCCGTAATTGTAGGAGATATTGGATTTCATGCTATTAATATCTTTCAATCTGGAGCAAATAGAGAAGGTCTAAATTTTGAACAAATAGCCAACTTGGTTATCCCACTCCCCCCCCTCCCCGAACAAATCGCCATCGCCGAGCATCTCGACGCCAAGTGTGCTAAGATAGATAATATCATCACCGGCAAGCAAAAGCTGATCGAAAAGCTGTCCGAATATAAAAAATCCTTAATCTACGAATGCGTTACCGGGAAAAGGGAGGTTGCCAATGGCCGAATTTGACTACCGGGAGAAAAAGCTGGAAGAAGCCGTCGAATATTACCTGACCAGCGAGGGCGGGTATGTCAAGGGAGATCCCGCCTCCTACAATAAAGATCTGGCCCTCGATCCCCATACCCTGCTAAGCTTTATTAAAACCACCCAGCCCAAAGAGTGGGAAAAATACCAGGCCGTTTATGGCGACGGGAGCGAGCAGGCTTTCCTGGACCGCTTCTGCAAGGAAGTGCGGCAGGTGGGCCTGGTGCACGCCCTGCGCCAGGGCATTACCGACCGGGGGTTCAAGTTCCGCCTGGCTTTCTTCAAGCCCGAAACCGGCTTAAACCCGCAGACCCTCAAGCTCTACGAGCAGAACATTCTCAGCTGCACCCGCCAGCTCCATTACTCCAGCCGCAGCAACAACTCCCTGGACGTCGCGCTGTTTCTAAACGGCATCCCCATCGTCACCCTGGAGCTGAAAGACCAGTTCTCCGGCCAGGACGTCAACAACGCCAAAAAACAATACAGCTACGACCGCAGCCCCGCCGAAGCGATTTTCGAGTTTCCCAACCGGACTCTGGTGCATTTTGCGGTTGACCTCTCTGAAGTTTACATGACCACCCGGCTGGAAGGGGGGAGCACTTATTTCCTGCCTTTCAACCAGGGGCGGGGGGGAGCGGGCAACATCGGGGGAGCCGGAAACCCGATCAGGGAAGACAACTTCGCCGTGGCTTACCTGTGGGAAAATGTCTTATATAAAGACCGGCTGCTGGAAATCCTGCAAAAATTCGTCCACCTGGAAAAGAAAAACCGCCGGGGCAAGGGCGGCAAAAAGAGCGAAGCCCAAAGCCTCATCTTCCCCCGCTACCACCAGCTGGATGTGGTGCGCAAATTGCTTTTGGATGTAAAGCGGAACGGAGCGGGCAAAAACTACCTGATCCAGCACAGCGCGGGGAGCGGCAAATCCAACTCCATCGCCTGGCTGGCCCACCGCCTTTCCGGCCTGCATAACGCAAAGGACGAGAAGATCTTTCGCTCGGTGATCGTGGTTACCGACCGCAAAGTGCTGGACAGCCAGCTGCAGGATACTATCTTTCAATTCGACCACCAACTGGGAGTGGTGGAAAAAATCGACCGGGATTCCGCCCAGCTAAAAGACGCCGTCAACGCGGGCAAAGCCATCATCATCACCACCCTGCAAAAATTCCCGGTGATCTACGAGCAGATTATCGGCGGAAAACACAATTTTGCCGTTATCGTGGACGAGGCCCACTCCTCCCAAACCGGGGAAGCGGCCCGGAAACTTAAAAGAGCGCTGGCCGACACCGAGAGCGTCTTGGAAGAATACGCCCGAACCGAAAGCGCCCTGGAGGCCGAACACAAAGACGAAGAAGACAAGCTCCTGGATGAACTCGCGGCCCACGGGCAGCATAAGAACCTCTCGTTCTTCGCCTTCACCGCCACCCCCAAGGACAAGACCCTGCAAATGTTCGGGGAAAAGCAACCCGACGGCAAGTTCAAGGCCTTTCACATCTACTCGATGCAGCAGGCCGTGGAGGAAGAGTTTATTCTGGATGTGCTGAAAAACTACACCACCTACCGGCATTATTTTGAAATCATCAAGGAAGCGGCCGACGACCCCGAGCTGGACAGCCAAAAAGGCGCGAGCGCGCTTACCCGCTTCGAGTCGCTCCACCCCCACAACCTGGCCCAAAAAACCGTGATCATGGTGGAGCATTTCCGTTCCATCACCAAACACAAAATCGGCGGCAAAGCCAAGGCCATGGTGGTTACTCCCTCCCGCCTGCACGCGGTCAGGTACCTGCAGGAGTTTAAGCGTTACATCGAAGAGAAAAAATATAACGAATTGGATGTGCTGGTGGCCTTCTCCGGGGTGGTGGAGGACCAGGGGGTGGAATACACCGAGGAAAAACTAAACCTCACCCCCGAGGGGATAAGCATTAAGGAAAACCAGCTCCCCGATCGTTTCAACTCCGACGAGTTCAACGTATTGATCGTGGCCGAAAAATACCAGACCGGCTTTGACGAGCCGCTCTTGCATACCATGTTCGTGGATAAAAAACTCTCGGGAGTGAAGGCGGTGCAGACCCTGTCGCGCTTGAACCGCATAGCCAAGGGTAAGGTTGACACCTTCGTGCTCGACTTCGTCAACACCGCGAGCGAGATCCAGGCCTCTTTCGAGCC
>JGI24732J26686_1001042_pt1 | contig 11980 bp, 13 predicted proteins | sample EPASupsiteHSE623_FD_26686 | JGI IMG/M metagenome (IMG submission 26686)
AAAATTCCGCCATAAGGCGGTTTGGGCCCGTGGTATAGTGGCAACACATCTCGTTTGCAACGAGAAGCTGGGAGTTCGATTCTCCCCGGGTCCACTTGTTTATTTGCACCTTTACAACTCAAGAGGAGGTGTGAAATGGTAACTGCATGCAAAGGAGCTTTTTTACGAATTAAAAAACTTCAGCACAAAAAGAGAGTTTTTTTTAAATTATTTTTTTCGCCAGACCTGGATGAATCTTTTAAAGTGCCCGCAGATTATTGGGTGATAAAAGTTCGCGGAAAAAATGCCTACATGACAGGGAAGGAAGATGATAATGAAGAATCTTTGCTCGCTTTTTCTTCAAAAAATAAAGCTAAAAGATTTTTAAAAAAAATCGGGTGGCCGCTTTCAAGATACTGTTTTTTTCATTTTTGTTGGCAAGATTTAGTTCGTGAATTTAAGGGAACTTACAAATATGTCCGCATAGATGAAAGAGTCTCTAATAAATTTTCTTTGTTCATGCCCTTAAAATAGCTTTTTGCTCAGAATAACAAGAATAGGACGCATAGCGTCCTTTTTTCTTGTTTTTTTAATAGTTTTCAAGTATTGTAGAGTATAATTAAATAAACTAAAACATATGGCAAAACAAAAACTTTTTTTCATAATAATTTTCACAATTTTAAGCTTGGTTGCATTTCAAATCCCAATTTCAAAAATAATAGGGTCAAGCCAGTCGTTTACTTTATTTGAATTATTGGCTCCAATTGGAGGAATGTTTTTAGGGCCCTTGTTTGGAGCTTTGTCGGCTTTTTTTGTAAGATTTATAAATATAATTTTATTTAAGCAGTCGTTAGACTTATTAACCGTGATTAGATTTTTGCCCGCAGTTTTAGCAGCAGCTTATTTTGGATTAAAAAGCAAAAAAACATCCTTAATTTTTCCTGTTTGCATTATATTATTTTTATTAAATCCAATTGGCAGGCAGGCATGGCTTTATTCTATGATTTGGCTTATTCCGTTTGTTGCCAGCTTTTTTAAAAAACGGCTTATTTTAAACAGCTTGGGAGCCACATTTGTCAGTCACGCTGTGGGGTCTACAATTTTTCTTTATGCTTTTGGCTTAACTCCGGCTATATGGTTGGCTTTAATTCCGGTTGTATTTATTGAACGGGGAATTTTTACAGTTGGCATTTGGTTTAGTTATTTGGCAATGAANACGGCTTTAGANAAGNTGGCAAAAATAGAATATATAAANGTTTTGGCGCAGTTTGTAAANAAAGATTATGTTTTATCTNGNGANTTTTTAAAATTGCGCGCATAATGATTNTAAAAGCCATAAAAACATTTGTATTTAAAGAGGGGGATAATNTNGCAGATTTTATTGTGCGACATATTCCTAAATTAAAAGAAAAATCTATTCTTGTTGTTACTTCAAAAATTGTTGCTTTGGCAGAAAAAAGAACAGCAGAAATTAAATATAAAAAAAAACTTATAAAAAAAGAAAGCCAGTTTGCAATGCCCTCAAAATATGTCTGGCTTACAATAAAAGACGGGGTTGTAATGGCCTCTGCCGGAATTGACGAGTCAAACGCAAACGGAAAACTTATTCTTTTGCCAAAAAACAGCTATAAGTCGGCTGATTTATTAAAAAAACTTTTACAAAAAAAATATAAAATAAAAAAACTTGGAGTTTTAATAACCGACAGCCGGACGTTGCCCCTAAGAGCCGGAGTTGTGGGGCTGGCAGTAGGGTATGCTGGTTTTAAAGGAATAAAAGATTACAGAAAAAAGAAAGATATATTTGGCAGAAAATTTAAATTTTCAAGAACAAATATTGCAGACAGCTTAGCTTCCTCGGCTGTGCTTTTAATGGGTGAGGGAAACGAGCAAATGCCCTTGGCAGTTATAAACAATGCGCCGGTAGAATTTTGTAATAAAATTATGCCCAAAGAGCTTTATATTGATTTTAAAGATGATATGTACCGTCCGCTTTTTTCAAAAATGCCCGGAAAACATAAAAAGTAAAAAACCAAAAATTTTTAAATTTTTACAAAACTATTAAAAAATAGTTTTTTTGTTTTAATGGCTTTGACTACATTTTTTATTTCAATTATAATTAATTGAATGAGTTCCAAAAAACTCCAAATTTTAATTATTGTTTTCTCGGGGATTTTTGTTTTGGCAGGAATCCTTGTTTTTTTAAATTTTAACGGCATTAAAAATATAGAAGATGGCTTAAAAATTTGGAATGCAGAACTCAGATATCCGGTTTTAGGAGATGGCGGAGTAGGAGGATGTGGAAATAGTGTTGTTGAAGAAAGTTCGGGCGAAGAATGCGATGACGGAAATTCTATTGCAGAAGATGGATGTAGCCCCAGTTGCCAATGGGAAAATGTTAGTATGGCTTTTAGCTGGTGCGGAACTACAAGTTGTCCTGTGAGTAGAATATATTCACAAAATAGCAGCGCTTATGACAAACAATTTTGGCATATTATTCCTGTTGCCTATGTAGAGATAGCAGATATAGGAAAACCAACAGAAGTTCAAAGAATAAAAAATATTACAGACGGCCAGCCCGCTGGTTTTCGTACAATAATAAACTATTTTTATCCAAGATATTCCAATTATGTAAATACAGTAGGAGAAAAAGATAATATTATAATTCCGGGAACATGCACAGATATTAATGACCTTTCAACATGCGAAAAAATGCATGATGTTGCAACGCCTCCCGGCTGTAGCAGTCCCTATACTAATAACCAGGGGTATGTAGTAAATTACAGAAGCCCATGGTGGGATAATTGGGTTACAGAAAATCAAAACCGGTTAAGAACATTTTTTAATGATTACAGAAATTTAGGAGGAAAACAAATAGATTATTTACAATCTGATTATGAAATGGGTTTTGATGTAGGCTTTGCAAAACCATATAGCGTAATTCCTACTTCGGATAATTCCAACACTCCTTGTAACGAGGTTTTATTTTATCCGGCATATAATGAGCGTGTTATAGCTTGGTGGAATGGCGTTCAAAACGACCCAAGGTTTCCTGCAATGCAAGCCAGATTGGAGCTATATGGATTTTCTATTCCTGCAGGAAAAACTCTTTATGAATACATGGAACCCAGAAGATATAGCTGGACTAATTTTGCTACTATACCACAATTAATATGGAATTCTGTTTCTCAAGATGTGCAAGTAATATATTTTAATGAAGCATGGTATAACGTAGCAAAAGAATATTATCCAAATATAGAAATGGCGAATGCCGGGAACTATTTAAACAGCGCTGCTTTTCCCAGAACAAATAATTTGTATCCATATGGTCCGGGAACCGTAGTCGGCACTCATCAAAATACAGGCAATTATTCTAATATAGAATTTGCCAGTTTTAAAAAGGGAACAAACGCTATTCGTACTGCCGCTCTTGCAACTCCTAAAACTCCTTTTCGTGTTTGGCTTAGCCACTGGTCATATAAAGTAAGTAGCGCTAATAGACAAGTTTTTAATTTAAATTATGCAAAATATTGGACTGAAAATGTTTTTCATAGTTTGTTGGCCGGCACAGACGGCATAGACTGGTGGAATTCTAATGGAGAGGGCGAATCAGGAGATGCAGAAAGAACAACTGCCGACAGAACTGCTGAATCTACAGCAATGAATACAATGTTGCAAGAATTTGATTCTTTAACATATTTTAGGCAAGACAGAACAACGCTTGTTAGTAATCTTGTTGGCACAGATACAAATTATGTTTTAACCGGCATGAGAGTGCCTAACCATTATAATCTTTACAGATTAACTCCAAACCAGGACAGCGGGCAGACCACCACACAAATTCTTCAAAGAAATCCGGCGATATTTTTAGTTAACGGCACAACAAGAATTAAAATTCCTGGCGGTGCAGTTTACACGCCAACAAATAATGTTGCGCCATATGGCTATTGGATTATTCAACAGTTTAGCGGAGGAAATCCTGTTGTTGAAACAGGAACAGCAACAACATGTGTTAATACATGTTTGGGTGGAACTCCCGACCCAGATCCTGATCCAGATGTTGAATGCACCAACGAATGCATATCGGGCCAGGCAAAGTGTTCTGACACGTCTCATAGGCAAACCTGCGGGCAATATGATTCTGACACCTGCCTTGAATGGTCAACTGCCACAGTATGTTCTGGTGATACTACTTGCGGATACGGAACATGCCCCGACACCCACAAGCCCGCCTGGAGATGCGAACTCGAAACCTGCACATATGTATGTAATACCAGTTCCACCTGTAATGGAACCCAACCGCCAGATCAGCCAACAACTTGCACCAACGACTGCACAACAGGCCAATTAAAATGTTCTGATATATCCCACAAGCAAACCTGCGGACAATATGACTCTGATACCTGTCTTGAATGGTCAACTGCCACAGTATGCTCAGGAAGCACCACCTGCGGATACGGCAACTGTTCTGCAACTCAAAAACCAAGCTGGACCTGCAAAGACGGAAAGTGCGTTTATGTCTGCGTTAGTAGTGCTGTATGCAAATCAACTTTGTCATATATTAAAAACTACAAAAAAGCTTGTTACAATAATAATGTTTATTGGTACGACTCAACAGGCCAAATACAAAGCATATATGAAAGGTGCCAAGACAGTTGCGCAAACGCCAGTTGCGTAAGTTCTGAGACAGCAGAATATTGTGAAAAAGATTCTCATTGTCCGGATGAAACATGCAATTGCCAGGAGACCTCATCTACTTGCCCAGAAGATTGCGTATCTTCGGATATTGTTTTAACTCTTTATGCTAAAGACCAGCAAACGGGCGAATGGAAGCAAGATCCGGATTTAACAAAAAATCAGAATATAGAATTGCTTTTGGTTGTTGCCAATAAAACAACAAACATTATTGAGGACATTACAGCAAAGATAGACCTGCCACAAGGAGTATCTTACCAGCAAAATTTACAGATAGACGGCGCAGATTCGCCGGAAAATATTGTTTTTGGGATGAGTATTGGTTCTCTTGAACCTTTGTCTGAAAAAAGAATTACATTTAAAGCATCGTCTGAAAATAAAACTGCCGGCGTTAATGCAGAAACAATAAAAGCCACAGCCAAAACAGATGATTTGGAAAGCGCCAGCTCGCTTAATGTTAAACTTGCTGGAGCATCAAAAGCCCAATCTTTGCTTGATTTAATAATACAGTTTATCACTTCTCATATATTACTGACTGTAATAATAGTCATTTCAGCTTATCTGGTTTTTGCTGTTGCGGGGTACATGGTGTTTAAAAGGATAACATAATTTTTAAATTATGAAAAAATTTTTACATTTATTTTTAATTTGTTTTGTTTCTATATTTTTTTGTTTTCAGCCGGTTTATGCAAGGCCTGTTGAAGAAATAACAGACTGGTATATACAAAATTTTGAGACCGATATAACTGTAAATAAAGATTCGTCGCTTTCAATTACAGAATATATCACAGCCGATTGCGGTAATTTGCCAAATAAGCACGGGATTTTTCGCATTCTGCCCTTGCAGACCAAAACAGATAAAGGAATTTTTAAAACGCCCGTTGAGTTAATAAGCATTACGGATTTTGACGGTAATTTTTACAAATATCAGACAACAAAAAATAATAATACTATTACATGGAAAATAGGAGATGCAAATAAGCTTGTTAGCGGAGTTAATTATTATAAAATTGTTTATAAAGTTAAAAATGCGGTCAGATTTATCAATTCTGATTTTGACGAGCTGTATTGGAATTTATTAGGAACATTTTGGGAAATAGATATAGACAGTTTTTCAGCCAATTTATTTTTTCCGCCCGAAATTACAAAAGATAATACAAAAATAGATTATTACACCGGAACTTTTGGCTCAAAAAATAAAAATTTTGTAAAATATGACTGGTTGAGGCAAAATTCAATATTTTTTGAATCAACAATGCCCTTGCGAGCGGGAGAGGGAATTACGGTATCTATAGCATTTCCAAAAAATATATTTGCACCCTACGAGCTTACATTTTGGGAAAAATATGCTGATTATTTTGGATATTTGGCGCTTTTAATACCTTTGGCAGTTTTTGTTTTGGCTTTTCGGGCATGGCGAAAATATGGCAAGGATCCAAAAATGAAAACTCCAATACCTCCGGAGTTTGGCATTCCCGAAAATATTACTCCAATCCAAATGGGCATGGTTTTGTCTTCGGGCCGTTGGCATGATAAATATATTACTGCCGAAATTATAAACCTTGCAGTAAGGCGCTTTATAACAATAAAGCAGGAGGAAAAAAGTTTCGTTTTTTTGAAATACCACCCAATTACTTTAATCAGAAATCCGGAAAGCAATGTGGCAAATTTGCGGGAGACCGAACAAAAAATAATAAGCAGCCTCTTCAATGGGCGAGATTCGGTAAAGCTTGGCGACCTGAAAGACCGTAAATTTTACGAAAAGGCAATAAGCATTAAAAAACTTGCCGCAAAAGATGTTCAACAACAGGGTTGGGTTGCAAAAAATGGGATTACATACCAGATTTTGTTTTTTACGCTTGCCGGTATTTTAATTTGGGGTGCAGTTTTTTTTGCGGGAATTGTCGGATCTATTTTTGAATCTGATTTTAGTGGTTTTATAGTTTTTTTAAGTTTTTTGGCATCGGGATTAATTTTGGTAATTTTTGCTTTTATTATGCCAAAACGCACCCAGGCAGGAACAGATTTGCTTTTCAAAATTAAAGGCTTTGAGCTGTATATGAAACAGGCCGAAAATTACCGCCAGCAATTTTATGAAAAAGAAAATATTTTTGATAAATTTTTACCTTATGCAATTGTTTTTGGCATTGCCGGGCTTTGGGCAAAAAAAATGCAGCAAATATACGGCGAAGAATATTTTAAGAATTATCATCCGGTTTGGTATGCCGGAACAGGACCTGCCAGCTTTAATGCAGACAGCTTTACCAGCCAGTTAAATAGCATAACCCAAAGCATTTCTTCAAGCACATCAAGTTCTTCTGGCGCCGGCGGAGGTGGCGGAGCAGGTGGCGGTGGAGGTGGAGGAGGCGGCGGAGGATGGTAGCTTGAAATTAAGGCAAAAAACAGCTAATATATTGATATGGCATTAAGCATAGGAATAGTGGGGTTGCCAAATGTGGGCAAGTCTACATTATTTAAAACATTAACTAAAAAGCAGGTATTAATTGCAAATTATCCGTTTGCCACAATTGACCCCAATGTTGGGGTTGTTTTGGTTCCCGATGAAAGAGTTGATAAACTGGCCGAATTGTCAAAATCAAAAAAGAAAATTTACGCCACAGTTGATTTTGTTGATATTGCCGGTTTGGTAAAAGGAGCTTCGGAGGGCGAAGGTTTGGGAAATAAATTTTTGGCAAACATAAGAGAAACCGATGCGGTTTTATATATTTTGCGCGCATTTAAAAATTTAGATATTGTAAACACTCAAACAGAAATAAATCCGTTAAAAGAAAAAGAAATTTTAGATGTTGAGCTTATTTTAAAAGATTTGGAAACAGTAAATAAAAGAATTGATGGATTGCAGGGCGATGTCCGCCAGAATAAAAAAGAAGCCGTAAAAGAAAACGAAGTTTTAAAAAAGGCAAAGGAATTTTTGTCGGCAGAAAAAGTTTTAGCTGATTGCGATTTTACAGATGAAGAAACGGCGGTCTTAAAAGGGTTGCAGTTACTCACTGCAAAACCTAGATTATTTTTGTTAAATGGAGACCCGGATGAAATTGACATTGCTGCTCCGGAAATTGACGGATTGTTAAATTATATAATTTTAAACGTAGCCACCGAATATGAGGCCGAAGGTTTAACCAGAGAAGAAAGGGCGGCTTTGGGCCTACCTATGGAATCTGGCCTTGGCGTTTTAATAAAAAAAGCTTATGAGTTGCTTGGCTTGATAACTTTTTTAACAACCGGCGAAGACGAAACAAGGGCCTGGACAATAAAAAAAGGAGACACAGCTCCAGTTGCCGGCTCGGCAATTCATTCTGATTTTCAGGAAAAATTTGTAAAAGCCGAAGTTGTTTTTTGGAAAGATTTATTTGACGCCGGAAGTTATGCAAAAGCTAGAGAGCAGGGAAAATTAAAAACAGAAGGAAAAGAATATATTGTTAAAGATGGTGATGTAATTGAGTTCAAACATGGGTAATCTCGCTCGGTAGCAAACTTTTTTCCGCCAGCAGGTACCCCTCTTGCCCTACGGGCAAGTAGACCCAAAGCTACAAAAAGTTTACTGCCTCGCTTAATATATATTTTTGCCTCGCCTAAAATGGATTTTATAATAAAAAATATTAGTGAAAATATTGCTGAAACGGCAAGAAAAATTGGATATGTAATTATAGATGCCAAAGAAAATAACGAGTATAATTTAGTTAGAAGATTAGATATAAATAATTATCCCCTATGGAATCTGGCCTTGGCGTTTTAATAAAAAAAGCTTATGAGTTGCTTGGCTTGATAACTTTTTTAACAACCGGCGAAGACGAAACAAGAGCTTGGACAATAAAAAAAGGAGATACAGCTCCAATTGCCGGCTCGGCAATTCATTCGGATTTCCAAGAAAAATTTGTAAAAGCCGAAGTTGTTTTCTGGAAAGATTTAATGGATGCAGGAAGTTATGCAAAAGCTAGAGAGCAAGGAAAATTAAGAACAGAAGGAAAAGAATATATTGTTAAAGATGGCGATGTTATTGAGTTCAAGCACGGATAATTTCGCTCGGCAGCAAATTTTTTCGGCTCCATCCTCGTCCCGCTGCGGCGGGACTGCGGGACCCTTCAAAATTTGCTGCCTCGCTTAAAATATATTTTTGCCTCGCTTAAAATGGATTTTATAATAAAAAACATAAAAGAAAATATTGCTGAAACAGCAAGAAAAATTGGATATGTAATTATAGATGCCAAAGAAAATAACGAGTATAATTTAGTTAGGAGATTAGATATAAATAATTATCCAAGATTTCATATTTTTGTAAAACAGGCAGGAGATAGATTATTATTTGGATTGCACCTAGACCAAAAACAGCCATCTTATAAAGGCAGTCATGCGCACAGCGGGGAATACGAAGGCCCGGTGGTTGAGGACGAGGCAGATAGAATTAAAGAAATTTTAACGGCTCATCCTGTTTAAAGTTGAGCCGTTGGATTTTCCGCAAAAAAAAGCCCCACAAATTACCGAAGTAATTCTGTGGGGCAGGATGTCGGGGTAGAGGGTCTACTCAATGATGTCGAGGTGGCCCTTGCGGGTCCTTGTGGAGTAGTATCCTTTGATCGCCCTACCGGATATCCCCGAATTGTCGTTGACGTATCCAGTCACTATCCAGCTTTCACCCGAACCATCTTCTCTGGAGACACCGCTCAAGAGAAGACGCAAGTAAAATCCTTTTTCTAATAGATTGGACCATAAAGTAAAAGCCACTCGCCTGGGGTTTGTACATGTTCCGTCGAACAAACCCAGCATAAGGTCCCATTTTCCCGGTCCGTCGGTGATCTCGAAACGTTGGGTAGCCATACGGCACCTCCTAGAAAGAACGAACATTCTCTTTAATTAAGGCAGAGAATCAGCCCTATTGTCCCAAAGGACTACCTTCCATACGGACCAGCCTATGCACAAAGCTTTGGCATGGCAAAGCAGGAATTAGCTTACTATATTAATTATATCATACTAATAAACCGATGTCAAGTATAAAAGTAAATAAAAAAATGGGGTAAAATTACCCCATTTTAAAGGCGAAATTGAAATTTACAGAATTATTCTATGACCGGACCGGCCGGAAGATTGGTATAACCGGTAGCAACAAAGCTTACACAATCGCCTTGATTTTTAAACAAAATTCCATTATAGCTTAAATATTCCCAGCCTCCTTGTTTGCATTGTTCTACATCGGCTGGAGGCGGAGGAATTATAATAATTGCTTCGGCCATGGCCAATCCAGATATTGCAAAAAGTCCGCAAGCAATTATTGTTGAGATAATAATTTTTTTCATTTTATTATTTTTAATATTATTTATAAACTGCGACCTTTTTATTAATTTTACATCATCTATTATGAATATAAAAGTGATATACGAAGATAATCATATAATAGCCGTGGTAAATAAAAAGTTTGCCAAATAACACATAATAGAATATACTAAAAATATGACAAGAGAATTTACAGGATTATTTAAAAAAATGGGTAAGTGGTATTTGGGCTGGATTGAGGAAATTCCAGGNGTAAATACTCAGGGCAAAACCTTGCAGGANGCAAAAGAAAACCTTAAAGAGGCCNTNTTTTTAGTTTTGGAAACAAACAGGATTTTAACTAAAAAAGATTCAGCAAACGGAAAAACAATCAGAAAAAATATTTCTGTTTCTTTAGAATGAAACGGACAGACTTAATAAAACATTTGTTAAAGAATAAGTGCATGTTTTTAAGAGAAGGCGCTCGCCACAGCGTTTTTTTTAATCCCCAGACAAAAAGAATTTCAACTATTCCGCGCCATAACGAAATTCATAATTTTTTAGCAAGGAAAATTTGCCGTGATTTAGGCATCGCCTCGCTAGAATAAAAAAAAGAAGCGTTGATGCGCGCTTCTATATATACTAGATACTGAAACAATTGTTCAGGTATAGTCTCTATTTTAGGCCAGAAAGCCCCTTTATAACATATCCGTTACGGCGTTTTAAGGAATAACGTATGCCAACAATCAGCGGGTCTTCAAAAACTTTTTTACATATCGAGCTAGGGGCTGTACCGCCAACAAGTCTTAAGGTTATATCCCACATCCTGAGTTTTTTATCAAATAAAACAGTTGATAAAATTAATGTGTCAACATCAATTTTCATTCGCCGGTAAACAAAAACAAATTTTTGGGTGCGCCGATAAAGGCACCCTCGCAGAAACAAATCTAATCCATCTGGTCCGAAACGAACATAAACTCTTTTTTGAGCCACGACAGAGCCCTCCATTTGGGAATTTTCAAATAGCTGACGATATAAAAAGTATAATATTATTATAATTGTATGTCAAATATTAAAATTTTATACGAAGATAATCATATAATAGCCGTGGTGAAGCCAGCCGGGGTTTTAACGCAGGGCGATAGTTCGGGCGAAGAGAGTTTAATGGACATGGTCAAGGATTATATAAGAATTAAAAAGGGAAAACCTTTGCCAGGGAATGCTTGCCCCGCAGGAAACAGCCAGCCCGCAGGCAGGTTTCCTGCGCGAAGCGCTGGCGTTGTTTCCAGTGGGGTGTTTTTGGGTTTGGTGCACAGGTTAGACAAGCCGGTGCAGGGGATTGTGCTGTTTGGAAAAACATCAAAGGGCGCTTCAAGGTTGTCAGAACAATTTAGAAATCACACAATACAAAAAACATATCATGCGATTGTGGTAGGCAAACTGGCTGAACAAAAAGGAGAAATAAAAGAAAAGGTAAATAAAATATCTTTTTTTGCGGAAGGTTTTACAAATAAATCAGACGAGGAACTTTTGTCCGAAATAAAAAAAGCAACAAAAACAAGAACAGCAGAATTGTCGTGGGAAGTTGTGCGCGAAGGAAAGCCCTTCGGATCGCCTCAGGGTAAAATTTTTACGTTGTTAAAAATTTTACCCAAAACCGGAAGATTTCATCAAATAAGAATTCAACTTTCAAACATGGGCCACTCTATTTTAGGCGACAAAAAGTACGGATATAATGGCGAGTGGGAAAATAACAATACTATTGCTTTGGCAGCTACCGGAATTAGTTTTAAATCAGCAACAGAAGACAAGCAAATTGACTTATCAATACCTCTGCCCGAAGAATGGCAAAAATATTTGCTATAATTTTTGCAAACAAAAAGCTCGCAAGCGAGCTTTATTTTTTATACTACCATGCATCAGTATCTTCTAAGAAGTTGATTATGATTGCAAGAGATGCAGTGGCGGTATTTTTCTTCAAATCTTAAGAAAAAAAGTTTGTATACTACAAGTCGTACGGTTATGTACGTATATGACAGCC
>JGI24732J26686_1001051_pt1 | contig 11884 bp, 4 predicted proteins | sample EPASupsiteHSE623_FD_26686 | JGI IMG/M metagenome (IMG submission 26686)
GAACAGCATACTTTGGAAGTCGGACTGGGTGTTGGTGGCCGCCAAGTCGGTAAAATAACCCATTACCACCGGATATTTGCGGCTGCCGGTCACCTTGGCATCGGCCCCTTTTGCATCCCGCAACTGAAAGATCAGCCCCCTGACCGGACTGTCCATGCCTTTCAGTCTCATAGCCTTCAGGGAAGCAGGTTCCTTGATTCCCTGATAGGGCGGCATGGCGTACGTTGAAACTGATACTATAACGGCTATTGCCACCATTAAAACGATACGGACTTGATTAGTTTTAATCATTTTCGGATACCTCTAATAATTTATATTTGACTATCAGCTTATAACATTATAACCACATACCCCTCTAATGTCAATCCCAATAATATGCAATATTTTTTCACAAATACAGAAACAATTCTGGATATTTAAAATAAAACATAATAATTTATAGGAAGGTTAAAATTTTTATAAATTTTAGCATAAATAAAAGACTGAATAAATCCAGTGTTGTATAACTAATATTTGACATTATAAAAAAGAGATGGTTATAAACCATCCCTTCAATATTTAAGAAATCTAATTATCCGTTTTGCACATTTTTTGTTTTCTTTGATTTTGATACAGATATTTATGTTTTATTAATACTTTTATTGCAATGCTATGGCAGTACAGAACTATAGGGATAATTACTATAAACCACAACCAATAAAACCATATATTTTTTGGCAAGAAAATTAATTTGGCATTGATACCAACAACAATTACAAATGTTGGTATATTTGATATAATAAACAATGCTATAATAACTATATGTTTTGGTCCAATCTGTTTATTCCACTTTAATTTATAGAATAAATAATATACAAGGAAATTATAAAATAAAAAGATCAATAGAAAAACTAGTAACTCTGAAGCCACGGACAATCTAATACAAAATATATACCCTATAAGAAATATTAAAACCTGCACTAAAATAGCAGTCCCAATAAGTTTTACATAATCAATAATTTTCTTTTTATTTCCCATTACAATATCCACCAAAATATCCTTGGTTTTGGAGACATTGCATTTCTTTCCAAAAACAATCTGTTTGAGCAATAATAATTAGGCCCAAAGGAATCAATGGACTTAACAATGCTCTTCCATTATAAAAATACCCTCTAAAAATGCTCGATTTTAATGGATAAGTTAAGCATTGTGTAGCAACACCACCAACCGCCCCGGGTGTTGTTGCAGCATGTCTTATTGCGATAGCTGTCAATGCAATTCCCCCAGCCTCTGCTGTTCCCTGAATGATGTTCGAAATACCAGGCAAACCTAACCAATTCCCTAAACAATCAAAATATCCTACGAGGCAATCATTTGGGTCAGATTTGTTCGGGCAACTATATCAGATAGTTATTTGGATATTAGACATCAAATTTTGTAAACTTAAAAAAATGCAAGGCATCTCCGTTTTTTATCTGTTAGTTGCATCTAAATATAAAATTAGTGCCTATCGTTGATATTTATACACATTAAGATTATCTTATCTTATGTTTTCTATATAATTTATAAGAATACCAAAATACATTAAATAATATAAATGTAATTCCCAAGTCAACTAAAAACATTTTCAGAAAATAAATTACAAGAGAACAAAACCCAATATCAATATCTTTTGCAAGGCCTCTATAAAAAGAAAATGCATTTATTGTTATAGATATTGCTGAAATGGCAGGAATAAATATAACTACCTTTAATGTACTTAAGTAATTTAAATCCCTTTTTAAACAATAACAATAAAAAATCAAATAAATAGATAATATATATAATATCAATAAAAGCCATTTTAAACTACTACTTACTAATGTAGAACTTAAAAAAAACAACGCGGCTTGAATAAATATTAATAAGTAAGCTGCAAGAAAAATAATATTTTGATATTTATATTTCATGCATTTATCAAAAATAATCAACTACTACAGGAACAGGACCGAGATGATCTTTAAAAAGATTATAGAAAGCATTATCAAATTTACCTAAATCTATACAACCGGCCGATCCTGGTATTTTACCACCATGTATAAAAAACCCACCTCGTCCATATACATTAGTTGTTGGATCTGGCGTAAGCGGAACTCTCCAAGTTCCCCAATCACCAAACAGATTTCGCCAAAACCCACCCTTACTAAAATTTTTAGGGTCAAAAGAATACCCACCGCTAGGAATTGGGCCCTTCCCAGAAATGTTTTGGTAATTAGGGTTACAAAAACATTCATTTCTGCCAGATGATGCAGGCAACCAAGCAAGAAAACCTTCATTATCATCAACTATTGTCATACCAGGACCGTAATAATATATTCTATGCAACCCAAGCGGGTCCAAATAATTTATCGGATTGTTTGCCACATACAAATACCAGTTCAAACTCCCGCCGCTATTGCCCATCGGGTCCTCCTGCATGAACCGGCCATACTCCGGGTAATACTCCCTGGCCCTCAGGTTATACGCATCCATCAACGGCCAATCGTATTCCTGTCCGGTGTATGTATAATAATCCCAGTTGGCATCCCAATACAACCAATTGCCAAAATCATCGAACAGCATGGCAGTGGCAACTTCGGGCGTTGTATTGCTCATGCCAACTATCGTTCCCAAACCATCCCTATGATAATACGCTTTTGGCCCGCTATTGTCAATACGCGACAGCAACATTCCGTTGGCATAAATATATTTATATCTAACATCGCCATCCGTTTCCTGTTCCACCACGGTATTCATCCCATCAACTATGTACCGCTTTTCAGTATCTGAATTGGTGGTCTTTTCCAGACGCACGCCATCTCCGTTGTATAAGACACTCATATACCCCGGGGGATTGCCTCTAGCTCCTTGAACTTTACGCAACCTGTTTTCGTAATCATAGGTCATCGTCTTATCCAAAACCGGATCATCCATATTGTGCCATTGATTATACCAGTTCCCGCAGGAATCATAATTCATGTAATATATGCTTGCCTGAGTCATCCTGTTAGTTTCATTGTCAATCGCATAACCTGTAGTTCCGTTAATGATGCTTTGCTTCTCCAGCCGGTTGCCCATGGCGTCATATACGTATGTCACCGTATCCCCGCCGTTTATAGATGAGGGATACCTGGTCTGAATTAATCTTCTCAGTCCGTCATAACTGTAACTAACAGTATCCGAAAGATTGCTGGCGCCGGGCCGATATTGGTACATATACTGCCAGGTCCGGTCGCCCAAGCCGTTATACCCATACCGGTTCTTGAACCACAGGTTACTGCTGCTATCCGTGGTCATTATTGAATCCACATATCCCCTTACGGTCAGTCCGTAGGACTCAATAGCCCCGTTGGGATATTGCAGTTCCTTGGGCGTTCCGGTATCCCAATAAGTGAAGTCAAAAGTATCGCCGTCAGCTGTGGTTCGTCCCAGCCGGTTGGCCGCATCGTAGCCGCTATAGGTCTGCTCCAGATAGACATTGGTGGTATCGTCTCCCTGGGTAACCTTCATTTTGGTCCGATTGCCGGCCAGATCATACTGATATATGATCTTGGTGTTAAGGTATCCGCAGGAATCCGTCCGCAAGCGGTTCATTTCGTCATAGGTATACTGAGTGGTGCCAAGAGAATCAATCATCATGGTGCGGTTGCCTACCGCATCATAATCATACACAACCGAATCTGCGGGAGAATTTCCGCTGTAATCGGAGAAGTTGGCAAAATATCTTTTCTTTACCAGTCTATATCGGCTAGAGCACATGCATGACCCGTCATAGCTATACTCTATTACCCGGCCATTCCTATCCCTCTTGAATTTTATCAGGCCGTTCGGCCAGTATCCCATACTATCGAAAGCATTGTTGGGATATCCTACTTTTACCAAGCGATCCAAAGCGTATGTATAATTGGTTGTCTTATCCAAGGCGTTTGTCAATGATAGCAGCCGTCCCGTTAAATTATAGGAGTATTGGGTCGAATCATAAACGTCCGGGGAATCCTGAGGAAGCTTATATTCTTTTACCTTTATTAATTTATCCATAGCATCATAGGCATAAATTGCCTTTTGTAAAATAACGGACGATTTTATAGTATACTTTTCCAAAATATTTCCGCGCTTATCATATATCAGGCTATCATAACTGCTATCAGGTTGGGTAATTCTATACGGCCGCTTGAAAACGTCATAGCAATATAAAACCTGGCTGGGATTATTGGGATAATCCCGATAATATGTAAGCGTGTCCATGGTAAGTTTATTGCCATTATATCCGTACTTAGTGACGATATCCTCATTTCCCTCGCCACTCGAAGGCATATCAATTCTTTGCTCCGTCAGTAAAGCGCCCGTATCTCCGTCAGCAAAATGCAGTATGGTTTTATTCCCCAACGGGTCAAGATAATCGGTTACATTCCCCCGAGAATTAATATGGTAGGTTGTAGTAACATCGTGTTGGCTGTTATCGCCATCAGAAAGAATTCGATCTTTATATATCACGGCAGTATCATTGCCGGTTGCATCATAAAGATAAATCATTTTGTTGCGCAATTCATCAAAGCTTGAATCCGGCCTGAAAAACATTCGATTATTGTTTTTGGCGGAATAATATGTATAGGCGGTATCTCCCGACGGATATATTGTTGAATCAGGCATTGGAAGGCTTCTCGTATTCCCCAAACTGTCCAAGTATGTAACATAATTATATCTGGTTTCACCGCCGTTGGGATCAGTTTTATAATGCGGATTAAAGTCAGAATCGTACATGGCGTAAGATGTGGCAAAAGTATCGCCCGTTGCCGGATAATGCAACATTTCTTTGGCTACCGTCCCGTCTGTATTGTAATGGTAAACTTTCCGGTAATAACTTGTCGTTGGCAAAGATGGGATTGTGTCAGTTAATGGGTCTCTTGCCCCGGTCACAGCCCCACTTTCATAATAATATATCGCAGTACTGTCCAAAACGCTGTCCGATCCGGCAAAATATCTGAACTGAGCCCGATAGGTAACAATATCATTATTCAGCAAAGTATCTCCGTCCCCTAAAACAACCTCTTCGTACTTCAATCTTCTTTTTGCATCATACCAAAAATTAACCCTGTCCCCCTTTTTACGACTGCGCAAAGTATCGTTGTTCTCTGTATATTTTCCATAAGGTTTAGTCATTGAAATCAGCAAATGGGCCGAATTGTATATGTATTTATCAAGAACGATGGTCGTATCGGGTACTGTTTTCGTATGCTTTTCCACCCTTATCAGTCTATCCTTTCCCCCGCTTGTCTCATAAGCAAAAAGCAGATAGGGGGCCGTTGTGTCCGGCGGTTCATATAATTTTTGTATTTTATTTCCGCTATAAGTGATATTGATATTCCTATTAGTAGGATCGGTAATTCTAGTCAGATTGTTGCTTGTATAGGTAAGCTTAATCACGTTTCCATTTATATCTTTTATTGAATCTAGGCGCAATGATTGCTTTGTGAATTTTTTGTAATAATAGGTCTTCCCATCGGCCTCTTTATTGATTACCAATGTATCGGCGCCCGATATGCTTCTCTGCATATCCATATGTATTCCAGAAGATACACCGAATGTGCCCGAGTCCCAATTGCCATAGTGCATAGACCTTTTGCCGTCCCTCTGTTTCACGGACCAATTGGCCGTCGCATATGGATATCCGCCCTCAAAAGTTAAAAACGAGTTGTAGCTGTGCGTCCAGCCATAACCCAAAGGCAAAGTCCACGCCAACAATCCAGACGTTGCAGGCGATTCTGCAGGCATACTGGTATATTGCCTTGAAAAATTTACACTAAGCCCTCTGCCACCAAGTGAAATATCGTTTTCATCAATAAACATATCTCCCTTATAAGGATGCATCGGGTCGCCTTCCTTACGGCACATATCTTCAGGCGCATGCGGCACGGCAATTATAGTTATTCTACCAAGACCATAATAGCCAGCACCAACAATCTCCAATGTTGATTTTTCATATGGCTTAGGATTATAGCCCATGTCAATATAGGCTCGCAAAATCAAGGTATCACTAGTCGTGGTATTATGGCTGTACAAAGCAGGCGTTTGGTATTGGAACCAATCTTTATCCGATACAGACTGAGACAGATCGAATCCTTGCGGTTCGAAGGATGTGTGACTTCGAACAGCCTTAATAATAATAAAACATGAGTCGGGCAGTGGACAATCTACATAAAGAGTGTCACCCTGCTCTATTGTTATTGTTGCAGAATATGCGAACGATATCGCAAATAATAAAACAGAACCTATGATTGTTGCCAATCTTGTTTGTTTCATTTCTTTACTCCTAATTATTTGTTTCCTATATGGCGATTTATAGTATTATATATACTCTATTAAAACGCATATGCGCATTTTATTGAATTTGCTATTGGTTTGTCAAGAACTATTTTTATATATATTATATAATATGCGCAAAACGTTGCTACACAATATAATAAAAATTTGACAAATTTCACTGGTCAATGATTTAGTAAATATGTGATTTTATTTTAACTACATATAATAAACATACTACATTAAAGATATTCACTATTTATGCTATTCTTGACACTTTTGGGAAATATTTTATTTTCCACAAATAAAAAAGCCCTCCTTTAGAAGGAGGGCACACTCATGCATTTATTATTTATGCTTAAGCATTGCTATAGTAAGTTTATTTGCTGCTGCCAAATACAATAAATCATTGGCTTTTTTATGGTTAGGCTCTAACGCAACGACTTTCAACCATATATCTCTGGCTTTAATCTGCTCGTTTAAAAGAAAAAGGACAATCCCCTTGGATACCATCAGCTCAGCGTCGGTTTTAAACAAATGCAATCCAGCATCTACAATTTTTAGAGCATTTGTATATTGTCCAGATGAGTAATAAATATAAAATAACATTTTATAATATGTTATGTCCATTGAATTTAGCATTATCGCTTCTAATAGGTTTTTTTCGGCATCCTTGATATTACCAAGGTTAAAGAGAGACAATCCCATACCATAATATATTTCATCAGTAGGTTCCCTTAAATTAATTGTTTTTTCATAAGCCCTACACGATAATTCCCATTGCGCCAATTTACCTGCATTCACCGCCACCATAAACCAACCATTCTCATAAGTGCTGTCACATTTCACTGATTCCAGACCATAATTTAGTGCTTTTGCCCATTCGCCTAAATAAAAATATGCCTTTGCCATATTTGAGTATATGCGAGCATCTCTTACTCCGTTCCTCAATGCTTGATCACCTATCTTTAACGCAATATCAGGTCTTTTAATGTTGTTCGAATTGTAATACATCATATTTCTCGCATACAGCCAATTACTATCATCGTGATTAAACCGCTTTATCACGTCGGAAAACTGCGATAAAGCGATGCTTTCATTATGATTTGACATTACCCATGGGGCTGTGTGAAAGATTATTATTGCGGTGATTACACCACAATATTTGATAGGTCGCTCCAGAATACCTTTCTCTTTAGATATATCTAATGCAAAGAACATTAGTGGAATACCCATAAATGCCATTAGATCCCAATCCATCGCTTCATAATAAATATCCAACATAAATACACCGGCCAAAATACTGATAAATGAAATGAGAAGCCAAATATTTACACGATTAATTTTCACTGGGATTAACGCCATTATAAAAATAATCGCGATTGGGGCTGTCAATAATATTACATTAAATATATCCAATATATGGCCCCAAGAAAACATGGCGTACGGCTTATCAACTGATGGAAATATTGGTAATAGAAGGGCAAATATCGACTTATCTCTGGCAATCTGTATTATATATAGCAATAATATGATTATCCCGAAAGATATAATACTTGCTATTATTTGCACTGTTCTTTTTGATTTCATAAAAACTAACATAATCAATGGAACAATGAGGCAAATTGCTGACGTATGCAAAAACACTGAACCTGCGAATAACGCAGTCAGTTTTATAAGAGAAATCTTTTCCAATTCCTTATATAAAGATAAAATGAACAAAAAAACAGCCACGTTTAATAGTGAATAACTTTCCCCATAGCCATAAAATAGCATGATCGAACCCATGCTAGTAAACCATACATATATGAACCACCCCTTAAGGCTATCCTTTTCTTTCACAGCCAATATGGTCAATGTTGTTAAAAACAATATTCCCGAAAAAATGCTCAGCCAGCGATATACTTCAAATCCAGAGATATTATAAATCTTAACAAAGGAGTACATTACTCTATGAATTAACGTATCTCCGAATTCTACTGACGGAGTAAGTAGTTTATCAGAGATTGTCGAAGCCAACATAGCTTCATCACCATGGATATATAATTTTTCTCTAAAAAGAATAAAACTGAAAATTAATAATATATCTACCAATATAAAATATTTTACACCGGGCTTATGGATTTTATCTGCCACTTTTATATGTTTGTCAATGAAATAGCTAACTAAAATGAAAATTATTGCCAACACAACTAACAACACTTGCTGCCACCAGTTAAAATATGATAAATGAAATATACCCCACAATTCGCCCCGCCAAGCTATAAAATTGCATAATATATGCGCAATTAAAAATATAACTGTGATAAATAGAATTATTCTATATATTCTTTCTAATTTCATATTTATTATTATTTTTTATCTTTTATCATTTTTTTCTTCCCCTCCCAACCCCGGTCGGTAGGAAAGTAGAACTTCTTATCCTTGATCTCATCCGGAAGGTGCTGCTGGTCGATCTTGGCGTCAGGCTCGTCGTGGGCATATCGGTATCCCGCACCGTAGCCCACCTCCTTCATCAGCTTGGTCACGGCGTTGCGGATGACCATCGGAACGGGAAGCGAGCCGGTACGGTCTATCTCCCGCATCACTGCGCCGTAGGCTTTATAAACTGCGTTGCTCTTGGGAGCCATAGCCAGGTAGATCACCGCCTGGGCCAGGGCCAGTTCTCCCTCCGGAGTGCCCAGAAAATGATAAGCTTCCTTGGCCTGATTGGCTATCAACAGGGCGTTGGGATCGGCGTTGCCGATATCCTCGGTGGCGAAACGGATCATCCGCCGGGCCACGTACAACGGGTCCTCACCGGAGGCCAGCATCCGGGCCAGCCAGTATAACGATCCGTCGGGGTCGGAATCGCGCAGGGATTTGTGAAGGGCCGAGATCAGATTGTAATGCTCTTCGCCGGCCTTGTCGTACAGCAGGGATTTTCTCTGCATGGCCTCCTCGGCATCGGCCAAAGTTATCTGACGTCTCCCTTCACCATCCGGCTTGACAGTGCTGACCGCCAGTTCCAGGGCGTTAAGGGCGGTACGGGCATCGCCGTAGGATGACTGGGCCAGGAACTCCAGAGCCTTATCTTCCACTTCCGGCTTTAAAGAGGTCAATCCCCTTTCCTCTACCAGCGCTCGCGACAGGATGCCCTTGATGTCCTCTTCGCCCAGGACTTTTAGGATCAGCACCTTACTGCGGGACAAAAGGGCCGAGATCACCTCGAACGAAGGGTTCTCGGTGGTAGCGCCAACCAACACTATGGTTCCCCGTTCCACGTATGGAAGAAAAGCGTCCTGCTGGGCCTTGTTGAAGCGGTGGATCTCGTCCACGAAAAGGATAGTGCGCTGGCCCTGGTGACTGCGCTTGGCCTCGGCCTGCTTGATTACCTCTTTGATCTCCTTGATGCCGGAGATAACCGCCGAGAATTCCAGAAAATTGGCCTTGACCGACGTGGCTATGATCCTGGCCAGGGTGGTCTTGCCCGAGCCCGGCGGTCCCCAGAAGATCAACGACGGCACTTCGCCTGATTCCAGGATCTTGCGCAGCACCCGGCCCGGGCCGATAAGATGTTCCTGCCCCACCACCTCGTCCAGAGTGCGGGGCCTCATTCGGTCGGCCAATGGGACGGACTTGGCCTCAGCCGATCTGTCGGGAAATATTTCGGTCTGATCGGTCATTTGGTGTTGATTAGAAATTCTTTTATCCCCGTATATATCGCCTTGGCGATCTTCTCCTGGAAGGCTCCATCCAGCAGCAGGGCCTCCTCGCGGGGCACGATGATGAATGCAGGCTCCACCAGGATCGAAGGAAACTCGGTGGCCCGGCACAGCACCAGGTTGCCGTAGAACAGCCCGTGGTCATTGAGCGGCAGGCTCTTCCGAAATTGCATATGTACCTCCTCGGCCAATTCCCGGCTGTAAGGCTGGTAGTAATAGGTGGAATAGCCGCTATTCAAGAGCGGATTGGCCCCGTCCGGCGAAGCGTTGTTATGGATGCTGATCAGCAGGTCGGCCTTCCACCCCGTTGCCTTGCTGGGACGCTGGTATATGCCGGCCCCTTCCGATCCTTCCCGGGTATAGAGGACAAGGGCTCCCTCTTTCTTCAACATCCCACCCAAACGCTGGGTTATCTGCCAGTTGACATCCTTCTCCAATGTTCTTAAAGGGCCAACTGCTCCGTAATCCGGTGAATGCCCGGGATCCAGGGCAATTTTAAGGCCCTTAAAAGGATTATTTTTGCCAATGATCGGTTTTGCCTTTAGGAAAAGAGACAGGGTGTTGTTCTGGTAGCTGGCGCCGTATCCCCATAAATTTTCATCAAGCGATATTTCCAATTCAACCGTGCGGCTGTCCATCTGACGCCAGCGAATGTCGTTGACGAAACCATCGGACGGATCGTAGTGCACCCAATCCATGTCGGCCTGAACGTCGTATAGCACAACCTTGAGACTGCGGCCGTTTGACCCGGGAAAGACCTGGTAGACCGAAGGCCGGGACAGAACTATGCCGACCAGGCTTCCCCGGCCCGCCTTGGCCGTCCTCACCACCGACAATTTTGCGGTACGAAAAATCTTTCCCAGTGGCAACAGTTCCACCGAGCCTTTTTTGACCCAAGCCTGCTTCATGTCGTTCAGCTTCAAACGATAGTACTGGTCGTAAATTCCCTCGACCTCAAGTACCATGCCCCGGGGCATGAACAACTCGTATCCCAGATCGGGCGCGGTCTTCAGCACGGCAATGGAATCCGTCACCCTGGCAAAGACCTGCCTGGAGTCATCCCAGTTGCTGATGGCCGGGCCGGTGGAATCAATTATTTTATTGCCGTCTTTATCAACCAGATACAGATATATCCGCTGGTTCTCCCAACCCTCGTCTCCCCTGACCGGACAGGATCCGCCATAGATGCCCGGCACCACTGTGGTATCGGGGATCGTTGAGTCGGAGAAGGCCAGTATCTTGTCATCGGTCTCGGGAAGTAAATTCTGTTCCGCCATCGGCCAGCCGGCAGACCGTCCTACCGAGAAGCTGGCCTTGCAGCCGGGCGTACCCTGAAAGGACACATACAGCCGGGTATCCTTTGAGAGGCTCATTCGGTAACTGGGATCGATCGAGCCGTGCAATATGCATAAGCTATCGGACCTGATCTTCTGCCTCTTTTCGGCAACCTGGACCCTGCGTTCCAAAGTTGATGAGCCGCTGCTATCGGAAGCAGAAAGGCTGATGACGAACTCACCTGACCCAAACGGGATATAAGCCAGGAACGCCCCGTTTTTATAGACCTCCACATTCCTTCCGTTCACGGATAATCTGCTCCCCGGGGTGACGGAACCGAGGATAAACGACCAGGAGACCGGCCCTATGCTTGCCCCCTCAGGCGGATAAACCAGATCTATCCTGGGAGCACCGTCGGCCGCTCGGCATAAAATAATCGATATGACCAGATAAATGATTCTTCTCATGATTCCATGAATACCTTTGCTAATAATTTCAAGGCCCACTTGGCGAACTTGGCCAGCGCAAAGAACCAGTTGCTGGAAGCCTTGTTGGCATTTATCGAACGAATGCTTAAAATGGCGGCCTCTATCCGGCTGGATGAACAC
>JGI24732J26686_1001072_pt1 | contig 11740 bp, 15 predicted proteins | sample EPASupsiteHSE623_FD_26686 | JGI IMG/M metagenome (IMG submission 26686)
TTGGATGCGATCGCTTCGGGAACTTTGAAGATCTGGAGAAACGACTGGAGGGTCTCGTGCCGGTCCTTGACAATCTCTGCGATCCGGCGTCCTTCGGGAGTCAGCGTTACCCCATCATATTTCCGGTACGTGATCATGCCCATCCGGTCGAGTTTCTGGACCATCTCGACTACGGTCGGCGGCTGGATACAGAGTTCCTGTGCGATATCTTTGGTCCGGGCATATCCTTTTTCGGATGAAGCGTTCAGGATAGCTTCCAGATAGTCCTCCGCTTTCCGGCTGAGCGCATGCATGAGATTTCTTAGGGCGAAGATGGATATATAGTTCCGCATTCCGCTAAAAAAACCCGATGCGCTCTGCGATTAGGTTTGCAACCGGAATCCTAACAATGTTCGACCGCTCCCGCAGGTTCCGAAGAGTGTTCGGGTGTTCCTTATCCAGACCGAACTTCAGATGGAACCAGCATGGAACAATTAAAAGAAATTCCGGTGGGATCGGAAACGCGCGACAACATCGCCACGCTTGACTGCATCCAGCCACCGGGAACCTGCCGGGTGATCGCGGTGCTGGCACCGGGTCCGGTCCGCAAACGGTTATTCGCCCTCGGGTTTGTCCCGGGTGCAGTTATCGAAGCAGTCCGGGCAGCCCCGCTGGGCGATCCGGTCGAATACCGGGTGAAAGGTTATTTCCTCTCCCTCAGGAAAGAAGAGGCCCGCCTCATCTCCGTTACCGGCGAGGGTACAGTATGAGGGAAACCATCCCTATCTCGTTCCTGCTGCCCGGCACGGAAGCGATGGTAAACGACATCCGGGCAGGCGATGGGCTTTCCCGTCACCTTGTTGCCATGGGCATCCGTCCGGAATGCCGCCTTACGGTCATCTGTGCAGACCGGGGTTCGCTGATCGTCTCGGTTGCCGGCTCCCGCTACGCCCTCTCCAAAGGCATGGCAATGAAGATCCTTGTTGAGAGAATCGAGGTGAAGGCGCAGTGACGAGAAAGATCCGGATCGCGCTTGCGGGCAACCCGAATGTCGGCAAGAGCACCATATTCAATGCCCTTACCGGATCCCGGCAGCAGATCGGAAACTGGCCGGGTGTTACTGTGGAGAAGAAGAGCGGATTTGCCCACCTCGGCGAGTACGAGATCGAAGTTGTCGATCTTCCCGGCACGTACAGCCTGACCGCATACTCCGTAGACGAAGTTGTTGCGCGTGACTACATCATCGATGAGAAGCCCGATGTGGTGGTCCATGTCGTGGATGCAACCAACTTCGAGCGTAACCTCTACCTCACGACACAGCTCATGGAACTCGACGTCCCGCTCGTCATCGCCCTCAACATGTCGGACATGGCAGAGAAGAACGGTACCGCCATCAACCGGATGAAGATGAAAAAGTTCTTCGAGATCCCGGCGGTCAGGACCGTGGGGAGCAAAGGCGAAGGGCTCGACGAGCTCCTCCGGGCTGCGATCAACGAGGCCGAGACCTCCCCGCACCACGAGCACGCGATCGGGTACGGCGACAGGACCGAGCGCCTGATCGCCGATCTCGTTGCCGCACTGGGAAAGGATCCGGCAATTTCTACCCGGTATCCTCCCCGCTGGCTTGCAATCCGGCTCCTTGAAGGAGACGAGAATGCGCAGGAAAAGATTGCGGAGAGCCCCGCACGGGACGCTGCCCTTGCGGTGCTTGCAAAAATCAATCCTGCCGAAACCGAAGCCGAAATGGCAGACCGGCGGTACGAAGTCATTTCGTCCCTCCTTCCCCAGGTCTGCACGACCTGCGTACGGACCATGAACTCTTCGGACCTGATCGACCGGGTCATCACGAACCGCTGGCTCGGGATCCCAATCTTCCTTGCGCTGATGTGGGGGGCATTCGAACTGACCTTTGCCGCTGCCGCTCCATTCTCGGCAGCGATCGAAGCGTTCATGGGGTATTGTGCCGGGCTTGTCGGTTCCGGCATGGAGCCCGCATGGCTCGGGTCCTTCTTAGGGGACGGTATCATCGGCGGGATGGGCGCGATCCTCATATTCATACCGAATATTTTCATCCTGCTCTTCCTGCTATCGGTTCTCGAAGACAGCGGGTACCTTGCCCGTGCAGCGTTTGTCATGGACCGGCTGATGTATTCCATCGGCCTCCCGGGCAAATCCTTCATCCCGATGCTGATCGGTTTCGGGTGCAATGTCCCGGCCATCATGGCAACCCGCACGATCGAGGACCCGAAAGACCGGCTGCTCACCATCCTGATCAACCCGTTCATGTCCTGCAGTGCGCGGCTGCCGGTGTACGTCCTCTTCGCCGGGGCATTCTTCCCGGCAAATGCGGGAACCGTAGTCTTCGTGCTCTACGTGCTCGGGATCGTTGTAGCAATCGGCTCAGCATGGCTGTTCCGGAAGACGATCCTGCCGGGAAAACCGGCACCGTTCCTGATGGAGATGCCACCCTACCGGCTCCCGACCATCGCGACCTCTATCGTCCACATGTGGGACCGGGGCTCGATGTATATCCGGAAAGCCGGTGGTGTTATCCTGTTTGGTGCACTCATCGTCTGGGGGCTCGCGTCGCTCCCCTACGGGGTTGAATACGGCAGCGCAGAGAGTTTTGCCGGCATGATCGGCCACGTGCTCGAGCCGCTCGTTGCACCGCTGGGCTTTGACTGGAAGATCGCGGTTGCACTCCTCTTTGGCTTTGTCGCAAAGGAAGTCGTTGTCGGATCCCTCGGGGTTCTCTACGGGACCGGAGAAGACGGCGGATCGCTCCAGGGCGCTCTGCTCGCCGACCCCTCGCTCGGGCCGGTCACGGCATTTGCCCTGATGGCCTTTGTGCTGCTCTACCTCCCGTGTCTTGCCACACTGGCAGTGATCCGGAAAGAGACCGGGTCGTGGAAATGGACCGGCTTTTCGGTTGTGTACGGCCTTGTGGTCGCGTATATCGTTGCGTTCCTCATCGCCCGTCTCGGGTTCCTGGCAATCGGAGGTATCTGAAATGGTATCCAAGGGAAAAATGATCTTTGCCGCACTCTTCGGCACCCTGTACCTGGTCTTTGGCATCGCGATGATCGCATCGGCTGCGATCCCTGCGCTCGTGGAACTGACCATGGCGTATCGTATCCCGGCCGATCCTGCCGGGGGATTTGTCCTCTGCGTTATCGGTGCGGTGTTTGTATTCGCGTGCCGCGAACTTGCCCATAACTCGGCCGATGGACCGGCATTCCTCATCATCGGGATGGTCCTGTCCGTTGTGTTCGGCATGGTTGCCCTCATCTCGCTGGGGGCACAGGGAATCGAAGTTATGATCTTTGGTGAGGGGGAGACCTGGGACCCGGCCCTGCTCGTTGTCCCGATGCTGTATCTTGCCATCGGTGCGGTGGCCGGGCTGCCTGTCTGGGGGCGTGCTTTCCTTGCCGATCTTGCGGGGGCCTGAACGATGGCTGGCATGATCGCATCGATAGCCAGGATACTCCGGTCCGGTAATGCAACCCCCGCAGAGATTGCAGAGAATATCGGGATCACCCGCGAGCAGCTGACCGAGCGGCTTTCCCTGATGGAGCGGCAGGGATACCTTGCCCGGCACCGGGATACCCCCGGTTCTGATGCCGAATGCAGTTGCGGGCACTGCTGCTCATCGTGCTGCAAGCGGGATGCTGCACCGGCCCCGGTACTGTATACCCTTACAAAAAAAGGGGAACAACTCGCACAGGATTCCGGAGGCAACCAGGATAAAAAGCGGATATGAGGAAACGTGAAGGTTACCGGTCCCGGTTACCCGAGCGAGAACGTCCCGTACTTCCCGCCACCACCCGGATGAAGGGTGACCGTCCCGTTGCGGAGGGCGGCGATGGCATCGGCAATCTTCGGGTGGATCGCCCGTATCTCCGCAACCGGTACATCGAGGAGCACGGCAATCTCATTGCCGAACGTTGCAATGAACGAGGCATAGATCGCTTTGCACTTCTTCGTGTTCGGTGACGAAGCCCCCTCCATAGTCTGGATGATCTGGGCAAGCGGGAGGACATGGACATAGGGGGGGCGGGGCCGGGCGGGGCCGCCATGGGCCAGCTCCTTTGCCCGGTCGGATACTCCTTTTTTTATGATCCCGCCATCTTCAGGGCAGCGCCATGCATGACTGACAGCCTGTTCTAGAGAATACTGGGTGAAGCACCGGGTGCAGGCCGTGCGGTTGTACTTCCCCTCTTCAGGAAAGAACCCGGCATTCATCTCAATTGTGCCCTTCTTTATACTGGTCAGTATATCTTTTGCGGTCCGGTGTTGGAGTTGAATCCGGTTGAACTCACGTCCCAGTTTGTCCGGGTAGGGGCTGTGGGCATCGGAGTTAGTGAGGAACGGAATGTTGTACAGGTCGGGGATTGACGCGCCGTAGGAACTGTCAGCGGAGAGACCGAGCTCAAGGAAGTCGATCTTCGCGCTGCCATAACAGGCCGGGACGGAATCGAAGTACGCGTACATTGCAGTCCACGGGGTAAAGGCATGGGCTGGTCCGACAAGCGCCCCCACATCGTGGGCGGCATTCGCGATCTCTTCACCGGTCAGGTACACGTGCGGCCTGCCGCTCGTCACAAAACACTTGCAGGTGCCTTCAAGAAGGTCGCGGAGCTGGTCGAACTGGGCGAGGTCTTCTGCAAGAATGAGATGGTGAACGCGTTTTATGTCCTCGATCTCGCCCTGCGGGACGATGACAATCCCGGCATCGTTTTCCAGGAACGGTTTCCACCCGGACGTCCAGTCCGGCTGGAGTGCATCGCCCGTGCCAAGCACCTGTATGCCCTTTGTTACGCACCCCGCAAGCAGTTGCTCCGGTTGCATGAAGCGCGAAACGGCTATCGAGTACGGGGAGTGGATGTGAAGGTCGGCATTGACAGGCATGAGTACGTGTAGTGTTGCTTTTTTCTGGATATAATATTCATGAAAGATTCCACGTTACCTGATAACGCGATGCATTACAATCTTTCAACGTATCCCNGAACAGGAGTACTTCCTGATTCACAATCTCCTTAACCTTCACGGACAAAACCGCATGCAGGGAGAGATATAGCTATGAATATGCAGGTTATGAAATGGTGCGTTGATCTCGCAATGGGTGTTCTGTTCCTGACCAGTTTTATCACCGGGTTCTTCAANTTCACCCTTCTTACGCGGTCATTCGGTCTTACCGATATCGTGCTGCCATTGGCCCGTATGAGCGACATCCATGACTGGTCGGGGATAATCCTCTGTTTCCTTGTCGCCGTCCACCTGTTCCTGAACCGTGCATGGATCCTCTCGATGACGCGAAAGATGGTTACCGGCACCTTTGACGTAAAATAAAAACAGGGTTTGAAATTCACACGATACCGCTTGGGCAATCATCGGGAATAATAACTCGTATCCAGGTCCCCGGTATTGGAATAACCCCGCTGTTCCCAGTATCCCTTGTAGCCGAGATCATTGGTCAGCTCAATCTTCTCGATCCACTTTATCCACTTGTATCCCCATTTGTCTTCTGCCACCAGCTCGAAAGGAAATCCCCGTTCGGCAGGAAGGGTGACGTTGTTCATTTTATAAGCCATGATAATATCCCGGTTCATCACGTAGTCAAGAGGAAATGACGTGGTATAGCCGTCATGCGCAGTGAATATCACGGTATTTGCACGCGGGTCCGGGCCGGCATTCCTGATAAGATCGCGCACCTGCACACCTTCCCAGAGGATCGTGACATCCCAGCCTTCNACACAAAACANGGTGACGAGCTTGGNATAGTGGGGGTANNGNNCCAGCACTTCNCTGTACGTATAAATGTCCGTCTTATTTGTCAGACCGGTGACCGTAAGATGGTAATCGGATTCACTGATATACTGGGGNCCCTTGATGGANTTTTCATGGAATGCATTGATCGATGAGAGATCCTTTCCTTCGTAAGACCGGACTTCAACCGCAGGAAGTGCGGCGGNTCCTCCCGGTTGCGGGGAGGCATGGAGTGCCGGGGTGCCAAGAAGAAGAAAGACACCTGCTGCTATGACTATGACTATAGCAATGACAAGAACCAGCTTTGCATTCATTAGCAGTGAACTGATCGCGGGATATTATCAATATTGGCACCGTAACAAATTGGATGTCGCACCATGACGGCGGTAAAGTTCCCATTGAACAAGGCAATAAACCTACCGGCAGCAGGGAGTATTCACGTACTCCCGCTGCGCTCTCTTCCTTTGTTCCCGCAGAACACTCACCCAATCTGCATGTAAAAACCCTGGATTTTTTCTCGGGGAATTATATCCCAATCGTCAATCTGGACTGTCAGGGACGATTAATGGAGAATAGGGAACATCGCGGATGAATTGAATTGGCCTGAACACTGGCCAGCCTTAATGCATTGCACATGCAACCTGATTTCGATCGGCACGAGCCGGAAAAGGAGACATGGATATGAAAACACCCTCAATTTTGATTACGGGCCTGGTCATGCTTGCACTGCTCTGTTCTATTGGTGTCACTGCTGCCCAGGAAGCCAGCACTATCGATACAACAGCCACGATTGCGCCTGAAACAGTCACCACAACCAGCACGGACAGCCAGGAAATGTCCGTTGCCGATGACATACCCCCCTACGATGGAGCTATCGGGGCCGACAGTCCCCTCTATGGCCTGAAGATTGCCATGGAAGATCTGGATGAATCTTTTACCACAAACCAGAGTGAGCGGCTGAACAAGCAGCTCAGGTTCCAGCAACTCAGGATAGCAGAAGTGCGCAGGGAGCTCGATCTCAACCGCACTGCTACAGCACAGAGAGCCCTTGATCTACTGGCAGAAGCTAAACAGCACAGGAACGACCATTACCCCCCTTGCCGCCAACACGACCGGGCTCCTTCATGCACAGGAGCAGATTGCACGGCACCAGTATGTCTTAGAAAACCTTGCGCGGACACACCCGGATAATCCCGGCCTGATGCGGGCTTACAACAACAGCCTCGAAATCGAACAAAAATTTGAGCAAAAGACCCAGGTCAGGTTCAACCGCACTACAGAGAAGAATAACACGATCATTAAAGCGGTGAGACTGGAAATTAGTGAACAAGCCCGGGAAAACTTTGGTAACGGTTCACGGAACCAGACAGAGATCAGGACACGGGTTGAGGAACGTATCGCAGTCCGGAATACCACGGACAAGATAACAACGGATGCAACGCGTCCGGAAACTTCACGCACAGAGATAACACGGCAGGCAACAAAGGAACAGCCCTCGCGGGCAGTGACTGCCACACCCCGGGATGACCGCTCATCAACCGGCAATAAAGGAAACGGCAACGGAGACACCACGAATAACGGGAAGGATACTTCCCGGAACAGGTAACCCGTATATCCCGACACCGGATCCGGCACAATGCCGGATCAGGTGTTTTATACAGGAACGTGATATTATTCCTCAAGCACGGTGCACAATGAAAACGCGGTCATGGCTCACAGCCTGTATCATCGCCCTGATACTGCTCTCTGTTCCGGGGGTGGCATCGGCGGCCTCCGAACCCGCCTACACCACTACCTACACGATAACGGTGGAGGAGGATGGCACTGCATTCTGGCAGGTGGAGTACCGTACTCTCCTGGCAACGGATGCTGACAGGGATGCGTTTGATGCCTATACCCGCGACCTCTCTTCAGTCTATCTCCCGCAGATAAAGGACCTGATGCAACGCTCCGCTGCACAATCCGCAGTCAGTACCTCCCGTCACATGGAGATTAAGGATGTATCCGGCGATACGGTCATCCAGACCTCCCCCACGGGAAGGTTCGGAATTATCATCTATACGTTCCGCTGGACTGGATTTGCAGAACCGGGAAGCGATCTCACCATCGGGGATGCATTTGCCGGCGGGATGTATCTTGCCAAGGACAACACGCTCATCATCCGGTACCCGTCCGGGTACACCGTTTTGCGGGCAGAGCCGCAGCCCGACCAGCAGCGTGACGGCCTGATCTGGTACGGCCAGCGGGCATTCGGTGCCGGCGAACCGTTCGTTGTCCTGCAAAAAACCACATTTCCGCTTGTACCAGCAGGTATCGGTCTTTTTCTGGTAGTTGGCATCATCTCAGTATTCCTGTTCTACCGTTTGAGAAAATCCCGGAACACGCGGGATGAGCTGGATGAACCGGATGTACCGGCTGCCCCCCTCTCTAAGGCTGATGAGGAAAATCTTGAGGTGCGAATCGTCCAGCTGCTCAGGGCAAACGGGGGAGAACTCTACCAGTCGGAGATTGTCAGGGTACTCGACATCCCCAAGTCCACGGCGAGTTCGGCAATCAATATTCTCCACCAGGAAGGAATTATCCTGAAAGTGAAAAAAGGGCGGGAGAACCTTATCCGGCTTGCAGACAAAACCCAGTGAAACCGGTCGTGCATGCTTTGAACCGGAAGAGAGGCTTAAAAAACAACTCTCTGCCGGGTGACCGGATTCCGGGCGGCCCTGCCGGTTTGAAATGTGCCGGTTTCACTCCATATTGGTGAGCCGGCCTTTGAGCTCCCCGATATCTTCTTTTTTTGCTTCCATCAGCGCGGAGATGACCGCATCGGAAAAGATCAGGGCGAGCGTCTCAAAGAGCGTGCCAAGGGGAGCAAATGCCGAAGCGATCGACCGGTACTTCCCGGTCATCTGCCGGATCTCGTACGATGACTGGTCGCCGTGGTAATACCCGGTGAGGTCCCCGAGGTTGACAACGCAGTCTGCGATCCTGCTGATCTTCGATTCCGGAGACGCCGTGATGAGGCAGATGGTGCCACCGAGACCTTTGACCGTTGCGCAGAACGTTGCCATCGATACAGTTTCACCGGATCCCGAGAAGACCACCATAGTATCCCCCGGCACCAGTGCCGGGGTGACCGTCTCGCCAACAACGTACACTTCGTAGCCAAGGTGGAGCAGCCGCATGGCAAACGCCCGGGCAATCAGCCCGGACCTGCCCGCCCCGGCTACATAGATCCTCTTTGCCCGGAGGATGTAGTGAAAAAATGCTGAGGTCTCCGCGTTATCCAGCATGATGGCCGTCTTTTTTATCGATTCTGCCATCTGTTCCATGAATACCGGTATATCTGAAAATTCGTCCGTCATTATCCCACAGGGATATTTCATACCGGCCGATATGAGGGTATCGGAAAGCAGTGTGATCGGCAACTGCAACGGGAAACTGGCGATAGGGACCGGGGAACATCCGATCCCGGAGAGCAATGCTTATTTCCGGGAATTCCAGTGGGGGTATCAAGAGATCCTGCAACCATGCAAAACCTCATGCCCTCCGAGCACAAGAACACCCTCACATGGTGATCCCTTTGACACAGGCAGGCTTGGCGCAGATAGGGGATGCTGCGCAGAATTTCTCGTTAAAAGACCAGAACGACACTACGTTCGATCTCTATGAACAGGCAGGAAAACGCGTACTCCTCTCGTTCCACCCGCTCGCGTGGACGGAGTACTGCGCAGCCCAGATGAAGTCGCTGGAAGATAACCGGGATGTACTCCTTGCCGCAAACTGCGTGCCGGTCGGCATCAGTGTCGATTCCGTACCCTGCAAAAAGGCGTGGGCCAAAAGCCTTGCGATCCAAAACACCCCGCTGCTCTGCGATTTCTGGCCGCACGGGGCGGTTGCCCAAAAATACGGGCTTTTCCGGGACCAGAACGGATTTTCAGAACGGGCGAACGTGATCGTCAACGAGAAACTGAAAGTAATCTTCGTGAAGGTGTACCCGGTGCATTCTGTCCCGGACATCAAGGAGATTATTGCGTTCCTGCAATAAAAATCCGGAGTAATCTCGAATACAGATTGAAAAAAAATGAGTCCGTAACGTACCGGACCCGGACGGATTCAGGTTCCCCGCATCAGGTGTTCCTGATCAGGAGCACGCTCCTCACATCATCGAGCGTCATGCCATTGGTTATCTTGTTCCCGTACAGCAGCTGCATCACCTTGAGATCGATCGGGCCCAGTTCGGTCATATTATTATTCACGGAATAGAAGATGCTCTCGGGATAGGTTCCGGTCTCGCCGGGCAGTCCCAGGGTATTGAGGAGGCTTCGGAAGAGCCAGTGGGTCCGTTCATCGCCCGCAAGGTCCGCATTGATATATATCAGGTCTGTCGAGAAGGTCTGGTAGCTCGAAGTCCTGACCATGTAACAGATGGTCCCGGTAGCAGGGTTCCGGTATACTTTCCAGGTATTATCGGTATTGATGCCCGCAAGGCCGTTTGCCGGGATAAACCGGATGACGATGTCACCCTGGTCACCCTGTTTTACTTCCGAAGGGAGCCGGGTGTTGAACGAGTTGTTGTTGAAGAGCAGGAAGAACCGGTTCATGGCTGCGAGATCAGCATCATTGTACGACCCGGTGATCGCTACGGTGAGGAGCGGGGCACTGTAACGGCGAATGTTGCTGTTATCGGCGCTGAAGGCGAGATCGACAAAATGCCGGTTGATCTCGTCGCTGGTGTACGCGGTACGGGCCGTAGAGGTTGGGTGCGGGGCGCTGGTCTGCGGGAGAGGGACTGCGGAAGGAAAAGGCGACGGTGCGACCAGTGTACCAGTGAGCGTGGGGACCGGAGTTGCAGGCATTGCCGGAGCCTCCGGGGCCGAGCATCCCGCGGCAAGCAGCACGATTCCAAGCATGAGAAGGGGGAGGATCGCGAGGTATTTCATGGGGCTGTTCTCCACTGCCGGTAAGTCGGATGTTTATGCATTTAAAATGTGATATTTGCCCCGCAGACGAGACTTCCACCGGTATCCGCAGTCGCGGGCAGACTGCGCTAAAAGGATTGCAGGCACAAGAGTTCAAAAACAAGAGTTTAAAAAAAGATAGTAAAGGAAAAGGATGCTGGAAGGTCCGGACACTCAGCCGATATAACTGAGCTCTTCATCTTTCTGCAGTTTCTCGCCTTCGACCAGCCCCTCGATAACCTTCTCCATCTCGGAAGCACGGTCATTGAGTTTGGTGGAATCAACCGGCACATCGATCAGTTTCGAGAGCACACCCAGCACGTTTGCCGCACTCATCGGGTCAACAAGATACCCGCTCGTCTCGCCCATCAGGCAGACGGCATCGATGCCACGCTGGGCGGAGAGACCCAGCATGAGACCGGCAGCCCCGATGATCCCGCCACCGGGTTCATCCCGGTTGAACGTGACACCGGCTTCTTCCAGTTCCGGGCGCAGCTCGGCACGGTTCACGGCACCCAGCACCCGGGGCTCGTTCACGAGATGGCCGACACCAAAACCGCCAAGCGTGTAGATGCGTTTTACCTTGAGCTCTTCAGCAATCTCGCAGTACTGGTCGGCAAGGATATAGTGCCCTTCATTCGAGGTGCTCTGGTGGTCGCCTACGAGAAAGACGATGTCGTGTCCTTCTGACTGGTACAAGAAGAGCTCATTTCGTGCCAGCCGGGCAAGGCCGGTTTCATCGAGCAGCACCTGCGGGGGAAAATAGATCGAGTGGATCTCGCCGATCTTCTCGGCCTTGAGCATGTGAATCATGTACTCGGCCACGAGTTTTCCCACCTGGCCGATACCGGGCAGGCCTTCGATCATGATCGGGTCGACGGGGTGCTTATCCTTGAAACACTCAAGGTAGCTGACCGTGATATCCTCAATCATGCTGTGCCAGTCTCCGGTACTTGCCGTACTTGTCTTCAGGTGAATAGCGGGCCGGATGAGCCACAACCGTCGGCTTGCCACAGGCAGGACAGGTTAAAGAAAGGGTA
>JGI24732J26686_1001073_pt1 | contig 11731 bp, 12 predicted proteins | sample EPASupsiteHSE623_FD_26686 | JGI IMG/M metagenome (IMG submission 26686)
CCAGCAGCCCCTGCTGGTAAGGATGCTGGCTATAGGCTTGCCGAAGTAGGTGTGGAATGTGGTGCGCTTTGGGAAAGGAAGCAAGTCCAGATCATCAGGGCCTCCCTGGGAGGGATTGGTGATGATCGTTGCGTCCTTCTGCCTGTGACAGAGGCCGGGAACTGCTGATAGATCGCCAAGATGATCTGCAAGGCTGCACATCAAGTCCTCTCCCTCTCCCAGGGCGATTGAATCAAAGGCAGGATAATCGGAGAGAAGCTGACGGCAGTTAAATGATGCAAAAGGCCCGCCAGCAACCAGGTGGCCCCTGTACCCTCCAGCTCTGATGGCCCCGGCCAGGCTGCAGAACTCCCTGCCCCGGCCTGTGAAGACCATGGAGAGGCCCACGATCTCAGGGGACAGATCCAGGACTTTGCCGACCACTTCTGTCATATCATATTCTGAGTTGAACGGCACTAACTCCACCTGGTGGCCTTTCGATTCCAGAGCTGAGGCCATATAGCGCATTCCCAGGTTCTCTTCCAGCTCCGCACCTACCAATGATATTTTCATAGATCAATATCCCCCTTGATAGTTGAATGGTCGCAATCAGATCCTCTGCACCGTAAGAGATCTCAATATGATAGGAGAATATGGGCTTGTACATATTTAAATATTGGTGCTGTTCAGAGGCATAACTGTACAATAAATCGTCGTGTGTTGAAAATTGCTTTGAGCTGCCTCATGGGCAACATATATCTTCCAGGGACATTTAGGGTCAGCGATGATCCTTAAGGACAGATCCATCCTGGTTACAGGTGGCGCTGGCTTCATTGGCAGCCACCTCATAGATCGGCTGCTCAAGGAGAATGATGTCACCATAATCGATAACTTCAGCTCGGGAAAGATGGAGCATATAGAACATCATCTGAAAGATCCCCGTCTGAGTTTGATAAAAGCGGACATCCTGGACCCAAGGTCATTGGATGAGGCATTGGCCGGAAAGGATACGGTCTTTCACCTGGCAGCCAACCCCGATGTCAAGCTGGGTGCCGAGGATACCCGGGTTCATCTGGAGCAAAACGTCCTTGCCACCTACAATCTGATAGATGCCATGAGAAAGAATGATGTAAATAAAATCGCCTTTACATCTACATCCACTGTGTACGGCGAGGCCACAGTCGTTCCCACCCCTGAGGACTACGGCCCTCTAAAGCCCATATCGCTGTATGGCGCATCCAAGCTGGCATGCGAGGCCCTGATATCATCATACTGCCACACATTCAATATGCAGTCCTGGATCTACCGCTTTGCAAACATAGTAGGTCCCAGGGGCACTCATGGAGTGATAGTGGACTTCATAAATAAACTCAACAAGGACCCTGAGGCCCTGGAGATACTAGGATCTGGAAAACAGCGCAAATCCTATCTGGCAGTAAGCGACTGCGTTGAAGGCATGATCTGCTGCGCACAGCGCTCTGACGAGCAGGTTAACATCTTCAACATAGGGTCGAGCGACTCAATAGATGTCACTGGCATCGCCGATATCGTTGTGGAGAGCATGGGCCTGACAGACGTGAGCTACAGATATACGGGCGGCATAGACGGCCGCGGCTGGAAAGGCGATGTGAAGGTCATGCTTCTCTCCATAGATGCCATCGCCCGCCTTGGCTGGACGCCTGCCCACAGCTCTGCCCAGTCTATAAAAGAAGCTGCAGATTCCATTCTTAAAAAAATAATGTAAAAAATCACCTGACATTGCTGACCGCCCATCTGGTCTTGGACCACCAGGCGCCCTCAATCAGGGATGCCCGGTAGCCCATGAGCTCCAGGCAATAGAAGAGGGCATAGGCCTTGGGAGTGCCATAGACCAGCTGGGTCTTATTTCTATCAAGCCCGCGGCCATCAAAGAGCTTCTTTAGATCATCAGGCCCTGCAATCTGGAGGCCGTCTTGGCTCTGGCTTTGGCTCTGGTACAGCTTATCTGTGGAGATCTGCAAGGCGTTGCCAGTCAGCCTGGAGAGGCCGTAGTCAGAGAAGTCCCTGGCATCCAGCACCTGAACATCTTCTGCCAGGGCTGACCCGAGGCTGTTCTCGTCTACCAGCATGCTCTGCACCAGACGTGCTGTGTAGTTTGACTCCGCCACCGGGGGAACTGAGCTGTCAAGGCTAATGCCCATGCCTGCGGCTGCACCCATGCCTCCGTCGAGCACGCTTACGTTTCTGTGGCCCAGATATCTCAGTGCCCAGAAGAGGAACTCAGGTCCGCCATCTGACCCGCCATATACCAGAATATTATCTGATCTGTTTACGCCTGCCTTTTGAAGCGCTGCCTCTGCCAGAGCCGGGTCCAGCCTGCCTGAGTGCTGCAGACCCTTCCAGTAGAGATTTCTGGCACCGGGCAGGTGTCCCTGGCCGAATTCTGCAGGCGACCTGGCATCTATCAGGGCTTTTCCCTGAAGGCCAGTGCCCTGACCTGCTATAATCTCAAAGTGAGGATACCTGGCCTCCTGAACAGGCTCCTGGCTGCCAGTCAAGCTTGATCCTTCATTGACCTTGGCTGCCACGGACCGGCCTGTAGCCTGCTCGAGTCCCTCCTGCTCATAAGCCTGCTTCTTGGCCATCCAGCCGTCCAGGTCAGTCCAGTCCGGGCAGGTAGCGCAGAACTCGCCGGTCTCAGTGCCGGCCATTGCAGGGACGACCACAAGGGCAAAGGCCAGCACGGCCAGCATCAGTACAGGAACGATTCTGCACAGTCTGATCTCAGAGGCATCACTGGTGCAGATAGATCTGCACATTCTGGTAATGGATAGAATTTTCCCCATGATTTTCCCCGTATCGTTGAAGGTCGATTCTTCTCATCTATTTTATGCTTCTCGGCAGGATGGCAAGGCTTAAATACCAGCCGTTGTACATCGTAGCTAGTTTAAGTACCTTGATGTACTTATATGATCATTTAATGAGCCAATGAAGATGATGGGACATGACCTTGAGAGGAACATCGATCAGGATGGAGAGGATCTTCAACAGAAAGACCGGAAGAGCGGTAATAATTCCCATGGACCACGGAGTCACTGTAGGTCCAATCAATGGAATAAGGAGCATAAAGTCCATAGCGGATACAGTGGCCTCAGGCGGCGCTGATGCGGCCATAGTCCACAAGGGCGCTGCAGCCTTTGGCCACAGGGGATACGGACGAGACCTTGGGCTGATAATACATCTATCTGCAAGCACATCCCTATCCCCTGATCCAAACAAGAAGATCCTTGTGGCCACAGTGGAGGAGGCGCTGAGGATTGGAGCTGATGGAGTGAGCATCCACGTGAACATCGGCGCCAATGATGAGAGCGATATGCTGTCTACATTTGGAGAGATATCCCGACGCTGCCAGGAATGGGGCATGCCTCTGCTGGCCATGATGTACCCCAGGGGTCAGAAGATAGGTAACGAGTATGCTGAAGAGTACATCGCCCATGCAGCACGCGTTGGCGCAGAGCTTGGAGCTGATATTGTCAAGACCAGCTATACTGGCGATATGGACAGCTTTGCAAGAGTAGTCGATGGCTGCCCGGTTCCAATAGTCATTGCAGGTGGGCCCAGAGCTGAATCTGAGGAGGAGTTCCTGAGAATGGTGGAAGGCTCAGTGAATGCCGGAGCCAGGGGCGTGGCCATAGGCAGGAATGTCTTCCAGCACCATGACCCAAGGCTGATGACAAGGAAGATCTGTGCCATAGTCCACGATGGACTCTCGGCCAGGGAGGCCTTGCAGATGAGTCCGGGCCCGGATGCGGCCGATTGAGCCAGAGGCGGCTGATCTTTTCATCTGGACCTTTTTCTGGGAACAGTTAAAGATAAGAACAGAGAGCGCGACCTCATTCCAAATGAGAGCGCTGATAATCCTGGTCCTGCTGGCGCTGGCAATGCTGACCCCCTCTAATGGGGAGGATTACATATGCACGGAGGGCGGCCCACAGCTCATGGCCCGCCATGCGGGTGCCAGCATGGAAAGCGGGAGATCCGATTATATCCTGATTGACCTTAAGAATTGCGGAAATATTTCCCTTAAGGCCTGCATAGAGCCCTCCGACCAGAGAGAAGCAGATCTGGCAAGCATTGAGTCCGAGTACGAGGCCAACTGCTCCAGGGCAATTGGGACATGGGCCGAGCTTCTGAGCAGGGACGACAAAATAGTGGTCTTATCCGGGCCCCAGGTGGCAGGGTCTCTTGCTCCTGGCCAGAGCAGGTCTATCCGTTTTCTCACTCAGGCGGATGCCGACCTGGCCGCGGGCATCTATCCCTTCAGCCTGAAGCTCGACTATGCCAGGCAGTCCAATGTCCAGATCTCAGGGGAGGCGGGTTTCCCTGATCTCTCTTTCCAGTACAAAAACGAGTCTGAGCTATTTCCAATAGAAGTGGCGGTATCTGCAGGCCCAAAGATCGAAGTGCAGGAAGTAAGAGGCCTGGCATCGCCCGGAGACGGCTCAGAGCTTGAGATCGTCCTTGCCAACCATGGAGACCAGGCGGCGGAGGACCTGATTATACAGCCTCAGATCCAGATGCCCTTCACAGGCACATCAGGCCAGGCAGCCCTTGAGAGGCTTGATCCTGGAAGATCGGCCAGTGTCTTTCTATCGATGGATACAGAGAATGGAGCAAAGACGGGCCAGTATGCTCTGCCCCTGGTCATAAACTATCTGGATGGAGAGATCCAGCAGAGCAGTGAAACTGCGGCCCTTGTGCAGGTTGAGAAACATTCAGCCCTGAGATTCCGTATTATAAGGCCTGCTCAGATGGCGCTCATCTCCATACTGCTGGTCCTGGCCGTGTACATAGGACTTAAAGGAAGAAAAGGCGGTCTAAAAGGCGGCCAGAGACGGCGAAAGAGGCTCTAGTACAGCGAGGCTGAAATAGGGCAACAGATACATCAGGATAGACTATATCTTTCTGGGTTGTGCACTGACGGCTTTCTAAAGGGGACGACCTGCAGACCCCAGGCCAGTAGAACGTGATGCTTCAAATCCAAATAAAGAGCACTAAACAAAGAAATGCCAGCAAACTTTTTTGGGTTAAGGCTAATGCCCTGGGTTAGTCTCAAGGCCTTGGTCCAAAAATGCGTTCGCGGGGGACATTTGCGATTATAGGCAAGTGCCGGCAGAGAGCCGTTCCATGGACAGACAGCATGCCTCATAGCACATTACGGGTCTCGTGTACATGCGAATTTGATGCCATCATCCTCTTTTTGTAGCTCTGGCCTATCTACATAGGTGTTCCCCCCAGCAGTTTTTGGGCCAAGACAATCGTCCCCAGAAGTATAGGGCATAGGTGTTAACCAAGAAGCATAGGGCATGTACCAGGCAAAAAAAGGCTAAAGGCCCTCAGTTAGCCTCTCAAACCTCTTCTGGGCGTTCTCCATAATATTCTCTTCACCGGGTATGACCCCGTGGAGCATCAGAGCTCTTCCATTCACTATGGTGGTGTCAACACAGCCCGGGTTGCTGTAGATGAGATGAGACACAATGCTCGTCTCAGGCTTGAACCAGGGCCTTCTCAGATCTACCAGGGCTAAATCAGCCAAGGCACCCTCGCGAAGCCCTATATCCAGGCCAAAGGCTCTGTAGGCATTATCTGTGGCCATCCTCCAGGTCTCCTCGGCCTTCAAGGCATCAGGCCTGCCGCAAGAATTCTTCTGGACTATGGCTGTGGTCTTCATCTCCTCGAACAGGTTCAAGTTATTGTTGCTGGAGGCTCCATCAGTGCCCAGACAGACATTGACTCCTGCAGCCATGAGGCGGTCTACGGGCGCTATTCCCGCTGCCAGCTTGAGGTTGCTGACAGGGCAGTGGGCTACATTTACCTCGCGATGCGCCAGTATGGAGATATCCTTCTCTGAGAGCCAGACGCAGTGGGCGGCGACGGTCCTATGCCCAAGAAAACCCAGTGAATCCAGGTACTCAACAGGGCTTAGGCCGTGCTCCTTAAGAGAGCTCTCCACCTCGCCTTTGGTCTCAGAGAGGTGGGTGTGCAGCATGACATCGTACTTCTCAGCAAGGTCCCTTGCCGAGAGCAGGGTCTCCTCAGAGCAGGTATAGATGGCATGAGGGCCGATGACTGGATGAATGAGGGGATCTCCCTTCCACCGACGAATAAAGGGCTCTACGGCCTTAAGCATCTCCGGCCGCATGTCGAAGATCACCCCTGAGAGGTAAGCTCTAAGGCCCATCTCCTTTGTGGCAACTGCGGTCTCATCTGTGAGGTAGTACATATCGTTGTAGCAGCAGATGCCAAACCTGATCAGCTCCAGGCAGCCGAGCTTCACACCCCAGATGATATCCTCCTTGGTGAGCCTGGCCTCAAGAGGCCAGATCTTCTCCTGGAGCCAGGGCATGAGGGCCATGTCATCTGCATAGCCTCTAAAGAGAGTCATGGCCAGGTGAGTATGACAGTTGATAAGGCCAGGTGTGGCCAGCATCCCATGGCCGTCTATGATCTCTGGCTCAGCCTCTTCATCCCTGAGGTCGCGGCCAATCTTTGCTATCCTGCCATCATGTATCAGAATATCTCGGCCCTTCACAAGGCTGCCAGACTGCAGAAGGGAGACGCCTTTGACAAGCATGAGCCGTGAGATGATAGGCTGGGCCTTAAAATTTTTCCTGGAATTGCACTGGGGCATGGAATGCTGCCCGCAGGATTTGGGGCGGGAAGAGGATAGGGCCGCCAGGCTTAAAAGGTCTGAGATTAAACATGGTGGATCGTGCTGAGGTAGCCAAGCGGCCTACGGCGCTGGTCTTGAGGTCCCTTCAAGGACAGGATAACCAGTGGTGCATCGCACCCCGTGAGTTCAAATCTCACCCTCAGCGTAACTTTTACCAGTACACCGCGGTCGAAATAAGTCAAATGTAGTTGAACGCTTCTTTAGCTAGGTTGAGTCATATAGGAAGATCCTCCCAAGGTATGAACGCCAGGAGATTTCTTATGCTGGAATTGCTACATTAACATGCGTTATGGTGATCTGGCGTGTTTGGGAATAGGCTCATGACTTTTGCCTTTTTAATATTAGCTAGGATATTGATCTGTTGCATCATATGACCGCCAGCTGCTAAGTTATCCTCACTCTCTAAGGTGATGGGATGATCAATAAAGTTGCCATTGCCCAATTATTTGGCCTTCGCAGCGATGCTCTGAAGCCTTAATGGCAGCGGTTTAAGGATGAGGATCACCTTATAATTTGCGAGCCTTAACTCCATTGATCGTTCCATGATCTCTGAATTCCATCAGCTCTTTCGCCCTTTCCGCGCATATGTTAGATTGCCAGATACTATAACTCCCAAATAAAGCTATTAATCCTCCCAAGCCAAAGCCTAAATCCCTTAATACAGTGTTAAATCCTAAAATGGCTATCGAGAACCAAAATATGCAACAGAATAAGGAAACTCTAAAATCCATCTTGTTATCGTTAGCTGTATATTCAGCAGCATATACTGCGCAGTCGAGATGATCGCATTCGGTAAATTCAGGCATATCGCACTTACTTTTAATAGTGAATGATACATTTTCACCTTTGTCGTGGTATAATTTATAGTAAGTAGGATATTTTATGATTATTCCATTCTCTAGCTCAAGATGCATAGCCATATTCACACCTATCTTTTAGCTATAATCTAACAGGTGTAGATATAGTGAATCCGAAATCCTATCATAAACTCTGGTCTTGACAAGCCTTGACTCCTCCAATTATGCCTTTATCTCTGAACTCGATTAGTTCCCTCTTATCCCTGCAGCTCCTATAGAAAACCCAAACCACAAAGGCCAAGATCAGTATGCCGAATGCTGCTATAAGGACTCCCAAGCCACCTTCAAAAATTATCTTCGATGTTTTCGAATTATCCGAGGCAAAAATGAGAATGCTCAACAGTAGGAATAGAGAACTCCCAAAGATTTCATGCTTTGCTGCCGCTAAAGCGCAGTCTAGGTGCTCGCACTCTTCTTCTGGTTTTGGAGGATCAATCCAGCGCATGCCGCACTTGGTGTGATATGTAGAGCTCTCTCCAAAGCCTGAGTAGCTAGTTCGGTACTTCCGGGTTTCCCCTGTGGCTAGTCGAAAACTCAGCGCCATTTTCCCATTTTGATTATTTTATAGTAGTGTATGCTATCCAGATATATGTTCTAGTGCACCAAGGATTAAGTGAAGCTGTGATCGTGTGCATCTGCAGCCATAATTCTTTCTCTATAGACTCACGGGAACCAAATCCATTCTTGCTTCTTAACGCCCATCTTCGTGATATTGGGTTTGCGAATCTTCGCAGAATTAATGCAGATGCAATGGCAAGCCTTTTTTACTTGCTTTCGTTCTCCGGTGAATATTCGCAGTTTCTTTGCTCCTCTCTCCCTCAACTTGATATCTATATAGCCTCTATTCGCTTCTTCAGGACAGCTTGTCTGGGCGATTTTCCTGAGAATACATCAATCTTGTTCCCCTTAGCATCTCTGAGGTGAAGTTTCTTGATACTTTTTCATTCATAAAGTTTCCTCTGGCAGTGTCCCGAATCTGCTGTGATTTCGCAGATGCCCTGTATCCAGATACCATTATTCCTCGTTGTACTGTTGCATCTCGTGTACATGCGAATCTGATACCATCACCCTCTTTCTGCAGCTCTGGCCTATCTACATAGGTGTTCCCCCCAGAGTTTTTGGGCCAAGACATCTGCCCAGAAGCATAGTGTATAGCGCACTTCGAATTAGGTTTGACCAATAGGCAGTCGTCACCAGAATCTCAGAGCATAATGCGCTACCAAGAGCTGATTGACAGATCTCTGACCCATGATCTGGATTTGAAGCTCAATTGAGCACTCCCCGCTCAATGAAATGTAGTCTTATTTAAGCCTCAGTTCACTAGCCTGTTAATCCAGCTCTTCACTCTAGCAAGCAGTCTCCATAGCCTTAATAAATATCATAGCTCTATATCCAAGTGCCCAGGAATCTATTGCAGCACCATTCTCAAGGGGATGGTTTCCGTGGCAGTGAGGTTGAATCATGGGAAAAACAAAAGCCTATATGGCCTTTATTGTGATGCTTATTTTAGCTGCGAGTATGGTTAATGCAGCTCCACAAGCCGCTAAAATTTCTAGCTCAATAGCAAAGCCATTAAATCCCCAACTAATCGCGCCGGGTATCCACGTTAATTTGGTGAAGATAGATCAGGCTGCCCCAGGAAATAGCGAGCCAATAAGCGTTAGTGTTAATGTTACATCGCAAATCACTCAAAAAAATATATGTGGTTTGGGTGCATCCAGTTTTAAGATAGACGGCCCCGCTCATATAGCAAATATCTATCCTATATCGGCAGTCGCTATAAACCAACCAATGACTTGCGATTATTGGCTATCTATAGTCCCGAACTCTCCATGGGTAACTGGAACTCATTTACTAAAGATAGATTATCTCCAAGGAGGGCAGAAACTCGCCGATGCGACGCTTGTGTTTAGGATATAGACCCAGACATAGCTCTCTTTTTTGGGGATGGGTAAAGTGAACCCCTCCGAGTGGACTAAAAGGCAGTGACTCTTCGAGGGTTTGGCAAAAAGATGGAAGATACCCTATCCCATCTTTTCCACACGCACAGAATTCAGGAAATTAGTTGTGGTATCCCATGAATAAGTAGACCTCACCATAATCTGAGTCCTATTCACATCGAAGGTCGGGCAGTACATCACCAGATAAGTCTTAACAATGACTGAATTACTTATCTCAAAGTCACAAGAGCCTATCGCGCCCCTGGTACCATCGATATCACGGATGGCAGTCTGTATATTCGAGGTGCCGTTGATAGAGGCCAAGCTCTGCTTGGTGCCTAGTTCCAAGCTCTCTGCAGAGATCTGCGTCTGGTCTCTGTCATAGCTGGCGATGGTCAGCTGGATATACTGCGAGAGGCCTGTCTTGTTGGTGATGGTCAGGGAATGTACAAGGCTTTTCTCACCGCTCAGTGACTCTTTTTGCTCAGGTGCTTTCACAGACATCTTATAAGCGCTCTGGGGTAGTCCCAGATCAAAGCTGATACTATAGGGTCCAGTGGTCACCTTGATCCCAGAAGCACAAGCGGTGCCAACCAGGACGACGCATATTAGTAGACTCAAGACTTTGCTGTTCATACAGGGTCCTCTTCTTTGGTGATCGGTTAGGGTAGCTAACGAAAAGCCTTTTGGTTATCTCTGGGAACTCATGTTGAAAGATACATTTTAGCCGCTCACCTTCACGCTCTCTGCAGCTCCAAAAGATATTAGGGCTAAGAGTGCCAGGGCTAGAATCATCAGTCTTATAGCGCCTAACTATCGCGTGGATACCAAAAGCTTTTTCGTTCGTCCCACCAATTTGCCGCAAAAGTAACGAAGGATGTCGAAGATGGCAGTTCCAGACCAGATAAATAAGGCTCTAGCGAGTGATGAGGAAATTTTATACAACTTCGAAAAACCGTTGACTCTTAAACCTCCCGGCTTGGTATTCACTAACAAGAGGCTGATTTACTATAAGCCTAAAACCTTTGGCATAGAACTGAAAGATTATAGCTGGCATGACCTCTGCAACGTCAGCATGAAGGAAGGCCTTGTACAAGGCGAAATAGAATTTGAGATGGCTGGCAATCATGATATTGAGTTTGAAAATGTGAGTAAGGATCAGGTTCGAAAGATGTACGCCCTGGCCCAAGAGCTAAAGGCAAAGGCCCATAATGCCTTGCATAAACCTCAGGTGATTGTACAGCAGGAGGCAAAAGTGCCCCAGGAAGATCCTGTTGTCAAGCTCAAGCAGCTTAAGGATATGCTTGATGGTGGGCTGATAAGCCAGGCGGAGTATGATGCTAAAAAGGCTGACATCCTATCAAGGATGTGAACCTTTTATATATTTCAGCCATATTTACATGCAGGCTCCGCAGGGACCATGTCTATCTTGTACCGGATTTCAACGCCTCGGCTTTTATCATCCTTGCCATCTCCAGCGCCTCAGCTTCACTCATCTTCACGCAGCTTCCTAGATAAGCGGTATGAACCTTATTGCCCAATCTTCAGGATACATGCCATCGAGGAGAGTCCTGTTTGTCGGTTTTTTGCGTTCATGTAGTCCGCCTAGCGAACTTTAAGACCCTCTATTATGGCCATATTATTGAGCTATTATCGCAGGTGGGATAGGACAGAATATTGCCGAGGAAAGGTCCTGCCTTAAAACGGATTCTGTGTAGTTATAGGGGTAGCTATCCAGCCTTTTAACAATAGTCTCGTACTTTTTGTTTAGCTATAATTAAATTGCCTTTGAGATTTATATATCCCAATTTTTCTAAATTTAAGAAGGACTCGCATATTTTTTTACGTGATAATGCAATATCCGCATGTGAGTTTTTACGATTGGCTATTACATTCTCATTCATCCGAAGCGTCATGCATACCCACTTCAAAACGATTTTATCATTCTCGCTAGGATCAGTATTATTCATAGTAATCTAATATCAATTTGCTACTATATAAAATAGTGCTCGCAGGTATAATCCATCTGGAGATTGAAGACTGTAATCTAATTTGCAGCCCGGATTGGCGGGCTGGATGAGCGTACCAGCTTAGGGCCACAATGTTTTATATATTTCATTATATACATGTGATTGATCTTTCGTATGTGTTTAGCTCACCTTAATCAGCATCAGCAAACCCCTTTCGTGATATCCTGCGTGAACCCTTCCAAAGAGCTGAATCCGGCTGCTGATATTGTTTTT
>JGI24732J26686_1001083_pt1 | contig 11665 bp, 7 predicted proteins | sample EPASupsiteHSE623_FD_26686 | JGI IMG/M metagenome (IMG submission 26686)
TTCGCATATTTTCAACATCATTGAAGTGCAATGTGATATGCTATCGATTCATCAAACAGCGATCAGGCAGCGACTGCTTATTATCTGAAATGTCCCCCCCAGAGGGGGTCAGGGGGGCATCTGCCCAGACTTTAGAGTTGTATCACATAGCATAGTCTATCCTGATGTATCTGCGAACTTATTTTAGCCTCGCTGTACTAGATGCGTCTCATCTATCCTCCCTGATCAAGCATTCTGCACTATCATCATTTATTCAAGCTGGCTGTCGCGTTTAGGCTGCTTGAGTTCAGATTTGTTGCAGGAGGTTGGATGGATGGCAAAGCAGTCTGCGTATTATTGAATCCATTAGCTGGAAGTGTGGCATTGGACTGCGCCGGCACCAGTTCTCCAGGGGCTGTCTGGACCTCTGTGCTGCTCACATTGCCATCAGCCTTGGATGCCTCATCTGCAGGTGCATTAGCTGGAGTGGCCAGGCAGGACTTAGAGTTACCGAAATCAATATGATCTGCCTCCTTATCTGCCAGAGTGAGATCATAAGCGCCGCCTTCTGGAGCAGTCTGGTTCCAGCCCAGTTCATGATCTTCGGCAACGATGTACCTGCCCTGCTCCAGGCCTGCGAAGAGGTAATTTCCAGCTGTATCAGTGTGAGCATTGGGTATTATATCAGCACCGTTATGCATCAAATGGACCGCCCAGCCAGGCAGGCCGGTCTCATTGCCATTCCTGACGCCATCGCAGTTCAGGTCATTGAAGATAGTGCCGTTTATGGACAGAGATCCTGTTGCAGAAACTGATTCCTGGAATTTGCTTGTATCTGTGCCTGAATTTGAGGACGCCTCCTGAGAGGTTTCATTGGTCTTAACCACGGCTGTTTCATTGGTCTTAATAGCGGCAGTCTCATTAGTCTTTACAGCTGTCTCATTAGATGCTACAGCAGCAGTTTCATTAGCTATTACAGCAGCTGTCTCATTGGTATTAATAGCAGTCTCATTAGCTGTTACAGCAGCAGTCTCATTAGTCTTAATAACAGTCTCATTAGCTGTTACAGCAGCAGTCTCATTGGTATTAATAGCAGTCTCATTAATTGTTACAGCAGCAGTCTCATTAGCTGTTACAGCGGCTGTTTCATTGGTATTAATAGCAGTCTCATTAGCTGTTACAGCGGCTGTTTCATTGGTATTAATAGCAGTCTCATTAATTGTTACAGCAGCAGTCTCATTAGCTGCTACTGCAGCTGTTTCATTAGCTGTTACAGCAGCAGTCTCATTAGCTGTTACAGCAGCAGTCTCATTAGCTGTTACAGCAGCAGTCTCATTGGTCTTAATAACAGTCTCATTGGCTGTTATTATAGCAGCAGCAGCAGTCTCATTAGCTGTTACAGCGGCTGTTTCATTGGTATTAATAGCTGTCTCATTAATTGTTACAGCAGTCTCATTAGCTGCTACTGCAGCTGTTTCATTAGTCTTATTAGTGGCAGTCTCATTAATCTTTACCGCGATTGTTTCATTAGCCTTAATATCAGTCTCATTAGCTATTACAGCAGTCTCATTAGCTATTACAGCAGTCTCATTAGCTATTACAGCAGTCTCATTAGCTATTACAGCAGTCTCATTAGCTATTACAGCAGCGGTCTCATTGGTTTTAATGATAGCTGTCTCATTAGCCGTTGCAGTAGGCGTAGAATTCAGGCAGGACTTAGAGTTACCGAAATCAATATGATCTGCATCCTTATCTGCCAGAGTGAGATCATAAGCGCCGCCTTCTGGAGCAGTCTGGTTCCAGCCCAGTTCATGATCTTCGGCAACGATGTACCTGCCCTGTTCCAGGCCCGTGAAGAGATAATTTCCAGCCACATCCGTGAGGGCATTGAGCATATCAGCACCATTATGCATCAAATGGACCGCCCAGCCAGACAGGCCGGTCTCATTGCCATTCCTGACGCCGTCGCAGTTCTGATCATTGAAGATAGTGCCGTTTATGGACAGCCCAGAAGCGGTCCCTGTTGCTGGATCTGCCTCCATGGAGGTATTTGCAGCAGTCTCATTGGTCTTTACAGCTGTTTCATTGGTCTTTACAGCAGCCTCACTTCGCTGTCCAGAAGCCGCATCAGAAGGGGCTTCTGCGACTTGATCCAACTGTGTTGAATTTACAGAGCTATTATTCGACATCGATACCACAGCCAAGCTTTGGCTGGAATTCTGTGTCAGATTATGGCTCTCCTCAGCCGAGGCCAGACAAAGCCCTAAACCAAGGCTGAGACATAATAAGCACACCATATAGATTGCGGAAAATTGTTTCATGCTACCTCTAAATCAAACGTCTAATATACCAATGAATGATATATTATATTTACACCCTATTTTCCATATATCCAGGCATATCCCTGAGTAATCCTCCATCCTATACATCTTGAGGCAACCCACCAGACGTGGTGCTATGATGCCCGTAACCCCGTTCATTCTTGAAGTACTAATTAATACATTAATTATATATACATTACGTTTTGAGCAATTTTGCTCAGAATGAAAATACTTCAAGGATGCCTAAGATCGACCTGCTGCCAAGTACTAGAAAACATTATCTGCAAAGCTGATCTGAATCATATATCCTCAGCTGGGCTTTTTTCATGGTTCCCCTGATTCCCATGAGGAGCCTCTATCGGGGCTAATGGCGCACTTTGCATGCCAGAAGACTCGCAGCTATGCCCGCTTTGGCCCAAAGAGCTACAGTGAAATCGAGAATTGCTGATGTGGCCTTTGACGCAATGCTTATATCGAAATATCCACTTCAGAACTGAGCTATAACACTGGTGTTCAAATGCTTCTAGATTTCAGGAGTGAGGTCGAGTCGCTGCTGCGCAGCGCCCTGGATAAGTGCGGTTATAAGATTGAGGAGGGAGTAAACAGCCTCTCACTGGAGAGCAGTCCCCATTCGGATCTGGCCTCTTCAGTGGCCTTCAGGCTGGCTCCGGTCCTGAGAAAGAGCCCTGTAGCCATTGCAGGCGATATCCACAAGGCCATGGCATTCAGTCCTAAGGATGACAGCTTCGTAGACAGGGTCGACCTGGTGGGTCCTTACCTGAACTTCTTCATGAACAGGAGGTTCCTTCACTCAATAGTCGTCCAGGCCCAGGGCGATGAGTGCTGGAATGGGACCTGGAATGAGAAGGTCATAGTAGAGCACACCTCTGCCAACCCTGATGGACCGCTGCACGTAGGCCACATCAGGAACTCGGTCATTGGCGACACCCTTGCCAGGATTCTTCGCCGTGCCGGGTGCACAGTTGATGCCGAGTACTATGTGAACGATATGGGCCGCCAGGAGGCCATGGTCGTCTGGGGCTGCGACCACTACAAGCTCGATAACTCCAAGGCCGATCACGCCATAGCCAAGGTCTATATCGAGGCCAACAAGGCCATGACTGCCAACCCTGAGATCAGGAAAGAGGCAGACTCAATAATTCAGAGGTATGAGGCCGGAGACCCGGAGGTCGAGGCCAAGATCAAGTGCGCTTCAAAGTATGCCATCATGGGCATAGAGCAGACGCTTCACAGGATGAACATCCGCCATGACAGCTACCACTGGGAGTCCACCTTCGTCAGGAACGGGGAGGTAAAAAAAGTCCTGGATGAGCTTGAGAAGACAGGCCTGACCCAGTGGGAGGATGGTGCATTCCAGCTCGACCTGACAGGCTTTGGATTTGAGAAGAAGATGGTGCTCAAGAGGGCTGACGGGACGTCTCTTTACATCACCCGCGACCTGGCATATCACAGGTGGAAGGCTGCCAACTCAGACAGAGAGGTGGATATCCTGGGCTCGGACCACAAGCTCATCTCATCCCAGCTGAGGACTGCCCTGCACCTTTTGGGCGTCAGGGAGCCAGAGGTCGTGATATTCGAGTTCGTATCCCTGCCCGAGGGCTCCATGTCCACACGCAGGGGCAAGTTCATCTCAGCCGACGACCTCATCGACGAGGTGGAGAAGCAGGCCTTTGAGGAGGTCACTTCCAGGAGGCCTGAGGAGAGCGAGGAGTTCAGGCGTGATGTGGCCAGGGACGTTGCCATTGGAGCCGTGCGCTACGACGTGGTCAAGGTCTCTGCAGACAAGGCCACCACATTCGACTGGAAGGCAGCTCTTGACTTCGAGAAGCTCTCTGCGCCTTTCATTCAGTACTCCCATGCCAGGGCATGCAGCATCCTCCGCAAGTCGCCCTTGGGAGAATTTAACCCCGAGCTGCTCACAGGCGAGTACGAGATCGCCCTGATAAAGAAGATCGCCGAGTTCGACCTGGTCATAGACCGCGCCGCCCGTGAGCTCAAGCCCCACCAGCTGGCCACTTATGCCCGTGAGCTGGCAGAGAGCTTCAACCAGTTCTACAGGTTCAGCCCGGTCCTTGATGCCGAGCCTGATCTGAGGGATGCAAGGCTGGCTCTGGTGAATGCATCTAAGAACGCACTGAAGTACACATTGGAGACGCTTGGAATTGCTGCGCTAGAGACCATGTAGCGCAGCTTTTTAAACCCGCAAAAGTAAATTAATGTGATGAGGGTTCTTTGCGCCTATAATGTCAATATAGATGCTGTGACCACTATCAGCAGCCCCGGACTGTCTGAGATCATACAGGCCTCTGGATTTAAGCCGGCGGCCATGATGCCAGAGATGATCAAAAGCCCTGGCGACTTCCTCTCAGGCCTGCTCTTCTGCATCAAGTCGGGAAGCGGGGCAGAGCTCCTTGTAGAAGATGCAGGGGCTGCCAGGTTCATAGAGAGATCTTTTGATTGGGGCCTCAGAATGGGAGGCAACGCCGGCAATGCTGCCAATGCACTCTCCGAGCTTGGGGCCGAGCCGGTGGTGAACGTTCCCTCTCTCACACCCAGGCAGGCATCACTGTTTTACCCTGGGGCAAAAGTACCGGGTCCCGGAGGAAAGACGCTCCTGGCACCGGCGGTTGCTGCCAGGCCCGGAGAGGACCTGATACACTTCGTGATCCAGTTTGGACGCGGCCTTCGCGTGACCCTCCAGGAAGAGGTCATAACCTCGCCAAGGGAGAACAGGTTCATAGCCTCATACGACCGCTTGAACTCACAGCAGTATGAGGACCCCGATTTCGAGCTCTATGCCAGGGAGCACATCGCGGACTTAGACGGCATCCTGATAGGCGGGCTTCACCTGGCCACACGCAAAGAGACAGTGGCACCGAGGCTCGAGGAGATAGAGTCCTGGAAGGTTTTCAGGCCTGATGTATTCATACATACTGAGCTTGGCGGCTTTCAGAGGCATGAGGTGGCAGAGTATCTTGTTGAGAACATCTCCTCAGACAGCCTGGGCATGAACGATGATGAGCTGGCAATGCTTGAGAGGTTTCAGCCCGGATGGCGGGGCATCATGGAGGCCGCAAGAAGGCTCAGGGAGAGGCTGGGCATAGTCAGGGTATGCATACACACCAAGGAGTATGTGGCGAGCGTCTCTCATGGAGGCATCCCCCCAAAGGAGGAGATCGCTGCCTTGACTCATGGAGCTGATGTTGCAGGTATGCTGGTTGCCACTGGAAAGGTTCAGAGGTCTGTCGACCCAAGCCTGGGCCCAAACCCGATAGGCCTGGCTGTCAGGGACCAGTTCATGAGAGAGCTTTTCGCCACCGGCTCAGGACGGGGGGCTTATGCCATAATGGATGGCGATATGCTCTGCATAGCGCCTTCTCTTTTAGTTGAAAATCCAAAGACCGTTGTGGGACTGGGGGATGTCATGACTGCGTCTGATTTTTTCTGCCAGGTTAGGGCCAGAAAAGGGTTCTAACCGCCGCATCTCATCACTTAAACGAGGCACAGGGCAATAGGCAGTCGTCATCAGGCCTGATTTAGTCTTCGCAAAGAGAGGAAGGCTTATCAATAAGAGATATAATCTATTCCTGCTGCCATAGGAGGGGATTGGTGCTTTGAACGGAAGAAATCAATTGCCAGCAGATATCCTGGCATCTATACTGATTGCAACACTGGCCCTGGCCTTAGAACTTTTATCTCCATTATCTAACCTTCCTATGGGCAGGTACATAGAATATGCCGCAGTAGTTCTACTTCCTGGCTCTATCCTTGTATCTGCGATCTATCCGGGCCGTGACGATCTCCGGGGCCTGGAGAGGGCAGTCTACAGCTTCGGGATTGGGACCGTGCTGATAGTTCTGGCTATAGTTGGACTGTACCTCACGCCCTGGGGGGCAAGCCTATCAACCGTCTCCATGGTGCTGTCAGCTTTTACTCTGCTGGTCTCACCACTGGCTTACCTCAGGCGGACTACCCTTCCCAGGAGGAGGAGGTTTGCCTTGGGGCTTGGCTCAGATGCGGGGCGGTGGCGCACATCTCGGAGGTCCGTCCAATCCGACAGGATCATGGCGCTGGTGGTGCTGGTCCTTCTGGCGACATCCATCTTTGCTCTGGGCTATATTGATGAAGTCCCTGACCAGGGAAAGAAGCTCACTGAGTTCTATATCCTGGGACCTGATGGAAAGGCATCGGGCCTTCCAGCAACGGCCGCGGCAGGCAAGCCGAGCACGGTCATTGTGGGAGTTGCCAACCACGAGTTCAAGGCTGTGAACTATACATTGAGGCTGCTCTTCAACAGCTCCATCCTCTTACAGAAGGAGATGAAGCTTGGACACAATCAGACCTGGGAGCATATGGTCAGCTTTGTGCTCAAGGATTATGGAGATAAACAGAAGCTGGAGTTCATGCTCTACAAGGAGAGAGATCTGAAATCGCCCTACAAGGCCCAGTATGTATGGATAAACGTCTCCAAGGACGGGGCCTCTGGCAGCGCTTCAAAGGCAGAGGCAGCCTCAAAGCAAGCCGGATCGGGGAATAACAGCACCAATATCAAGCTATCGATAGCTCAGAATAAGGCCACAACGTCAGCATCTATGGGCGTAAGCTCAGGAAACAGCTCAGGCAGTACTCAGCCAAGACCGCAGCCGGAGAGCCCGGCAATTGATAAGAGCAGCTCGTCTGAGGACGCGGCAGTCAGCAGCCTGCCTGCACCGGCCGTGGTCCCGGAGGAGCCGCCGACAGTATTCAGCCTCAGCCCCGATAAAGCCAGTCCACAGAAGGCAGGCACCAGGATAATCTGGACTGCAGATGCTTCCGATCCTGATGACGACATGATGCTCTACAGGTTCCTGCTCAGGGGAACTCCTGTCCGAGACTGGAACGCCGACAGCTCGTGGACCTGGGTCACTGATAAGTCCGACCTGGGACTGAGCAGGGTCGAGGTCCAGGTCAGGGACGGCCAGCATGCAGGCACAGGATCATATGACAGCAACAAGATCGCCGAATTCACAATAACTGAATCCAACATGCCGCCCAAGGTGGATAAGCTATCCCCGGACCTGGCAAGCCCTCAGTCTTCTGGTGCCAAGATCACCTGGACAGCAGAGGCGTCGGATTCTGAGAAGGATCCCATTTCATATAGATTCTTTAGAAACGGCCTCCCGGTCACTGATTGGACGAGCAGCAACCAGTGGACCTGGACTGCTGGAGACGGCGACACAGGATCTAATGTCGTTGAGGTGGTGGCCAGGGATGGAAAGCATGCAGGCGTTGATGGCTATGATGACATCAAGTCTTCTGAGTTCACGGTAGCCGGACCCAACAGGCCGCCCGTCCTGATCAGCCTGATGCCTAGCCTTTCTAGCCCCCAGAGGCCGGGCACGGATATAGTCTGGACTGCGGTCGCCTCAGATCCAGATAAAGATGAAATCGAGTACAAGTTCTCCCTTGACGGCCAGAAGGCCTCAGACTGGCAGCCGTCTGGCAACTGGACCTGGAATACAACAGGCCTTGGCTCAGGCGACCACCACATAGGAGTCTGGGTCAGGGACGGAAAGCATGCAGGTCCTCAGAGCTATGACGGCCAGATGGACTCACGCTTCACAGTCGATTCATCCAACCGCCTGCCAAGAGTCATCAGCCTGGTCTCAACACCTGAGAGCCCGCAGGCCATGGGCGCGAATATAAAGTGGAGGGCAGAGGCTACAGATCCGGATAACGATCCCATGCTGTACAGGTTCCTGCGGGATGGAAAGCCGGCTACCCGCTGGACAGAGAGCAGCAACTGGACGTGGACCGCTACTGGAACCAGCGATGTGGAGGTCAGGGTCAGGGATGGAAAGCATGCCGACTCTGAGGGCTATGACGACCGCAAGTCAGTCGAGTTCGTAGTCGGCAGCTCTAATGATCTCCCAATGGTGACAGACCTGGTATCGGATCCGTCCAGCCCCCAGCCTTCCGGGGCCGAGGTAACCTGGACGGCCACTGCATCAGATCCAGATAACGATCTGGTCCAGTACAGGTTCTTCCTGAATGACGCCCCTGCTACTGATTGGTCAAGCAGCAACAGCTGGTCCTGGGAGACAGGCGGGTCCTTTGTAGGCGATAACAAAGTAGAGGTTCGTGTAAGAGATGGCATGCACTCAAAGGGCGATGAATATGATGATGCCAGATCTGCCAGCTTCAGCATAACTGATGGGGAAAAGCGGTCTCAGAATGTGAGCCAGAAGCAGAATCAACCCCCTGTCCTGGAGAGTTTTGCCGCAGACCCAATAAGCCCCCAGGCGGCAGGCACTGCCATAACCTGGTCTGCCATGGCATCAGATCCTGATGCAGATCCCATCCAGTACAGGTTCTTCCTGGATGGCAAGCCGCTCACAGACTGGATAGGCGATGGCAGATGTATCTGGGCTCCCTCGGACGAGAATGTGGGCCAGAACAATGTCGAGGTCTGGATCAGGGATGGCCAGCATGCCGGGCCAGAGGGGCATGATGATATGGAGTCTGCTGAGTTTGCCATAACCGGGTCCAACCAGGCACCGAAGCTTATTGACCTGGCCTCAGACCTGAAGAGCCCGCAGGAGTCCGGCGTGGATATCGCCTGGACTGCCAAATCAGTCGATGATGACGCAGATGTCGTACTCTACAGGTACTTCTTAAACGGCGAGCCGGTCACAGAATGGTCGCAGTCCCCCAGCTGGACCTGGTCTACATATGGAATCTCCTCTGGAGACTACCAGGTAAGCGTCCGCGCAAGAGATGGCAGGCATGCAGGCGCCAGTGCCTTTGACAGCTCACTTGATGCCACATTCACCATCACCTCCTTCATAGACAGGGAGATCAACAAGATCGTTAGCAAGAAGAGGGCCAGCGCTCCTGGCACTGCGCAGGAATCGCAGGTGACGAGCGCTGGTGATGTGCAAAATAGCGAATCAGGGTCTGCGGATGATAAGCCGCTGACGCCTAAAAAGTTGGGAAGATAGGATTTGGATGCAGGCCATCTGAGATCTGGCCTTTATTGGATTATGACTCTTCGAGGGTCTTCGATATCATCTATATAGCTCTTGGTGATCTTTCTTCTCTTCTGCACATTCTTTAACTTCTCGATCTCCCTTCGAAACTCCATCAGATCATCTTGACAGGTCATTGCCACACCTCGTGACTTAGCACTGGCCAATAGGATGTCTAATCCTGTGTTCTCTGATGTCTTTAATCCATATAATATTTACCTTTGACCGGATGCCAGGCAGGACCTGAGCAGTATCCTCCAATGGAGCTTCTGGACTATGTAGTGGCCGCAGATGACGCAGGCTTTGATCTGATAGATGTTAGTGATCACTTTCACCCCTGGAGCGAATCTGGACAGTCTTGTTTCGCCTGGACGTGGCTTGGAGCTGCAGCAGTCAAGACCAGGAAGATAGTGCTTGGAACTGGAGTGACCTGCCCCATAATCAGGTACCATCCATCAATTGTGGCTCAGGCGGCGGCGACGCTTGGAGTCATGGCGCCCGGCCGGGCCTACCTGGGAGTGGGGACCGGAGAGGCGCTCAATGAGTATGCAGCCACAGGCCAGTGGCCTGGATATGACGAGCGCCAGGTCATGATGCGCGAGGCCATAGAGCTCATCAGGGCTCTGTGGACCGGCCAGGAGACCTCCTATGAGGGGATCTACTACAGCACGCGTAAGGCCAGGCTGTACACGCGCCCGGAGAAGCCCGTGCCGCTGTACGTATCCAGCATGGTGCCTGAGAGCGCCACATTTGCAGGCAGGTATGGAGACGGCCTGATCACTGTTGGAGGTGACAAGCCTGAGGTTTACCAGAAGATCATAGAGAACTTCGAGGCCGGGGCCAGAGAAGCGGGGAGGGATCCAAAGACCATGCCCCGGCTAATTGAGCTCAATGTGGCCTATACGGACGATCCTGAGGAAGCCATCAAATGGATGAAGGACTACTGGGCTGGAGCCTTCGTACCTGCGCTCTTCGACCAGAAGATCTACACTCCCAGGGAATCGGCCAAGAACGGGAGCGTGGTTGGGTCTGATACAATGGAGGAGAAGATGTGTATATCATCCAAGCCTGAGGACCACGTCGAGTTCGCCGGGACCTATACCGACCTTGGATTTGATCACCTCATATACCATTATGCAGGCCCGGATCAGAGGAAGTTCATAGAGGGATACGGCAGGGATGTGCTGCCGAGGATAAGGAAGCGGTAGATTCCGGGGTTGAAATTTCTGGGCTGAGATCTGATATGCTTCGTCCAATTATGGGCCGAAGCTTACAGAGTCCTGAATTTTTCACCACTTACCGCCTACTGCCCATATGGGTTTAAAAAATTGAGTGCCTGGTATTATCCCTGGATAACGCCGCTAAATTGCAGTTTTTAATTCACTCGATGGAATCTATCGATGAACGCTCCGGCCCGTTCTCCATCTTCAAGGTATGCCAGCTCTATCGTATCATTAGAGGTGATAGTGCCTATATCATACCCCTTGTCATACTCAGCCATGTAAATGGTCCTGTTATCCAGACCAATTATGCCTGAGAATCCTTCTGTCCCAAGGCCCAGGTCAGTGTGGTTCAAGCTGAAATTTGTGCTTAAGGTGCCAGTGAAGAGCCGACCCCTTTGCTCGGAGATTATCATGGTAAAAGCCCCGGTTTCGTTCACATTCATATAACCCGTGCCCTTTTCGTATCCCTCTGTAGAACCAGTCCAAGTCCCTACGAGATTAGGGAGATTTGCTGCTGATAGCCCAGTGGCCGTAAGCATCAGGGCCACCACAATGAACGCCAGTTTTGCAGCCATAAGATCATCTCTGGACAACCAGTAAGAATGCATATCATAATATCTTTTGCATTTCACATCTTGATATTAGGAGACCCCAAATAATGACCTGTATGGGCCACAAGGCTTCAGCTTATCATGGCAGGCTTATAGTAGCTACCTCTGAGTGTATTATCTGGCAACAATTATAAATATCTTGAAGTGTAATATATTGTTTGAGGCATAGGCAAGTAATCTATCGCTTTCGGACGATAGAGATCCCTGTAAAAGGGGATCTGGGTTAAAATCCAGATACTTATCTATGCCTCACTTGATTTTTGTCCATCAACTCATTCACTTGATTTCCAGGCCTATAGACCCTATTCCTTGCACTATGCCTCTTCTCCCATGAGATAGATTTGATTAGATTACAGACCATGGACTGTATGCGCATGCAAGCAAGGCCTGGCCAGTTGAAGGAGTAAGCTACCCGCCCCCTAAAGGGAGCGGGCTTTCAGTAGCCCTGATGCAGCCTGAAACATAGGCAACATCGGACCTCTAGGCTGGCCTACATGCAGCCC
>JGI24732J26686_1001106_pt1 | contig 11506 bp, 9 predicted proteins | sample EPASupsiteHSE623_FD_26686 | JGI IMG/M metagenome (IMG submission 26686)
TCTCGGTAATATCCCGTATTGATCCCTGGAAACCGATTATATTACCGGCTGTGTCTTTTCGAACAACCGATGTGACGAGTGTATTGATTATGGTCCCGTCTTTTTTCTTTAAATTAACAGGATATTCAACCGAGAATCCTTTTTCGCGAATATACCGGATATGTGCATCCCTTTCGTCAGAATTTGCATATATCCGGGAAATTTTTGTATTCAGCAGATCTTCCCTGCTGTCATAACCAAGTAATTCAACTGCCGTATCATTGAAATCCTCCCACCTGCCATCCAGGGTAGTGATAAAAACACAATCCCGCGACGTGGTAAAGAACGCACGGTATTTCACTTCGCTCTCCCGCAATGACTGTTCTGCCTGTTTGCGTTCCGTGATATCGATAAGAAGGAGGAGAATGGCGGGATTGTGCTGATACTGGATCGCGCTTGCTTTCACAATCACCGATCTCCGGGCCCCGGTCTTTGTGATCAGGTCGATCTCATACGGAGATAGATCACCTCCTTTCTGACGGGCAGTCATTTTGGCAACTACTGTTTCGTGATACTCCTCTGCTATATAGGAGAGTATATGCGTACCGATCAGTGTATCTGCATCATACCCCAGTCCCTTTGCCGAAGCCGGGTTCACGTAAAGGAGTTTCCCATCCATCGCGTATACCGCGACATAGTCGGGCAGGTTTTCCACGAGACCACGGTTGAAGGACTCGCTCTCCCTGAGCGCTTCTTCCATGTGCTTGCGATCCGAGATATCGAGAAAAGCGCCGATCAACCCGCCTACAGAACCATCTTCATTGAGAAACGGTGCCTTGTAAAAGATGACATCATGGCGGGAACCGTCTGCATATTCCACCTGCGTTTCATAGCGCTGGGAAACAGGATTGTCAAGTATATCACGGTCAACAGCGGTGTATTTGTCTGCGAGATCCTTTGGCGAGATGTCATAAGCGGTCTTTCCGATGAGGTCCTCGCAGCTGATCCCGATATACTCTGCAAACGGGGGGTTGCAGCCCAGGTATTTTCCACCATTATCTTTAAAAAAGATCGGCATGGGAAGGGTATCGATCATGGTGGCAAGGAAGCGTGAGCTCTCCAAGGCACGGGATTCTGCCAATTTCTGTGCCGTAACATCGCGCCCGATCGCGATATAGCTGGTAATTACCCCGTGTCTGTCCCGGAGTGCCCGTGTGTTCCAGACAATGGTCTTTTTTGTCCGGTCTGCGCACTGGATCTCGGTCTCAAAGTTTTCTAAAAACACGTCCCGCCCAATAATCCGCTGAATATCCCCGGTCACTTTCCGGCGGTATGTTNCATCCGGGTAGAGTTGTTTCCAGACGGNCTTCTTTCCCAGTACATCACTTTTTTTGTAACCGCTGATAGCCTCGGCAGCATCGTTCCAGACAAGGAGAATCCCGTCCGGATCGAGCACCGAGATCCAGACATTCGCATTGGCAATCACATTCTCCTGGAACTGCTGCATCTCACTGAGCGCGTCCTGCGCCCATTTCTCCTCGGTGATATCCTCGCCAAACCCGAGCGTTCCGGTAATGGTCCCATCCTTATCGTGCAGGACGGAGTTATGCCACCGGATGGTCTTTTCGGTTCCGCTGCAGGTCAGGACCGTATTCTTGAAAACCCGGTTTGGTTCGACCTGGCCATCAATCATCTGTAAAAAAACACGGTTCACCTGTTCCCGGTCTTTTTCCGGCAGGAACAAATCGGGCCAGGATTTTCCGACAACCTCTTCAGGGAGACATTCAAGAATTTTTCCGCCATTCTCATTGAGATAGGTGATTGCCCCGTTCCGGTCGAGAGCAAGGATGATCGCCGGTGCAAGGGAAAGATATCGCTCTCTCATATCGCTGGAATGCTGCCGGGCATTCCGGGCCTCGACAAGGCGCTCTGACAGGTACGCAACAACCGCAGCAATACCCACAAAAACAAAGAACCGGTATAATGCGCCAATGATAACATCCGGCTGGCCGGCTTCGAAAACAATAACCANGCCCAGATAGGCAAGGCCAAGGAGTGTGGCAAGGCCGCAGCCTTTCCAGCGGTAGCGATAGGCAAGGAGGACGATGGGGAAATAGTAGAGGTGCATGAAGATGGTAGTAATCCCGTTTGCCAGGCACCAGATGGTAAAGAGGATGACTGCACCGGAAAGCGCGAGGATGATTTCCTTCCACCACGTTTCTGTCAGGGGTAATGAAGGAAAAGCAGGAGGGTTCATGTACCGATCACGCAGTTCCTTTTCATACACACTATCATGATCAAAGGAGCGGGTAGGAAACTCCATTGATATTTCCGCGAATCTTCGAGATAGGCATTACCGGTATCCATGACTCGACATCCNCCTGGCTGCATCTCCCTGCAATACAGGTATAGTGACTGTCAGGTTCGATCCACAAGAATGTTTCGCAGGTTTTTGTCTGCGGGAAATTCAGAGATGACACTATGAAAGAAGTCTCCTGATTTGCACCGGAAATGTTCACTTAAAAAACCCGGCAGGATCACCAACATTCCTGCCGGAGGGTTTTCTTTTCTGATACGGGATTTTTTACGGAATAGAAAGCAAGACCGAAAAAAATCCTGAAATAGTCTTCATCATGCTGATGTTTCGGTCAAAAAAATTCCATGGTTCCGACGGCATCACTGCCTTAATCAGTATTATTATATAACGGATTTGTTGATCATTTCTCTATTGAAAGGAGTTTTTAGAGATGCCAAATCCAAAAGACGGAAAACTGGAATTGTTGTCGGATAAGAACAGTGTCCTTGTACTGGTGGATTTCCAGCCTGCAATGTTTGCCGGTGTCGCCTCCGGGGACAAGACAATAATCAGGAACGCAGCTTATTGCGCTGCAAAAGCGGCAAGTATTCTCGGAGTGCCGGTCGTGCTCTCGGCAATCGGTCCGCTGAGAAACGGGGAGTTCATGGCAGATGTGACAAAACTGTTTCCCGGCCAGGAAGTGTTTGCCCGGGCGGTGCCGAGTTTTGATGCGTTCGAGGATGAGAAGACCTGGAATGCGTTTAAGAAGACGGGCCGGAAAAAAGTGGTCATATCGGGGCTCTGGACCAGCATGTGTTTTGCCTATACCGCGCTTCACGCCATACGGGAAGGATACGAGGTGTACGGGCTGATGGACGCAGCCGGGGATTCAACTTCCGATGCTCACAAGTACGGGATCAAGCGTATGCTGCAGGCCGGGGTAATTCCCCTCACGACCGAGTCGCTGGTCTCGGAATGGATGCATGACTGGGGAAACCCGAAGTCAATGGAGCTGGTAAAAGAGGTCTATTCAAAATACGGGGCAATGATCGGGTTCCGGTAATCAGACTATTTTTCAGGGATCCAGATCGTTTCCCATTTGGGGTATAAGGGGATAGCAAAGGATCCGTTCGGGAAACCTGATATCCCGGTCAGCCCAATTTCCTTTCAGGAAGACTATGGAGATCGTAACGGGCATCCACCAGGTAGACGGGGTCAATGCCAACTGCTACATCCTTGTCCGCGATGGCCTCACGGTGATCGATACCGGACTTCCGGCTGGCAGCGGGAAGAAGATCCTCGCCTATATCCGGAATACGCTGTACCGGGAGCCATCAGAGATCAAAACCATTGTCATCACCCATTTCCACATGGACCATATCGGGGGAGTGGCAACCCTGAAAAATGCTGCACCGGGTGCAAAGGTTGCGATTGGAAGAGCAGATGCGGGGTATATAACCGGAGAGATCCCCCTTCCGGTGTACCCGGGCTTTAAGGGATTTCTGCTGCGGATTGCTTCGGNNATAATGAGCCCTGGTCTCTTCCNTTTGGATCTCCTGCTGGATGACGGGGACCGGGTTGACGGGCTCCTGTGTGTCTCTCTTCCTGGGCACACTCCCGGGAGTACCGGGCTGTATGATGAACGGACAAAGACACTCTTTTCCGGCGATATCCTCCGGTATGACGGCAGAGCCATCACAGAAGGCCCGGATCTGGTTACCATGGATCTCAAGAGTTCGCGCCAGTCGATCCGGAAGATCGCAGCCCTCGATTTTGATATCCTGCTCCCGGGTCACGGCGTACCGCTCCGGGACGGGGCATCAGCTAAGGTGCGGGTGTTTGCTGCAACACTTCCCGCAGACGGGTAAGATCACGCCCGGGCTCACCCGTTCATTTTTGCTGGTAACCGCGTATGGGCATGTATAAACCCGAAAAGTGTTCACCTACTACCTAAGAGATTACCTATGCAGCTCCACTCCTGCAAGAAGACCTACAACAACGAGACGCAGCGGGCGAGTCCGTTAGATGAGACACTGGCCCGTATTGAACCCAAAGTCCCGGCGGCCGGCATCACCCGTGTCGCGGATATCACGAGCCTTGACCGGATCGGGATACCGGTCTTCTCCTGTATCCGCCCGACCGCAGAAGATGGTGCTATCACCGTATACAACGGGAAAGGGGCAACCGTTGAGGAGTCACGGATATCGGCAATAATGGAAGGGATCGAGCGGTATTCGGCCGAGGTGCACGACCGGGAGATACGGACCGCACTGTACCAGGAACTGGCAGGCTGCGAGCCTGTTGTCGATCCCAACGACCTGATCATGCCGGAAGGTGCAACAACGGACCGGTTCATGTCCTGGTGCCAGGGATACGATATCGTCAATAACCAGACCGTCTGGGTCCCGGCCTTTGCCGTCTTCCACCCGGTTCCTCCCCGGCACCGGGGGCCTTTCCGGACGAACTCGAACGGTCTTGCCTCGGGAAACACGATGGAAGAGGCGATCTTCCATGCCCTGTCCGAGGTTATCGAAAGGGATGCGTGGTCGTTAGTCGAGACCACCCGGAACACCGGCCCCGCGGTTGTGGATATCGATGATCCGGTAATCATGGACATGCAGAAGAAATTTGCCGATGCCCAGGTCGAAGTCACGGTCCGGGACATCACCAGCGACATCGGCATCCCGACGATCGCAGCAGTGGCAGATGACGTGCTGTTGAAAGACCCGAGTCTCCTCACCATCGGGATCGGCACCCATACCAGCGCACGGATCGCCGTCATGCGGGCACTGACCGAAGTGGCCCAGAGCCGGCTCACCCAGATCCACGGGGCACGGGAAGATACCACGATTGCCGATCTCCGCAAGAAGATGGGCTACGAGCGGGCGAAACGGATCAACGGGTACTGGTACCGGGACAATGGTGCGGTTGATTACACAAAGATTTCTTCTTCGGACACTGACGATTTCTTAAAAGACATCAATAATGTCATCGAAGCTTTAGGGAAGAAGGGGCTCGACCGGGTCATTGTCGTTGACCTGACCAGAGAAGAGATCGGGATTCCGGTCGTGCGGGTGATTGTGCCGGGCTTAGAAGTCTTTGCAATGGACCCCGAACGCCGGGGCGAACGGGTGAAGCATGCCAAAGATCATCGTCTTTCTCGGCCCAAGCCTTGATGTGAAATCAGCAGAAGAGATCCTCCCTGCCGATTACCGGCCCCCGGCAAAACGGGGCGATCTTATTGCCGCAGCACGGGAGGGTGCAACCATCATCGGCCTGATCGACGGTGTCTTCCACCAGGAATCGGCCGTTGCCCACCGGGAGATCCTGGCCGCGGTGAAAGCCGGTATCCGGGTGGTTGGTTCATCGAGCATGGGCGCACTCCGGGCAGCAGAGATGGATACACTCGGCATGGTCGGTATCGGGGAGATCTACCGGATGTATAAGAGCGGGGAACTGATTGCCGATGATGAGGTTGCCCTTGTGTTCGATCCCGAGACAGGGTTTTCCCTCTCCGAGCCGCTCATCAATATACGTTTTACCCTTAAAGAGGCAGAACGGCAGGGTATCATTACGGCACCGGAACATACTGCTCTGCTCGCAGCTGCTCAATCGGTCTTCTACCCGCAACGGACATACGGGCGAATCGTCTCGGCAGCGGGTGCGGTACTTACCCCGGAAATGCAGGAGCGGTTCATGGCATGGGTGAAACTGCATGCCTGTGACCAGAAGCGGGTGGATGCGGTTGCAGCACTGGAGTATATCCGCGGAATAGGGGGAGAAGGGAACGGGGAGTAAATTCATGTGCACTTTTTCGTGATCCGCTTATGACAGGATTATAGAACGAACGATTCTTTAGAAATTCTCATTTTTTCGTTTCTTGCCTGTCCTCACGACAGAAGGAGGGTGACCCCCTCTCTCCCCCAGAGGGGGAGGCAGCCCAAGGGGAGCATCCCCTTGACCCCCGGTTTTGGTTTTTTTTCATTAGCCATCCGAAACCTACCGCAATATTGGGCGTTGATAGAGTAGGGTAAAAATCAGGGCGCTTCGCGACGGATCAACGACCGGTTAAAATAATTTTAAACCTCCTTGCCCCGCCCTGCCTCGGAGAGGCCCTGAGGCGGGGGACCCTCGTAATAATAATAAATTTTTTTCTGGCACCGAACTCAGGGTCCACGTACTTTTCAAAAATAGCCCAACGAATAGTAAACCGGAATAAAACCCAATTAAAAAAAAAGAAAAAATATTGTTTTAATAGCCGCCCATGCCGGGAGGCATACCGCCGGGGGGCATACCGCCGCCACCAGCCTTGGACGATGCAATGACATCGTCAATACGGAGGATCATGACCGCTGCCTCCGCAGCGCTGGAGATTGCCTGGGTCTTTACCCGCAGGGGTTCGACAACGCCGGCCTTGAGCATGTCGGCAGGTTTGCCGGCAATGACATCGAGCCCGTAGGTCTTCTTGCCCGATTCGTGGGCTGCACGGAGGTCTACTAACATATCGATCGGGTCAAGCCCTGCATTCTCGGCAAGAACGCGGGGGATGATCTCCATTGCGCTTGCAAACGCTTCGATAGCAAGCTGGTTGCGGCCACCGACTGTCGAGGCATACTGTCGGAGCCTTAACGAGAGTTCGGTCTCAGGCGCTCCGCCGCCGGGCACAATCTTTTTGCCGGAAACTACGACACTGACGACCATCAGTGCNTCGTGGATNGCCCGCTCGAGTTCGTCGACCACATGCTCGGTCCCGCCCCGGACAATGATGGAAACCGCTTTGGGGTTTTTGCATTTCGAGATAAAGATCATATCGTCGTTCGAGATAGTTTTCTCTTCGACAAGGCCGGCCATGCCGAGATCCTTTGCCGTGATGGTGTCCACGCTGTTGACGATATTTGCTCCCGTTGCCCGGGCAAGGTTCTCAACATCGCTCTTTTTTACCCTGCGGACGGCAAGAATGCCGGCTTTTGCAAGGTAGTGCTGGGCTACATCGTCGATGCCTTTCTGGCAGATGACAACGTTTGCCTTGCTCTTGATGACCTTGTCCACCATATCGTGGACCATCTGTTCCTCTCCTTCGAGGAATGCCTGTGCCTGCCCGGGTGTCGAGATGTTGATCTTTGCATTCACTTCGGTCTTTTTGTATTCGAGNGCTGCATTGAGNAGAAGGATCTTTGCATCCTTGACAATCTTGGGCATGCTNGGGTGTGCACGTTCCTTGCTGATGACCATCCCCTCGACAAGAGCCGAGTCATCCACGGATCCGCCAACCTTCTTTTCCACGTTGATGTGGGCGAGGTCTGCGGTACCATCCGCATCGGTAACAAAGGTAATCGCCCTGACAATGATATCGCAGAGGTGGCCTTTTGCCACTTCGGAATTCTTGCCGGTAAGTGCCGTCTCTGCGATCTTCTTGAGCATCGCGGTATCCGTCGGCTTCACAGTGATGGCGTATTTATCGAGCAGTTCGAGTGACTTCGATGCTGCCATCCGGTAACCCTCGGCAATACTGGTCGGGTGGACACTCTGTTTGAGCAGGGCTTCGGCATTCTTTAAGAGTTCGCCGGCAATGACCACAGATGTTGTCGTACCGTCGCCGACTTCAGCATCCTGCGTCTTTGCGATCTCGACCATCATCTTTGCGGCCGGGTGATCGATATCCAGCTCTTTTAAGATGGTAACCCCGTCGTTGGTGATGGTGATATCCCCGATACCATCGACCAGCATCTTGTCCATGCCCCGGGGGCCAAGGGTTGACTGGACTGCCGTAGCAACGGCTCGTGCAGCGGCAAAATTACTGTTCTGGGCGTCCTGTCCGTGGGTCGTCGTTGATCCTTCCCTGAGAATTATAATGGGTTGTCCCCCGAGTTGTTGTGACATTATATACCTCGCTGATTTAATCCATCCATTGTGATTTTAACGGTGCCGGAGTTTTCTGCATAATAGCCTGTGGGCCATTTGAGGATTACTTTGGATAATCCACAGACTGCGATGCTGCGATGGCACGCCTTTGACAGGATGCAGATACCGGTGCCGGTAAAACAGAAGTCATCATCCCGGTCCGGGAGATTGATGGTGGACTTCATCACCAGATGATAAAACAGATTGACCTGCAACCATTTTATGTGTATCCATTATTCGCGTTGTGCCAGCCGGAACTCTTATATCCGGATTTGAGCATTCTATAAGCAAAATCAGGAATAACGCCAGAAAAAAAGTGATAAAAATCCTATCGTACATTCTGCAGCATAACCGCATTGTCGCCGTCCCATTGCAGGACTACGTTCGAACTTCCCAGCATCCGGCCCGTGTTGGAATCTGTTGCTGTGACGGTAATTACTACCGGCTCAAGCGTTGATGCAGGTTTTTCCGTAAACGTCCAGTAGAGTTTCTCACCATGATTGGTGACCGGGTTTCCAGCTTCTTTTACCGTGTAATCTGCCGGACCCCAATTGTAGAATTTTCCGAATGTGGCATTCCACGCAAACTGCGAATGAACGGCTTCAAACCCGTTCGCATCCACCGTAATCCCGACCCCGGGTGTTGATGACATTATAGGAGAATAGCGCTGTGGGCTGGCAGTCAGCGTTACCGATGTTTTTGTTACCAGAGAAGGTGTTGTAGCCCGTGCCGGCACTACGGAACATCTCCCGTTCGTGCACCCGCAGCTGCCGGCGCCACAATCGAGCGGTCCTTCGCAGCTCAGGGTGCACATGATGTCAGTACAGGCCGGTTTTGCAGCCTGGCTGACACAACTGTTGGGGTGACAGCACTCTGCCGGGACACAGTCTGCATCGGTTGTGCAGGTTTGTGCATCAACCGGAAGTGTTGTGACCACCGTTGTGGGAAGAGGGGGAGTTGTCACGGGAATGACCGGCGATGGAGTTTGCGATGTGCAGCCTGCGAAAAGTATCGCGGCAATACAGATGAGAACGACTACGGGTGCGTATTTATCCATACAGAAAAATGATCCGTTGCGCCACCTATTAAACCAGATGGAGACTGCGAATATTCGCAGTTAAGAGTAAAAAAATAAAAATTACCGGAGCGGGGAATACGAGAGCGAGAAAGAACGCTCACTCAACCTTCGCCCATACGTACGCAAACCGCTGGAACGCGGTGATATGCCCGAATATACCAAAGAGCAGCAGCAGCCAGCCGAACCACCCGAGCCCGAAGAACACCATGGGTGCAACGAGATCGATAATGCCGACTGCCATGATCAGGACAAGCCGGTCTGCCCTGCCCAGCAGCCCGCCATAATAACGCCCGACACCCACGGCCTGTGCCTGCGTACCGAGGTAGGAGGACATCAGGACCCCGGTGAGTGCCAGCACACCGATTGGCCACGGCACCATGCCGCTGGCAAAGATACCGGTGATGATGAAGATATCCGCATACCGGTCCACCGCATGATCGAGGAAGTCCCCGCGTTTGCTCTGGCACTTCATCTCACGGGCAACCGCACCATCCATCGAGTCGCAGAATGCGTTGAGGGCAACGGCTAAAACGCCCCAGAGTTCGAGCCTCAGGTAAAACAGGATACCTGCCGCGGCCGATGCGAACAGGGCAGCGATCGTAAAGAAGTTCGGGGTAAGCCGGCACCGTATCGCAATGGCAACGAGCGGGTCGAAATATACTTTCACGTGAGAGCGGTACTGGTCGAGCGTCATGGTTTTAGATCTCCAGGAATTCCGACCAGTCGAGGTGGCCGAAATCTGCCGGGATCTCTCCCCGGTAAAATCCCTCTATACGGTCGGCACAAAACGCGGCATCATGGCCGGTGGTGTCGAGCTCAAAGATCTGCGAGGGTTCAAATCTATCGGTAGTCTCGATGAGGCAGACATCAAGCGCTTCTGCTTCAGCATTCTCCCGGATCTTTACATCCCGGTACTTCCGCCGGGCGAGACGTGTTTTCAGTTCATCGGGCCGGCAGCGGAGCACAACTACCTTATCGCAGGGAAGCAGGTGGGCGATATGTCCCTCGACAAAACCATTGACCGGGACAAACTCATCAGCCCAGCGATCAACATCGATAACCTGTGCATCGCGTTCCTCATCCATGTCGATGACATACGGCCCTACGGTTGCAGTCAGGTGGGAAACAGTATATCCGCGCCGGGCAAGCTCATCGCCGATGAGTGATTTGCCGGTGCCCGGGGTGCCGGTGATGCCGCACATCATAGTGTGTTGATCTCCTGCACGAACAACTCGTTCTCCCAGTCCTCGCCAACACTCACGCGGATGTAGTGGTCGGGCAGCCCGGCAAAACTCCTGCACGAGCGGACGACAACGCCTTTCCTTGCAAGACTTTCGACCATCGCATCGCTCTTGTGCGGTGCTACATCGATCATGACAAAGTTCGCATCGGAGGGAAGGACCGGGTACTTCACTTCATCGGCAAACCGGGTGCGCCACCGTTTCACCTGCGCGATATAGCGCTCCGCCCGTTCCTTGTCCGGCAGTGCCGCTGCTGCCGCTGCTGCCGAGACTGAATTGACCGAAAACGGCGTACCTGCCCGATGATACCAGGGAGGGAGCCAGCGCGGGGTAAAGGCGTACCCGATCCGGAGCCCGGCGAGAGAGTAAACCTTGGAAAATGTCCTTCCCAATACAAGGTTCTCGTGCTTCTTCATAAGCGGGAGATAATCGATACCGGAGAACTCAATATAGGCGTTGTCGAGGAAGAGGAGACCTTCGATCCCTTCAAGGATCTCGGCAACCGCTTCAATGGAGGTTGCGTTCCCGGTAGGGTTGTTGGGAGAGCAGAGAACCGTGATCTTCGCCTCTTTCGCCGCCTCGATCAGTTTCCCGCAATCGACCGAGAAATCCGCTTCCCGCGGTACAGTGATGACTTCGGCACCCTGGCCCATTGCGGCGAGTGCGTAGAACGAGAACGTGGGGGTGGAGATGGCGACGATCTCACCGGGCTCGACAAGGGTGCGGATGATCGTTTCGATCACGCCGTCCATCCCGACACCGGTAACAAAATGATAATCGCCATAGTATGCCCGCAGGGCATTCATCAGGACATTGACCCGCTCGTCCGGGTACCGGTTCACGGTCCGTAGCGCCTCTTCAGCCGCGGCTAAGGCAGCGGGAGAGAGGGATTCGGGGTTTTCATTGCTGGCAAGCCGGGCAATCTTACTTATCCCGTACTCGCGGGCGATATCCTCCGCTTTTTTGGCAAAGACATAGCCGCTCTTTTTTTTATAGCAGGATCTAACCAAG
>JGI24732J26686_1001133_pt1 | contig 11356 bp, 11 predicted proteins | sample EPASupsiteHSE623_FD_26686 | JGI IMG/M metagenome (IMG submission 26686)
GCCAAAGCAGCCAAAAACATTGATATTTAATATATGTTTGACCAATTAAAAAAATTACAGGAGTTAAAAAAGATGCAGGACTCTTTTAAAGAAGAAAGGGCATCTGTAGAAAAAAAAGGAGTATCTGTTTTAATAAACGGAAACTTTGAAGTGGTAGAAATAAAATTAAATGAAGATCTTTCAACAGAAGAACAGCAGGAAGTTTTAAAGCAGTGTTTTAACGAGGCAAAAGATAACATACAGAAATCTTTAGCTAAAAAAATGATGTCTTCCGGGCTTGGTTCGGGGTTTGGATTTTAAGTTTTTAAGGGTATTGACTTATGCCCTTATATCGGCTATTATATATATAGATATATAAATGGCCGCCGAGGCCATTTTTTAAACCCTGACTGCCGTTAGGCAGGCAACAAATATATGGATATCATACAAAAAATAAATTCATTTTTAAGAGAAGTTTGGGTTGAGTTAAAAAGAGTAAGCTGGCTTTCACGCAAAGACCTTTTAAGATACACGTTAATAGTGCTGGCCATTACGGGAGCCGCCGCTGCCTTTTTAGGAAGCTTGGACTTTCTTTTTTCTGAAATAATTAAGAGGTTAATTTTTTAAAGCCATGCCAAAACAAATAGTTGAACAGGAAAAAAATTGGTATGTAATACACACTTATTCAGGATACGAAGATGCGGTTGCCAAAAACCTTAAGCAAAGGATTGAGAGTTTAGGCATGGAAGATAAAATTTTTAATGTTATAGTTCCTAAAGAAAAAAAAATAAAAATTAAAAACGGAAAAAGAAAAACAATTGAAGAAAAAATTTATCCAGGATACGTGCTGGTTGAAATGATAGTTACCGACGCTTCGTGGTATGTTGTAAGAAACACCCCAAGAGTTACAGGATTTTTGGGAGCCGGAACAACACCCATTCCTGTTTCAAAACACGATATAGATGATTTAATGAAAAGAATGGAAGTTTCAGAACCAGAGTTTACAATTGACTTTGAAATTGGAGCTACTGTTAAAATTACAGACGGCCCGTTTAAAGGATTTGAAGGAAAAGTTTCTGAAATTGATAGAGAAAGGGGCAAGATTAAAGTTTTGGTTAATATGTTTGGAAGAGATACCCCCGTAGAATTAGATTCATTGCAAATTAAAAAAGTTTAAAAATAAAAACTAGATATTGCTTATAAGCGTGCGTTATAAACGAGAGCTTATAACATAGTATCTGGATTAAAAAATATGGCAAAAGAAATAAAAGCTATAGTAAAAATACATATTCCCGCAGGCAAAGCAACGCCGGCTCCGCCAATAGGCCCGGCATTAGCCCAGCATGGATTAAACATTGCTGAATTCTGCCAAAAATTTAATGCGGCAACTCAGGCAATGTCAGGTTATACGGTTCCAGCTGAAGTTACAATTTATAAAGACAGGTCATATACTTTTAAATTGAAAACACCTTTGGCTTCAGAATTGTTAAAAAAAGCAGCCGGTATTGAAAAGGGAAGTGGCGTGCCGAATAAAACAAAAGTTGGCAAAGTAACCAAAGCCCAGTTAAAAGAAATTGCAGAAAAGAAAATGCCGGATTTAAATACCACAGATGTAGAGCAGGCAATGAAAATTATCGCCGGCACAGCAAAAAACATGGGGATAGAAATTAAAGAATAAATTAAGACTGTGGAAAACGGCCCAATTAACGGGCTGTTTTTTATTTTTTAAAATTGATATAATTATTAAAGAAACAAAAAATTTTAATTTTATGATAGAAAAAGTTGAAAGCACAAAACATTTAAAGATAATATTTGGCGGTGCTTCTCACGAAATTGACGCAGATGTTTTAATAGAATCACTAGTTAATTATTCATTGGTCGCTCAGGAAGCGTCTTTTTATTTGTCTCCAGATAGTAAGGTTAATATAAAAATAAAAGCAACCAAGGAGGGGAGTTTTGAATTAATACATGACATTGTTGCTTTTGCGGGAAATAATCTTTTTGCTCCTGACCATGTGACGTATGCCGCTGCTTTAGTTGGTGTTGTTACCGGATTGTATAAATTTAAAAAATGGCTTTCCAAAAACGGAGAACCAGAAACCGTTCAGCGAAATGGGAGCGATGTTAAGATAAAAAATAGTAAAGGTGAGATAACAATAAACAATAATGTCTTTCAAATTTACCAAAGCTCAGACAAGACCAAGGATGCCCTAAAGAAAACTTTTATTAAATTAAAGGATGCTAACGAAATTGACGATTTTAAAATAATTGACCAAGATGAGAAGAGAGAAGTTTTTAAGGCCGGGAAAGAAGACTTTGCGCGTATGGCATCCGATGAAGGCGACGCAGAAAAGAAAAAACAAAAAGAGGTTAGGGTCGATCAAGAATTTTCTGTTTTCAAAGTTGTTTTTAAAGAAAATTATAAATGGGAATTTTTTTATCAGGGAAACAGGATATATGCTTCTATAATCGACAAAACTTTTTTAGACAAGGTCGGGAAAGGAGAAGTCGCCTTTAGAAGCGGAGATAGAATGGTTGCAGATTTGGAGATTGTTCAGGTTTTTAACGAGGCTGCAAATGTTTTTGTTAACGAAGACTATCTTATTACTGACGTAAAAAAACATATACCCAGGACAATTCAAGCTCAGGAGTCTTTTAAATTCGTTGATGGAGAAGAATTATAAATCTGTGGAAAACTCCTATTGACTTAGTTATTTATTTAAGAGTAAAATATAATAACTGATATTAAAAACGGGAAGAACACAAACAAATAGGGCTGGTTACCCTCAGAAAAAGCAAGACCACAAGAAAACTTGTGTCGAGTTCTGGCGTAGGTCCTAAAAAAACCATACGCCAATAAGCGTATTCCCGAAAGGGTCTTGCGCCTACGTCGGAACTTGGGACAAGTTTTTTTTATGTTCATTAAAATATTTATAGTTAGGGTGGTTGTAGTCGGAATATTAGTTTCAAACTGGAATGCTTGTATCACAAAACAATCTACCACCACAGATATGCTTTCCAATTAACGAAGAATTTATGCTTTGTAATTGGGTTCCTGCAAGGAACGGTTTAGCCATCGTCAGTTCGGTCGGCAAGTATTTAAAGTTTAGGTTAAAAAAAGAATCGCCACAAAATTGCGACGATTCTAATAAATTGGACCAATAATTATTAACCGAAACTGATAAAAACTTCTACAACCACCTACGGACTCGAGAGATTACAACCATCCTAACTGTAAACATTTTGACAATAGGCTAATCAGTGAAGTAATAAAAAATCCGCAAAGAATCTATCTGCTGATTTTTAAAAAGAGATTTCATCTATTTTCTTTATTATATCACGATTTCAAAAAATCGTGTCAATCGTACCGGTGTGGATAACTCCCAACACCTTAGTATATGTATCTTACCAGATTTTTATTGTGCGTCAAGAGGTTTGATATATAGGTGGTATTGAGGCAGTTAATTAGAAAACAAAAATCAAGGATTAACAAGTCCTTGATTTTTGTTTGGGCCAGATGGTAGAATAATGGATACATAAAATTAATTTCATTAATAATATGACAAGACCATCAAAAGACCAGTATTATTTAAACATAGCAAAAGAAGTGTCTCAAAGGGGAACGTGTTTTAGATTAAGGGGAGGAGCTATTGTAGTAAAAGACGACCAGATTATTTCTGCTGGCTATATAGGCGCTCCCAGAGGCACAAAGGATTGCATGGAAAGGGGATATTGCCTTCGCGACCACCTTAAAATTCCGCACGGCACGCAATATGAAATTTGCAGAAGCGTGCATTGCGAGGCAAACGCCGTTATAAATGCGGCAAGGGCAGGAGTTAGTGTGATGGGAGCTACAATGTATATTTATGAAGAAAACGGAAAAACAGGCGAAAAAGTAGATGCCATGCCTTGTTATATGTGTAAAAAAATGATGATTAACGCTGGCTTAAATAAAGCTGTAGGCAACACAAAAGACGGATTTTTCAAAGTATTTCATGTTGAAGACTGGGTTAATGAATGGAAGCAAAGAGATATTTTAGACGACAAATACCAGTATGGCAAAGACCAAAACGAAAAAGAAAATTTAGCGTCTGCCGATGAAATTAGAAACGGAGCAGAAAGGGAAACAAAAAAATTAATAGATGACGACGGATTTATTTCTGTAAAAGAAATTTTAATGCAAGAAGGCAAGGTTGAAGATATTAATAATCAAAATTTGAGAGGGTTCAATTAGTATGACTAAAAATAAAGACGACGAATTAGTTTTGGTAGTTCCAAGTAAAAAACTTTTTGAAAAAGGCGTTTGGCAGGGATTAAAAAAAGACAATCTGGATTATTATGTAGATTTGATAAAAAATAACTGCCAGTTTAAAAGAAGGGGGGATGTTGAAACAGATCCTTCTTTTCAGCAAATTATTCCTTATATGGTTTTTAGTTTTGAAAATAAATTTTTTGCTTATAAATATCTGCAAAAGGCCGGAGAACAAAGATTGGTAAATAATAATTACCAGTTGGGAGTTGGAGGTCACATAAATCCCATTGACGAAAGCAAAGACAAAAATATTTTAGAAGCCGGCATGATGCGCGAGTGGGAAGAAGAAGTTAATTTTAAGGGAAACCTTTTAAGCAAAAAATTAGTGGGAATTTTAAACGATGATTCAGCTCCGGTTGAGCAAGTGCATTTGGGGCTGGTTTATCATTTTATTGGAGATACTTTTGATATTCAGATTAAAGAAACAGACAAAATGGAAGGGAAATTATTGGAAGCCAAAGATTTATCAGCTGACAAAATAGGCCACAGCGTCTGGATGAAAATAGTTTATAACGAATATTTAAGCCAACTATCATGATAAAAAATATTATTTTTGATTGGTCGGGAGTAATAAAAGATGCAGTTGAGGACCATGTTTGGGTGGTAAACAGAATGTTTAAAAATCTTGGCGGTAAAGAAATGGCGCTTGAGGAAATGAGGCAGAATTGGGAACAGCCTTATATGAAATTTTGGCATAAATATTATCCGGAAATGACGTTAGAGGAAGAGCAAAATGAGTATCGTAGGGTTATTTTAAGTAAAGAGTGCCCCAAAGCTCATGTATACCCCGGCATTGTCGGCCTTATCAAAAAATTAAAAGAAAAAGGTATTTCTATGGCGGTTTTGAGTTCTGATTTATCTGATACGATTTTTCCAGAGATAAGAAATTTTGGATTGGAAAATATTTTTTGTGACGTATCAGTTGATGTACATGATAAAACAGGTGAAATATGTAATTTATTAAAAAGGAATAATTTTGATACAGACGAAACTGTTTTTGTGGGGGATACTAATCTCGAAATTGAAGCCGGTAAATATGCCGGGATTAAGACTATTGCTGTAACTTGGGGATTTTATAGTGAGCATAGATTAAAGACATTAAATCCGGATTTTATAGTCCATAATATCAAAGAATTAGAAGAAGTTTTATTAAAATGATAAAAAATAATTATTCAGGAAAATTTGTTGTAATTGAGGGTTTAGATGGCTCTGGTAAATCGGCTCAAGTTGATTTAGTTATTGATTATTTAAAACAAAAAGGAAAAGAGGTTGTTGTAACAAAAGAACCAACAGTTGATTCACAATCCGGCATAAAAGTAAAACAAGCGCTAAGAGGAGAAATTTCAGTTGACCCGCTGGAATTGCAGGGTTTATATGTGCAAGACAGAAAAGAACATTTGGAAAATAAAGTTGTGCCGGCTTTAAAAGAAGGAAAATTTGTAGTTTCAAGCCGTTATGCTTTTTCAACTTTTGCTTATGGATATTCCGACGGGCTGGATGTTGATTTATTAGTAAAAATGAATGATAATTTTTTATTGCCAAATTTAACTATTGTTGTAAATGTATCTCCGGAATCTTGTGTACAAAGAATAGAAGGCAGGGGCGAGCCTAAAGAACTTTTTGAACAAAAGGAAAAGCTGGCAAAAGTAAATGAAATTTATAAAAAACTACCGGAAATGTTTGAAAATGTTTTTATGGCAAATGGCGAAAGAAGTATTCAGGAAGTTTTTGAAGATATTAAAAATATAATTGATCATAAATTTTTTAAACAATCAAAAAAAGATATGAACGAGCAAAGAAGAATTTATACATTGCCCAATAATTTAATGCCCGAGGTAAAAGCCGTAACTTTTGCAAAATGCTCAAGGTCTGCCGAGCCTTTTGACAAAATTGCCCAGGAGCTTACAGAAGAAAAATCGGCTGAGTTTCATGACAAATGGGTTGTTGGTTTTGGGCATTCATCAATTGCCGAACATGCAATAATTTCTTTGGCTGTTGAAAATGTTTCTAATATAGCAACAAAAGTTATAGAAGATTGCAGGCTGGCGTCTTTTACAGAAAAATCTTCAAGATACCAGATTTTTAATAAAGACAAGCTTTATATGCCAGAAAATGTTATGGCGTCAGATTTAAAAGATATTTATTTGGATGCTGTAAATTCATTAATGGATGTTTACGAATTTTTAACAGAGCCAATGTCAGCTTTTATAAAACAAAAATATCCAAAGCCAGAAGACCAGGACGAAAAGCTTTATAATATGGTTTCAAAAGCTAGAACTTGCGATAATTTAAGATATTTATTGCCAACAGCCGCTTTAACCAATCTTGGCATGACCATAAACACAAGAGAGTTAGAGCACTTAATTAAAAAACTGCTTTCTCATCCTTTAAAAGAAATGCAAGACATAGGAAAAGAAATTAAAGAAAAAACAATGGAGCAGGTGCCCACTTTAATAAAATTTGCAAATAAAAATTTATATATTGAAAAAACAAAAGAAGAATTAAAAAAAATTGCAGATTGGGAATTGGGCAAAAATGCCGGGCAAAATCAGGCGGTAACCATTGTTGACTATGATCCAAAGGCTCAAGATAAATTAGTTGCAGTACTGCTTTATCCGTATGCTAATTTGTCTTATAAAGAAATTTCTGAAAAAGTTTTACGTTTGCCCGAAGAAAAAAAGGAAAAAATAATAGATGAGGCGTTAAAGCGCAGAGATAAATTTGATGCTCCTTTAAGAGAGTTAGAGCATGTTTATTACACTTTTGATATTTTGCTGGACTATGGGGCTTTTCGCGATGTTCAGCGCCACCGAATGTGCACGCAATCTAACCAGCCGGTAACCGTAGTGCACGGATACGATTTGCCTCCGGAAATTAGGGAGGCAGGTTTTGAAAATAAGTTTAAAGAGGTGGTAGAAAAAGCAGTTGAGGCTTATAATAAAATATATGAGAGCTTTCCAGAAGAAGCCCAGTATGTGGTGCCATTCTGTTTTAGAAAAAGAGTTTTAATAACATGGAACTTAAGAGAGCTTCATCATTTTATATCTTTAAGGTCCGGCAAAAAAGGGCATGCTTCGTACAGAAGAATTGCCCAGCAGTGCTGGCGGGAATTAAATAAAATTCAGCCGTTATTGGCAAAATATATAAGAGTGGATATGGATGAAATGAATATCTCCTGGGCAGCTTCATTAGAAAACAAAGATTTTTATTATAATCCTTACGCAGCAAGGCAAAAATAAGTAGACCTGTCGTGAGATAAGATTAGCAAGCGAAATGCAGAAATTTTGTGCGAAAAATCAGAAAAAAGAGGAGGTTTATACAGAATATAAGCTGACGAATTTTTATGATTTTGTAGCCAAAATTTCAAGTTTAGGCGCGAATTCTTATCTCGCGACAGGTCTAATAAAAAATGGTATACAAACCAACAATAGGTTTAGAAATTCACGCAGAGCTAAAAACAAATTCAAAAATGTTTTGCTCATGCAAAAATGATCCCGATGAAAAACGGCCCAATTTTAATATTTGCCCGGTTTGCACTGCCCAGCCCGGAACCTTGCCGGTTGCCAACGAAGAAGCAATAAAAAAAGTTATAAAAACCGGATTGGCTTTAAATTGCAAAATAGCCGAAAATTCAAAATTTGACCGTAAAAATTATTTTTATCCTGACTTACCCAAAGGTTACCAAATTTCACAGTACGACCAGCCGTTGTGCGAGGGGGGTTATCTGGAAATTGAAGGACGGAAAATAAGAATTACAAGAATACATTTAGAAGAAGATACCGGGAGCTTAGTGCACCCCGATGGAGTAGATTATTCTTTGGTTAATTTAAACAGAGCAGGAATTCCTTTAATGGAACTGGTAACAGAGCCGGATATTACTTCTGGCAGAGAGGCAAGATTATTTGCAGAAGAATTACAGCTTATTTTAAGATATTTAGGCGTTTCATATGCCGACATGGAAAAGGGGCAAATGAGGGTTGAAGTTAATATAAGCGTAAGTAAAAATGATAAGCTTGGCACTAAAGTAGAAATTAAAAATTTAAACTCTTTTAAGGTAGTTGAGAAAGCGGTTGATTTTGAAATTAAAAGGCAGGAAGAACTTTTAGAAAATAAAGAAAAAATTGTGCAGGAAACGCGGGGGTGGCACGATAAAAAAGAAATAACATTTTCGCAAAGAGAAAAAGAAGAAGCGCACGACTACAGATATTTTCCTGAGCCCGATTTGCCTGCAATGCATTTTGAAAAAGATTATATTGAAAAAATAAAAGCAACATTGCCCGAATTGCCGGAGAAAAAAAGAGAAAGGTTTGAAAGAGAATACGGGCTAGATAAAAATTTTGTTGAAATTTTTGTAACGCAAAAAGACCTTAGCGAATATTATGAAAAAGTTGTTTCAGAATTTGAGGGATGGTTAGAATCGGAATTAGGAAACGAAGTTATTCCTGAAGAAAAAGAAAAAAAGATATTTAAATTGGTTGCCAATTATTTAATATCGGATATTCAGGGCTTGCTTTCGGGAAAAGAATTTGTAGAAGCAGAGTTTAAAATAACTCCCGAAAATTTTTCTGAGTTTATAAAAATGATTTACAAAAATGAAATTTCCAGCAAAACTGCAAAAATGGTTTTGGCAGATATGATAAACACAGGAGTTGACCCGTCAACAATTGTTGACGAAAATAATTGGAGGCAAATGTCTGACGATTCAGAACTGGAAAAAATTATAAAACAAGTTGTTGATAAAAATTTAAAAGCAGTTGAAGATTATAAAGCCGGCAAACAAAACTCTCTGCAATTTTTAGCAGGGCAGGTAATGAAAGAAACAAGAGGCACCGCAAAGCCAGAAAAGGTGCACGAACTGTTAAAAAAAATATTAAAATAATTTAAGCAAAATAACAGCCCCAAATTTGCATCGTGCAAATTTGGGGCTTTGTGTTGTGGGAAGGGTCAGAATGGCCTTGGAATGGCCGGATAAGAATGGTCGCTGTAAGCGTTAGCGGCCCTCTCAAGAATCAGACGGAAATCAATAACATAGTTTTCCGGTAAATTCGTTTGCGCTCCTGTCCCTTTGGGGCAAATCTTGCGCAAAAAATTACGTAAATCGTCCGGAAAATTACTCAGATCGTCCGGAAACTCGCCCCAGCGCATCCATACTTCTCCGTTTTCCAAAACGGCAATAGTAATGTTGTCTTTGTGATTCCACCGACAAAGCGTTTTTTTACTGGCCTGGACATTGCCCCTTTCGTCGTACATTGTTGCCACCCACGGAAGCCCCGTTACATTAACGAAGCCCATTGCCCTAAAACTACGTTTCAGCTCGTGAAGGACATGCGTTTTTCCGCCGGCGTAAGTAACCATTTTTACCTCCATATTTTGTTGGGTCTTGAATGTGCAAAAGTCCATCTCTGGACTATATTTAATATTATCACTTTTTAATAAATTTGTCAATAAGCCGTATTGCTTCCTCGCTGTTTTCAACCCAATTTATTTTTTTATCTTTTTTAAACCAAGTCATTTGGCGTTTTGCAAAATGCCATGTGTTTGCCTTCATATTTTCTAACGCCTGCTCTTGCGTTATTTTTTTTTCTAAAAATTCAATTATTTCCCGGTATCCTATGGCGTCAAAAGCTTGCTGTCTGGCCCCATATTTTTTTACTAATTTTTCTACTTCGCTAACCAATCCTTGATTTACCATTTGGTCAACGCGAATATTTATTTTTTCTTTAAGTTTTTCTAACGGTAAAAATATTCCAATTTCCAATACATCAAACAATGGCTTGCCGGCTTTTCTTTGCAAAGAAAACGGCTTTTTAGTTAAAAGACAAACCTCTAAAGCCCTTATAACTCTTCTTGGGTTTTTGGGGTCAACAATATATGCAGCTTCAGGGTCTAACTTTATTAATTTTTTAAAAACATAATCTAACCCGCGCTTTTCTATTTCTTTTTCAATTTTTTGGCGTAAAAGGGGACTGGCCTTTACCTTTGGTATATTTAAATTTTCAACAACTGCTTTTATGTAAAGCCCTGTTCCGCCCGCCAAAATTGCCAGCTTGCCTTTTTCTTGTATATTTTTTATTGCTTTAACAGCATCTTTTTTATATTCAGCTACAGTATAATCTTGATTGGGATTTTTAATATTGACTAACCAATGCGCTATTCCCTGAGAAAAATAATTTTGGGTTTGCCCCGTCATTCGACGGGGCACCCTGTCGTATGACAGGGTGGCTTTCGCTGTTCCAATGTCCATGCCTTTGTAAACCTGCCTTGAGTCAGCCGAAACCACCTCGCCATTATATTTTTTAGCCAGTTTAATAGCCAAATCGGTTTTTCCCGAAGCCGTCGGCCCCAAAATAACAATTAGTTTATTTTTCATTAATTAATTCTATTAATACTTTTTCTCTGCGTTTTTTTTCAGCCCAGGGCACGTTGTCTTCCATTTTGGCGGCAGCGGTGCCTGCACGAGGGGAGTATTTATTTACAAACGCCATATCAAAGCCAATTTCTTTTAATGTTTTTACAGTGTTTTGGAATTGTTTTTTTGTTTCGCCGCAAAATCCCACAATTATATCGGTTGATAAAGAAATGTCGGGAATTGCTTTCCTAATTTTTTTAACCAAGGTCTTATATTGCGCAACAGTATACGGCCGGTTCATTTTTTTTAAAATTTCGTCGTCTCCCGATTGAATTGGCAGGTTTAATCTTTTTGACAGCTTCTTGCAATTTTTCATTGTTTTTATCAATTCATCTGAAAAATCTTTTGGGTGGCTTGTTATAAAACAAAGCGTAAAATTTCCGGGAATATTGTTTACCATTTTTAAAAGCTTTGGAAAATTAGTTTTGCCGTCTTTGTAGCTGTTTACATTTTGACCCAAAAGCCAAATTTCTTTATAATCATTTTTTACTAAATTTTTTATCTCGCAAATAATTTCTTTTGCCGGTCTTGAAATTTCTCTGCCTCTGGTGTAGGGGACAACGCAATATGAGCAAAAATTATTGCACCCTGTCATTATAGGAACTGTAGCTGAAAATTTATTTGAGTATTTCGGAGTTATATCTAAATAGCTGCTC
>JGI24732J26686_1001138_pt1 | contig 11305 bp, 10 predicted proteins | sample EPASupsiteHSE623_FD_26686 | JGI IMG/M metagenome (IMG submission 26686)
AACCTTCCGTTCTTGTTCGCTACAGGTAATTTGAGGCGCTTTTCTTGACATGCGCCCACTTTAACATAATTGCCATTAATAACGCAACTAAGCACTAGCAGCTCACGAAGGATCGGGTTTGTGATTGGGACACTACCAGTGAATCCGCCAAGAAATTCTTCAGCGGACGAAGTGATACTCGCTGCATCCTGTCGTTCCTTTTCAGACCAGTCTGAATGAGCATAGATAGAGATTGGCTCATCAATGAAGACGGCCTTGTTAATGCCTTTAGTGCCGAACAGATCAATGTAGCTCCAGATTACAGAAGCCCCCATCGACCAGCCACAATAGTCAGCCGACTTAATGCCGAGATGGTCATTTAGTTCTTTCAAATCCATAGCAAAACGAGAAATTCTCATGCCATAGTCGACTTTTTGTGACAAACCGTGATTACGCGGATCAAGCACGTAAACATGATAATTCTTGCTCAACAGATACATCACATTCACGTATTCGGCGCCATTGGCGCTGGCTCCCGGAATAAAAATCAAAGGTTTCCCTGAGCCGGCTTCCCAGTAGGTAAGCTTCACACCGTCATTGGTGGTAAATGTGTTGATCCGCAAATCCTTGAAGTCAGACAGCTTTTCTGGAAGACCAGCAATCTTGTTTGGGAACACAAAATCCTTCCCAAGCACTTCCATCGCTGGTGCGGCCAGCACCATGCTTGTAGGCAGCAATACCAGCGAAAGGCTGCAAATAATTCTTGCGGTAAATTTACGCATAATTCTCGTTCTTCCTTCTGGTCAGTAGTTCAATGCTTGAGATTCTGTTCAGCATGCGGTATCCGTGCTGGCGAATTAGCAACACGGATGAGAGGTATAACCTTTTTCTGCACATTCTTCATCTAACCTATGCGCCCCTATTTTTCAGCATGTTGTATGACACAAGGTGCTATTATGGGCGTCATTGCTTTGTTTTTGTAGGCAGAAATTTGAGAATGGAGCTCTCAAAAATGAGAGAACAGAGGATTGATTACAACTCTCTTAGAATTTTCGTGACATCAGCACAGTGCGGCAGCTTTACTTTGGCTGCAAAGAGTCTCGGAATGACTCTCCCCACAGTAAGTCGGAAAATGCTAGAGCTTGAACAGGATTTGAAAACTCAACTTTTATTCTACTGATCTGTATATCATTCAGATTTGCGAAATGGGTCGAGATGATTCCCGCATGCCAGCACACTCTGCCCGTGCTTATTAAAGCCGATATTATGCTTTGCTTACTAATATTTATAGAGATTGTCATTGACAAATTGATGGTTTCAGGATTACCGCTTTTCTGTATATCCTTCCTTGATGGAAGGATAACATTTTTGAAGATCGCTTATGATTCCAATCCCCCCGGCATTGCTGACACGTTTCGAGGAGTGTCTTTTCGTCAACAATATCATTCTCGATAAGTATCACATCCATTACAAAAAGTGGCTGCGTTTCTATTTGGATTATTGTGATAAATACTTGATTGAGTCCACCCGGCGTGAAAGCCTTGGCACTTTTATGCAAAAGCTAAGGGACAAAAACAAACAGAAATGCAACGACAGCAGGCATTGCATGCAATATCTCTATATTACGTCACCCTGGACCTCTTCGCCCTTCTTCTTGCTCATATCTCTTTTTAACGGCTCGTTGATCTTTGCTCTGATGCATGCTCGCTCAAAGGCGCGCCGATATGTCCGCACCGGCTTATCCCTGAGCAAGTTCGACTCAGAGGTGAAGATCAGGTCGTCTGAACCGGCAGCATCGCGCATTGAGCGCAGGGGATCAAGGCAATCCTCCGCACCGGTACGCGGCGAGGAACAGTTTTTGTCTTCCGGAGCAGCACACCCACACGCCCGTCTCGAACAAACCCGCCTCCATCGCAGCGTGATGGCCTCTGCCGGCCTCATCCCGGTTCCCATGAGAAGAGCACTAAAGGGTACAGTTTGGATTCTTGCTTCCCTTGCATTCCTCCAGAGGGGGCCAAGTTGATGACCAGATATGCGTGTCCTGCGGGAAGAAGGAGACTGGCAATCAGCCTTTTGGCGGTTTCCCCGTCGGTCTTGATGGTGTGCTTGGGCCGGTTCTTTGCTTGCTCCATGAGGAACAGGTAATTTCACCAATGAAACTCTTGTCATCACGTGGGATCTCTTCTCCCGGCAGTACATTGATGCCATCGGTACACCGATAACGCCAAGAGGGAAAGGGAACAAAAAAAAGGGTTTAACGGTCTGTTATAACCGTTAAACCCTTTTTTATACTGGTCGGAACGAGAGGATTTGAACCTCCGGCCCCCTGAACCCCATTCATATTTTTTGATTATAATTTTCATTAGTTATAATATTTCCGTGTAAAATATTGTGTAAAATTTATTCTACCTCGTCGGCTCGACATTCCTTCCTTTCTCTACCTTTCCCAGATTCATCTTTCCCCTCATCTGCGAGGGCAGGAATGTTTAATACAAGTGCGATTGCAAAATCATCATCTGCTGTTTTTCCCTTGATTCAAGGTTTTCAGGAGAACCCGAGTCTCGCTTACCACCGGGCGAGTCCCTGCTAGATTACAACGTTAACTGCGGCATGCCGCCTCGATTGCAGCGATGTTAATCTTTGTCATCTGCATCATCGCATCGAATGCGCGCTTGGCGACAGCGGGATCGGGATTGGTGATCGCTTTCGTCAGAGCGATCGGCGTAATTTGCCAGGAGAGTCCCCATTTGTCCTGGCACCAACCGCAGGCGTTTTCCTGACCACCGTTGCCGACGATTGCGTTCCAATAGCGATCCGTTTCGGCTTGATCAACGGTTGCGACCTGAAACGAGAATGCCCAATTGTGCTTGACCTCAGGTCCGCCATTGAGCCCGAGGCAGGGAATACCCATCACGGTAAACTCGACCGTCAGCACTTGCCCTTTTTTTCCGCCCGGAAAGTCTCCTGGAGCGAGGTGCACCGCTCCAACGGATGAATCAGGAAAGGTATTGGCGTAAAATCGTGCTGCTTCCTCGGCGTCGCGGTCGTACCAAAGACAAATAGTGTTCTTTGCTTGCTTGTCCATGTCACTTCTCCTTCGTGATGATTTCCGGCGCTGCAAGCATCTCATACGCTCGCAGTCATGCCTTTTCAGTTACGACCAATCAAATCACGCCTCAGTGCCGTCGGTCTATCGCGTCACCTTTGATTCCATCCATCTGTCGCAGAGCCCCACCATCAATACCAAGCGGGTTCTCACTGGTTTGATCCGGTCCTGCTCCGTGGCTATCAAGCGAAGTCACCACAACTCATTAGCCATCATTTTGCGTCGAGCCAACTCCTTCTCACTCGGCTCGGTACTCGCGAACGAACCGGGTCGGATATCGCCAACTGGCACATAGGTACTCATCACAACGCCAGTGGTTGAAGCCTGAGAACGAACGAGCCGCAGCGAGGCTGGCTTGGTGGTCTCGTCAAAGAGACGCTTGCCCCGTCCAAGCACCACTGGAAAAGTCCACACGTTGTACTCGTCTATCAGAGATGCAGCCTGGAACGTTTGAATCAAATTGCCGCTGCCAATAATCTGCAGGTCAGGGCCCGGTTGGGCTTTGAGAGCCATGACTGCCGAGACGACGTCGCCGTGGAGCAGGGTCGAGTTGTTCCACTGGAGTGTCGTCAAGGTACGCGAAGCAACATACTTTTTCGCTGCATTGAGCGTCCTCGCAATTGGATCTTCATCTGGCTGGTATGGCCAGTATGCTTCGAATATCTCATAGGTCCTGCGTCCGAGCACCAGTTCTCGGCCCTTACCGTCGAAACCTGATGATGAGATATCCATGGCTTCGCCCCAGTAGTTGAACGTCCAGCCGCCAAGCATAAAACCGCCCGTCGGGTCTTCTTCCGGTCCTCCGGGTGCTTGCATGATGCCGTCAAGCGACACAAACGTCGATACGATGAGCCTTCTCATGGAAACACTCCTGTGGTGAGGGAATTTTAATTATGCGATAGTGTCCAGTTTTGTTAGTTGGGTCTCTTAATTACTGAGGTACGAAAAATCAACTCGAGGCTTTTCTATGATTAACTCATTGATATTTCTTTTGGTGGTCGGTCGAAATTAAATGAAAGGAAAAACAGGACATTAGGTGGAGTAGGGCTAGGGGGAATTTCCCCGGCTACCCGATTCGGCCATTTGCTCTTTCAATAAGCGCTTTTCACCACACCGCCATCTACCCGCAGGGCCGCACCGGTAGTTGCTGATGCAAGAGGGCTCGCAAGGTAACAAACAAGAGAAGCGACCTCGTCGGGAGATGCGAATCGTTTGATGAGAGAGGTGGGTCTAACTTTCTCAAAGAATTCTTTCTCAAATTCTTCGAATGTCTTGCCCTCCTTTGCTGCAAGCTCATTTACGAAGTCTCCGACTCCTCTCGATTTTGTAGGACCAGGTAGAACCGAATTCACCGTAATGCCGGTTCCTGCAACGTGTTCGGCCAATCCTCTAGCAACCGCGATTTGCGCGGCTTTTGTCATACCGTAGTGGATCATCTCCTCCGGTATCTGGATGCCGCTTTCGCTTGAAATGAAGATGATCCGGCCCCAGTTGTTTTTTTTCATAGCAGGGAGATACAGCCGTGATAGGCGCACACCACTGAGCACATTCACCTCGAAAAACCTCCGCCAGTCGTCATCCGGTATTTGCTCAAACGGAACTGGTTCGTAAATACCAAGATTATTTACGAGCACATCCACGTGAGGATGAATCATCGTTAGCTTGCTTGCAGTATCTTCTCGAGATAAATCACCTGCAAATCCAATGAGTTCGCCTTTTGCTGAAGATTTCAGCTCTGACATTGCGCGTTGCACGGAGTCCTCTGAACGCCCGTTGATAATCATTCGCGCACCTTCCGACGATAAAGCTTTAGCAATGGCAAAGCCGATTCCCGCAGTGCTTCCTGTCACGAGTGCGGTTTTATCTTCTAGTTCAAGATTCATGTTGTCACCGTTTCATTTGTTGAAGTTGCGTTACAATTGTTTTTTAGCAAACCGCGTTCGAATCGATCACACTTCGATGCAGATCTTTCCGAAATGGGCACCGCTCGCCTCGTAATGAAACGCCTCGACCAGATCTTGCAGGGGAAAGGTTTTATCGATGATCGGCTTTATGTCATTGGCATCAAGAGCGCGGATCATTTCGATCTGCTGCTGGCGGTTTCCGACTGTCAAGCCCTGAAGTCTTATTTGTCGAGTCAACAGCGCCACAGTCGGAATCGGACCGGAAAAACCTGTCAAGACGCCGATGAGCGCAATATGTCCGCCGATGCGACACGCACTGATTGATTGCGGCAAAGTTTCCGGGCCGCCCACTTCGACAACATGATCAACTCCACGTCCTTCGGTCCGGTTTAAAACCTGATCTGCCCAGTTGGGATACTGCTTGTAGTTGATCGTATAGTCTGCACCCAGAGCTCGCGCGCGAGTCAATTTTTCATCCGATGACGAAGTGACGATCGTCAATGCCCCCATCATTTTTGCGAACTGCAGGGCAAACACCGACACGCCGCCCGTTCCCAAAATCAGTACCGTCTCGCCGGCTTTCAAAGGGCCATCGTTGACAAGTGCGCGCCACGCCGTAAGGCCCGCGGTAGTTAAAGTTGCCGCTTCGGTATAGCTGTAATTCTTGGGCGCACGAGTGAACCAATTCGCCGGTCGCACCACTCTCTCCCGCGCATAACCATCCAAGCCATCGCCGGGCGTCTTGGCGAACCCGGACGATATGGCTTCGCCGTTTTGCCAATCTGGAAAAAAACAGGAGACGACGTGATCGCCAACGGTGAACTCACTGACACCTTCCCCTATTTTTTCGACGATCCCCGCTCCGTCGGCCAATGGGATGAGACCGTCCGCTGTGGGAATTTTCCCAAGCGCGACCAGATAATCATGATAGTTCAGTGAGCTGGCGCGTAACCGCACTAAAATTTCCCCTTTCTGTGGCTCACCCGGTTCGTCTATCTCGACCGCCGTCAGGCGTTCGAGCCCACCGGATCCTTTAAATCTTATAGCTTTCATAAGGTGCCTCTACTATGAATGTTAGAAAGAGCAGCGGCCTGAGGTTAAAAAAGGTGTCGTACTGCATGGAGTCGCTTGCCTCAAATTCACTCCTCCTGGATGTTCAGAAAAAATAACAATTTTCCAATAAATGGAAACCGCACTGCTCGCCGTGGCCCCAGAATAATCAACCAGAAGGTGGGCAGGAATCTACCCTACGTCCACCCCTGTAAAAGGGCATGATCTTGGATTGGAGCAGGTAGCAGGGGGCTGACAGGTTGGCAAGGCGGGGATGGTTGCAGAGCTTTATGTTTAACTTTTTGATTTGCCATTATTATTACGACGGCGCGGATAGGGATGAAAATATAGTTTTTATCATAGGTTGGATGCAGATTATCGAAACATGCTGATCAGCCACCTGAAATCGGATGACTTTTTTGCCGTGGATCGTTTTCCAACAGCATCACTTATCCTGACCGGATGGGAACCTGATGCTATTATCTATTCGGAGGCACCCAGCGGCATTGCGACAGGTGAACTCACCATCAAAGACGTTAGTCGACCTGTCCGTTTTCAGGCTATTGCGGCTTCGCAACGAGATGGCAGCCTCAGAATCCACGCAGCGTATAGGTTCGGATGGTCGCGCCTACCACTTCACCAGCTTGAATATCCATCTTATATGAAATAGGCTAAAATCCCTTCAGTCATCCCATTGTTAACCCCTTTGACCCTCGTGGTCATTGGGGCTTTTCTTTTTTCAAGGAGCCAGCCATGCAACACCGAGAAAATAGATGGCCAGTCACCTGTCTATCAGTTCTACAGAGATCGTCTGCGCCGTCACCATGGAAAGCAAACTTCTGTTACAGATTATCGGAACATCTGGTATCATTACAGATGATACAATTATCAGAGAGGATAGTCATGGGAAGGAAAAGGACAGCATTCAAAAAGGAACAGGTGGGCTTTGTTCGAAGTTATATCGAGAAAAAATTGATCACCAGGAATTGGCCTTCATATGAAACTCGACAGGCGGCTCTCGACGATTTTAGACAAAGGCCAATCGTGGGCCGATACGCTCATGATGAGTTGACCCGTTGGTGTTATCGGTGGTTAAGCGATATGCAATGGCATTGCCTTAAAAACACCATGAATTCATGGCGACACCGACAGAAAGTGACAGAGAATCCAAAAAGGATTCAGCTTTCCCCCGATGCCTGGCAAATTGTTTCAACTTTGGCCGAGATGGAGAAGAAAAACATCTCATCATTCATCGTTGATCGGCTCGAAGTCGAGTACCGTATGGTGGTCGAGGGCAGAAGTTAACAGGTTAGAGGTCTAGAAGGTGGTGCGGAAGACATTTTGGTGGGCGATACAGGATTTGAACCTGTGACTTCCACCGTGTGAAGGTGGCACTCTCCCACTGAGTTAATCGCCCGATATGGATTCAACTATATAGAACAATCAAAATAGAAATCAAACTATTTTATAGAAGAAGTTAATGATTTACAGGAGATATATAAACCTCTCGATTAAAGATTCACAGTAGTAGGCGAAACCATGGAAAAAGCATCAGGTGTCTTCATATGGTATTGCAAGGTCAATCTCAGATCTCCTGCCTCTTTTTACTTCAAGATCAGACTCTATAGCCTCCACAACTCCAGGTACGCGTCTCCCGAATGAACAAAAAACTATGAACGTAAGCTTAGTAATAATGATGCTAATTTATTCAAAAACACCTCTGGCACGACACCGAAAAAAGTATAAATAAATAAAAAGGAACAAAATGTAAAAATCAGCATGAGAAGTGAATTGTTACTATTCTTTATAGAAAAAGAGTTTACAGCCATGTTCAAAAGTATAATAAAAATAGAATTGATATTTTTATTATTTTTTGAAATATTTTTATCGCAACCATCGTAACCTCCCCATGTGTGTATGCAATACATTCGCTTTTCATGTCTATAAACTTTTGAAAAACATCCAATGCCAATCATAATAGATGAAAATCCTATTAATTTCCATAATAATACAACTATATTACCATAATTTATATCACTACTAATTTTGCTGTTATCACTAGATGCATTTTTAATATATTCTTTGTTATTATCTAATGAATTTTCGCTGCTGTTCTCGATTTTAGTTGCTGGTTCTAAAAAATTATCAGAAATATTTATGGAATTTGAGATCCCAAGGCTTACAGGTAATTTATTTGAATCTCCTGGATCCAGCTGACCAACAGCAAAATTATTGTCAGATTCGTAAGATAGCTTGTGCATGCTAAAATTACCTACAACATTAAAAGAAGAAATAATGTCATCTTTTAATGATTTCGGAGATGTGTGTATAATAATAAAAACTTTATTTTTATTTAAATCATATTCATTGAATTTATTATCAATAATTTGAAGTATTTTATTATCAATTTCTGGATTGTCATATTGGAAAAATAATTTAGCATTATCATTTTTTGCAAATTTCACAATTTCATCGTAATAATCATCATTTTTTAATGTATTATATTTTTTTTGTATAAGTGTTATATTGTTATAGGCTTTAAAAAAAATTTTACAATTAGTATCATTATTCGAGTATATAAATAGAATGTTATCATTGCTATCAATTTTTTTATCGTCAATTCTATTAACATTTAAAAATGATTTGTTTAATATTTTGCACATTAAACTATTTCCTTCATTGACGTCGTTTTGTTTATTGTTCTCAATCATCCAAGAATTAACTTCAAGAGGAAGATCCCATTTATTCAATGTGTTGTCACTTGACCATGATTTAATTAATTTTTGTTTGACCGTTAATATTCTGTATACAGATTTTCTAATTTTGATTTCAAATGATTTGTTGATTTTAGCCTGTTCATATAAATTTTTTATGATTTCTGATAAATCATTAATTGTAAATCTTGATTTTTCTTTAGAATCATTCTCGAACACTTCTCCAAACAATAGCATGTCATGTCCTGAATTTATAGCCTTGATAACTGCATCTGAATAAGATATTTTATTTTGGTTGATATATTTATTAACAATCGCCATTTCGCTTAAATCGTCAGTTATAGTTATCTTGTCGTTGTTATTGATTCCATTTACATCCCCAATATATTTAATATTTACTGTGTTATCAGTTCTTATTAAATCATTAAAAGGTTGCCCCATAAAGGTAGTAAGGATATTGTATTGATAATTTTTTATATAAAAATGAGAAGTCATCATTCCGCTCGATAATTTTATCAATTGACTGAACGGGGCAATGTTAACTGAAAAATTATTATTATTTCCTTTGAATGCTGACAAATCTGAAATACCAACATCACAATTTCTATCTTGAATATCTTCACATCTAAAGTGAGCCCTGCCTTTGACATGCCCAAAACCAGGAAAATGCTTAATGATGGTTAATATATTTTTATCTTCTAATCCTTTTATATAGTGAGACGCTGCTCCTATAACAATTTTGTCTCTGTCTCCAAAGACTCTATTGCTGATTTTATAATCTATTGTTCCTTGTTCAGTTCCATCTATATCTAAAACTGGACCAAATATGGCATCAACCTGAACGCTCTTTAACTTATTTGCAATATAAGTTCCATACTGATAAATTAATTCTTTATCGTAAGATGCAGATAATGTAAGCGACTCTAATGGATCGATAATATTTAAATTTGAAATTGAATTTATTCCAGTTTTTTCAAAATCAATAAACAGAATAGGTGGATAATTCTTATCTGATCTTAGTTTTCTTCTTAAGAACTGATGAAATCCTTTTGCTCTATCAAGTTTATCATACTTTAGTTCTTTTATATTGTTTACAGATTCATAATTTTTATTTTTTAATTGAAAATTTCCTATCTTGTAAGTTTCAATTAATTTTAAAAAATTGCTATTTTCGTAGCATGAAAAATAATTACATGAAGGCTGTACTATAAATAGCTGCCCAATGGCCTGCTTAATTGGCATTTGTTCTGATAGCATTTTTATGATATTTTTTTCATCCAAAATATTTTTATCTTCAGAATATGATGTTGTAGAATTAACTATTGATACCAATAGAATAATAATTATTTTCTTCATGTTAAATTGAAAATTTTAAATAAAAATTATTATTTAGAAGCAAATTAATTGTTGAATTATTGAAATCATGCTTGCTAAACGATTATGCCCAACATTTTAATTGTTGTTAAAATAAGCCATTTTTGTTTGTTAAAATGTTCTGTTATTAACTACCCAGTTAAGAATACTCAGATTTTAGACCTTTAGTCGAACACTTTAACTGGTCTACCTAACAAATTCGAATCGCTTTTTCATCAGTGAGATGCTCAATAACCGAATAAGGCGTTTTGTTTTCCTTGTTATGGGATAATAAGTATCCCTTCCGGCAGAGAAGATCTCCTTCCTGCCCAGGAACTCCATACTTTGTGTATTCGGAGCAATCTTCAAGAGGCCCAGCTTGGATAGAACCTGCGAATAGAAAAAAGTGGTTGATTGACATCAAAATGACGATGATTCTCTTGAATGATAAAGCTCGAATCGTTGTGCTCATTTATTTCCTTTATTCTAATTCTGCTTGAACGTGTTAACGAACCCTGCCTTCAGCGCATGTGGATCTGTATTGATTTGTGTCAGTTGTCAAACTGTTTACCGTATCAATGCCAAGATAGCAACCCTGGTAAAATTACCTATAGCACAGATAATACCCCGGAGCAGAAAAGTGGCCCCGGAAATTTGGACAAGCCGTTTAAGTTGCGGCGTTGGGCTTTCTTGGGCAAAATCAGAGCGCACTTAAGGTGGAGACTGGCAGTATCAATCTGTTTTACGCAGGCACGGCTTGAGGTTATGCCTGAGCATCTCAACCGAGCCCGAGAAATCAAAGGTTCGTTTTCTTTACTCTTGCTGGCCAGCTCTTAACAGCTGGCTTTTCTTTCGGATCTTTGGTAAATAAACTCATAAACAAATCAAAGTAACGATTTTTCTTATCAGGATGAATTTATTTACTCAACCAACAGATACTCAATGAAGATTGGATACGCTCGCATATCAACTCTTGACCAGAACCAGGACCTCCAATTTGATGCGCTGACACAAGCTGGCTGCAAAAAAATTTTTTCTGATAAAGTTTCTGGGGCAAAGGTAGATCGCCCCGGCCTTCAGGATGTGTTGGAATATTTGAGAAAGGATGACTGCCTGGTTGTGTGGCGATTAGATCGACTTGGTCGCAGTTTAAAACATTTGATTGAGGTAGCGGAGGGATTGGAAACACGAGGTATTGG
>JGI24732J26686_1001141_pt1 | contig 11289 bp, 5 predicted proteins | sample EPASupsiteHSE623_FD_26686 | JGI IMG/M metagenome (IMG submission 26686)
TGGCTTGACTTTCGATTGATGATGCAGGCCTTGCTATGGATGCAAATCCACACAGGCAGGCTCCCGCGAAACAAGCTTTTTGAATAAATTTTCTTCTGTTATCTTCCATTTTTATAAGCTTTTCGTTTACTCATACCTCAACGCCTCCACCGGGTTCCTCGTGGCAGCTTTCCAGCTTTGCCAACTAACAGTAATCAATGCAATTCCCAATGCCAGCAAACCAGCCAGTGCAAAAATCCACCAACTCAGGTTCGTTTTGTAGGCAAAGTTTTCGAGCCATTTGTTCATGGCATAGTATGCAACGGGTGTAGCGATTACAAAGGCAATGGCTACCCATTTTACAAAGTCGCGGTTGAGCATGGCCAATACTTCAGAAACTTTTGCCCCATTTACTTTTCGGATGCCGATTTCTTTGGTGCGTTTGTTAATGGTCAGTTTAGCCAGTGCAAATAAGCCCAAACAGGAAATGAATATGGCAAAGAAGGAGAAGTAACTCAGCAAATGTGAGGCTTTGACTTCCTTTACATACTGGTTTTGGATTTGATTGTCGAGAAACTGGATTTCAAAAAACGCATTCGGGGTTACCTTTAAAATGCTTTTATTAATTGTTCCTATAAGACTTGAGATGCCCATAAATGTTGAAGATTTTATCCTGATCATCAATATGTTACAATCCTCATTATTATAACGAATGGCCAATGGCTCAACGTCTTTATATAGGGAACCAAAATTGAAGTCCTTTACAACGCCGATTATTTTATGCTCGCATAAAATACTTTCTTCCAGAATGTTAATCCCATACTTCTTTACAAACGACTCGTTAACCAGGAAACAATATTGATCGGCCGGTCGTGTCAGATCAAAATTTCTCCCCTGTAAAATCTGGAGTCCCAACGTTTTTATATATTCGTTGCTAGCGCCTGTATAATAAAACCTGATATCTTTTTCTTCTCCGTTTACACTATATTTTTGTCCCCATTGCGCAAAAGTCTGCCCGGGAATACGGTCGCTCGTACTCACACTTTCAACTTCAGGAATATTTTTTAACTGATCCACTATAATTCCCTTCTTGTTTTTCAACTCATCAGTAAGTGGGACAAATAATACCTGCGCTTTATCAAAGCCCAGTTCTCGTGTCTGAATAAAGTCCATCTGACGGTTCAGGAAAAGAGTTGATATAATCAATGTTATTGAGATGGTAAACTGAAAAATCACCAGACGGTCACTCCATTTTTCTGAACCGATTTGAGAATAGTATTTATTGCGAATGAAGGATGTGAGTGACACACGTGAAAATTTGTAAGCAGGATAAGCCCCGGCAATTAAACCTGTCAACAAGCCCATTCCGGCTAAAGCGCAGTAAAACCAAAGTTGTCTCAACTGTTCCCGCTCCAGTGGATTGCTTAACAATCGGTTAAATGGCGGGAAAAACAGCTCGATAAGGAAGGCAGCAACAATCGCGGCAGATAGGCTAATCAAAACCGATTCAAGCAGATATCCGGCTACGAGTTGGAGTTGGCTTGCCCCTTCAATTTTCCTGATCCCGTTCCCTTTGAACCGTGAAGATGAAAAGGCAACATTGAGGTTAATGAAATTGATTGTAGCAATGAGCAATACAACCAAGGCAACGAGTAAAAAAACGTACAGTTCAGTTTTGCTGCCGTGTTTAAAAATAGAATCAAAAGGAGAATCTCGCGAGAAATNAATTTCGGGCAAAGGCACGAATGAAAAAGAAGCTGTAAAATCAGGAAAATCCTTTTTTACCTTGTAGTTGACCTTTTCGGATAATGTATGTACATCGGAATTTAGAACTATAAAAGTCTGGTAAGAACTACTCCCCCAGTTTTTTTCGTCGAAACTTTGGTAATCGGCCATGCTTGAAATGGGCAAAAGCAAATCGAATTGCATCGATGAATTGGCCGGGGATTCTTTTAATACCGCGGTGATTGTGTATGGTTTTTTTCCGCAGAAAGTTATTGTCCTCCCAAGCGGGTTTTCTTTGCCAAAAAGTCTTTGGGCCAACGAGGCTGTTAATACCACCGCATTTTTATTGCTAAAACCTCCAGTTTTATCTCCGTATGCTATTGGAAAAGAGAACATCCGAAAAAAAGTAGAATCAACAAAAAGAGGGTTCTTCACTTCCACCTTGTTATTACCTGCCGTAACATATTTAATAGCTTCAAACAAAGGGGAAATTCGTGTTGTGAGTTCAACATCAGGAAAATTATCTTTTAGCCACCCCGCCATTGGAAGAGGGGTAAGCGGAGCCGATTGCGATTGAATATGTTCTTCGATCCGGTAAATGCTTTGAGCATTTTGATGGAACTTATCGGCCTGAAGTTCATTTCTAAGGTAAAAAGCAATAAACATGACCAATGTGAGGCCAATACTCAATCCAATGAAATTAATAAGCGCAATCAGCTTTTGTTTGCGAAGCCCCCGGAAAATAGATTTAAAAACTATAGAGTTCATCGTTTCCTGCAAGTTTTTATGATTTGTTTAAATTACTCATACCTCAGCGCTTCCACCGGATTCCTCGTAGCTGCTTTCCAGCTTTGCCAGCTTACCGTGAGCAGCGCAATTCCCAATGCCAGCAAGCCTGCCAGTGCAAAAATCCACCAACTTAAACTGGTTTTGTAGGCGAAGCTTTCGAGCCATTTATTCATGGCGTAGTATGCAATGGGCGTGGCAATTACAAACGCAATAGCTACCCATTTCACGAAATCGCGGTTGAGCATGGCCATTACTTCCGAGATGCGGGCTCCGTTCACTTTTCGGATGCCGATTTCCTTGGTTTTTTCATTCGTGATATTCAACACTGTTCCTAAAAGGCCGAAACAGGAAATCAGTATGGCAATCAAACTAAATATGCCAATAGAACGCCTGGCTTTCATCTCCTTTTCGTACAAAACAGCCATCCGGTCGTCAAGAAAGGAATAGTTCAGGTATTCATCTCCCACTATTTTATTCCATGCCTTACTAACCTCTGCCAAAAGGATTTTACGGTTTGGAGTATTCCCTTTTATTTCGATATAGCGATAGTAATCATCTTTGTTTAAAGGCGTCAATAAAAGTGGCTCTACTTGATGATGCAATGAGCGGAAATTAAAATCATTAACCACTCCGATTACTTTAGCTTTTCGGGTTTTGGACAAATCACTGTAAAACTCTTTGCCGATAGGGTTCGTGAACCCCATTTCCTTAACGGCTGTCTGATTCAAAATGATGGCATCTTTATCACTTGCCGGTTCACCCGAGAACCACCGGCCTTCATCCATTTTATAATTGAATACTCCCTGAAAACCGATGTCAGTTTGGAAATAAGGAAATGGATAAGGCGTTTGATCCGGCGAATCGACAGGGATGTAACTTCCTGTACTCATGCCGTTAAAAGGATAGGAATTTGAACAGGCAACTTCCTGAATTAAAGGAGATTTTTTTAGTTCATTCCTGAATGCATCATAATGGTTCCTGATTTTGTAGGCTTGATTGATAATCACAACATTTTCGGTATCGATTCCGAGATTAAAAGCCGATATAAATTTTAGTTGTTTATATATTCCTGTTATACTGATTAATAATATGATTGAAGCAGCCATCTGTGTAATCAACATCACGCGATTTAACCAAAACGCAGAGTAACCGGTTGATTTAACAACGCTTGTTTTTAGCCGGGTTCGACTAAAATAGAGCCCCAAAATTATTCCGCATGAAATCGCGATCAGGCCGGCAAATACCAATAGTTCAGCAAGCGGGGCGGCATAAGTTGTCAAAGCAATGTTTGAGAGATCTGCTAAAATTGGCAAGTTCAGGTTATACAGAAAAACGGAAATTCCTAAAGCAAGCAGAAAAGCAAGCAGGGTGTAAACCAGGTTTTCAACGATAAATGCAAGAGTAATATCTTTCTTCGTCCCTCCTAAAAATCGTTTAATGTTAAGTTGAAACTGGTGCTTTTTCCCTTTCGAAAGAGCGAATCCCATGAGGTTAAAATAAGCAATGAACAACAACACCAAAACAATTGCCAAACTAATGTAGATGACCGAAACATTGCTTTCTTTTTCAAAACTTGAAACAAAAGAGCCGTGCAAATGAATGTCGGATAAAGGAAGAAGTTTAAGTTTCATTGAATTCTCATCGTTAAGGACATAATCCAAATTGTAATGTGTCTTGAGCCAGGGAATCCAATAATCGCTGACAAGTCGCTGTATTTTGACCTCAAAAGCTTTCGGGTCGGTTTCCTTTTTGAATTTAATGTAGGTAAGGAATTCGGTACTTTCCCAATTGTACGAATCATATTGATAGACGTAGTCCTTTAACGGCAGTAATGCGGTAAATTTCTGGTGTGAATTAAGCGGATAATCTTTATATATGCCTGCAATAGTGTAATCCCTGTCATTCACTTTTATTATTTCCCCGAGAGGGTTCAGACTTCCGAATATTTTCTCAGAAAGTGATTTTGCAATATATATCCCGCCTGATTGCATTAAAAACGAAAACTTGTCGCCGGAGAGCAAATCCAGTGAGAATACGTCAATAAAAGAGGGGTCAGTCCACAACACACTTTCGCTAAAAGCATTTCCATTTTCTTTAGCGATGACCACATCCGAATTGTCTTTCGTTCTCGCCATACTTTCCACTTCAGGAAATAAATCTTTTAAATATGCCCCAACAGCCAGGGGACATTCGCCATAAATATCTTTTGTCCCCCGGTAAACCTCATCGATATATACATTGTAAATTCTTTCGTAGTCTTTATGAAAACGGTCGAATGACTTTTGGTAAGTCACATTGCCTACTAACAAAATTGCAATACTAAAAGCCAGTACCAAACCAGCCAATCTCAGGATTGACAAACTTTTTTCGTTTTTTATTTTCCGAAATACTATCTTAAAATTTTTCACCATTCAACTATAGTTTATTCGTTCAGTTTATTCATACCTCAGCGCCTCAACCGGGTTTCGTGTTGCCGCTTTCCAGCTTCTCCAACTCACGGTTAGCAGTGCAATTCCCAAAGCCAACAAACCTGCAAGCGCAAAAACCCACCAACTGAGCACAGTTTTGTAAGCAAAGTTTTCAAGCCATTTGTTCATGGCGTAATAAGAAGTGGGCGTGGCAATTACAAAGGAAATGACCACCCATTTTATAAAATCGCGGTTGAGCATTACCATGACTTCTGAAATATGGGCGCCGTTTACTTTGCGGATACCTATTTCCTTAATACGTTGGTTTGTCGTTGAAATAACTAGTCCGAACAACCCCAAACACGAAATAAAGATGGCGAAGAAGGTGAAGTAACCTAATAAACTTGTGGTTTTTATCTCTTTGAGATATTGATTCTTAATTTGATCGTTTAAAAACTGAACATCAATATACGAATTGGGGACAATTTTCGCGATTTGCTTTTTAATTGAGTTTAGCAGCCCTGAAATTTCTTTCATGGTTGAAGAATTTGCACGGATCATCATGGTGGTTTGATCGCCATCGGCTAAACGAATGGTCAACGGGCCAACGGGTTGATGCAATGAGTCAAAGTTGAAGTCCTTAACTACCCCAATAATTTGTGCCCCATCCAATGGCATTCCCAATGGATCAGTGATCCCATATTCTTTTACAAACGCTTCGTTTACAATAAAGTTGTTGCAGTCTGCCTGATTATCTATGGTAAAGTCCCTGCCCTGAAACACTTCCAAACCCAGAGTTTTGAGATATTCGTTGCTTACTTTGGTGTGATAAATCTGGTGTGTTTTTTCTTCGCCATCAACATTAAATGTAAGAATTCGTTGTGAGTAAGGTTGTCCCGGCATAAAATCGCAGGTACTGGCATAAGTAATTCCCTGAATGGTTTCGAGTTGTTTGATTATTACATCTTTTTGTTTGATCAGGTCTTCGGTCAACCTTAGATATACTATTTGCTCTTTGTCGAAACCCAACTCCCTGTTTTGAATGTAATTCATTTGCTTGTTGAGAAAGAGGGTCGATGCAATCAGCGCAATCGACGTTGTAAACTGGAAAACCAGCAACCCATTGTTCCATTTACCTGAAATGCCTGTTTTTGAGAATGATTTGCTTTGCAAAATTGCGATAGTAGAAATACGCGAAAATTTGAATGCAGGGTAAGCGCCGGCAATAATACCTGTAAACAAGCTAATTCCGGCAAGACCACAATAAAACCAGGGCTGCCTGATTTGAAAATGTTCTGGTGAATTATTCAAAAAAATGGTGAAAAGCGGGAATAACAGTTCAATAAGGAGTGCCGCAATGATGGCTGCCAAAAAGCTAATCAAAACAGTTTCGGCTATGAACTGCCCGGAAAGTTGTATCCAACTGGCCCCCTCAACTTTTCGAATGCCGTTTTCTTTTACGCGTAACGACGACGTGGCAACCGTTAGGTTTACGAAATTGATAACTGCAATGAGCAAAATGCAAATGGCAACAATCATGAACAGATAGAGACTGGCTTTGCCTTCATGCCTGAAAATGATGTCGTACGCTGATCCCTGGGCAAAATAAATGCTGCTGAAAGGTATGAGCGAGTATATAAAATCCTTTTCGGGAAATTGCTCTTTGATTTTTTTATTGATCAGGTTACCTAAAAGTTTCGGATCAGATTTCGATACCACAATGGTTTGGTAAGTCAGTCGTTCCCAGCTTGTTAAATCGAAGCTATTATAGTCGTTAAAGCTGGCAAAGGGCAATAATAATTCGAAATTTATGGATGAATTGGCTGGTAGCTCTTTTAAAACTGCCGTAACAGTGAGCAGGCTTTTTCCACAGAAATTCAATGTTTTCCCCACAGCGTCGTCCTTTCCAAATAATTTTCTTGACATGGCTTCGGTCAATACAACCGCATGTTTATTGTTGAAATTGTTGTCAATATTTCCCGATACAACAGGAAACGAAAATATCCGGAAGAAAGAAGGATCGACAAAAACTGGTTTTTTTATTTCGAAAGACTGATTGTTGACCGTAACGTAACTTAGGGTTTTAAAGAACGGGCTGAAGATACGGGCCGATTGTTCAATGTCGGGAAAATCGTTTTTAAGCCATTCTGCCATTGGACCAGCGGTAAGAGGGTAAATCTTCGACTGGACTTCCGATTCTACCCTGTAAATGTTTTTTGCGTTTTGGTGAAATTTATCGGTTTGTAACTCATTTTTTAAATATACTACGATAAGCATAACCAATGAGAGGCCAATACTCAACCCCATCAGGTTAATAAATGTTGTCAGTTTCTGCCTGCGGATACCCCGGAATATCGGTTTAAAAATGAGTACATTCATGGTTTACTTATCATTTACGATTATAAAATTTATAATACGTCTAATCAAATATTCCCGCATCCAAATCACAGCCTGTTGAGTCCGGCATGATGTGTAAATGCATTTGAGGAATTTTCTCGCTATTACGCTCTACAAGAAATATCCTGTTCGTTTTATTGATATTGGTTTCAATAAATTTTTCTTTATTCTCTTTTATGCCATTATCCCCCCAACTTCCCCTATAATGTTGGTTATCTGATATTATTGAATTAGAAATTTTAAACTCAATTTTACTATCCGGATTCCCAATCCAGAAGTAATCACAATTGCTTACAACGTTATTCTCAAATTTCAGATTTTCATCATCGCCCATCCAGAATGCGCTTTCATAAGCACCGTAAATGATATTGTTACTGATGACAGAATTGTTGATGTTTTGAAATAGCAAAACTGCATTTCTACATTGATAAAAAATGTTGTGGTTAATTTTAATATCAGCCCCATGCGCCCAAATCCCTCCTTGAATAATGCTTGAGTTTTTATCGCTAATAAAGACGCATTGTGAAACAACAAGGTTTTTTAAGTTTGGATTTTCCCTTGTAATTGGGTAGTAATAGTTAACCAAGGGGTTTGCATTACCATAAAATTTAATGCCCCTGAATTCAACAAAGCTTGAAGCGACCAAAAAACCAGTTGAATGATCAAATTGTGTTTCTGAATTATTCGTTGAACAAGATACAATAACAGGCATCTTTAAAGGTGTCCACGATGAATCACCGGGCATTATTGCGGATTCAATAATAAATTTCGAATTATCACCAAGAATTCGTACCGGGTTGATATCGACTCTGTTGGATAACAGGTACAACCCTGGCATCATTTTTATAGTTATGCCACCCTGTCCGGTTAGTTCATTCGCGATATCAATTGCTTTTTGAATCGTTTTAAAAGGCGTCCTAACATCTCCGGCATTCATATCGTTTCCGTTTTGAAAATCGACATAAAATACCTGTGCAAAATTCGCTTGACTTAAAAACAGGTAAATGATTAACAGTAAGAAGAGCTTTGTTTTCATTTCTAATTGTTTAAGATCTGATTATTTACTTCCAATACCTGAACCAGTTAAAGTAAATTTGCCCGACTGTCGACAAAAAATCCTTTAACTTTGGTCTATTCATACCTCAGCGCCTCCACCGGGTTCCTCGTTGCCGCCTTCCAGCTTTGCCAGCTCACTGTCAGTAATGCGATTCCCAACGCCAGTACTCCGGCCAGGGCAAAAATCCACCAACTGAGAGCGGTTTTATACGCAAAGTTTTCAAGCCATTTGTTCATAGCGTAATAAGCAACAGGAGTAGCGATGATGAAAGCAATAGCTACCCATTTTACGAAGTCGCGGTTAAGCATAACCATGACTTCCGTTACACGGGCGCCGTTTACTTTGCGTATGCCAATTTCTTTGGTGCGTTGGGCCAACAACAATCCAATGTGCCCGATTAACCCCATTGCCGAAATAAATATTGCAAGAAACGAAAAGGCAATAAATATGCTTTTCATCCTGATCCACTGGTTGTATTGGGCATCGTAGCTTTTGTCGAGCCATGAATAATCAAACGGATTTCCTTCGTGCATTCGATCCCAGAGCCGTTGCAAGTTGCTCACCGTTATATCGGGACGGTTGTCCGAAGTAATCTTAATGGAATAATAGCCGGTAACATCGTTTGCAAAGTGGAAGGCAATCGGATAAATTTCTTTCTCGGGCGATTCGTGGAAGAAGTTCTCAACCACACCGACAATCATTTTTCTCTTATCGCCCTGTTTCCATAATACCTCTTTCCCGATAGCGTCATCCGGGTTTGTATACCCAAGCAGTTCCGATAACTTCCGGTTAATTATGAACGAATTGTCCTCAACACCGGCATTCATCGTAAAGTTTCGTCCGGCAATAAATTTGTTCTCATAAAGCGTCAGATAGTCTGTTCCTACCCAGTTCATGTGCGAATCGACATCGTGGATCCCCGATTCATTTTCTATCCTGATCCCCTGGACCGAACTAATGAATGAGCCCGGAATATAGGTTGAACTTGATACCGCTTTTACCCCTGGAATTTTAAGGGCTTCTTCCCTGAATGCCGAACGTACCTGATAGATGTTTTGACTATCAGCAGATAAACGTGGCGAATTAATAATCAACACGTTGTCTTTATTGAAACCGGATTCTTTTCCGAACATGTAGTTGATTTGTTTGATGGCGAGCAACGAAAAACAGACCAAAATGATAGCCCCGGAGAATTGAAATGAGGAGAGTATTTTGATCGAAAGCCGCGACGAAACAGCATCTGCCAAACCTTGACCTGCATTTTTATTTCCTGAAATCCGGTTACACCTGAAGCTTAACAGCAAACCGGTTAAAACAGAAAACCCCCAAAAAGTCACGATGATTCCTGCCCATACAACGGCCAGTTGATAAGGTAGAAGTTGGATATGCAACCCAAAACGGGATTCAAGAAATCGGAGTGATACAGAATAGATCCCGACAGCAAATGCAAAGGAAATCGTATAAACCACCAGCGATTCGAGAATAAACTCTTTACGGAACAGGTATTTTTCGGCGCCAAGTATTTTCTTTACCACCATTTTTCCCTTGTCGCCCGAAAGCCTGATCAGGGAAAGATTAAAATAATTTAACCAGGCAACCAGGATGACAAGAATCCCGGCAAACAGGATTAGTAAAATATTCAATGGATTTGAATCGGTCTCGAAACGATCGGAAATTCCGCTTAAGTGGATAGAGGCAAGGGGGAAGATTCCATATTGTATTTTGTAGCTGTTAAATCGCCCGGCTATTTTCTCCGACGCTGCAATTTCGTCCATTTGCGCCGTTACGCTTTGAGCGTTGGTATGTGGGCTCAGCTTGACGTAAGTCCGGAAGTTCGCCCATTTCCATGGATCAACAGTATATTGCTCTTGTTTTAGCAGGTTTTCGATAGGGAACAACATATTGATCTTCAGATGTGTATTCAAGGGCAAATCGTCGAAAACTGCCGCCACGGTGTAAGTTCTTTTCCCCAGATAACGGTCGTACAAATCAAGGCTTTGGTTGATTGAATTTGCCGTATGGAAAATCTTTTCCGAGGCCGATTTCGACAGGACAGCATTATTGGGACTGTTTAAGGCACTGTTGGCATCGCCATAAAGGCATTTAAATGTGAAAAAAGAGAAGAACGAAGCATCCGAATAGAACAAGTTGGTTTCGATAAACGAGCTTGAACCGGTTTTAACGTTGGCATCGCCATAAACCGGGTGCATCCGGAGTGTGCTTTCAACTCCTGAAACCTTTGTTTTTAAGATTTCGGCAGCCATCATCGAAGTAGACATGCCGGCTCTTGAAGGAACTTCTCCCTTTTGCAATACATTTCTGTCAATGCGATAAATGCGGTCGGCATCGGTGTGGAACCTGTCAAAGCTTAACTCAAAAAAGAGGTAATGAAAAATAACAATACCTGCAACCATGCTCAAGGTTAGTCCTCCAATACTGATCAGCAAAAGCCCTTTTTTCCCCAGGAGCCGCCGGTATATTTGTTTTAGAAGGTGCGACATATTTTATGTTTAGTTCGTTCCCGATTTTTTACTCATACCTCAGCGCCTCCACCGGGTTCCTCGTTGCAGCCTTCCAGCTTTGCCAACTCACTGTCAATAATGCTATTCCTAACGCCAGAAATCCCGCTAAGGCAAATATCCACCAACTCAGCACAGTTTTGTAAGCAAAACTTTCGAGCCATTTATTCATAGCATACCATGCAACGGGAGTGGCAATCACAAAAGCGATGGCAACCCACCTTACAAAATCTTTGTTCAGCATGGTCATCACTTCAGTTACTTTGGCGCCGTTTACTTTGCGGATGCCGATTTCCTTTACTCGTCGTTTGGCAGTAAAAATTGCCAGGCTCAACAGCCCCATGCACGAGATAACCAAAGCCAGCAATGCCGACGAAGTGAGAATATTTTTGAAATTCAGGTCACTGCGGTATTG
>JGI24732J26686_1001150_pt1 | contig 11188 bp, 13 predicted proteins | sample EPASupsiteHSE623_FD_26686 | JGI IMG/M metagenome (IMG submission 26686)
GACCAGGCCGTGAGGTTGACCAGGCCGTGAGCATCGATCAGGCCGGGCAGCTCGGGGGATCTTCGACCAGGCCGTGAGGTTGACCAGGCCGTGAGCATCGAGCAGGCCGGGCAGCTTCGGAGCATCGAGCAGGCCGGGCAGCTCGGGCAGCTCGGGGAGCATCGACCAGGCCGTGAGGTTGACCAGGCCGTGAGCATCGAGCAGGCCGGGCAGCTCGGGGGTATTACACGAAAATGAAAAATAAAGGTGGAATATTTCTTGAATTATTTTAGTAACAATTACACATAGTTATGTTGACAAATGTTCTTAAATATTTTGCCGGGAGATTTATTTTCCATATTTGTTGAGAATGGGTGTCAGGCCGGAAATATATGTTTTTTTGGATATCGTTCGATTATTGGCTTGTGTTCTAGGTTTCTTGAGGGTTTGAGCTTCTGAAGAGTTGAAGTGTGGGGGAAGATCATACCCCCCTATATATATGCGAAAATGTGTAATGAATGCGAAAGAGAGGGACCATTACGCAAAAGTTAATTTTGAACATTTTCTAAAAGTATGGAAAAAATCGGTTCTTTTTTTAATAAATTCAAAATAGTAGCATTACGCGCGCCGTTTATTTAATAAATTCGCATACTTAGAATTTTTAGTTAATTTATCTTGAATATTCACATACTTATGTTCTTGAAAATCTAAGGGTATGCAAAAAGAAGAACACTATTCTTTTTTCTTGACACTCCTCAAAATATATACTACTGTACATGCAATTAATTTACTGAAAGGAGGTTTTGTGATGAGCAAAAGGATTGAAGAGTTCTTGGGAGAAGTAAGCAGGGCAAGGAATTTGGAGGATTTGAAGGGTGTCTGTCAAAGACAGCTAGATTATTATCGGTCGAATTTCGAGCTAAGCACCTATCGGACCTACCTCACAGATTGCCGTAATGCCCTTCGTGAAATCGATCCGAACCACAAAGCTATCAAGTACCTCATTTTGACCTTTGATGAGCAGAGGGATTTCAAGAAGGTTCAGACCGAGAGAGTGTACAGGAAGTCGGGCGGGCTTTGCTCCTTGAATGGTGAGGCTTTCATTCTGAAGTGTGAGGAGATGATTAAAGAGAAGTCGTATTACCGGCAAGCTTTAGGGCTTTCCGGCCTAACAGGAAGAAGGATTTCTGAGGTTCTGGTTTCATCGAGGTTTGAAGTGGTTGATGAAAACCATCTTCTCTTCTCGGGGCAGCTCAAAACAAAAAAGGCTGAAGGTGCCAGGACTAAACCATATGTGATTCCCTGCCTTTCGAGTGCTCGAAAGATGGTTGCTGTATGGCGTGAAATACGGGCAAGGAAGGTCTTTCTCGGGGCAAGGGAGCAAGACCTTGATGATATCGTTCAAATCGTCGCAAGGGCACATACGATTACTGCGGAGAGACATGCAGAGCTTCTTGTTGAGTACAATGATCGGATAACGGCCATAGCGGAGAAATGCAATGGTACCGTGAGCAAAGAGCTTAGCAGTATCGTCAAGAAAGAATTCGCTCAAATCATCTTGAAACCTCAGCTTCTTCAGGCCAAATCTCTTCGAGCGGCTTATGCTTTGGTTGCCTACGATCTTTTTCAAGATGAGTCTTTCGACAAGGATTCAAACTTCTATTTTGCTCAAATTCTCGGGCACTTGGTTGGTGATCTTGGAACGGCACAAAGCTATAAGATTTTTTATCTTGAGGGTTAACTTTTTTCTTGACACTGTGTATGAATCATGTAGACTGTCATTAAGCTTGAAGGGATACATGAGAGAAACACACTAATAAGGAGGTTTTGAAATGATTGAAATAAGGGCGAAAGTAAGCAAAGAGGTTAAGGCGGTTGTCGATAGTCTTTCCGATAGACGCAACCCTGAAATGGATACACAGGCGAAAGTTATTGAATTTCTGGTCAACCACTACAATCGGACCAAGAGGATTACCCCTTCTCTTTTCAAGGATCTTGAAGAGGTCTCCGCAGAAGCGCACACCTCACCTGAAGAGCTGATGCTTGATGCTATCGAACGAAGGGTGAAAAATCTCAAGGGGCAAATGGCGCGGCTTGAGGTCCTGAAGGACAAGACCAACGAGGAGATAGGACTTTCAAAGGGTGTTCGGGGTGTGGCCTTCACCCGTATCGACAACCTTGTAAAACAGATCATGGAAGAGAACGACAAGGCTCATAATTGGTGGGAGAAGAGCTATATCACTCAAACCGTTCTCATGCATCAGCTTTCGACCAGGGCGGAGAATGTCAAAAGGTATCTTGAAAAGCATCAGGAAGAAATCGATGAGCATCACAAGAAGCATTCGGAAAAACACCCTGAAAACCCTCTCGATGAAGGGCACAACCGTAGGAAGTCGATAAAGCTGCAACAACAGAACCGTGAAAAATATGAGAAGGAAAACGTATAATGAGCTGCAAGCTATGTGGTCTTAACGGGGATCTTAAGGGGCAGGTCGAAGGGCTTCTGAGGAACGGCAAGGACTATGAAGCATGTCAGAAGCTCCTTGAGGGTTGCGGCATTATGACCACACTGCCCGGTATTCGCAAACACGCTCTGATTCATATGGAAGGCGGGGTAGATTCGGAAGAAGAGTATGAGCCTTCGGGGGGATCTTCCGAGAGTCAGTCTTTCGAGATAGATATAGATGCTCTCAAGCGGGAGCTTGGCCTTGATCTTGATATTGAAGACGGTCATGAGCTGCTTTACAGGTTCGGCAAGACCCTGGTTGAGCTTTGGACAAATCAAGCGGCAATCGTTTATGGTCTTCAGAAAAAGTATATCGAGGGTGAAGGCGGTCTTCCAGATGGGGCCGTGAGGATGCTCAACCAGATCACAGGCATGGTAGCGGATCTTGGCAAGATCAATGTGAACACGCTCAACCGGCATCTTAGCAGGAAGGCCGTTGAATCCTGGAAGGAACATGACAGGAAAACCGACAAATATGGGGGTGAGTAAAAAAAATGTAGAAGAAGATTCGATTGAGGAAGTTCAAGCCGATCAAGGTGAAGAGAACGAGGTTGAAACCGATACCTCCTCTTAAGATAGGAGAAAAGACCGATGACACCGCAAGAGATACGTGATTTGAGGGAATCCGTAGGGTTGAGCCGTCGAAAGATGGGGGCCCTGATTGATATGTCTGGTGCTGCAATTGAGTCGTGGGAACGTGGGTTGAAGAAGCCCCGGCGAAATAGCATCAAGCTTATCAAAATGATAATCGTGCCGCTTGCTAAAAAAAGTGGAAAGGAGGGGTGATTTTAAAAATATATACTTAGTAGGTGTCATTTCTGACACAGCTATACTTAGTCCGCGTGATTTTCAGGAGTTCGGGTTTTCTCCTTAAAAAAAGCCCTGTGTCGAAAGGGAAAGGATTGATTTTTTTTGACATTTATAACAGACTGAGCAAGGAGAGTGTACAATGGCTTTAAAACCGAGAATTGCAAATGTCCCGATGGTTGAGAAGAATGGCTACTGTGTGAATGGCCTGCTTGAGGCAATCGAACAGATTGAAGAGGGTGAATCCGAATTCGGCAGGGCAGGATTCAAGTTCATGTTCGGCTGTGATGGCTCACAGAAGCGCATTGTTCTTAGCGTTTTCACGGGTGATGCGGTCAACTTCGAGAAATACGCTTCAACGGCAAAGGGGAAAGAGGACTTCAACAAATTGACCAAGATTTGTCTCAAGATGGGGCTTTTCACGGTCGAAGAGCTGAAGTCCTCAGAGGCATTCCCCGAGCTTGATCCGATGATCGGGCGGAAGGTGAGGTTCAAGTTGACCAAGAAGAAGTTCTTGAATCAGATAGACCTCGATACTTTGGAGGTAGTTGATCAATAAAAAAGGGATTGCTCAATAAAAGGCAAAAAGTGAGATGGTTCAAGGTTATCCCGGCCAAGGTGCTTTGAACCGTCTCTCTTTCATCCGTGAAAGTCTCAAGTAAGTGTCACAAAAGTTTCACTCGATTGAGGCTGTTTGCCCTTTCTTTTGAGGCAACCCCTTTGCAAACTGGTTCAGTTAGCATATGCAACCTGAATCACAATGTCAACCTTGAAGAACCTTGAAAAACCTTGAAAAGGGTTGAAACCATGTCGTAAAAGTCGCATATAACTAGTATGCATGGTTCATGAAGGGTGTCAAGGATAATGACAGGGTACATGAAAGTTTGCAAGGGGTGTGTCGAGAAGAGAGCAGGTCCCGGGAAGGGAAGCTCAATTGCGGAAATACACAAACGTTCTCGATACGGAATTTACCATCAAGCAAAAGGTGGTGGTCGATTCAATACAGCTTTACTGCCCTGAGCTTGACTATGCTGAGGTGGTGAACTATCCCGATCTTGATCCTTCCTTCAATCCCTTCACATACCTTCTTGAGCGCAAAGAGGGCCTGAAGAATCTCTTCGTTTACACGGGGGATTCAGGGCTTGACGACTATTTCAGAAACGATCTCAATGAGAGCTTCAATGGGTTTGTGGGGGAGTTCTACACCCTTCAGGAAGAGCTTGTAAACGGCCGGGAATACAACCGTCAGGAGAAAAGACGCATTGAAGCCGGGATAGCGGAAGGTATTTTCGACCACCTTCTTGAGATCTGGGGGCTTACTTCGGAAAACCTCAAGGTTGTGGGGGATAAGAAGACCAAGGAGATTTCGATTGAAATTCACCCCCCTCAGCTTGAGGTGACCATTCTTACATTCTTCCAGGATGCCGATATTTTCAAGGCAATCGGGAAGGCTTTTCAGTTTCTTTTCAACGATTCACAGCTTGAAAAGAGGCGGGTTATCAAAGTGTCGAGGACAGGCAGGATTATTCACCCTCAGTATTTCGTCTCTCTTGCCGGCATCCTTCATGAACCTGTTCTATCGATACGAGACGTGATGCACAGGCTCCCCCCTCGTGAGAGGGGGCTTGATGCTCAATGCAAGATTTTCAAGGCGGAGCATCAGAAGTTTGACATTGAGACTCCCGAGTATGCGGAAAGGCTAGGGGTTGAGCCGAAGCGGATTAAGGAGAACATGACCTTGTTTCGTGAGACTTTCCCTGAAGCCTTCGAGCGATACGCCATAGGGGATGTTTATGCAACGTGGGCACTTCATATGAGACAATCCGAGTATTTCAATAAGGTGAGGGCGGACCTTGACCTTGATCCTAAAGAGATCAAGGACACGGCGGGTGCAAACGTTTCATCGATCATCAGTGATTTGATGGTGAAGCATTTCAACCCGTCTACCAAGGAAGATATCAAGCTGCTTAAAACAGCCCGGCGAAACGCGCATTGGGACAAGCTTGCCGAAGCTCCCAACAACCACTTTGGTACTCAGGTCTTCAGGACCATAGGGGGGTTGCTTTATTCGCGGGTTTCAAACTTCCCCTATATCAAGGGAAGCTTCGGGGATCTTGATCTATCGAGCTGCTATGCAACAAAGCTTTCGAGCATGAGCGTTTATCTCGGAGCACCTGTTATATCGGTTCTGAGAAACAGCAAGGCAACCTTGCGGGATGTTCTTGAAGTCGTAAAGGCAAGGGGGTTGAGGCGGGATGCCTGGTTTTGCCGGGTGAGCGGGGAGCTTCACAAGGCAATCAATACCCTGGTCCTTTCGGATCTTGCCTTCAAGCCGAAGATGATGAAGCCTAAAACCCTCTTTTCGATCAACCCGAACCGCAAGAGCATTTGCCAGTTCGATGCTTTCAAGGTGTCTGAAGCCAAGGCTGAAAGCACGCTTCTTTTGAAAGAGGTTCTTTTCGGTTTCATCAATCAAGATATCCTCGATTGCTTGAGCCTTCTTCCTTCCGATTGGTATGAAGAATTTCTCGGTTTGCGTGCAAACGTCTTCATTCATGTTCCGAACGAGCTTATCTGTCACGATCTTGAGGAGTATGAACAAAAGGGAGTCGAGCAGGGTGATTTTGCATACATAGATGCTCTCTTGGCCGATGGGCAGGTTGAGACGCAAACAAAGCCGACAAGGGAGAATGTCTGTCTTGAGTTTCCCATTTCGGATTACATCGAAAAGCTGAAGATTCTACGGGGGGAGTACAAGAAGCAAGGTGATCCTATCCAGGAAGTCTACAAGCTCATAAACAATTCGACCTATGGCGCTATGGCCTGTCAACATTTGGGGATCAACAACCTCATGGCTGCAAACCAGATCACGGCAAGCGCCAGGTCTGCGGCCTGGTTGATGATGAATGCCATGAACGGGTTTCAGGTAATCACAGATGGGTGTACCTTCAGTTGGGAGAACATCCCGACCGGCAAGACCTTTCATCAGATTTTGGAGGAAAACCCCTGGTATGTGGCCGATTTCGACCCGGCTGTTAAGAGCGGGTTGACCTATGAGAGCTTCAATCAGGAATGGATTGATTCATCTTTCAGGGCACACATGGGGCGGTTCTACGGGGTTGAGGATTCTTACCTTCTGGATCTTTATGGTTATGAGCTGAAGAAGGAAGCTTTCAAGGATTCTCAGGGGCAAACGGTCAAAACCCTGGTCTTTACCGAGTTTGTAAATCACGGCTCCGGATCTTACAGCAAAGGGGTTGATGGTACCCGGCTGTTTGTCGAGGGTGAGGAACATGAGTTCAGGCAGGTGCATCCCGAGATAAAGGCAAGGTCATTCTATGGCAAAGATAAGGGCTTGGTCGATTGGTATATAGATACCCTTAAAAATGGGTATAAGACACCTTTTCTGTATACGGAAAACCAGATTATCAAGTTTTCCGATGGGAATAAGAAGGCGATTTATTGTTATTTGAAAAAGGCTGATACCATTTCTCACCCTATGGGAACGGGAATGACCACGTACAAGCTGATGAAAATCATCAGTAGGAGTCAGTTTCTTTTCATGAACAAGAAACAGCTTCGGTCCTTCGAGAACATCAATGAGCAAAAGCTTTCTCGCCTTTCGCGCTTCTTCCTCGATAGAACGTTTTGGAAAAGTCTTAAGGAAGGGGATCTTGAAGAATATGGGGCAAAGATCCTGCCCGATATCGATTATTTTGAAGCTTCAAAAGAAAGGCCTATAGGAATCGGGATTGAGCTTCTATGCCTTAACGGGGAGCATAAAGGAAGTATCGAATCTGTAAGGCGATTGATTAATGACAAGATCCGCAAGGGGAAGACACATTTGAATGCTGTTTTCAACATTGACTATAATGTGAAACATGCAAGGCATTTGGCTAATCTTTTTGCGGCTGTAATCGTACTTCGAGCCAATGAGGATAAGCGGTTGACGGATCTTTTTGTCAATTCGGTTGATGAACCTACACTTCAGATTGTGAGAAAGGAGCATATCAAGCGGTATGAAGACCTATTCTATCGAAATGAGTAATCCTTCTTGCAAGAGGTGTGGCGCGGTCCTTCTCCGATGGGGATGGTATGAATCTCCTGATGAGCCGGTCAAATACTGGTATTGCCTTGATTGTGACCAGGCAGGTCGGGAGCCTTGCATACAGGTGTTACAGGCTTGAAAAAGTCTGAAGAATCTTGAAAGTGTATCCGGCTTGAGAAACCTTGAAGAACCTTGAAAGAGTCTGTTCTTTTCGCTTGAAATCTTTGGGGGATACGGTATTCTGAAGGTGACTGAAACAAAATCAAGAACCGGGAGCCGCCGTTAATGGCATTTTTTATTGGTACCTACGAAAATATGGTGTGCGGAGAGTCCTTATGTCGTGAGGCATGGGGGAGCGGGTGTTCTTGCCCGCTCAGTCAACTCTCCGCATTTCGTGTTTTTGGAGGTTGATTATGGGAAATGTGGTGCCGTTTCATTTCAAAGATCGTGAAATCAGGGTTATTGAGGAGGGTGAAACTCTATGGTTTGTAGCACAGGACGTTTGTGCTGCTCTTGAGCTTGTTGGTAACGCTTTTCAGTATCATCGTAGGCTGGATGCGGATCAAAAGGGTATGATTTTTATTCATACCCTTGGGGGTGGTCAGAATGTCGTAGTTCTCAATGAGTCCGGCTTGTATGATATCGTTCTTCGCTCGAACAAACCACAAGCAAAACCTTTTCGTAAATGGGTTACTTCCGAAGTCCTTCCTTCTATTCGTAAGACTGGTTGTTATTCTATTTCACCTGTCAGACAGATAAATCCTGAAGAGTCAGATAAGCTCTATGACCTTTTTGAATCAGAGGTCATCAAGCCGTTTAGCCAGTATGCTGAGATGTTGGAGCAAAGTGGATATGAGCTACAAGCCAATGTTCTTAGTGTGCTGGTGGATGGTGCCAAGAGCAGACTTAGAGTGGTTATTTATAAAAATGTCTGTCAATCAGTCTAAATAGAGGGGGATAATCATGAAAAATCATTTGGTATCGGTCCCTGACAAGTGTGAAGAGACTCTTCAACGTTTTGAATCCTCTGAGATTGTGGATACCATCGGAGAGATGAGCTACGACAATTGCGCTCTTATGGCCTTTGGTGCTCTCCTCGAAAGCGCGGATCTTGAGGAGTTTGCAGGTAAGCCGGATCATGCAAAAAAGCTTCGTGTGGGCCTGCGCCAGATCGTAGAGCTTTATATCGACCGGCAGGAGCGCAAGCTGAGAGACATCGAGCTGAGGACTCGTAGCACCTACGAGGATGTTATAAGGGATGCCAGACTTGCTTATGAGATGGCTTCTCAAGATACTTATGCTGATAGGGTTGTTGCTCTTGAGAGAATCTGGATACCTTTGAATCGAATGAACCAGATCGTTGCCGAGTGTGGCGACAAATACCCCGAAGCACAGGATATAAGAAATAAGTTGTATACTCTTCAGGAGAAGCTGAGGGCCGGGAGAGAGGCGGAAGGTTCATAAAAGTCTCATAAAAGTCTCACAGGGGGGTATCAAATGCGTGAAAGCCTTGACCAGGCCGATTTAAGTGAAAAACTTCATACCCTTCAGAAGAACCTTGGTTATGTCGGGCACCACATGTGCCCACATTGCGGTAAAGGGTTTATGGAGAAAGACTATTACTCTCCTCAAAGCATGGTCAATCGAATCAACCTTCTTCGAGCCAGGCTTGTTGAGAAGGCTCTTAATACGCTTAAGATTCGGGACGTAGTTGCCTTTCTTAAGGTTGAGAAATGGTTCATAAAGGTCTGTCAGGAAAAAGAGCACCAAAGGGTTGAGGCATTGACCAGGCGTTTTGAAAAAGACATGGTGATTGAGGCAATCGATTCTTTGAGTCATGAAGAAGCGTACATAGCAGTCAAGGTTCTTGCCTTTCGTGGCCAAGAAGTAACCCCTGACGATTTCCCTGATCTTCCAGGGGTTACACAAGAACAAATCGAGAGAGCTAAGATATGTGTTGATGAGATCGGTAAAAGGACCATGAACCGGATTATAGAGGAGATACCCAATGGAGCAACAAATTAGCAGGGAAGAGGCAATTGAGATGCTTGACGTTGCAGCTATGCAGCTAGTCAACTCGCTCTATGAGATGAGGCAAAAGTATATTGATAAGGCTTTGAAGACTCTTAAGCCTGAAGACCTCATAGGTGCTCTCAGGATGGAACAAACATTTATGACTGTCACCATTGAGAGTGAAGAGAAGATTCAAGCCAGGCTTGTTGGGATCATGAAGACAACCTTGAAAGAGCTTGGTACAAATCCAGATGGTGAAGCGGCACTTTCGTTTATTACGGATTATAACAACCTTCTCAAGCTTAAACGTCAATAACATACTGAGTGTGTAACTTATAAAAATGATTTGACTTTTCGATTCTTCATGGTTTTATGTGCATGTACATGAAAGATGAATGGGGATTGTATGACCGATACGAATGAAGACCAAAGCCTTTTGATGGATATAACACAGCTCTCGATTGAGCAACAGAAGGCTATTGCTCTTGTTCTCGAAGGTCTTACAGATCGTGAGATAGCAGAGCAAATAGGTGTGTCCCGGCCTACGGTCACAAATTGGCGTAACACAAACGCGAAATTCATAGCGATTCTCAAGTTTGAAAGATGGTTGCTTTGGGAATCTTCTATGGAGCGTCTTAGGACCTTGGCTGGTAAAAGTGTTGAGGTGGTTGAGAAGGCCGTAGAGGATAACAACCTTCAGGCAGCTCTTGCCGTGCTCAAGATGCTAGACTTCAAGATTAAACCCCCGGAGATGCCTTTAGGGATAAGGCCGGATGATGAGAGGGTGAAGAATAGAATTCCGAGCAGGGCTGAAATCCTCATGATAAGGCATCAGTATCTTGGTACACCCTTGCCCGAAGACTTTGATCCTGAAGAGGAAGTTAAGAAAAAGGGGCTTACCGCTGAAACGGCGGAATGGATTAGACGTGAAATTCTAGGGGTACGTCAAGACAAGAGTAATGGCAACGGCAACGGGAATGGTCAAATCATTGATTGCACAAATGAGGAAGAGGACATAGTATCACAAACGACTATTCACAAAATAAGGACTTTGTATGGTCTTGAGTGATAGACTTTTATAGTGAGGGGAGAGGGAGAAGGGGGAGCTTGATCTTAGATCAGCTCCCCCCTTTTTTCATCTTCTGATATCAATCAATCTGTCATCGGTTCCTGAACCTGCAACAAGCTCAATCTTTATTGCCTTGATGCCTTCCCGTTTTACTAGTTGTGTAACTGCCTCATAACCTGATGCCAGGATATAGGCTTCTTGTTTCTTGCCTGCCTTATAAACAACCTTCTAAAGCTGTGTATTACTTATCATAGTGTTTCTCCTTATCGATTAGAATTATTAGTGAATTAATATAGAACCGATGAGTAAACATACTGTTTTTTAGGCCGATTTTATGCTTTTTTCAGCACTTCTTTTAGGGGTATGGATAAAACACCCCCAAAATATTTTAAGGGGAGAATAGACCGATGAGCGGGCTTGTTTGTATCCAATGCGGGACATTTAACCCCTGCCCGGCCTGTGAGGATTTCATATGTGTCGGGTGTGGCGGGAACCTTGATTTTTCTCATTCTATCTTGCAAAAAGATGGTTCGAATAACCCGAGTGAGAGCAAAAAAAGAGAGAGGGTAATGGATAAGTAATCCAATGACTGAAGGTTTAATAATGGAGCGGTTCTATCAAATCGAACCGCCGTTTTCATAATCCCCCACAACCAATATGTTACATTTGATACACCCCTGCAAGAATCATGTATACCCTCATATTTCATGTCAGGTGATATAAGTTACGTATATCCCTACAATTCGTAACCACTATGTAACTTATA